>JAAHTG010000173.1_pt2 | contig 46021 bp, 49 predicted proteins | sample 6116081 | NCBI WGS metagenome assembly JAAHTG01 (sample SAMN13939989, study PRJNA603662) | sponge metagenome | isolation source: marine sponge | host: Mycale hentscheli | place: New Zealand | collected 2005 | reverse complement strand
AGGAGACTAACCATGGCAACCGTTACAGCTTCATCCCTTGTTCGCGATAACGCCGACAAAAAGATTCGAAAAATGCGGAGCGCAGCAATTATGGCACACCGGGAAAACACAGTTCCCGGTTGGTTACAGGGCGAAGCGGCGCTTCATAAGGCGCTCCATGCGGCGCTTACGGAGAAGAGTCACCACACCAAAAACAAACAAGACCAGCTTGCCGTTGGACCAAAAAACTTTCACAACCTGACCTTTAGGTATAAAATGCCCGACGGCAGCAGCACGGGGCGCATGCTTTACACCACCACCGGCCACCCACCTTCCCTTATTATGAAAGCAAGAGAAGTCCTAACCGTACCGGCCGACGTACAGCACCGCAGCATCTATTGCCTCACCGTCACAAGGAAGCACGCAACCCACATTCTCGACGAGTACCTACCCGCATTAGACGCACACACCCAGCAAGAGGCAATTATCAGCAACGCCTATGACGCTATCAAGATTCAAGTCTGCGGGCTCTTGTACCACCTCGGCACGGTGAACGAAGCACTAGAGGCGTTCCCTGAAATAAAGTCTTTTCTGCCTGACTATATTGTCCGCATGGTAAATGAAGAAGATGACGGCACGTTAGACAACCTACCGAAAGAGTGGACACCAGACAACGAGTTACTCACTAAAACAGCAGCAGCCGCCCAAATCTTAGGGTACGACAAAGAGTAAACACGACTCACCAGAAAGCAATCACCATGGCAACACTAGCAACATCAAGCGCCGTTCGCGGCGAGGTAGAGAGCAACATCTTATGGATGCAGGACTCGGTCGTAACTGCGCATAAATGGAGCGGGATTCCAAACACAGCCCCCGGCGAAGCGGCGCTTCATAAGGCGCTAGAGGCGGAGTTTGCGAGCAGGGACATCCATAGGGCAAATAGCTATATACCCCAACTTAGGGTCTTAAAAAACACATGGTTTAAGTACACAATGCCCGACGGCGACACCACAAAGGTTATTTTTTATGACGCCGTAAACCCCCCACCCCCCGTTGCAGCAACGCACAGAAAGCTTATGAAGATACCGACCAACGTACCGAATCCAGGCAAATCTTCGCCGCTCACCATCACAAGAGAACACGCGACCCCCACCCTCGACGAGTACATAGCCGCGCTGGCTATGTATGAAAAACATGTAGAACACGCCAAAACCACATACAGGAAAATTAGGGTTCAAGTCATGGGACTCTTGCATCACTTACCCACGGTCAACGCCGCAGTGGAAGCGTTCCCTGAAATAATGCCTTTCATACCAAAACGTTTTCAAGCGGAGTTAGCTGAAGAAGAAAAAACCTTAGACGATTTACCAAAAGAGCACCAACCAGACAAAGAGTTATTCATTATCGCCAACGCCGCCTTTCAAATCTTGAGAATAGGAGACTAACCATGGCAACCGTTACAGCTTCATCCCTTGTTCGCGATAACGCCGACAAAAAGATTCGAAAAATGCGGAGCGCAGCAATTATGGCACACCGGGAAAACACAGTTCCCGGTTGGTTACAGGGCGAAGCGGCGCTTCATAAGGCGCTCCATGCGGCGCTTACGGAGAAGAGTCACCACACCAAAAACAAACAAGACCAGCTTGCCGTTGGACCAAAAAACTTTCACAACCTGACCTTTAGGTATAAAATGCCCGACGGCAGCAGCACGGGGCGCATGCTTTACACCACCACCGGCCACCCACCTTCCCTTATTATGAAAGCAAGAGAAGTCCTAACCGTACCGGCCGACGTACAGCACCGCAGCATCTATTGCCTCACCGTCACAAGGAAGCACGCAACCCACATTCTCGACGAGTACCTACCCGCATTAGACGCACACACCCAGCAAGAGGCAATTATCAGCAACGCCTATGACGCTATCAAGATTCAAGTCTGCGGGCTCTTGTACCACCTCGGCACGGTGAACGAAGCACTAGAGGCGTTCCCTGAAATAAAGTCTTTTCTGCCTGACTATATTGTCCGCATGGTAAATGAAGAAGATGACGGCACGTTAGACAACCTACCGAAAGAGTGGACACCAGACAACGAGTTACTCACTAAAACAGCAGCAGCCGCCCAAATCTTAGGGTACGACAAAGAGTAAACACGACTCACCAGAAAGCAATCACCATGGCAATCGTAACCACAGACCCGCACCTAATCGGCAAAGTCCAAGACCACCTACACCACCTTATGAGACAAGAGCTAGAGGCACACTACAACACCCAAGTCCCAAACACGAAGCGCGGTGAAAAGTTACTACATGAAGCGCTAGAGGCGGCGGCTTGGGCTCCACATTCATCAAGACACGACGAAAACCCCAGGCGGATAGGGAGAGAAGTTATAAACCTATCCTTTCGGTTCGAGGTGCACGAAGACCAGGGCAAGGCTGAAGGCGTTTGTTCGCCGATCATGCAGTACAGTACGAATCAGACCGTAGGAAAAAACCCCCGACTGCCGGTGATTGTGCCAATCAATATGCCCACGCCGTTCGCTGACAACGCAATCGTTATCGGAAGGGAACAAAGCAACAACGAGCTTGACGCATATTTAGCGCGGATAGTGGAGTTTGACCGGCGAGTTGACGAAATAGAAACCGAGTACAATGAAATTGAGCACCAACTGAACGGACTCCTAAATTGGTTCCCCACGTTCAATCTTGCACTGGAGGCGTTCCCCGAAATAGGGCCATTCCTAACAGCAGGAATTCGCGAGATATTGGACGAAGTAGAAGAATCGAAAGACGACCTCCCGCTAGATTTTTTTCCAGACAAAGAGTTATTCATTAGAAAAGCCGCAGCAATTCAAATTTTAAGACTGGAGGAAAAATAATGGCAATCATGACAACAACAGAGACTCGCCGCTATGAGATCAGCGATAGAATAAAAGAAATGATGTTTAGGGTGCTTCTATCACAACGGGAGAACGCAATCCCAAATGCCCGCTACGCCAGTGGGAGACTAAGCGATGCGCTAGTGGGTGAAGTCATTAGTGCGCCGCCTAGTTTCGTTAACGACAAATATCCTTACAACATAGCCCAATTGAATAAGTCGATTAACACTTGGCCTTTTCGATACACAAGGCCCGACATGACCATCACGCCGATCATGTTTTACAACAACCAATATCCGCCCCCCGTTCGCGTAGCACTACACAGGTGCCCCGTCGCAACGGGCAGCGTGCCAGGTATCGTCTTTGAGAACCCGCTTGTCATCACGAGGAACAACGCGACCGCTACAACAGACGCCTTTGTAAAGGCGCTAGAGGCGCAGCAGGAGCAAGAAAAAGCAATTAGCGACGCCTATGACACCATCACCCTCCAAGTTTTGTGCACCATGCATCACTTGCCCACGGTCAACGCCGCAGTGGAGGCGTTCCCTGAGATAGAGGCGTTCTTCCCGACGTTTTGGCGCAGCGTGTTAGACAAAAAAGAAAAAACAGCGGACGGCATGGCAGACGCAGGAAAACCAGACAAAGAGTTATTTATTAAAACAGCAGCAGCATACCAGATGCAAAGACTAGATAAGTAAAGCAGGAAGGAATAAACACCATGCCAATCTTAATATCAGTCGGGGGCCGCATAGAAGCTTGCCGGCGAATTTCCGATATGAAGTATCGTGCACTCCAAGCGCACGATAAAACGAAAACCCCAGGAGATAACATTAACGCCCGCAAAGAACTAAACAAGGTGTTAGGGCTCCCCCCTCACGGCCCCTCACGCCTTGAGGGAAAATGGTTTCGCTACCAACTACCGAACGGCTCCGTCTCGCCGCTCATACACTTCGACGTGGATGCTGCGCAAGGCACGTTCCGCCCTACGGTTTCAGCCCACAAAGAGCCCCTTGGTTACGAAGTGCCCACCATCACAAGGGGACAAGCGACTGACACGTTGGATGCATACATTGAGGGCGTAGTGGCGCACGGCCTACACGAACACAAAATCAAGCAGGACTACGGCACAATTCAGACCCGTATGCGTGGCATACTACAGTCATTTAACACATACAACGGCGCAGTGGCGGCAAGACCTGAAATAAGGCCTTTTCTGCCCAAAAACATTAGGGACGATCCAACGCTAGGCGGGGCGCACGGGTCCCAGCAGCCAACGCGCAAAAAAGGCGCGAAGCTATTCATCACCGTCGCGGCAACTTACCAAATCTTAGGACTATAAAAGGAAGAATACTAATGGCAGACATATCAATGGAAACGCATTTAGCAATCCAAGGACACATTGACCACATGAGCTATAGGGCGGTTAGCGCACACAGTAAAACCCCAATACCAGGGGAAGGCGATACCGCCCACCACGAACTAGGCAGGGCGCTAGGGATTCTCCCGCCCCCCTCGTGGCGGGGCCGTGGTTATGGGGAGGCGTGGTTTTGCTACCTACTACCAAACGGCCATTACACGCCGTACATATATTATCACACGTCAAAAGATATTAACGGCAGAAACATCCTTACCACCCAAGACCCCACCAGGTCTAAGCCGATTGATGGTAACAAGATATTGTACCTCACAAGGGAACACGCAACCGATACGTTGGACACATACATTGAGGGCATGCTGGCACACAGCGATCAAGAACGTAAAATCAAGCAGGCCTATGACACGATCAAAAGCCGTATGAGGGTCATCCTAGACTCTTACACCACACTCGACGCCGCAATAGAGGCGCGGCCTTATATAGGGCCTTTTATACCAAAGGGCTACCATGAAAGACGCCAGCATAAAGCACACGAGCAACCCGAGGACAAAGAGTTATTCGTTAAAGTAGCAGCAGCCTACCAGATACTAAGACTGGAGGAAAAATAATTAAAATTAAGGCTTGACACACTAGGCGCACGACGCCATAAGTACACAAACAACACCAAATTAAAAAGGAACTAACATGCTTAAATTAAAAACAACAATGGCCGCGATTGCAGCCGCAACACTATTAACCGCCAACGCTAACGCGGACTCAAACGGCGCAGTGGCGGCAAGACCTGAAATAAGGCCTTTTCTGCCCAAAAACATGAAGACAGCATACCAATCTCTAGCGGAGCGCATACGGAAGGCAAAGACGGAAGAAGACTTTGTTGACATAGACACTGCGCTAGAGCGTTGGTACGAGCGCGAAGCTATTACCGCTTCGGAGCTTGAACAATTGGACAGCCTAGCAACAGACTGTTGGGTGGGCATATTTCACCCAGCAGTCGATAAACCAGAAAGGAATTAGTAACATGGCAACCGTAAGATTATCCAAGGAAACAAGAAGCTCAATAACGCGAAAGATAAGGGATATAGGCCACTGTGCGGAAAGCGAAGTAGCGCCGACGAAAGTCGCCCTTGGCGATGCAGTCTATAAAGCTATAGGGCAGGCGATTGAAGACGAGGCCTGGGGAGAATACGCGCACCTAAAGAACCAAATGCCCGCTAAATGGTGCGACACAAATAACGACGTGCGCGTTATAGTTCAAGCCCCTGCGGATGACAGCGGGGGTTTATCCGAAATCACGGCCGTAGAGCTTAAGTACGAACTACCGCCAGAGGGCTCCATGTTATTTCCCCCCCATTGGCGACACAACCACAGGCGCACGATACTTAAACGCGCAAAGTTAAGCGCCGAGTGCCTGGCCTGGTGGGATTCCGTGGTTGCGGGTCAACGAAAAGGCGCGGAAATAAAGGAAAACTACTATAAAACCGCCGGAGAAGTTGATAAGATATTGAATTCAAAAACCACCCTCAATGCGGCGGTGAAAGACTACCCAGCGCTGCGGACGTTCCTTAGCGAAGAGCTCAAGGACCGGCTAGACCAGAAGGTGCGAAGGGCTCCAAAAGCAGAAGCATCAAAGGCCCCAGAAATAGACAACAACATCCTCACTGCAACAGCCGCTGCGCACAGTATAAACAGGTCAACGTAAAATGGCTTACCACAAGTCCTTCATCCATGGTTTTTGCGCCGGGGCAGCTGATGAGCGAGACAACGATCTGGGCGCTTGGGTGGCGGTACAGCGCCGGTCAATGCTGAGAGAGGCCCGCACACTAGCGGACGGCGAGCGCGACGGAATGAAACTGGCTTTTGAAGCTGGCTTTTGAAGCTGGCGTGTTCTTTTCGAGCCAAAGCGGCGACGTTATGAAACTACACGAGTGGGATACTTTTTCGGCTTTAGTGTTTAACCGCCAAGATAAAAACGAGTTGGACAAATAAATGCCAGTGAAACTAACTGACGCTGAAATAGCGAAACAAAGCATTAACGTTGAAGTCGAGAGGCAGACCTTTGAAAGACAGTTAGCGTTACACGCTAGGAACGAAGCCGAAGAAGCGGTGCGTAAGTTCCGTAAGAAGGCTCAACAGCTAAGGACGTCGTCGTTTTCCGCGCTTGGGCTGGCGGTTTTTGTTTTTGGAGTTTGGGCGCTACTCGGCGACGGCTTATGGCTCTCTTTCAGCATTACGTTCGGCCTACTCGGCGCGATGGCGTTTTTCGGCTCGCTTAATTATCTCAAAGCTGCCCGTGAACTAAGCGACCACCAAAAAGAATGCGAAAAGTACCTAACGCCCCCGTTGAACTAATCGAACTATCTGGAATTACCAGATAGTTGCCCCACAAGGAGGATAACATGAAGCAAATCATAGACCCATATCCTGGCGTTACGGCGCGCCCGCACCCCGCTAAGTTTAGCGACTCTATTCTTGAAGCCATGGCTGACATGATTCCCGAGGACGTTCAAACTATAGTAGACCCTATGGCCGGTGTAGGTAAAGTTTTACACCTGGCGTCAGAAAAACGGCCGTTTAACTTTATCTGCAACGAGTTAGAGTCTGAATGGGCGGTGCAGATAACGCAACGTGCGGCACAAAACAAAACCACAGCAGGCACTTACCGTGTCGACGTACATGTAGGGGATGCTGCGACATGGCGCGATGAGCGCATAGGCCATGCGGGTAGTATGGTCGCCACTTCGCCACCATACGGCAATCGCATGGCTGACGCCTTTCGTTCGGAGTCCCGGCCGGAAAGTATGAAGGGGCGCTATGCGGGCGAACTGGGGCGGCGCTTGACCGGTGGCAGTCTTGCGTCACTCGGATTCGGCCCCGCATACGAAAGCACTGCGGAAGCCGTATTCGCGAACATATTTCGCCAGATGCACAAGGGGCAGCATTTTCTGCTTAACGTCTCAAACTTTATCCGAAAGGGTGAGGAGGTTGATGTTACCAAGTACTACGCGGCCTTATTTAATAAATATGGTTTCGTTTGCGTTGGTTCACGCGAAGTAAAAACCCCCCGCGCCAGGGGATTTGGCGCTAACAGTAACGCCCGCGCACCCTTCGAAGTATTGTTGCTATGGCGTAAACACCCAGTAGATGGCGTAAGCGCCAAATAGGAGAAATATATTGACCTATACTGATCTAATACGCCGTCGGGGGACTAACGAAGCATCAGACGAATGCTACACGCCCGTGGGGGCGGTTGTCCCCCTGCTTAGTTACTTAGACAAGAGCAAAACCTATTATGAAGCCACGTCTGGGGTTTCGTCTAGCTTGCTAGAGGGGTTCGCGCAGTCTGGCTATTCTATGAAGGGCAGCGAGGGCAAAGACTTCTTTGACTGCACGGCTGATGACGTGTGTGACGGTGTTATAACCAACCCGCCCTACAGCAAAAAAGACAAGTTCCTCAAACACTGTTTTTATCTGGGCAAGCCGTTCGCTCTTTTGCTGCCCGTCACGGCGTTCCAAGGGCAGGCGCGAGGCGCTATGTTTATGAAACACGGGATGGCAGCGTTGGTACTAAACCGAAGGATAGACTTCACGGGCAAGGAGTCTCCCACCTTTGGCGTTGCCTGGTTCGTTCACGGCTTCATGCCACCAAACCAAATTCACTGGGTTAACAATTAAGGAGAAAACCTATGACTAAGAAAACTAAACGCCTACCCCCGGCAGCACTTCGCTCGCTCAAGGGACAAGAAAAAGACGCAGAGCGGCAAGACAAACTAAAGCTGCCCGACCTGACCGAAGACATGGATAAAACACGCAGCGCAGTTGAGGACGTCTTTGACGTTATACTCGACAGATACAAAAACTGGCAGCAGCTATACTTTCGCACGGACAGCGTTTCGCACTTAACCGAGTTGCCAAGGGAAGTGGTAGTTGACGCCTTGGACGATCTTGTGAAGCAAGGCCATATGCAGCTTGTTCCTCTTGAGCCCCAAGAGAGCCTAAGCACACCAAGATGCTACAGCCTTACAGGGTTTGGGGTCGATTGGGTGGAAACACAAATTAAGGCTTCAAAGCGATGACGTATTTTGACTACCTTGACGGATATGATGTTGTGAAGCACTTCCTCCCGCATTGGAAAAAGCCAGAGGCGCAGGCACCTCCGGGTATGAACGACCAACACGTCCAGCAAGGCGTGCAGGATGCTATGAGCGGCAGAGCTTGTATGACGCCGGAAGAGTGGGAACAACAGGAACAACAGGAACAACAGGAACAACCAAAGGAGAAAAGTAATGAGCAATAAAAAAGTGTTAGTGATTGAGGGGAGCTGCGTCCAGTTCGACGTTGTGATCCGTTCTTATAAGGACGACCCCGACCGAATGTTTGCAAAAGGTTCTTTTATGGGGCCGCGTGTCTCGTTTGACTTACCGTTACTGGCAGGACACGACCCTGACAGGGTTATTGGTAAGGTTAGCAACGATTTGTTTGAGACAGACTACGGCTACCTTACTTTCGTGGCTGAGGTTTACGACGAGAAAACAATAGACCTGATAAAAAGCGGAGCGCTTAAGGGAATCTCGGCGGGCATGGACTATGACGAAGTGCTACTATCTTTCCCTAAAAACCTTAAAACCATAAAGGCTTTTACAATAAGCGAGCTTTCAGTCGTGGCTTCGCCCGCGATAAAGAACTGCTATATCACCCGTTGGGAGGAGGGTAATAATGACTAACACAAACACAAACACACCCGCGCAGCTTGCTACCCAAGCCTGCGACTTCGACAACCCCAGAATAAATCTTGAGGATGTTGCCTGGGGCCTCTCGCATACGCCACGCTACAACGGGGCCTGCTGGCATAACTTCTTCAATGGACTTGAGGAAGTGGACGGCGTTGGCAACTACAGGGCGGTTGCAATGGCTAACTTTAGTTACACCGTAGCCCAGCACAGCGTCTTGCTTTACCAATACGGCATCCGCCAAGGCTGGACGAATGGGGCTCTAGCTTACGCTCTTTTCCATGATGCGCCAGAATCCATATATGGGGACGTCACGAATCCCGTGAAGCGATACGAGAGGCGCTACCTGGCAAAAGTAATAACTTCGGTGGTTGCGAACCCCCTCCATGACCCTGATACGTTTTTGGATTTACACGATGACATATTGACATGTTACGAGCGCCGCTACAAGTCTATCGACGCCGCCGTGATGCAGGAACTATTGAATGAGTTCCCTGGCCTCGGTAACATCACCGAAGAGGACTACAGCATTGTGGAAGACGCCGACTCTCGAATCTGCGCGGATGAGTTTAGGCGGTTCAAATGGGAATGGACTGGCGGTGACTCGCCTGAGCCTTTAGGGGTCGATATTTTGCCCCTGACGCAACACGAAGCCTACGTCAACTTCAAGGAAGCGGTTGCAGAGCTGGCCGCGAAGGTTGCGGCTGCCGCACGGGGGGAGAAAACTGATGACCAATAAAACCCTACCCGCGCAGCTTGCCACGCAAGCCTGCGACTTCCACAACCCCACGATCAACCTTGAGGATGTTGCTTGGGGCCTCTCGCGTATTTCGCGCTATAACGGCGGGGGCTGGTATCTTCGTTATTCTGCGGCGCACGCGGTGGCTAGTAGCCTCGCGGGCACAACGCACCTAAAGCATATGCAAAACAGTACCTACACCGTAGCCCAACATAGCGTCCTGCTTTTCAAATACGGAGTCCGCAACGGCTGGTCTGACGACGCGCTTTGGTTCGCGCTTATGCACGACGCGCCGGAAGTTATTTACGGTGATATAACTAAGGCCACGCAAGAGTTCGACAAGGAGTTTTTCAGTGAGTTTTTCCAAGGGCTGCCAGCCCCTGAGCTAGAAAGTATCCAAGAAAGTACCCAACAACGATATGCCCCCATAAACGTAGCTGTTTTGGAGGGGCTAGGGTGCGAGCCGCTTTCGCGGTCCGACTATAAGACCGTGATGGAGGCAGACCGCCGCATTGTGGCGGATGAGTTTGAGGCTTTCGGGTGGGGGTGGCCGGAAGGCTTCGATAAACCCGAGCCCCTTGGCCTATTAGACGACATAGAGCCTTTAACCTGCGGTCAGGCGCACGACCTATACGCCCGCACGGCTATGGCTCAACAAGAGCGCATGGAAAGCAAAGCAAATGGATAAACGCAACCTACCTACTAAGCTTTGTATCGTCCTTTGGATTGTCGCCGTGGTTATCTTAGCTTTGGTTTCAGCCTGCGTGGCGATATACTTGGGGTGGGTTGCCTATATGGTGTTCGCCGCATTGTCATGCTTTTTGGCGTGGCGTTTATTGCATTATACATAACAGGAGATAACTATGGCTGGAAAGACGCGTACCCCGGATCAAATCTTCCACAGAAACATTTTAAGGGTCGAGAAACACGCCACTAAGTTGTTTCGCGAAGACGTAAACATGATGGTCCCGTGGGCTTTGATAGCTTCGTACGCGTACTACAAAAAAGACCAGAATATATTTAGCGACTTGTTTTTTGATAAGATGCTGCGAGTTATGTATTCAAAGTGGGATGATATTAACCATAGGCACAAGGGCCTCATTAGGAAAGGGGCGAAGTCTCTTTTTTACCTTGCCGAGAACGAGTACCCTGGTCAGATAGAGGGTGCTTTAGAAGACATCAAAGAAACATTTAACATAGAACAAAGGAGCCCCTAATGAAAAAGCCAAATAAACCTGGCAAACATGGCTCAAACGACAAGGCGCTTTTTTGGACCGTCGGGCTCACGCTCTTTACGTTCTTCGTGTGTCTAGCCATTATTTTAGCCGAAGAAGTTAAGGCGCTTACATGAAAATTGCAGTTGTAGACCTGGAGACGTTTTGGAGCACCGACCACTCGCTCTCTAAAATGATGCCCATTAAGTACTGTATGCACCCTAGGACGGAGATAATATCTTGCGCAGTCAAACTAGGGGACGCTGAAACAGTTGTGGCTTTTGGAGAGTCCGCCGTTCGGAAACTTCTTGATAGCATTGACTGGCGACAGTATTGGCTGGTTGGTCACAACATGGCTGCCTTTGACTCTATGATACTGGCCTGGCGCTTCGGCGTTAAGCCCGCATTGTGGGGTTGCACCTTAGCTATGGCGCGGCCTATTCACGCAAAAGACGTAGGGTTGTCGCTCGCGAAGCTAGTCGCTCACTACAACCTGGGGGCCAAAGACCAATCGGCGCTCTTGCAGACTAAGGGGAAAAACCTTTGTGACTTTACTGACCAAGAGCTTGCCGCGATGGAGGTCTACAACAAGGCGGACGTAGACCAATGCTACGCGCTGCTCCACAAGCTCATACCGCAAACGCGCCGCGAAGAGGTTAAGCTGATCGACATGACGGTGCGGATGCTGGTTGAACCGCAGTTCGAGTTAAACCGCGCACTACTCGTCGAAACATTGAAAGAAGAGGGGGAACGTAAGTATGGCGTGTTGCTTCGCGCTGCTCAAACGCTAGGCGTTATGGAGGACGGCCTAGGGTTCGAGGAAGTCGCAGAAAGAGCCTTGACCGTGCTTTCAAGTGCCAATAAGTTCGCCAAGTTCCTGAAACTCAAAGGTGTGGAAGTCCCAACCAAAACCTCCCAAACTACGGGCAAGCAAATACCCGCACTGGCTAAGACTGACGAAGCGTTTATCGCTTTGCAGGAACACCCAAACACTGACGTAGCCATGGCTGCTTCGGCTCGCCTTGACGCAAAGTCAACGCTACTTCAAACGCGGATACAGGCGTTCCTAGATGCAGCAGGTTCCCACCCCACCCAATACCGCATACCCATACCTCTTAACTACTACGGCGCGGACACAACAGGCCGTTGGTCAGGGTGGGCGTACAACCCGCAAAACTTACCGCGCATTGCCCCAAGCCTCCCAAAACCGTCGGACGCACTGCGTAAGTCGCTCCGAGCGCCCGCAGGGCACAAAGTTGTCGTGGCCGATCTTTCAGGGATTGAGCTACGGGTGAACCACTTCCTATGGAAAGTTCCCGCGAGCGTTCGTATGTTTCAAGACGACCCCGAAAAAGCTGATCTATACAAAGACTTCGCCAGTAAACTATACGACATCCCCGTGAAAGACGTCACTAAAGCGCAGCGCCAGGTGGGTAAGGTTGCGCACTTAGGACTGGGCTTTGGCGCGGGGTACAAAACCTTCCAAAAGGTTGCGAAGATAATGGGGGGTGTAGACCTCACCGAGAGCGAGAGCCATGACATTGTTACAAAATGGAGGGCTGAGTACCGTGAGATTGCCGAAGGTTGGCGGACGTGCCACAAGGCGCTGCCAACAATTATCAGGGGCGCAGCAGGCGGGCCGCTAGACCCGTGGGGGATGATAACCCCCGTGCCCGAGGGGCTGCGCACCCCTAAAGGTCTAATTCGTTACCCAAGCCTGCGCACGGAGTTCGACGAAGCTACGGGGTTTCAGGAGTATGCGTATGGGTACGGACGGCAAAAAGCGCGTATCTATGCGGGGAAGATAGACGAGAATATAGTCCAGCATTTAGCCCGCTGTATAATTGCGGACAACGCGCTAGATATAAAAGACCTTACGGGCTTACAGCCCGCCCTGATGGTACACGACGAGTTAGTATACGTTGTGCCCGAAGCGGACGCGGAAGACGTGTTGGAAAAAGTACAGAACGTAATGAGAACGCCGCCCGCTTGGTGGCCAGAACTGATAACGTGGTCCGAAGGGGACATCGCGGATACTTATGGAGACGCTAAATAATGGCTATGACACCGGAAGGCAAAGTTAAAAACAAAATCAAAGATTACCTAAAGAGTTTAGGGGCTTGGTATTATATGCCCGTGTCGAACGGCATGGGACGTTCGGGGTGTCCTGATATTCTTGTGTGCTACAAAGGGCTGTTTTACGGCATTGAGTGCAAAGCCCCAGGTAAGCTAAAGAACACAACGCCTAACCAGGATCGAGAAATTGCCGCTATTAACGCGGCGGGGGGACTTGCGTTCGTCGCGGATTCCGTTGAAACAGTTAAGGAGCTAATCAAATGACCAAAACTAGCAAAGAAGAACTAGCCAAAAAACGCGCATATAACGCTAGGCCTAGCGTTGTGAAGAAGCGGGTGGCCAACAACAAGGCCCGTCGCGAGGCCATACGCGACGGACGCGCTAAGAAGGGCGACGGCAAAGACGTTGACCATGTAAAGCCCTTGGCAAAAGGTGGCAGCGACAAGAAGTCAAACACCAGGGTCGTTAGCCGCAAGTCAAATCGCGGGTGGCGTAAGAAGAACCCTGAAATGTATGGAACCAACAAGTCATGACTCGGCAAGCAGCGCCTGCGGAAAAAGGCTACGTCAAATCGATGAGTTTGAGAGAGTTCAAGACTATTCTCCCAGAGTTTTGCGCGCTTGCGGGTCACGTTATGCGAAAGGCGGGTCACATTGAGGGAGCGGAGGGCGGCTATACGCCTGCGATGGCCCTTTCAATGGAGCGCTCCTCTGAGCTGAACCCCCCACGGCAGTTGCTGATAGCAGGGGCGTGCGTGTTGACAGGGGCGACCTATGACCGCGTTGGCCCCATGTTTCAAAGGGCGCGTGGCACTGCATTCCAAAGCCGCCAGGTCGTTAAGGAAAAATACGCCAAGGAACTAGACACGTTTTGCCGCGAGGCGTTAGGCATATTTGAAGTCTCTAGGACCCCCGAGCCAGAGGCGCCGAGGAACAAGGAAGCGCAGATTAAGTTTGGGGCAAGCCCCGCAGTTGAAGTTATTGCAAAAATGAAAAAGCACGGCGCTCTACCCGAAACGATAAGGGGCTACGCGGACTTGATGGGGGTAGCCCATGCCTAGGCACGACAAGTCGTAGGATGTTAGTCTCGAAGAAAAAGAAAGCCGTGCTACTGCGCTCCCGCGACCCTAAAAAGTTGACGGCGCAAGTACCAAAGGCGCAGATAGTTAAGGTGCAGGGCAAAGACTTTGTAGCGGCCCCGCATAACGTCAGCACGACCAAAATCCTGCGCAATCTAGGGTACAGCGTCCCTTCGCCCATTCGGCACCACTACCAATGGCCGGGGCGGTATACGCCGTTCCACGCACAACGAGAGGCCGCCGCGTTCCTATCTATGCACGACAGGGCTTTTAACTTGAGCGAGATGGGCACTGGGAAAACTATGGCGTCGTTGTGGGCCTATGACTATCTGCGAAGCGCGGGCCTTAAGAACAAAGTGCTAATCATAGCGCCCCTATCCACACTGGAGTGCACGTGGGCTACTGAAATCTTTACGAACTTTATGCACCTAAAATGCAACGTCCTCCACGGGGCTCCGAAGAAACGCCTCAAGTTGCTAAACGAGAAAGACGCAGACGTTTATGTTGTTAATCCTGCGGGCGTTCAAGTTATTGAACCCGCGCTTGCAAAGCGCCCAGATATAGACTTGGTTATTGTAGATGAGGTCCAATGCGCTCGCAACGCCAGCACGAATTTGTGGAAGTCCTTCAACAGAGTTATAAACCTACACGCTGACACACGGGCGACTTGGGGTATGACAGGGACGCCAACCCCTAGCAAACCCACAGATGCGTGGGCGCAGTGCCGTTTGGTAGTTCCAGCCACCGTACCCCGATACCAAAAGCGGTTTCAGGACCAAACCATGATGCAGGTGTCACCCTGGAAGTGGGTTGCAAGGAAGACCGCCACCAAAATAGTCCATGCTGTTATGCAACCTTCGGTGCGGTTCACCATGGCTGAGTGCACGGACCTGCCCCCCGTGATGTATCAGACTCGCGGCGTTGGGCTGACCGCGCCGCAGCAGAAAGCCTATGCGGATATGTTTACGAAGCTAAGGGTTGAGGCTGCTAACGGTGACATCACGGCGGTAAACGAAGGAGTGAAACTATCTAAGTTGGTGCAAATTGCTTGCGGGGTTGCTTACGACGAGCACGGCGCGGAGGTTATACTAGGCGCTAAGGACCGCATAGACGAGGCTAAAACTATCGTGACGCAAGCAGAGGGCAAAGTGATTGTTTTTGCGCCGTTCGTTTCGGCGGTTAATATGGTAGCCAAAGAAATGAGCAAAGACTTCACCGTTGAAAAAATCCACGGGGGCATACCAAAAAACGAGCGCGACAGGATATTTAATGCGTTCCAAAGAGAACCAGACCCAAGGGTGTTGGTAGCACAACCCGCTGCCATGGCGCACGGCTTAACGCTGACGGAGGCAAGCGCAATCGTTTGGTATTCTTGCATCACATCCAATGAAATCTTTGAGCAGGCGAACGCACGGATCACTAGGCCGGGCCAAAAACGAAACACTTTCGTTATCTGCTTGGAGGGTTCGACAGTAGAGAAGCGTATGTATGCAAGGTTGAAGTCGAAACAACAGATGCAAGGTGCACTTTTGGAGGAAATAAAAGCCACGAGCGACGAACAAATCTATTGACACACGACCGCAACCATAGTAACACCAACACAAATGACAAACACAAGGTGCAACAACATGAAGTTATTAAAACCAATAGAAGTTACTGAAAAACTAGGCGTTCCATACAGGGCGTTTTATTACTTTCGGGTGCGCAAGCCTAGCTTCCCCCAGCCAATAAAACTAGGGCCAAAAACATTTCGCTACGATGAGGATGAGATTAACGCCTGGCTAGAATCTTGCAAAGCAACACCCGAGGAGGACCAAACAAATGACTGATCTTAGAAAAGGAACGGACGTTCAACTGCTAGAGTCTTTTATAAAGACGCGGGCTCGCCGCGCAGAACGCAAAACGGCTTACGCGGACGCTGACGCTTCCGACAAGCAAGCCCAAGAAGCGATTGAGTCAGAGTTCTTGCGGCGCTTTAATGAGCGAGGTATCGACAACGTGTCGAAAAATGGCATTGGAACTGCCTATCGGTCTAACAGGGCGTCGGCGACCGTTGGAGACTGGGAAGCCTTTCTCACTTGGGTCCAAGACAACGACGAGTTTGATATGCTAGAGCGGCGCGTAAGCAAAACCGCCGTGCAGGAGTACAAAGACCAAAACGCTGACCTACCCCCGGGGGTTAAGTGGAGTGAAATGCACACGGTCAACTTTAGAGCTAAATAGTTAAACAAAGGAGTAAAACTATGAGTACCAACCTACCTGACATCTTAGATGCAAAACTACCAGCGCACCTACAAAACAAGACCGTCGAAGGGAACGCTTTTGCCAACGCCATGTTTGGCGGGGGCTTCCCCACGGTGTCTATTAAAGGCCGAGCTTTCAATATAATCCGTGGGGGCGAAAGAGAACTAATCACTAATTCCGAGGGGGACGCAGCGGGGTCTATCCTGGCCGTTATTCTTGCGACTAACCCCAACAAGTCCAAGATATATTACAAGCAGGCCTACGCCGAAGGCTCGGACGACAGACCTGACTGTTACTCAAATGACAGCATGGTCCCCTCACCGTTCGCGCCAGAACCACAATCCAAGAACTGCCAGGCTTGTTCCCATTCCGTTTGGGGCTCAAAAATTACCGATGCTGGCGCTAAAAGCAGGGCGTGTGGCGATTCCATGCGTATATGTATCGCGCCGGCGGACCAACTAAACGACCCCCTGTTACTTCGCATTCCTCCGGCAACCCTTAAACCTTTAGGTCAGTATGGGGAACTCTTAGCTAAACGGGGTGTGGCGCCTCATATGGTTGTGACGAAGATAGCCTTTGAACGGGACGTGGCGCACCCGCAGCTCACGTTTACGCCGTCGAACTTTGTGTCGGCAGAACAACTAGCTGAAATTGAGCAAGTCCTGGTTGCTGAAAAAGACATCATTGGGCGCATCATTGGAACTGTAGAGGACGCTCCAATGGTTAACGTAGAAAGAGGCGACCCAACCCCGCCTCCGCCTCCACCGCCAGTAACTACGGCGGAGCGCCCTCCTTCCGCTGAGGCTCCTACGCCGCTCGCGGCCACGCCGCCCCCAGGCACTCACGCGGGTTTTGTAACCACGGAGCCGCTTCCTGAGCCCGTACAATCGGAATTGTTTGTAACAAAAACACCCGAGCCCCTCCCTGCGGGGGTAAATGTGTCACAGCCCCCCGCAGACACGCGGGAGCCTGCGGCGGTTGGGGATGCTGACAGCGTGGAGGATATTAACAAGGCGTTGGATGATTTGAACTTTGACGACTAACCCTATACAGACCCGGGGGCGCGGGGCTCCCTGGTCCTTCACCCACAACAGCAGGAAGCCCCATGAGCATAGAAACCTTTTTACGTCTTGTTATGCCCGACGCGGGCAAGAAAATCATAGCCCAGTGCGTTCCCACCGAGCAAGGGCGCCCCTGGTTTAAGTACACCGCCCATGACACGGTGTCTGACGCTGCTAAGGCGGCACTGGAATTAGACCAAAACGAAAGCACCGTTTACTTCGCCGTAAACAGCTTTGGGAATTGGTACCTCGACGAGGCCATAGGCAAAAAACGAATTAGAACACAGGAAAATGTTGTTGCGTGTCGCAGCTTATATGACGACTTTGACGTCGGCGCTGCGGACCGTACAGACCCTGCCAAGCACGAGACTAAAGACGAAGCACTACGAGACATTATCAAATTGGGAAAGGCTTTACGGCTTACGCCCACGATCGCATCTTCGGGCGGCGGGTGTCACTGCTACTTCCATGCGGACGAAGACATGGACGTCGCTACTTGGAAAAGGTTAGCTGCCCTTAAACGTAGCATAACCATGCACTTAGGCCTCAAGGCAGACCGCGCCGTGGATATGGACGTTGCTCGAATACTGCGCCCCGTGGGAACGCACAACAGGAAAACGGGCTCCCCAGTTCCCGTCGAGATAATAAAGCTAGGCAAGGCCTACCCCATAAGCACGCTAGAAGAAGCGATGCAGCAGTATATAACTGACAACAACGTAACCGTCGCAGAGCCTAAGTCAGACCTAAAAACCCTCAATCCTTTCGCGGCGGCTTTGGAAGTCAATTACCCGCCGTCATACACGGCCGTCGTTGCCGAACACTGCGCGGCCGTGCGTCAGTTTAAGGATAGCGAAGGCGACGTGCCGGAGCCTCACTGGCACAAAGTTATAGGAGTGCTGAAACACTGCGTCGGCGGTGAAACAGCTATCCATGACTGGAGCAAAGGGTATAAGGATTACAGCCGCGACGAGACCCAAGCCAAAATCGACGCTTGGACGGTTGGCCCTACGCTATGCGAGGAAATGGATAGGCACGTTGGTTGCATGGCTAACTGCCCCGTGGCGGATAGGTGCAAATCCCCTATCCAACTAGGATCGACAGGCGGAGCTCCGCACGAAGAAGCCCCTGCGCAGCAAAACCCACAACCAGTTAAACTGATAAACGGGCAACACATTCCTTACTGGCCTAAAGATGGGTATCATTGGAGCGGCAGCACCCTGATGCGGGCATCTACTGGTAAAGACGGCGTTGTTGAGTGGCGTAACTTTTGCAAGTCCTTTGTGTACTTATCCAACCGAATTGAAGAGCCCGACAAAACCTGGACGAACGTGTGGAAGGTGCAGGAAAAGAACGGCAAGTGGCGCGAGTTTCGTATGCCAACTTCGGAGCTTGCATCTACAGACATGGCAAAGACGTTTGCCGCACACGAAGTATTCTTATCACAAAACAAAACAGCGAGGGGAGACATGGCAGAGTTTGCACAAGGACTCATAGACACACTACAAGCCTGGCGGCAGGAAACCAAAACATACAGCCAGTTCGGCTGGGTGGATGACTTCCAAGGCTTTGTGCTTGGCACGACTAAGATCACGGCTAAGGGGGAGGAACCCGTGCTATGCTCGGATGATATGCCCCCTGACGTCAAAGTGGACTTCGGGACTAGCGGAACGCTGGACGAGTGGATCGATAACATTGACGTGCTGTACAACCGCAAAGGCGCGGAGCCGCTCCAGTTCGCCTTGTGCCATTCGATGGGCTCCGCGCTTGTGGAGCTGATGGGCTCGTCCAACTGGCACGGACTCCCCTTGGCTTTTACGGGCCACGGCGGGACAGGTAAATCCACAGCGGCTAAAATCGCCTGCGGCTTTTACGGCAACCCTGAATATATGGAGCGGCAAACTGGCGAACAAGGCTCAACGCTTAACGCTGCTATTAGGCGCATTGCCATTATGGGCTCCGTTCCCGTGCTGCTCGACGAGTTTAGTGGGCGTTCCCCTGACGAACTTACGCGCACGGGCTACGCGCTTGCAAACGGGCGGGATAAAGAACGCTTAGGGCCTAGTGGCAAGTTTGCCACCACAGGCGGGCAGTGGCGCAAAAATAGCTTCATCACGTCTAACGATTCAATACACGAAAACATTAGCAAGCTACCTGCGGGCTACCGCGTTGAGGCGACGCAGCTACGATTCTTTGAGGTTCAACTGGCACAGGACTTCCGCACGGAAATTTTCCACGACGTATCCCAATCGTTCGTAGAGTCCCATATGGACAAGATGTACGGCCATGCGTGTAGGCCGTTCCTCCAGTTCGTCATAAAGAACCACGGTTGGGTGAAGCGCCAGCTACAAGCGGCGCGGGCCAAGCTTAACCCACGCAGCGACGACGACAACAAAGAACGCTTTTATAGAGATACAATCGTTACCGCTTGGGTAGCAGGAAAAATTGCAGTTAAGCTCGGCTTGGTTACGTTCAACGTAAATGACATGAAAGCCTGGGCAATAGATCAGGTCGTTAAAATGCGTGACTCCCGAAAAGAAATTAACATCGATATTCGCGAGCAACTTGCGCGGTTTATCGCAACACTGCCAGGACGACTCATAATCACTAGGGGGCTTAACGATGGACGGTCTAAGCAAAAAGAAGTGCCCCAAGAGATTCTCCGCGCCCCAGCGGTCGGTCGGATTTGCACCGAAGACAAAAAAGCCTATATCACCGTGGGCTGCGTGAGGGATTACTGCAAGGAAAATGACATCCCTGCCAGTGATATGCGCGAGGCCCTAGACGCTGACGGGTACTTAGTAACTGCGCACGGCGGGTCTGTAGCGCGAAAGCTGTATATCGGGGCGGGCTCGACGATTCCAAGCGGTCAAACATGGTGTTACGAACTACAGTATCACAAGTTATTTGATGGAAAGGCTATTGCCATAGTCCCAGATATTTCGCAGAAACACGCGGGGGCTTCCAGCCCCTAGCATAAGAGTTAGCACCAGTGGGCGGTGTGCTTCGTCATGGAAAATAACACCCACAACCAACAGGAGGCTCCTTTCTTATATTTCTGGCCACCGTGGTTGGTCGGCTGGCCCACGTCACGGGCCGTTTAACTACCAAAGTAAATAATGGAGGTACTAAAAATGAACTGGAAAAACATTGTGTCGGAGTTTCTACAAAAACTAAACGCAAAGCTGGAGCCCACAAAAGGCTTTCCGTTCCTATCTGACGATGGCGAGCGCCTTGAGGGCATGAATATCATACACAAAGGGGGTGCTTCGCTGCCGTACGGTGTAACAGCCACTAAACGAGCAAAACCTTTTAAGGGTATCATATCCCACCACCCCGCCTCAGCTAAAGGGGCGAGTGTTGCGGGGCTTATTAAGTACATCAATACGCCCAGGCCGCCCAACGGCTATATGTTTGGTTATCATTTTGTGATCGACACGGATGGGACGATTTACCAGGCTGCACCCCTGACCAAGCGCACCAATCACATCAAAACCCCGCGCAAGCCCCTTATTTACAACGAAGGAAAACGCGAGTCGCCGAGAAATAGCGTTGCCCCCCACCTAACCAACGCCAACACCATAGGCATATGCTTCCACCTAGCATCGCACAGGCCCAACATGGCCCCTACGGAACTGCAGACTAGAGCAGGAAAGCGGCTTATAAAGGTCTTAGAAAAGGTTTATAATGTAAGCCTTGCGGTATATGGCCACGGGGAGATTCAAACTGATAAGCAACCGCAAGAAGGTCGCGTGTTTGCTGAATTGACAAGAAACCAAGGCAAGGGCGTAAAAATATGATATATGACGAATTTGAAAGTTTTTGGGACTATATTTTTGTAGTGGGCTACGGATTAGGCATGGCCGCTTTTACATTTTTTATAATTACATTTTTTATAATTGATGCAGCTCTACTTGATCATGAACCCCCCGCCCCCACACCTTACATTTGCCATACGCACAATGCACTTAAGTAGGGGTGAAATACACCAAGGCGACTGCCTGGAGGTTATGAAGACTATTCCTGACGGATCAGTCGGGATGGTCCTTTGTGACCTGCCGTACGGCACAACCAGAAATAAATGGGACAGCGTTATCCTTTAGATACTTTTTACTGTAAAACAGCGAGGGCTGAGGGGGCGTTGTATCACCCCACGCAAAAACCCGTTGCCCTGGGACGTTACTTAATCCGTACGTATACAGCGCCCGGCGAGGTTGTTCTTGATAATGCCTTCGGGAGCGGCAGCTTCCTTGTGGCCGCCGCGCTAGAAGGGCGGCGTTACTTCGGTATTGAAAGGAACGAAGACACGCCGCACCGAACCAAAGAGCCTGTAGATTTAATGAAAGTTGCTAGAGAGCGCCTTGACGAGGCAGACCAGAAAGTCGCTAACGGCGAAGCACTGCCGTCTATCTTTGATATGTTGACGCCAAGGGCGCGGGGCTTGCAGTAGTAGCGTTTCCTTAGCTCAACGGGATCGGAAACCACCTTAACGTGTCCTGCAAACAAGCCTTCAGGCTGACTTGCCATCCTACATGGAGGGGCCGATTACACCTGACGGCCGTCCTCCAAAATGCTCTTTATGGCCCCTACGTACCCTCGGTGCTAGATAACTGCTTAACATAGCTGGTCGGCGCGATGTATTCGCCTTCCATAGGTGTAAATAGCGCTCGTCCTCTTGCTTGTCAATAGCACACCATATATTGATTCAGAAAATACACTAACCAATAAAACGCGAAAGGCCCCCCGAAGGGAGCCTTTGGAACGGGAGCGGAGCTTCCCGTTGGGTTTGAGATTGGAAAATCCGCTGCTTGCGTGTTCGGTACAAGCCGAGGGGGCAGAGGCAGCGGACATATCTTGGTGTTATAGGACTGGGGCGCGCCAGTGTCAAGTTTACCTGACCATTTTGCTGACGTCGGCAAAATGGTTGCGGGAAGCGGATTTGAACCGCCGACCTTCAGGATATGAGCCTGACGAGCTACCAAACTACTCCACCCCGCTTGAAGAATAAAACCCCTGGCGCGCATCGTTGAGAGGCGTGGGGGTTCTGGTCCACTTACCCGTAGCCCTTGCCAGTGCTCGTGTCAAGCGTGGCTATTTAGGCGCAGCATACGGATTGCTCGCACCACCAATGCCAGGCGCAGCGTACGGGTTATCACTTGGCGGCTGCGGTTTTGATTCTTTAGTAACGATCCCGGTAAGTCGTTGTCGGTTTTTCGCTTCCCTTTTGTCCGCTTCGGACACTGAATTTGTTAAGTACTTAACGCCGAGCTTTGGCAGAGCGTCTTCGTCGTTGAACCACGGGCGCAGTTCGTCTTTCTGCGCTTGAAGTTGTAGAAACCCCACCTCTAGTTTTTTCAGCCTTTGGGTGTTTCCCGCCTTCGTGGCTTCACGGTAAAGCCGCCTGTAAACAGCTTGCCGCGATCTAAAGTGTTCGTTAATCTGCCAGTGCTGACTATTGGTCCACCTTAAGTTCCTAACTTGTCCAGCAGTTAGGCCCACTAAGTTCCCGATAAGTCCTTTGGTTTCAAACTCCTGCGGCTGTAAAACAATATCGCCGTTTGTAAGGCTATATCCTTCGTTGGCATACCTAAAAGTTTCCGTCGCGTTGCGGAGTCCCTTCGGAAGAAAAGACTCAATACCTTTGAGCGTTTGGCCGGTTCCGAAAAACTGCCCGCCTTTATACCACCTGTCCATTACAGACCCAGTAGGCCCTGCAACCATTTCAGCAATACGCTCCGTGAAAGGAGCATCGTGGTCCACAAAGGGAAACGCCGAGAAAATGTGTGCTTGACTTAACTTAGTAGAGAAATCGACGCCTATATAGCCACCGAACCCACGCGCAACGAGCGTCCCCAAGTCGTCCCCTAGTTGCTCCCGCAGCACGCGCTCTATATCTTCTGGCGGCTCATCAGCACCCGCGAGCATTGCGTATATGGTAGTTACCAAGTTTGCAGCAGGCAAACCTACGGCTCCGGCCATAACCCCCGCAGACGCCGTTAGGAACGTGAGCGTGCGAACGCCCGCAGCTCTTTCTTCTGCGGTAGCTCCCGCAAAAGCCTGCGTCCCCGCGTCGTAATATGCGTGCGCCATCATTACTTGGTACTGGCGGAACTGCACCATAATACGCGGCAGCTTTTTCAAAAGTAGCGGCGCGGCATCCGAGCTAAAATCACCTTGTGTTTCTTCGACTATTTTAACCGCGTAGTCTAAAGCGTTCTTATCGTCATACAATCGCGCAACCCTACCTGGGTTTTTCTTAGCCATATCGTATGCGGTTATCGCGGCGGACACGCGGTTGTAAGCCTCAACTAGCCGCGACACTTCAAACACACGAGCCATAACGTCTTTAGTGCCGTCGATTGCGGCGTTTGCGAGCTTATCTCCCGTGTTAGCCCTATCAAAACTGGATAAGTCTTCCGCTAGGCCGGTAGTTATAAGCCCACGAGCATCTAAGTGCTCCATTAGTTCGCGGTGTTCTTTAGATAGACTCGAAAAATCAAGAGAGAGCTTAGGTTTTAACTTGTTAGGCCACTCTAGTTTAATCACGCCTTTCGCGGTCTTATAGTTCTGCATCAGCTTGGTAAACACTTCCGCGTAGTTACCGTGGTCCCCAGCGATCTTTGGCAGCGAAACCATGATAGGCTGCGTAGCGTTTGTGGTGTGGTACGCTATGTTGGTCGTCAACTCGAAAAAGCTAACAACTGGGGTTACTTCCTTTTGAACGCGGTCGAACCAAGTTGTGCTAGTGTTCGTAATATCTAGGTGGTGCTTCGCCATGTGGTTGTATACATGGGCCAACTCACCCCCGGCAGCTTCTCCAACCTCTTTGGCTTGCCTAAGCCCCTCGGCGTATTCCGCGCCGTGCTCAAGCCATGAGATTTGTTGTGCCTGCGCTTTTGCGTGCGCTCCAAAAGATTTCATCATATCGGACTCGTGCCCCGCAACGTCTAGCCGTGGTAGCGACGATTGGCGAGCGTCGCCGTCTGCCAACGAGTCTGCGAATATATCAGCGATCAACTTCTCTACCATTGCACGGGTGTTTTTATCTAAACCCGCCGCTGCGGCTTTCCCCTCAAAAGATACGCCAATGCTTGACAATAGGGCAGTTATGTCTGCGTCGGTGTTTAGTGTGTTTTCCGTTCGCGGACCCGCAGTAGACCCCGCCGCCGAAAAGCCTTCCTTAAGCCCTTTCGCCAATTCGTCTTTGGCTTGGCTTTCCCTGGGGAAAAACCGAACCCTGTAGTTTTGGGGGTTGTTACGCTTTAGTGTTTCCACAAGCTCACGGTTCCCTGCCTCCTGCGCGTCAACAAGGGCTTGTGACTTCAAAACCGCAACATAACCACCGAACCGCTTCTTAGGTGCGTAAGGCCCTTGCAAAGCTCGAAAACGATCCACGCTCTTTTTATCAACGCCAAGGTTTTCCAACGCTACAGCTTGGCGTTCTCGGAGTTGGTGTCCATACTCAAAAGTATCTTTTACAACTTGCTGCCCTTTGGATGTTAGCTTGTTAAACGCCCTCGCTAAGTCGGGGTCAATTTGGACCGCGCCGCCTGGCCGCTTCGGGTCGTACCCCCATTTTTGCGAGGTAGTGAAATCATCTATAACCTTGTTTACTGCGTTCTTCTCGTCGGTGTTTAGTTTGTCAAACCCTGCAACAATAACAGCCGCAGAATCCCGCACGCCTTTTGCTACAGCGTCTATGCGAATCATGGCTTCACGCCACATTTCGATGCCTGGTAGACGGTGTTTGTTTCGATCCACAAACCTATTTAGGTCTGTCACCCACCTACCCGCTTGTCTCCCTATGCTGGCAAGTTCTGCAAACTTTTTCGCAGCTTGATCCCCAAAAGTCTTGCGCAAGAACTGGTATTCTTCGCCGCTTTTCGTGAGGTACGCTTTGCCGTTTCTTACCGCTATGGGGCCTGTTGATAGCTCCATACGGGCGCTACCGTAAGCTAAGTCCACAAGGGCTTGCGGGGTTAAGTCTTTCACACCAACCAGGTTAAACCTTTCTAGCGCAGCTTTTGCAAGGTCCATAATTTGTTCAATGAGTAAACCCACGGCGGACTTCGTGTTTGGCTTAACGCCCGCTGCGGTGGCTTCCTCCACGGTGTAAGCAATAAGTTCGGCGTTGATAGCTCCGTCGGCTAGTGCCCCTTTTGCGTTTGCAAGCAATATACGCGACCAGGCTGCCTGCGCAATTCGGCTTTCAGGGCTGCCGTCGTCTTTTAGTACCCAGCTATAAATCTGCTGCGCCGCGTCCTGCTGCTGCTCCGGCGTCATTATCCCGTCTAGCCCAATGTGGCTGCCAACCTCGTGCATAAACGCGGCTTCTTCGTTGCCGGCCGCGATGCGGTTCAAGATAAAGTGCGCGTGCGTACTCCCCTCAGCGTCCGTAGAAACCCACCCATAAGGCCGTTTTTGCGTCAGGGCTGCTACGTCGGCGTCGGGAACTCCGTCTTTTCCTACCGCGTTCTCAGCTTGCTCTTGGTTGTCAAAGACGTGGACGCGTGGGTTGGTCGCGCTTCCCGTAAGACGTCCAAGCATCTCACCAAAAGATTCCCTCGTCGCTCGCGTGTCTGTCTCCTCCGCAACCCCAAAGCGAGTAACCTCACGTTTCTTATCGGCCTTGTCTTTTTCTTTGGCGGTGTTTTCGACGGCTTGCTGCTCTGCGCTTAGAGGCGAGCCGTCTAAGTTATGGGGTGAGAAAAAAGGGGCTTCGGTCGCGGAACCCCCTGGACCCGCGTGCTCTTGCTCTATTTGGCGTTTAAGGTCGGCTAGTTTATCACCGTCAGGGGACTCAGACTCTTCTTGCGCTATGCTTTCGGTTAGCCAAGCTACCGCGTGATCTTCACTAAGCTCCGCGAAGGCAACGTCAGTGTCACCCCCTGTTTCGTCCCACTGTGATGCCGCTCGCTGGCCTTGCGGCGTTGCGAGAATTGCGGATGTTTCAGGGCTGCGGTACCCCTCACCAACCGTAGCAGTTGGCGTTTGCGCATCAGGTGTTTTTGCGGGTGTTTGCGCCTCAGGCGCTGGCTGCGCGGGAGCTGGTGTTGCTTGCGCCGTAGGGGCTGGCTGTGCCCGCGTCTGCGCCGTACTAGCATTAATAGCCGCCTGGGCCGCTTCGGGCCGTTGGATGCTGGGGCGCGGAGGTAGCGGCAGCTCGCCGGACGGTTGAGCTTGCGGTTGCGCCGTAAGGGCGGGCTGTGCCTGCGCCTGACTAGCGTCAATAGCGGCCTGGCCCGCTGCGGGCCGCCTGATACTAGAACGCGGAGGTAAGGGTAGCTCGCCTCGCGATTGAGCTTGTTGGACTTGCTCTTGTTCTTGCTTTTGCGATTGCTCCCGTTGATCTACAAACGTCGCTTCTCGCTGTGCTTCCCAGGCTGCTTGCGCTTCTGGTACGTTGAGGTTTACTGACTCTTCTAATTCGCTGGCGCTGGCGGCAGGGTTGCCTGCGGCGGCCTGGTCCGCAGAAAAAGCATCCAACGCTGCTATATATTCTTGGTGTACGAGGTCTTCTTCGTTCCCGAGCGCCGTTTCGTCTAAGTAAGCCTGTACCGTCTTAGGGTCCTTTACGCCATATAGCTGCTTAGACTTGCGCCACGCAGTGAACGCTTTCCCCAGTTGTGTAGTTTCGTCTAGAGCTTCGGCGACCCGCTGCTCGTTGCGCCTATTAACAAAGTCTTCTTTTGTAAATAACTGAGCGTCACGGTCCCGCCGCGCCTCAAGGGCCTCGTCTTCTTGTCGCCGTTGCAATAGGGCCGCAGTATCCGCCTCGTCTTGCTGCCGTCGTTCCTCCACCGCTTGCTCTTGGGCGTCAAGGTCCAACAAATCTTGTAGCGAGACCGGCTCTCCCTGCTCCTGTTGGTCTAAGGCTTGTTGGTCCGCGATTATTTGTGCTGCTAGATCAATGGGTGGGGTCGCAGGCGCCTGCTGTTGGCCGTCGTCGAAGCTTGGGTCGTCATCGAAGTTCGTTCGGGCGTCAGGGTTTGCAGGTTGCGCTTGCGGTTGCGCCTGCTCTCCTGCCTCCGCTATAACGGCTTCCACTGCTTCTTGAACCGCGTCGGGTTGGGTCCTCAAATCGCGAACGCCCTGTAAAACTCCGCCGCCCGCACCAAGTGCGCCGCCAGCAAACGCGCCAGATGCTATTGCCTTCCCTACGTCCTGCGACAAAGGATTGCCTTGTCCTGCGTTTATAAAGCCTTGCTCGAAGCCGCCTTGAACAGATTCCTCTAATGCCTCAACTCCTGCGCCTTTAATCGTTCCGCCCACAAGGCCCCATTTAGAGGGCGCCGTTAAGTCCTTGGGTAGTGATCTCCCCCCGGGGGTGAGCTTGGAACCTAAGTTCGACAACTGAGAGTCAATATCGGCCTTGCCTGCCCAGCGGCCCCCAAGGTACGTAGTGCCCCCAACTACCGCTCCTGCGCCAAGCCCGGCATACCGATTTGCGCCAAACCCGTAGTCACCTTGTTCTCTGTCGTGCTGGACAATTTCACTTACGGCGGAACCAGCCGCTAAAGCTCCCTGCCCCAGTGCGGTTCCCGCCGTTCCAGCTAAATACTGGCTCGCTTTTTTAGCCTTGGTGACTGCAGCAAGGGCTTGTGCGCCTTTTTTAAGCCCCCCGCCCGCAACAATCGAAGGCACGGTCTCTGCGATAATCGCAATTGCCGCAGATGGATTTTTAACCAAAAAAGCGGCAGCTACGCCGCCTTCGGTTGCTATTTTGCTTATGTAGTCCTGGGTAGTCGCATCAGGCCCTAAATCCCCTACCGCACCGGCGACCGCCTGCGCGAACCGTTCGTTTTGTTCTTTTTGGTGGTCGGTATATCCTGCGTCCCTAATTGCGTCCGCGAAGTCCGCCGCTCCTTCACTTAGTGGGTCTGCGGCATAATGAACCCCTGGGACGTAGCTCCCAAGGCCAATGATCCCAGATACGGCATCAGCTACCCCTGCTGTGAGCCCCACGGCGGTATCGCCTGCAAAACCAGCCCAGCTGCGACCGTTTCTAGTTGTATTAAGGTCGCCCCCACTAGTGCCACTGTAACCACCGATGTCGGCATCAGGCGACCTAATAATGGGGCCTATGCTCCTTAAATACTCGTTACCTTCTTTAACTCCCATATCAACCTCCGATAACTATACGGGCTTCTATAAGCGCGTCTACAATAGCGCCCCTCCACTCAGCGCCCCTAATTTTAGGGGGGTTTAGGAAGTTTCCGTCGTATGGTTTGTCGCTCAGAATTATACGGGCCTTTCGTATCGTCTTCTCATCAACTACACCAAGCGAACGGGCCATGTCGTTTACTTGATCGTGCATGTGGTATACACGTGGGTAAGCCTGAAACGGACCTTTTATGGCCGTTTGTAACTCCGCACGCTGTATTAGCTTGTTACGCGCTTCGCGCTGCCGAATAGGGTCCGAAGCGGCGGCAGTGCCGCCACGTGAATAGCCCGTGGCGACCTCAAAAGCCCTCAGTATTTCCGGCGGAGCCGTACTGCTTGCATCTGTGGGCGGCGAGTCAGTCGCCTGACCACCCTTATACCCTTTCGCACCAGCCCGTAAACCGCCTTGCCCCGTTGCGGAAGCGGGTTCAGGTGTAGGCAGTAAACCCTGATTATTATCACCCTGCGCGTTTAATTCATTGAGAGCGGAGAGCACCGCACTACCCGCATATTGTTCTTTAGTGTACTGGCCGTCGATAAGACCCGAAAGCATCATATAATTCCCGGGAAGACTGTTTATTTGTAAGCCGTAACTTTCCAAAACCTCGGCTTCGAGCTTCTTGTGGAACTCTACCGCGCCAGTTCTATCATTGTAGTCTATCCTTGAAAGTAGGTCCGCCGTTATGTCGTGTCCAATGCGGCTATCCAACCCCTCTGTTGGTGTATTGCGCGTAGGCTTCAAACCGCCAGCCTGGTTAGTGACAAGACTTTGCCCAGTAAAAGTCCCATCAAGCAACATATCCGCAACCTCATCGTATGAGGCGCTTTCTACTGTAATCTGCCGCCAAGCGGCATCAGCCAAGCGGGTTTGGTCTATAGAACTAAGCCCTAAAGCGTTGCTAACCGCCTCGACAACGGGGCGAATAGAGTTTTTGTCGCTATCACTAAAAGTACTGGCCGACTGGCGTACTACGTCTTCAACGCTAGGTTCTGTAGTGCCTGTAGTGCCTGTAGCGCCTGTAGCGCCTGTAGCGCCTGGCGTAGAAAAACTTATATCTAGTCCTATGCCCTGCTCAGGTGTTGCGCTCCCTGTCGCGCCGGTAACCGATGCCATGAATGCTTTTTGGTGTTCTATGCCCAGCGCCGTGAAGAGATTTATCGCAGCTAGGTCGCTATCGAGTTTATACGTCTGTTTTAGCGACTCTAGTGCGTCTGGGGTATACGGAACAGCGACACCGGCATCTACAGCACTATCATGGTTGGCCTTAGCTGCTCCTACCGAAGAACTACCGGATGCTGCGTTGGTCCCGAACCTACCTACATAGTTTTCCCCGTCAACTACGCCAAGCCGTCCAGAAACATCAGCGTCGTTTTGGTTTACTAGGCCCTGGTTAATTGTTGTAGAATTAGTCGAAGCCTCGATAGGGTTGCCAGACCATATGTCATTTCTAAGCCGAAGCCAAGCGGCCTCTGAATCCACGCCGCGAGCGTATACTATAATATCATCAGGATTATTTTCGTTTGTGCCAATAATCTCAGCCCCCTGCGGAGTTTGTCGAACTGTTGAGGTACGACCGTCATCATACATACTGTGCAGTTTTAATCCTTGCCCAATGGTCAACTGGCTAAAGAGCTTACCGTCAAAGTTCTCCGATGCGATGTCATTTAAGTGTTGTTGGTTTCTATGAATTACCTCTTCTCGCTCTAAGGCAATTTGGATGCTATCGTTACCTATACGGAAGCTTCTTGTTTGTTCTAGTGATTGATCGTTCGCTAGTCCCGCCGCTGCGACGCGCTCCGCACGAGTGTTACGAGCAAGCCAGGCAGTTTCGTTATTAACCGCTGCCTGAGACCTTAAGTTGCCCGTGTGAGCAACCATATTATCGTTTTTTAGGAACGGCGCCCGAACATCAGCGTCATAAGTTGCTATGGCAAGATCGTTACTTCGTCCAGCTTTCTCAGCCGCCGCAGCGTCCGTCAGTACTTTTGAGTAACCGTCTATGTTGCCAAACCTAAACTCTATATCCGCCCCCCGCTGGGCCAGGGCGCGGTTTGCTAACAGCTGATTCTCCGCAGCCGTTAAGCCCGGCCGTGGGTCTACTGCTTTAGCGTCTTTCGCCGCCTGACCGTAAGCATAATCTTTCCTTATACCCCTAACAACGCCCCGCCCCGTGTTAAAACCCTCAAATAAACTAGCTATTCCGCCGTTACCCGCCATGTTGTATCTCCTGCTTTTTCATAATTAGCTGAACCACTTACCTACCAATTTACCTCCAGCCGCAGTACCCGCAAAGCCGCCAGCAATGGCGCCAATATCGCTCAACGTAGTGTCTTTGCTGTTAATGTAATTAGTCGTTTGGTTGTTGAGGATGTTACTCAGCCCTTGGAGTTGCGTATTATGCCCCTGCGCAATCGTACCTATGCCAGCTGCCATGTTGCCCACGTAGTTTTGCCCCGCAGCCTGCGAGACTTGACCCGCCAAGGCCCCCGACGAATTAGCCCCACTGTAGGCGCCCGCCGAGAGCCCGCCAAGGCCACGTCCAAGGCCTGCGGCGTCTAGTGAACGCGCATAGCCCAGTTGTTCCGCACTGTTACGCGCCGACGTCATAGCACCCGCACGGTTCGCAGATAGAGCTAAACTACTTTGGTTTTGTAAGCCTGCAAACCGTCCAGAGTTTGGATTAACACCCATGGCCCTCATGGATCGCTGGTTCGCCGCTTGCGTTTGACCAAACGCCACCCCAGCGTCCGCAGCTGCTTTTGCCGCTAGTTGGTCTTGGTACGCACTGGTATTAAATTGTTGTGCTCGGCGCACAAGGCCCCGCTCCAACGGGCGGTAAGTATCCTGCTGGTAATTGTAATAATCTCGCGCCTGCGCCAGTTGTTCGCGTTGCGCAGCTATCTGCTGATTAGCAATCCTACGCTGGATTGGCGCTTGTTCGTCATACTGCTGCCTCGCAAACGCTAACTGGTCGCGCCCAAGGCTCTCCTGTATGCCTGCGGCCCGCTCAGTAGCCCTAGCTAGTGGCGCGTAGTCTGGGGGCGGTTGGTTGTGTTTTCCCACGTTCGGCGTCCTTTGCGATAATTGTTAGGCCACAGTACTAGCAAGTGCACGTCTTGCCCAGACGCGCCCGCTTCTCTTAGCGTGGCCTCATACTCAAATCCTATGTTTAAGTCTAGTTTAAGTGCCTTTTCGTTGTCCGCTTCAACTATACCTGTAAGCCGCCTCAAATTGCAGAAGTCAAATGCGTAACAGAACGCATGGTCTAGCAACTCAAGAAACAGTTTATTGGGTTTGCTAACAGCGATGTGCACATAGGCGTTAAAGGGGTTAAAGTTATCAAAAACAATACCACTTACAATGTCGCCGTCTCTCTCAACACCCATAGCGTAACAGTTCGACCATGTAGCCGTGCCGAGCATTTGGCTACCTACCCAATTTGCCACGCGCTTGGAGTCTTCGAATATCAATTTTGAGTCAGCCATTGGGTCTTAAATACTATACTGCCAAGCGGTTGTAAATATAAACTTTAGGCGGATTCTAGGTTCTCTAAGTAGTCCCGCAACTGCGTAAACATCTGATACTCTATGTTTAACGCCTCCATCGCTCTCCTTAAAAGCTCGGGCGCAAGCGAGGCTTTGTTTTCGGCCCAGTCCTCAACCTCTACGCGGGCTTCTTTGGGCAGTTCCCAAGTATCCGTTACGGTGAGCGTCTTATCTCCATGACGGTTTGTCACTTTGACCGTAAGGCCCACGAGATAGCCGCCGTGGTATAGCTCGTCAAACGTGAGAAAGTCACGGGTAATACGTGGCTCAGTCATTAGGGAACGCTTCTTCATACGCGGCAACAATAGCCGCTTCTAGCGCATCGTCGCCTGGGTCGTCATAGCGCCCCTCTAGTGTTATCTCACACTCGCGCACAACGTACCTAAGCTCGTTGCGCTCCCCCCACACGCGGAACCCCACGGTGGTTTCTAAGCTGGCGAGGTTAGATTGAAGGCTGAATATATCATAAGTAGTCATTAGCTGTACTTTCCAAAAAGAAACTTAAAATCAAAACTGTATGTACTACGGGCGGAACCCGTTCGAAATATATTATATTGGTTGTTGTTGTTAAAAATCTGCCGACTAGAGGTGCGCGAGTCAAGCACAACGCGGGCGCGAGGGACGGACTCTAAAGGGGCCAGGCGTACGGACACGTAGCGGCGTAGCCAACTATGCCCGTTAGACTCCGCCGCAATTTCTAGCTGCACACTCCCCTGAAAAGGAAACTCTCTAGTGGGTAAAGTAGACACAAGCTCTTGGTCAAATCTAGGGTCTCTGCCTGCTAAAGTACGCCGTCCTTTGGCTTGCATTATAACTACGTCAGGGCTTATTAAACGCCCATCTTCGTCCCTCGGGGCGCTTCCTAGTACCGTAGAAACCCCAGAATCCTGCGGATCAACCACAGAATATGTGTTACGCCTTTCAAGACACTGACCGTCCCAGGTCATTGACGCACAAGTATTGGTAGACACAGGCACAAAGCGCCGATTCAAATCGGGGAAATCCACACTGATATTGCGCACCTTCAACTCGCCTATAATGCGAACCATAGGCTGACTTGTGTCGAACACGGTTTCTTCCGTAGTAACTCCCCCGGTCGTTACGTCCTGCGTAACTTTTATAACGCCTTGGTTCGCAGTAAATCCCGCCACAACACTACCTCGTTATAAACCCTACCCTGCTGGTAGTGCTAGGCCTAGTGTTAAAGTAGCTGCTTCGGTACTCACTATCTCCCGTCAGTGTGCCGTTAGGTCCGACGTACCTAAGGTAGCCGTTGTGCGCGTGCATAGTCCCAGACTCCGCCAGGGAAAGCACAAAGTCTGGATTCTCCGCAACGGTCCGCAAGTAACGGCGGTTACTATCTAGCTTACCTCCAGCAGCTATAAATCGGGTAGGTCGTATACTTAGTGTAGTAGTCATTATTCAGGGTTCCTAAACACCCAACAGTTAAAAGTCTCGGTAAAAGCAGGAAGTGAGTTCCTATACACCGCCCAAGTTTCTTGTACGTAAATACTGTTTTCGTCCATTTCGACGTTCGCCATCCTAATTGCGGTACCCTGTCGTTGCACTTCGATTGTAGGCGGGGTCTGTGCGTTCTGCGTACCGCGTGTCGCTATCGCAAGTGGCGCGTACCCTAACGAGTGCCTCCCCAGAAGATGCCGCCTGTTACCTTGATCTGGTACTGTAAACGTAACGGTGCTTTTGCCTTTGTTTTGCGTTTGGGTTCGCGTTGATATGCCGACCCCTGCAAACGTGATCCGCGTTGTGAACTTAGCGGCCAGCACTAAGTAGTCAAGGTTGGAGTGAAAGCGGATGTTTGCAGCGTTTTTAAGCGGGTTCCGCCCGTAGTCTTGGAACGTGCTCTCGTCCGCCGCGTTCGCAATACAGCACAACCCGTCGGACCCTCTCGCAAACAGTCTTACGGCCACCGAAAATTACCTCAAAACTTATTCTGGTGGCGCAGTATCATAGCCGTTCTTTTCTTCCAGCGGGGGGTATACGCTACAATAGCCGATAGAAGGTTTCGGTTGTGGTGGAGCATCTTCCCGTCGCCTAAATACACACCAAGGTGGTCTGGGTCGTCAGGGTGGCCGTCCATCGTTTGCAACAATAGCGCGTCGCCCGCTGCGGGAAATAAAACTTGCTCAAACCCACAGCTTTTGAAGTTCTCTAAAAACAGATTTGTCCGCGCAAAGGCAAAAGACTGGCTCGTGTAGTTATCTGGTGTAACTATAGAACGAACTGGAATGTCTAGCTCTTTGCGGTAATAATCAACCGCCAAGCGGTAACAGTCCGAAAAGCCTTCAAGCCAAGGGCGGCCTTCCCAAGGCATATTTTCTTTCATACTCAGCGGGTAATACATCCTAAAGCGGCCTTTGGGCATAGCAACTTTAAGCGTGGGGTAGTCTAAACCATCAAGGTCTTCTTCTGTTAAGTCACATGAATCGGACTTAACTACTTTCACCTCCGCATAGGTTTGCTCATCTTTGTAATTGCACAAGGCTACGCGCCCCCGTTGGTTACTAAGCCACATAGGTTGGGTTTCGTCTTTAAGTAGCTGCTCCGCTATCTGAGCAACGACCGACGTGTTTGCAAACTCTAGCCCGCCGTGCGTGTCGGTCCAGGTAATGCCGTAACTGTTGTCAATTTGCTTAGTAACATAATAGTTTACACTTGTCATTAGTGACGTGCCTTCTGCTGCGATTTAAGTTTCTATTGATATTGTTTTGTTCACGAGGTCAATAACAAAGTTCCCGTCTGTAGATTCCAGGCGGCCGGCCGTAATCTGCGCGTTGTTAAGGTCTAACGTGCCGTCTTTTTGGAGTTTCCAGCCTGTATTGGCCGTGGCGTCATAGTTAGTAGATTGAATATCGTCGGCGACTTTAGCAAAGGATAAGGTCGCGTCTTTAATCATAGCGTTGTTTATATAGGCTACGTTATCGCTAATCCGAAAGGGCGTGTAATCTGTGGACCCGTCGTTAATCTGAAAAGACGAAACTCCAATGTTAATGCCACTGGAGTTTAGCGTTGCGGCGGGGGCGGCAACAGAAGCAATCCCTATGTTGTTATTGTCGGCGTCCTGGGTGTAAGTTACTGTACCGCCTAAGTATATGGTAGTGCCCGCGATAGTGTTGCCGTAAAAATCAACAGTTTGGAGCAAACTAGCGGTAATTTTGTCCGCCGTTAAGTCTTTAATTTTGGCGTTGTCTATTGTCGCGTCCGCAATATACGCGGTGTCTACATAAACGCCAGGGTCAACAGTAACGCCGTTAATTGTGCTGATGGAAGTTCTAACAACAAGAGGGAACGCCTGCGGAGTAGTGGACCACCCAGTCCCCGTGTAATACTGAACTACGTTACCGTGGGCAGTGTCCCGCCACACTTTCCCCTTAAACAAGTCTGCCGTTGGTGCAGTCGCCGAGTTTATTGTAGGGGGGGCTACAAAGAAACTATCCGCCCTCACCCCAAACGAAGACACAGTGCGCCCGTCATTAGGCTCCGAAATAAGCCCGTAACCCGATACGTGTCCGCTAACATCTATTTTCACGGCGTATTTGCCTTCGACCCCATCAATCGACGCAGCGTTAGTCGATATAGCTGTAGTGTTGGTTCCCACCGTCGTGGCTAGGGTCGTAACGCTTTGCGACAACGCCGTGTCCGCGTTTTCTAAGGTAGTTTCAACCGTTTCTAACCGTGCATTGACGGACCCCGCAACGGAAGCAGCCCCGTCCACTAAGTCGATCCTAGTGGACAAGCTAGTTGCTAACTCACCAGTGGAAATAGCCCCCGCCAAGTCTTCAATGAGGGCGGTGGGGCTTCGGCTCGTTGTCCCTACAGTCCCCTCGATACCGTTGTACGGACCCGCTATGCCCTCACGGTTTATAAACCTAATCCAGTAATACCTTGTCCCGTTGGTTCCTATGTAGTGCGCGAAGTTACTCCCCGGGACCATGCCAACAAGCTCCGCGTCAGCAAGCGCGGGAAACTCCTGGGGGGTCGCCGCCGCTTGCTCAGGCGACTGACTTGCGACGTAAATCTCCGTATGCGAATGGCCTGCGTATGCAGGAGCGCTCCACTCCAAAATAACACTTACCAAAGAGCCTGACGCGGTAAGTCCTTGCGGCGCTACGGGGGCGGTAACCCCACGGGCGTCAGGGGGCTCAAGACGGCCGGAAGGCCCTACACGCGCAATTCCTAACGCAACCAGTTGGCGGGTGGTTATTAAGCCCTCCTCGTCGGTCCTGGTAAACGCCTCGCGCACGCGGTCTACAAAAGCCCGCAAATCCCTCGGTATTTGGCTCGTAACTTGCGGTAGTTTAGACACCCGCAAGCTCCGTCATGGAATGGGCAATCGAAACAGAAAACACGTCCACATTGCCCGCTAAACTAAACTCAAAATCTATGCCTCGTTTAGGGGGTAAGCGGAACGGCTCGCGTGAAGTTACTACCTGCGTATGCAGCAGCACCCCGTCCACATACAATTTGAACGTAATGCTGCCGTATGACTCCGCTTGGACCTGCGCCACAGAAAAGCTCGTTGGGTGCGCGGCGGTAAACAACTTGGACTTCCACGTGTAGGGTTTGGCGGTGCCGTGTTCCCACAGTTTTAGTTCTCTGTTATCAAACGCAACATAGAGTTTGTCTGTCTGCACATCTTGGAACCCCGCAGTGGCGTACACGTCGTGCGTAGTGAACTCGCTCGTGCGAATGTCATAGACAAACCCGCCCTTTTCGCCGTCCGCATCTCCGCGTTTGTAGAACGCAATGTATTGGTTGTCGTGCGTGTAGGCGTGAATAGACTCAGGGTTAAACAAGTCCCGCCACTGCTCTTGGTCAAACATATTAAGCGTTATGATGCTAGACCCTTGGGGGCTTAACGACATTAGACCGTCTGGGGCCGCATACAGCACGGTATCCCCTATCTGTACAATGCTACGCTTCGATACACAGGCTTGGCGTAGGTCAGACTTCACTGACGTCATAGACCCTGGGTGGCTGCCCTGCATAAAGTACGGCACACCCGTGGTCAGCACCGCTAGGGTCGTATCCATGGCGGCAAGCCCTACAACAGGATAATCAAGCGATTGGATGTATTGCTCTGGCCAAGCGTGCGGGTGGTACGGGTCGCAAAAGTAAACGTCGCGGCCCACGAAGCCCGCCATTAGGCCATTGGGTAAGTTTGTCAGGCCTCTTAGCTCGGCCGGTGGACCAACCCATGTCAGCGACGGAAGTTGTTCGCCTAGCGCGGGGGATAGCACGTCATCCTCAAACGAGGTTTTAGACGCGGGAATCTCTTTAACGAATAAATACACACCGTTCACCGAACGGTAAATGCGCCGGTGGGTTACAACGTACTGGCCACCAGGCACGGGGTCCATACCGCTAAGGGAGACACCCTGCTCAAACCTAGTATCCACGACATTAGACGGCGGGGAGGGCGCAGACTCAAAGTCAAACCCTGACTCCTTATTAACCCACGTGTAGGCGTAGGCACGGCTTTCCTTAGTTGTGTCGGTGTCTTCATACCCCTCTGCAGTCAAGCGAGAGTACGTGGCCTTGTCTGGGTAATCCCCAGACCCGATAGTCAAAGAAGCCATTGGGCCTACCGCGTCGGTTTCCACTACAGCAAAAGGTTCAATAGCCCCGAAAGTTTGCACACTGACGTTATATCCAGCGTTTAGCTGTGCAACCTCATCTACGTGGGCCTCGCTAGATATAGCGACTTCATGCTCGTCGCTATTAACTAATGCCCAAAGAAATCGATCCTGCATAGCATCGACGTCTGTCTGTGTTATAAACACTCTTGCGGGTGCGGCCTGCTCGGACCCATTGGTCTGAATTGCTTTTAGGATGCGCAAAGTCTCAGGGTTACTGTTACCATTTGCTCGCTGCTTTGCTATATCTTCTGGGGTTCGGGGTACGGCGCGATGGTATCTAATAAGGTCGCCAGGTCCTGACCCAAGTGTGCCCGGAGTTACCACTACGCAGCTACCGTATTTTGTCGCCCTTACCCTTCCGCCCGCATTGCTGTTAATTAACGTTACTAGCGCCTCTGGCGTTGTCGTCGCAGTTGTTACCTCAGTGAATCCAACGGCGTACTGTTGCGTGGTCTCTAGGGCGACGGTCTCTATGGCAATTCTGTCACCCATCGAAATAGACCCTATCTCGCTGCCAAGGATAACGATGTATGCGTCAGTGTTTGTCGCCCCCGTATCCGTCAGACGGTTGGCATCTTTAGTAAACGCCCCATCTAAATCAGGCTCCGTTCCTGTTTGAGCCTTAACGTATAATTTAACAGCAGGCCCTTTTGCAGTTGTTTTTAGGGTTACATAATCGCCCACGACTGTCGCCGTAAGGCTAGTCGCCAAAGAACTACTGTTTATCGCGGTTTTTACGCTCTCGGCGCTTATAGGGGCCCCAAGAGCTACCGTAGTGTACGCGGAATCTTCGTCCGTAGTTGTGCTGATCTGAAGGCCGTGTTCAGTACTAAGCTCCGCTATGAGCGGCGCACTAAGGGTAACTTCCGCAGCGTGCGGCGCTGGGGTAAAAGCGTTAGCGGCTGCGTTAGCGGCGCCCGTGGGGGCAGGTAGCCCTAAAGGCCGAGTAACCAGTGGGTAGCGGTAGTCAGCGCCAAGTGCGATTGAGCTATAAGTAGCTTTCGGGTTGCCGTCCCCCGTAAAGTAAGTCCACTCAGAAACGTCACCGGCAATCTGGCCACGGCAAACATCAACGTCAGTTGTCCAGTGAAACCAATAGCGGTCGTCTACGGGGTCTTCTTGGCCGAAGCGGTATATTGTTTGGGGTACGCCAGGTTTTGCCAGTGTGCGGATATTAGCCCCAGGGCCAACCAACGACGCTAGGCTCCCGCGACGAACTACCGCGTTTGTCGCATCTTGCGCTTGGGACTCTGCTAAACGTCTAGGCGGCGTGGCAGGTGATATACCCCCAAAGCGGCTTACTGTAAAAACAGCCAACTTCCACTACTTTCTTCCAAAGAACTTAATAGCAGAACGAACCCCAAAGCTCGCAGCTACGATCACGCCTAGCGTGTATTGGTACCACTCGGGCATTGCCCCCAAAGCAGCAAAGCCTTCGGCAGTTACTGTCCGCCCCCACTCGCCGCAGAACGATAGTATTAGGGGGATGCTAAACAGTATAGTTAGCCACTCGTCTTTCCAGGAGTTCTGCGAACCTTGCGCCATGAGGCGTTCCCAGTCTGCTCCGCTTGTAGCCGCAGACTTAATTACAGCGGCCCTGGCTTCCGCTTCAACGAGTTTAAGTTTTACATTAGCCTCTTGGGTGCTTGCTCTGCCTTTTAGCCAGCCGCCCACTAACTGCGCTATAGGTCCTATTACATTTTGTACCACGCTCAGTTACCCCCTTTTTTTAGCCATGCACTTTCCGGCCTTCATGCACTTTGCGGGCATACTGCACTTGCAGCCTTTAGGTCGCTTTGAACCTGGCTTTGGCATGGGCTTAGTCATTGGTTTTCTTGTTCTCTTCATATCTAACTCCGTTGTTAAAGTTGTTTAAGGTAATCTAAAGCCTTTGAGCCCAGAGCCCCAAGGAAACTGCCTACCAGCACCATGCCGAACCACCACTTTGCGGTATTTATCTCTAAGGCCACCAGTTTGTCCGTGAGCACTTTTACCTGCTCACTATTGTCACTAATCACCCGAACCAACTCTTCGTGTTGTGCTTCTAAACGAGCTAGGCGTTCGCCGGTGGTGGTTTTTTGCATGTCTACGCCTTTACGCTTGTGATTCTGACCAGGATAGACGGCCGTCTACCTTAAAAGGTGTGCTAAGTCCAACAGAAGATGCGTCTTCTACTAACCTTGCTACCACGGTGACTACATCAGGGCCGTCAGGATACAGTTGGTCGCCCCCTAAAATTGAGTTGCCCAGTGCGGCCACGCCTTTAATGTCTTGCGTCGTTAGCTGCTGCGTCCGTGTTGTGCCGTTGTCGCCCGATGCTCGGAACGAGAAGATAGACGTACCGCCAGTAACGACGTCATTAGACCCGTGTTGAACCACTTCGGCTGACGAGGAACCGTCCGCAGGCGTCCAACCGTTCGTAGGCAGGCGGCCGTTCAAAACTAGGCTAACCTCCGCCGCGTGCGTTGTGGAAACCGCGACTTGATCTAAAATCAACTGCATACGGTTAATAAGCTCGCGCTCCCCCAGGGCGCCCCCGGTGGCATTGTCTACCGAGGGTGCGAGACGGACCGAGAGCAGTGGGACCGTGCGAACGGCGCTATCTTGAACACTAATCGTATTTCCTGAGGCGCTATAAACGTACGCTCGGTCTGTGCTAACCGAACCGTCCATAATCACTGACGTCCCCCAGTGCGCCAACGCGGGAGTATACGTCGGGCGCCCTACGTTTTGAACCTCATACCGCACGGGGATATTGGGCGACCTCATGTGAGCTTCGCCCTCAAAGTTGCCATACGCAAACTCATGGACGTAGTGAACCTTGCCGTGCTGGTTTTTGAACCCAAAACGAACTTTGCCCGCCGCATTTGAGGCGTAGTCAATATACGCTGTTTGAATTTTGTTTATGTCCAACAGGAAGCCCGTTGGACCTGTCCCGTCGCACTTGTCTAAACTCCAGTTCTCTTGCGCCACTCGCGTTGTCCGAGTGATAGACGCAACTACGTTAGCCGCGCTTACCCCGCGATAGCTAGGGCTGATAAACATAAGCCTGTCGCCGTCAATTTTAGTGACTTGGTAGCTGTTGCCTTTGAGAACGACCATAGCTCCTTTAATAAGCTGCGTAGCAAATCTAGTGTTTGTTCCTACAACTTGGCCACTCCTAAAGTTCACCTGGCAGTGGCCCGAAAGCTGCTTCGTAGAGCTCCGTGCGTTAGCAAACAGTTCGGACCCGTCAAAATCAAAAAAGAAACCGTTCTGGTCGTCGAACAATCCGCATTTAAGGTGGCTATTAGCCCACGCAGTAACGTAAAATTCAGGACTTCCCTCGCTATTTACACCCGCAACAAAACTTAGTGGTGCGCATTTTGCTGTGTAGGCGTCTACGACCGTAGCAATCGTGCGCGTTGTGGACCCTGGTGTGTTAAACCTCACGGCATTGCTGCCCGTAGCTCCTGAAATAGAGATAACAACTCCTGCGGTCAAACGGTGCGGATTTCTAGTTTTTATCGTAAGCGCCCCAGTGCTGTCGTAATAGAGTTCATCGCACTGTGTAGTCGGTGAAAAACTAACAGCAAACGAAACTTGAAGCCCCTTGCCCGCTTGGTGCTTAAAATACTTACGCGTCTGACGTATTATTTGACCGTCAGGATTGCTTGAAGGAACCAGCTCCGCGCCACCGTCGTGGGGGCGGTGTGCTGCACCTCCATCAGGGTGCAACAGCAACCGCGTTGTTGCGAAGTACTTATTTCGAAAATCGTTGAATGCCGACGTGAACGCTTCTTTAACCATAAGTCGGGTGTTACTACTTACATAGTCTACGGTTTTTTCAATAATCTCGCTGGCGTGGTTCAAAGGATTGATTGTATAAGCCCCCACAGTGTGCGCGGGCGTTGCGCCTGTTATGTTAATCTTGTTGGTTCCCGCGACGGCGTCGCGGTGCGTGTAGTGAACTGACGCTGATGTGTTTGTTACGTTACCTAAAAAGTAAATGGTTTTTTGGTAGAAAACGCCTTCAATACGCCCGCCTCCCAAGTGGGGGTCAGGCAGGTTGGACCCCGTAAAATGAAACGCATCGCCGTTAGAATACGTGCGTGCGTTCAACGCAATCGTATTTGCCGTCGTGTTTGCGGGGCCTGTGTTGACCTGCGCTACGACGTCGCCTGAGTGCACTGCTATCCGTATTTTATCGCCAGGCTTAAACAACGAGTCAAACGAAGTCAGTGTGCCCACAAGAGTATGACTGCCCGCCCCGGCCGTTATAAACCCAACCATGGGCGCGGACGCGACTACACTGCTCCCTTGAAACGTAATTTCGGTGTTTATCAAACCGCGAGAAGTTGCGTTTTCGGTTAATGTTAAGGCTGTTTTGCTTTCGGCGTTTGCTACACTCGACGCTAGTTGGAACGTGTCTTGGTCCAGCGGGATAGCGTAATATGTTGTGCCGCTAGTAAGCCCCGTTATGTGCGTACTTGTTGTTGTAAACCTAATGTCCGTCCCGTTGGCGAGCCCGTGGTCTTTGTAATAAAACGCGTTTAGGGGGGCAACGAAGGAGCCGCTCACCGTTGTAGCTAAACTACGTCCTGAAATTGACTGCCCTGAGCTTAACGTAAAGGACCGTTGGTTTTCCGCTACTGTCGCAACGGTGTAGGTACCGTCCGCAGCGCCAACGCCCGTCGAACGCAGCGTGTGCCTTTGCCCGCTAAGTTTAGAGATTAAGTTTATAACGTAGCTTTCTCGGAACGTGGCAGTGCCAGTGCCTGCGCGGAGGATCACTGGTCTTACGTTGGTTACTGCGTCCTGAGCGGTCCTATGCAAGGTAAAGGTGATGCGCGAAGTCACGCGAACAAAGTAGAGCAGTCCTTTTTGTAGTAAGCCTATCGCAGTGCCTGAGGGGTGTATATAATCAACTGCGCGGCCCGTAGTAAACCCGTGCCCCGAATAATCAAAAATATTATTACTGTCGATGATGCTTGCGTCCAAAGTAACGGAGGCCCCTGTAAACAGCGCTGGGTTGGATGCGAAAGCTATCCTAGAGCCGGACTTTCTTGCGACGTAGTAAGTTGCGCCGTCCGCAAGCCCCCCAATCGCACTGTTGTTAGCCCCCGTTTCGTATACAACAGCATCGCCTTCTTCCAGTGTGTTCCCTGGGACGTCTACCGTACTTAAGTTCGGCACATTTACGTAAACGGCAAAGCTCAGGACTGCACCCAAACTTCCCGTGCTCGTAAGAATAACGTCAACCCCGTCTAAGCCCATAAGCGAAAATTCGGACGCCGACACCCTAACCACTCGATATGTTGCGCCGCTGGTCAAACCCCCTGGACCCGTTCCATTAAGCAACGTGTAAATCGCAACGTCGCCAGTAGTAAGCCCGTGATTCGGCTTATAAAACGTATTCCTGTTTGACGGCGCTTGTACTGGGACGTGAATATCGTCGTTGTCCCCAGTTACTAGCGCCATGCGGCTCAAACCGTTTACAGACGGGTAGTGGTAGTTAAGGCCTGGCAGCGATTCCGTATGGAACACTTTATTGCTGCCCATAGTAAGCTGCTCTAGGTTTCCTACCGACCCTGTGCCTAGTGTAAATTTACCTCCCCCCGCTACAGAACTGGTTGTGGGGTCTTCCGAAGCAATAAAATGCCGCCCGTTACCTGGACCTCTCAATTCGGACGGGTTTGTACCTCTCCTCGCCATATTAAAAGGCGTTATGTTATGGTTCCATGTTTGTGCGACGGCGGTAGTGTCAGAAGCAAAAAACCCCCTAACGTCCGAGCGGGATGTAATCCAACCCCCCCAGAACTGGTGTTTGTAGTCGTTACCAGTGGGGACGCTTGTGATGGTAATACGCCCTATGTCACTATTGCCTGTAGGGTTTGCAAAGAAGTTTCTGCCGGTTTCGCCGCTCCAAATACGAATAGACCCGTCGTGCTGATACACTCCAACGTACAAACCACCACGGTTTAGCCCCCCAATCGTGGGTTTCCCTGCAGGTACGTTGTAGTAGAAACTAAACGTCCTACGGTATTGGTTGGGGCTCGCCCCAGCGGCGTTCCTACCCGGGTCTGGGTTAAAACGAAGGTTACCACCGCTTATGGTAACCTGGTCGTTGCGAAAACTAATGGATCGGTCATCGATAGGTTCAACTTGGTACGTACGAACATTAAGAGCGTTCGGGTTGTCGTAACTTGACGCGGAATCCGTGCCAACCGTCACCTGGATCGCACGTTGAGTAACCGCGTTGTTTGCAATAGCAGTCGTCGTATCAAAAGAAACCGAGGTCGAAGACAAACTGTTCGTGATTGCCAGCTTAGTTCCAACCTCAAAATCCGTAGGATACTCAGTTGAAACCGTAAGTACCGACGGACTAGCGCCGTCAGAAACGATACCGTTGACGTTGCGCACCTTAAATTCAGTGCCAGAATAGATTGAGGCCTTAAACACGTGCGTGTTCGTGGTTTTAATACTGCCTGTTATATTTTGCGCAGCTTTGGCGTGGTACGAAAATACAGTGCTGCTCACAACAGAGGCGACAAGGTATCCCCCGTCTGCGGTTGCCGTAGTGCTACCAGCTACCAACAGCGGCGCACCGCGCCCTAGCCCGTGTGCAGTCGCAGTTTCAACTAGCACCGTGTCGCTATCAGACGTTGTTGTAATATCTTCAATATCTAAGCTTTGGTCGCCGTCTCGGCTATAAAAAGTAGGGATGTTTTTAGTAAGTTCTAGTGTTTCCCACTTCGACGTTTGCAGACCATACTCAAAATCAGTGTCGATTAAGTTTTCTGGTTGGGACACGCGCATCTTAGACGCCGCGTCGATATACGGCTCGGCGGCTTCTACGGTCTGGCTGTCAAGCTCCACAAAAACTTGAAGCGTGTCCGTCGCACTCATAGCCGTGACGTTGTAGGTTAGCGTAACTTCCGTGTCGGTACGGTCCGCGTTATAAGTAATGCGCCCGCCTTTCGCCGTGTCGTTAAACACGTATATAATTTCGTTAGCTGTCGTGTTTGTAATTATCAGCAAACGGTTTACGGTAAGGATGGCCCCGTGGATAGTTACCAGTCGGGTCGTTGGGTCGAATGTGTAATTATGTATTAGTTTTTTCGCCATATTAGCCTCAACCTAGCGCAATCGCCATAGCAATGGACTGGCTTAGGTTTTGCGCACCTGCTACTTGCTCCCCCAGCCCAAGGTTCCTTTTTGCCGCTTCAACGTCCGTTATGTCGCTTAAGTTGTTGCGCGCTTCCAACTTGCCCGTGTTTAAGTTGGTGAAGTTAGCGTCAACTTCCGCGTTCGTAAGCGGCGAACCTTTACCGGCCCTTGTTGTTATAGCAGCCATAACTTCCCCCTAACGGCTAACTTACGAAGCCGCCAAGGAGACCGTCCACGTAATAGACATCGTATCATTTTGTTCTTTGTTTACGACATTAAACGTCGTGCGGCAGAGCATATCACCGCTCGTCGAGGCGTTAAAAATGCCTGCTTCCGTAATAGGTCCTACGGCGTCCCCGGCTTCAAACGTGGCGGTATAATTTACGCTGTATCTACCACCGGTGGATGTGGTGGTACTGCCGTCTAGCGCCTCACGAGCCCCTAGCTGTGTAACCAACGCCGTTTGCCCCGCAGCGGCTGCTGTGGTGCCAGAGCCTAAGGCCATGTGGGTCATCGGTAACTTACTGACCCCAACCATCCGAGCTAAAATGAAAATCAAGCCGGAACTAACGACAAGGTTCTTAACGGTACGCTCGGTCTTGACGGCTCCCGTTTTATCCCGCAATACGGCGCTAAGTTGGCCGGAAAGTTTTAGGTTTTCTTGGATCATAACGATTCCTTTCAAAACGACCTGGAAGTCCCGACGTAATCTTCCAAAAAGTAAGAGAAGTCAACGTATCCGTGACTTCTAACGACCCCCGCGTCGGCTAGAGAGGCTACGTCGGACCGCGCTTTTGCGGTCGCGGCGTCAAACACATCAGAAACCGCCAGGGGCTCCGAGGTATTTTTTAACACAATAACTGAATTTATTTCGTCGGTCAAACCCATAACGCTCGACGTAGATTTGTCTGTCGCTTTTGTGTCTACGTCGGTGAAACCCGCATTATCGGATAAAATTTTACCTTGTATGTTTGAGCTTACGTCAGTTACGCTTGCGTCAGTTACGCTTACGCTACCGGACAACGGTCTATTGAGCGTAGTTGCCCTCGCGTCCGCCACGCCTGCGCTATCTGATAACGGTCTATTGAGCGTAGTTGCCCTCACGTCAGCCACGCCTGCGCTATCTGATAACGGTCTATCGA
>JAAHTG010000292.1_pt1 | contig 46767 bp, 41 predicted proteins | sample 6116081 | NCBI WGS metagenome assembly JAAHTG01 (sample SAMN13939989, study PRJNA603662) | sponge metagenome | isolation source: marine sponge | host: Mycale hentscheli | place: New Zealand | collected 2005 | reverse complement strand
CCGACGCTATCGATCAGGTAGCCGGTGAGTTGACTTTAGAGGGCCTGCGCCTAATCCACGAACGGAACACTTAAATTGCCCTACATGAGTAAAAATGATGACCGCCTGTTATTCTTACCATTGGGCGGTTCCGGCGAAATTGGGATGAACCTCAATCTATATGCCCACAAGGGCAAATGGCTTATGGTAGATTGCGAAATGTCCTTCGCTGGAGATCATTTTCCCGGCGTTGATTTGGTTTTTCCCGATCCGACATTCATAGAACGTGAAAAAGACCAGCTACTTGGACTTGTGGTCACCCATGGTCACGAAGACCACATTGGGGCCATCCCGCATATATGGCGGCGATTTGAATGCCCCATATACGCAACGCCTTTCACAGCTGAATTGATCACCGACAAACTAGCTGAAGCAGGCCTGTTGGATGAGGTGGCATTACATATCGTCGAACATGACGGCGCGTTTGGCCTGGGTCCCTTCACCATTACCTATTTGGCGTTGGCCCACTCAACCGCAGAAGGCCATGGCCTTGTCATCAAGACATCGCAAGGCACAGTGTTTCATACCGGTGACTGGAAACTTGACCCGAATCCACTTATTGGACCCATATGCCCGTCAGACAAGCTGAAAGCTCTCGGTGATGAAGGCGTGCTGGCGATGGTCGGCGATTCGACCAACGTGTTTAACCCGGAAAATGCCGGTTCCGAATTGGCGGTTCGGGACAGTTTGATAAAAGTGTGCGAAGGCCGCACCGGTCGAATAGTACTTACAACATTTGCCTCAAACGTGGCACGACTGGACACGGCAGGCGAAGTGGCGCGCGCAACCGGAAGACATGTTGTGTTGCTGGGCCGATCGATGCAGCGTATTACAAAGGCAGCAAAGGCTACCGGCTATCTGAAAAACTTTCCGGATGTTCTGGACGAAGAAGATGCCAGCCACATCCCGCGCGATAAAATCCTTATTCTATGCACGGGTTGTCAGGGCGAAAACCGCGCTGCTCTTGCACGGATTGCACGTAATGAACATAAGCACCTAACACTCGCAGCTGACGACACGGTGATATTCTCCTCCAAAATAATCCCTGGTAACGAACTGGTTTTGGGACAGTTGTTTAATGTATTGGCCTCGAACAAAATAAATGTCATCACTGAAAAAGACGCCTTTGTTCACGTGTCTGGCCATCCGGGCCAAGCCGATCTCAAGGACATGTATGATTGGGTTCGGCCCCAAATCGCGATACCGGTTCACGGTGAAGCGAGGCATTTGCTTGCCCACGCTGCACTCGCCCGGGGTTGTGGTATCAACCATGCATTAGTGCCAGCAAACGGCGACATAATAGAAATTAACCAGTCAGGTGCGCATAAGGTAGATGACGCACCGGTCGGACGTATGATTCTTGATGGTGATCAGGTTATTCCGGCAGACAGCCCGTCAATCGGTGACCGGCGGCGCGCCAGTCAGCAAGGCTTTGTGACAGCCAGTATTGTGCTTGAAGAAGACGGGACGTTGGCAGCGGATCCGCAACTGGCTGTTCTTGGTTTACCGGCGCGTGAACCTGGAATATTCTATGACCAATTAATGGACGCCTGCGAACTTGCCATCGACCGCATGAAACCTAAACAACGCTTGAACGACGGTAATGTGGAGGAGGGTGTGAGAGTTTCCCTGAGGCGTCTTTGCCGAGCGCAGTTGGGCAAAAACCCCGGTGTCGCCGTTCTTATCAGCCGCTTGGAAGAGCCTGTTTATTAATCGCCTAATTAGGAATCCGCCATGATTGGAAAATTAAACCACGTTGCTATTGTTGTACCTGACCTTGCCGCTGCAAGTGCAGTGTATGAAAATACGCTGGGCGCAAATGTTTCGCGACCAAACGACTTACCTGACCACGGCGTAACAACGGTGTTTGTGAACCTGCCCAATACCAAGATCGAGCTGTTGCATCCGCTGGGCGATGATTCTCCGATTGCAAAGTTCCTTGAACGTAACAAAGACGGCGGCATGCACCACATTTGTTATGAAGTTGAAGATATTTATGCTGCCAGAGACAAGTTATTGGCTGAAGGCGCACGTGTTTTGGGCAGCTCGGAGCCCAAAACCGGCGCACACGGCAAACCGGTATTGTTTTTACACCCCAAAGACTTTTGCGGTACCCTTGTCGAAATAGAACAGGTGTAAGACCAAATGGGATTTGTAACGTTAATACTGGTTTATGTCGTCATTTGGTGGTTGGTGTTTTTTGCAGCGCTACCTGTGGGTGTGCGACATGACCAAGAAATGGACGAAGTGTCGGTAGAGGGGGCAGACGCCGGGGCACCGTCCAACCCCAACCTTAAGAAAAAAGCTATATACACCAGCGTGATCGCGCTTGTGCTTACCGTCGCCTATTATTTTCTCGCATCCTCTGATTTGATCAGTTTCCGCGAGTAGCGTAGAGGTTTCAATTGAGACATAAAAAAAGCAGGGCCAAAACCCTGCTTTTATTAAATCTACAAACGGTGGCATATTTTTGCGTTTTCCGCCGCCTACCAATTTGAAGAACACGCCCTCCCTGAGCGTGGGCCACGTCGGTGCGTTGCCGTTCTGTGTTGGGGAAGGTAAAAAAAAGCCAGCATATTGTCATCCCGAATTGCACCACAGCACCCGCATGTAGCTACTAACTTTTGAGTGGATGTGGCGCATATGCAACATTTGACTAAACCAAATGATATATTTGACGGCTACAGCCTGTGCAATGACAAAATAGAGACGTTATTGAATTAGAGATTGCCTTTAGCGCCAGTTGTCGCCAAAACAATGAAAATCAAGGAGCGGCAGGGCCGCCCGGCAACATGTAAGGTTTGTTATGCGATTAAGTCGTTATTTTTTGCCCACATTGAAGGAAACTCCTTCCGAAGCGCAAATTGCGTCCCACAGGCTGATGCTGCGTGCGGGCATGGTTCGTCAGGGTGCCGCTGGTATCTATAGTTGGCTGCCATTAGGGCATCGTGTGCTCAAAAAGGTAGAAGCTATTGTACGGGAAGAACAAGACCACGCCGGTGCGCTTGAAATGCTGATGCCGACAATTCAGTCTGCTGACTTATGGACTGAAAGTGGGCGATATGATGATTATGGCAAGGAGATGCTGCGTATTAAAGACCGCCATGGCAGGCAAATGCTATACGGCCCTACCAATGAGGAACTGATCACAGATATCTTCCGACGCGAAATCAAGTCTTACAAGGACTTGCCAAAAAACCTCTATCACATTCAGTGGAAGTTTCGCGACGAAATCCGCCCACGTTTCGGTGTGATGCGCGGCCGCGAGTTTCTGATGAAAGATGCTTACAGCTTCGATATGACTGCTGAAGACGGCGTGAAGTCCTACAACGCTATGTTTGTAGCCTATCTCAGGACCTTTGCGCGACTGGGCGTACGGGCTATTCCTATGCGCGCTGACACTGGCCCCATTGGCGGTGACCTGAGCCACGAGTTCATTGTTCTCGCAGAAACCGGCGAGAGCGAAGTGTTTTTTGACGAAGGCTTCAATGACTTTGACCCCATGGCGGCAGATCCTCGCGACGGCACGGACCTACAACCTGTTGTTGACCAATGGACAAGCCTGTATGCCGCAACCGACGAAATGCACGACACTGATTCCGCTGGAGCCAAAGACAAGGCATTGGTGCAAGGCCGCGGCATCGAAGTGGGACATATCTTCTTCTTCGGCGACAAATACTCCAAACCGTTGAAAGCCGAGGTGCAGGGACCCGACGGCAAACCAGTTGCTGTACAAATGGGTTCATATGGGGTTGGTGTCTCGCGTTTAGTTGGTGCGATTATTGAAGCTTGTCATGATGAAAACGGGATTATTTGGCCTGAAGCTGTCGCGCCCTACAAAGTAGGCCTGATGAATTTGGCGACTAAAGACGAAGCATGTACCGCCGCATGCGACAAAATTTATACTGAGTTGTCGACGGCCGGAGTCGAGGTTCTGTATGATGACCGCGCAACCGGTGCTGGAGCAAAGTTCACCAATATGGATCTAATCGGTTTACCGTGGCAGGTAGCGCTGGGCAACCGCGGGTTCAAAAATGGTATTGTTGAGCTGAAAAACCGGGCAACAGGTGAACGCGAAGAAGTTGCGATTGGGGAAATAGTCGCTAAACTCACCAACCAATGAATGATAAGAACAACAATGTACCGGCAGTAGAATAGGAATTATTCAACGTGTTCGCTCGCGGATTTGAAGCAGCAGTCGCTAAAAAATACCTTCTGCGCCCTCCAAAAGATGGGTTTATTTCGCTCAATGCCATCCTATCGGCAATCGCTATCGCGATAGGTGTGTGGGCGCTGATATTTGTCATGTCGATTATGAACGGCTACCGAGTCAATCTTCTTGACAAAATCCTCGGGTACCACGGCCATGTTCTTGTTCAAGGCTATGCTGGGCAAATCCCGGATTATCAAGCGTTAACGGATAAACTTTCCCAGGTTTCAGGCGTTATATCGGCCCTGCCGTTTACTGAATCGCAAGTGATGCTTACCAATCGGGGCCGCGCTTGGGGCGCGTTGGTTCGTGGTCTACCAGACGCCCATTTTAATTCAGAAAAACTAAATATAAACAATGTTGTATCGGGTAAAGTTGAATCAACACCTGAGCTCAACGGCATTATTCTTGGAGTGGAATTAGCGCGGAACTTAGGCGTTACCGCTGGTGATTCCGTCACTATTGTTAGTCCACGTGCGGTATCTACGCCTTTTGGATCAACCCTGAGGTACTTGTCCTATCCTGTGACAGCTGTTGTAGAGATCGGCGTATTTCAGTTCGATGAAAGTTTTGTTGGAATGCCGCTTTCCGAGGCACAGCGGTTCTTCAGGATGGGTGATACGGTCACCAATATTGAATTTTTCCTTGAAGATCCGGATATGATCGACAGTGTCGGCCCACAAATGCAGGAAATCGTTGCAGGCAAAGCATTTGTGCGCAGTTGGCGAAGTTTCAATTCAGCGCTGTTTGGCATCCTGCAATCTGAGCGCGTGATGATGTTTATTGTCTTGTCACTGATTGTTTTGGTTGCAGTTTTCAACATCGGATCAAGTCTGTTCATGCTGGTCAAAGACAAGCGCGCGGATATCGCCATATTGCGCACTATGGGGGCAACCAGCGGGTCAGTAAGACGCATATTTGTAACAGTGGGGCTGGTAATCGGCTCCATAGGCATCCTTCTCGGTGTATTGCTGTCAATGGTTTCCATCTATTACCTCGACGAACTAAAAGTAGCGATTGAGACAATTCTTGGTATCAACGTATGGGATCCGTCGGTGCGTTTCCTGAGCGAAATGGAAGCGATAATCGACTGGACCGAAACCTCGTTAACCATTGTTCTCGCAATCATTTTAACTTTCATAGCCACTATGTTGCCCGCTAGCCGAGCCGCCAAACTCGACCCTGTGGAAGTCCTGAGATATGAGTAGGGCGCGCCAGTGATACATATCCTCGAGATAAATGATCTGACACGCTCGTTCCATCAAGGCCACAAAACCATTGACGTACTTCGGGGCGTCAGCCTGTCGATCAAGGCCGGAGAACTGGTGGGGTTGGTTGGCGCTTCCGGGTCAGGTAAATCGACATTACTGCAAGTAGCCGGACTGTTGGACAAAGCCAGCGCGGGTACAATCGCGATTGATGGTGTTGATACAGCTACCACCAAAGACGACGCCCGTACGGCAATCCGGCGTGACAAACTAGGCTTTATCTATCAGTTTCATCATCTCTTGCCCGAATTTACTGCACTAGAAAACGTTGCTTTGGCGGCTCGCATCGGTGGTGCAAACGAAAAGGATGCTACCGACAGGGCCCATCAACTTCTTCTCGAACTCAACCTGAGTGACCGCGAAGACCATATTCCAGCTAAATTGTCCGGTGGCGAGCAACAGCGCGTCGCCATAGCCCGTGCACTTGCTGGAGAGCCAAAACTAATTCTCGCTGACGAGCCAACCGGAAATCTGGATGAAGCCACTGCGGTGCGAGTGTTCGACTTGTTCCTCGAAACCGTTCGAAACCGGGGTGTTGCCGCCGTTATTGCGACTCACGACATGAACCTGGCCAATAAAATGGATCGGCAATTCACCCTACGTGAAGGCCTTTTACACCCAAAAGCCACCAGCAACACTTGAGCAAGTTCCGGTCCCGTACTACTCTCTACCAATTAATGGGAAAGGGAGGATATCATGATGGAAGTGTTCTATGAAATTAACTGGCTCGCAGTTCTTGCGTCAGGGGTAATTACGCTTTTTGTTGGTGGGTTATGGTATGGGCCTATCGCGGGCAAAGCCTGGCTCGAAGAGGTAGGACTGACAGAAGAAGAGATAAAGGCCAGTGGGGCGCCGACAGCGGCTATGATCAAAAGCTTTATCGCTACTTTAGTGTTGGCGACCGGAATGTCGATGATCATTATGTGGTCCGGCGTAGCCGTTGGAGATTGGTTGGGCGGTGCCGTTGTAGGTGCAACAGTCGCCATTTTGATCATAGGCGGAGGTGTTTTTCCAAACTATGCATTTGAAAGCAAAAGTCTACGTCACTTTATGATTCACATGGGAAACATAACAGTTTCAATGGCCTTAATAGGGGCGATGCTTGCCGCGTGGCGGTAATCTGTTCGGAGTTTTAATTTATGCCCCACGCTGAATTTGTTCATTTGCGTGTTCACACTGCCTATTCTTTGTCTGAAGGTGCAATCCACGTTAAGGATCTGGTGAAGCAGTGCATGGGGCATTCCATGCCAGCGGTTGCTGTAACAGACAGCGACAACATGTTTGGTGCGTTGGAATTTTCAAAATACGCCGGTGAGGCAGGAGTTCAGCCAATTCCCGGCGTGACGCTCTCAGTAAAGTTGCCCTCAACCAGCACAGAAGAAACCTCCAAGACGCCCAAGTCAGCACCGGAACCCGCAAAATTGGTTCTGCTTGCCCAGTCTCGCTTGGGCTACGGCAATCTGATGAAAATCGTTTCAAAGGCCCATCTGACAAGCGATCCGCAGACCGGTGTGCAATTGGATATCGGTGAGCTTGAGCATCTGACCGATGACGTAATTTGCCTGACCGGCGGTGCAAGCGGACCAGTAGGGCGGTTGCTCATCGAAGGCAAAACGGACGAAGCAGAACAGTGCATAAAGCTTCTCACACATTACTTCGTTGACCGCTTGTACATGGAAATTGGCCGCCACGGCGAAGACACTGAGGCGCGCACCGAAGAAGCCTTTCTTGATATGGCTTACCAACTTGATCTGCCGATAGTCGCCACCAACCAACCATTTTTTGTTGGGCCCGACATGTATAGCTCGCACGACGCACTGCTTTGTATGGCGGAGAGCACTTATGTGGCTGCTACCGACAGACGCAGGCTCAACCCGGAATATCGTTTCAAATCGGCTGAAGAAATGGTTCAGTTGTTTGCTGACCTACCTGAGGCCATTGAAAACACTGTCAATATCGCCCAGCGTTGCCATTTTGCGGTAGAGGAAATTGATCCGCTTCTGCCTAATTTCACCAGTGGCCTGGATGTTTCTGAGGCGGACTTGTTGAAAAAACATTCGCAGGAAGGCCTGCGCCTTCGCCTAGATACGAAAGCAGGACGAGAAGACATTACACCGGGCCGGGAAGAAGAGTGGGAAGCTGAATATTGGGACCGTCTCGATTTCGAGTTAAAGGTTATTAACCAAATGGGTTTTCCGGGATACTTTTTGATTGTTGCCGACTTCATCCAATGGGCAAAAGATCATTCGGTTCCGGTTGGGCCGGGCAGGGGTTCCGGTGCTGGCTCAGTGGTCGCATGGGCCTTAAAAATTACCGACCTGGATCCGTTGCAGTTTTCACTGCTTTTCGAACGATTTTTGAATCCTGAGCGGGTATCCATGCCTGATTTCGATATTGATTTCTGCCAGGACAAGCGCGAGTTGGTTATCAAATATGTCCAGGAAAAATACGGCTATGACTGTGTCGCCCAGATTATCACTTTCGGTAAACTGCAGGCACGTGCAGTTGTAAAGGCCTGCGGCAGGGTGCTCCAGCAGCCACACGGATTAACTGACCGGCTGTCAAAAATGATCCCGAATGATCCGGGCAGCGCCATGAGCCTTAAAGAAGCGATCAATAGCGAACCGAGGCTGCGAGCGGAAATTGATTCTGACGAACTGACCAGAAGCGTGATGGAACGAGCGTTGAAGCTTGAAGGCTTTTACGCCCATTCGTCAACGCATGCGGCAGGGGTTGTGATCGGCGATCGACCGTTGGAAGAATTGGTGCCGCTGTACCGCGATCCAAAGTCAGATATGCCCGTTACCCAGTTTAATATGAAATGGGTGGAGCAGGCGGGGCTTGTAAAGTTTGATTTTCTCGGCCTGAAAACACTGACAGTACTCGACAGAGCAGTTGATTATGTCAAGGCTCGCGGTATTGATATTGATTTGGACAACCTACCGCTTGATGATGCCCGATCCTATGAAATGTTGCAGCGAGGGGATGCGGCAGGCGTGTTTCAGCTTGAAAGCACTGGCATGCGCTCGGTCTTGAAGGGCCTTAAGCCAGACAAGTTTGAAGACATTATCGCGATTGTGGCGCTGTACCGCCCAGGACCAATGGATAACATCCCGACATACATCGACCGCAAACATGGCCGTGAACCGGTGCAATATCCGCATCCAATACTCGAAGAAATCCTCGAAGAGACCTACGGCGTCATCATCTACCAGGAGCAGGTGATGCAGATCGCGCAGGTTATGTCGGGCTACAGCCTTGGTGAGGCAGACATTTTGCGCCGTGCAATGGGCAAAAAAATCCAGGAGGAAATGGACAAGCAGCGTGGGCGCTTTTGCAATGGAGCGGTTGATCACGGCATAGACTTCGAGAAAGCCAGTTACATCTTCGATTTGGTTACCAAGTTCGCGTCATATGGTTTCAACAAATCACACGCAGCGGCTTATGCTCTTGTTGCGTACCAAACTGCTTATATGAAGGCTAATTACCCAGTTGAGTTTATGGCTGCGATCATGACATTAGACTTGGGTAATACCGACAAACTCGGAGCTTTTAAACAAGAGCTTCAGCGCGCCGAAATACCGCTTTTACTACCGGACATTAACAAGTCCCATGTGGCATTCATGGTCGAAAAGGTCGACGAACCCTATAGTGATCAGGGTGATGATCCGCGGCAGAACTCTGCTGTGCGCTACGCACTTGGGGCGATCAAAGGCGTAGGCGAAAAAGCAATGGAGGCCCTCGTCGAAGAACGAGTCAGCAATGGACCCTTCAAGGATGTTTTTGATTTCGCTGACAGGATAGACCCTCGACTGGTCAATAAGCGTCAAATTGAACGCCTGGCGGCATCTGGTGCTTTTGATACCTTGCTTGATGACCGAGCGCAGGCTTTTGCAGCGGCTGAGATAATTCAGCGCACCGCACAGATGCAAACACAAGAGCGTGAAAGCAGCCAGACAAACCTGTTCGGCGGTGACGCCGCCACGGCTGTTGATCGTCCTACATTGCCGCTGGTGAAAAGCTGGACAGCCACAGAGCAACTAGAGCATGAAAAAAAGGCACTTGGCTTTTACCTGTCCGCCCATCCACTAGACAGTTACGCAACACTATTGGAGCGAGAACGTATTATCTCAGCCAAAGAAGTGATGACCGATGCGGGCTTGATTGGTCAAACCGTCAGAATGGCGGGGGCTATAGCCGGATATAGGGAGGGCACGAGCAAGCGTGGCAACAAATTTGGTCGACTAACACTGTCTGATCGTAGCGACGCTTTTGAGCTTATGTATTTCGGCGACGATATAGAGCACCTGCGCCACTTGGTTGGAGAGGCCGCGCCGGTTGTTGTTTCCGCTCAGATAAGAAAACGTGACGACGATGACAGCATTGGACTGTCCTGCCGTAGTATCGAATCACTGGAAGCTGTTGCCGCCCAATCCTCCAAAGGGCTTTTTATAGAGATTGAAAACCCCAAGGCATTTGCTTCTGTCAAAGCCGTTCTCGATAGAAAATCGGGTGGCAAAGGAAAAATAACAGTCAAATTTGCTGTGGCAGAAGACGAACGCTTTGCTGAATTTCGATTGCCTGGCGGATACAAAGTGTCGCCGGAGCTGCGTCAGGCGATAGCCGCTGAAATTGGCATTTCGTCGGTCGAGGAAATATAGACATGAGTGATACGGTAAAAAAGGCCGTGCCTGCACAGCCTGCTGCGTCAATTCTGTTGGTGCGAGATCGATCGGGCGGTCTTGAAGTCTTGATGATTGAACGCGCCAAAACCATGCGCTTTGCCCCGGGGGCCTTGGTTTTCCCCGGCGGCAAAGTGGATGTGGAAGACAGCCAACGTTGGCGTTGGCACAAGTATCTAAAACACAACCGCCGAACATTTGCGGACGCCTCCTGCAGGATTGCTGCAGCAAGAAAATTGTATGAAGAAACAAATATCCTGCTCGGTGATACCAACTTCACTGATATTGCTGGGACGGCTTTGCCTTTTGACAAGTTGCTTGCGCGTGCTGCCGTGAAATTGAAACTGGACGAAATGGTGCCGTTTGCCCATTGGGTAACACCCGAGACCATGCCACGTCGTTTCGATACTTATTTCTTTCTAGCCGCTGATGACGACCACACCGAAAAACACGACGGTGTTGAGGCTGTGGCAGCGAAATGGTTCAAACCACGTGAAATTTTGGCCGACTGGGAGAATGACAGGGTTCCCTTGATGTTCCCGACGCGCCTTAACCTGATGAAACTGGCCCGCTCATCAACGGTTGCGTCTGCATTACAAGCCGCACGACAAACGCCGGTTGTGCGCATTTTGCCGCGTTTGGAAATGAAAGATCGGGGCATAAATCTGACCATTCAAAAAGCAGCTGGTTATGAAGTTACCCAGGCATCAGCAAAAGAGCTGAAGGTCGAAGCGCCAAAAAGATAACTTTTTTGCAAGAAAACGCTTGATCTCTGGGGCTCGCATGCCTATACGGGCGACGACTTCACACGCAGGGGTCGGCTACTCATCGAGTTGGTGAGGCGCCATCCGGTGTTGACCAAGGCCATAATGGCACGGCAACGCAACCCTGCGGAGGCATAACCGGAAAAGGAATATCTTATGACCATGCCCCTAGTAGACATGCGCGCATTGCTTGAAGCAGGCGTACACTTTGGCCACCAAAAACATCGCTGGAACCCTAAAATGGCACCGTTTATCTTCGGTGACCGTAACGGTATCCATATTATTGATCTATCACAGACCGTTCCATACTTCAGTCGCGCCCTTCAGGTGGTACGCGACGTAGTAGCTGGCGGCGGCCGTGTTTTGTTTGTTGGCACCAAGCGCCAAGCATCTCCAATCATTGCCGAAGCGGCGAAGCGCTGTGGTCAGTATTATGTAAACCATCGCTGGCTCGGCGGCATGATGACCAATTGGCAGACAATTTCAAAGTCAATCAAGCAACTCAAGCAGTTGAATGAAAAGCTAGGCCAGGAACATACTGGTTTGACCAAGAAAGAAACTCTGCAAATGACACGCCAGCGTGACAAGCTTGAGCTTTCTCTTGGTGGCATTCAGGACATGGGTGGCCTTCCGGACTTGGTATTCGTTGTTGATACCAACCGCGACGACATTGCAATTGCCGAAGCCAACCGTTTGAAAATTCCTGTAATCGGCGTGATTGACACCAATTCAAAGCCTGACGGCATTGATTATCCAGTTCCAGGCAATGATGACGCAACACGGGCGATCCGATTGTATTGTGATCTGGTTGCAGGCGCAGTCCTTGATGGCATTCAAGCTGATTTGGCTTCCAAAGGCGTTGATCTTGGTGCTGCAGATAAAGCCCCGGCTGAGACTGTTGTTGCTGAAGAAACGACAGCAGAAGCAGTTGCTGAAGCGCCAGCTGCTGCGGAAGCGGCGCCAGTGGTTGAAGCCGAAGTTGTTGTGGAGGACGCGCCAGCTGAAAAGCCAGCGAAGAAAGAGCCTGCAAAAAAAGCTCCAGCGAAAAAAGCTACTGCTGCAAAGCCAGCAGCGAAAAAGGCTGAAGAAAAAGCCCCTGCAAAAAAAGCTGCGGCGAAACCTGCTGCAAAAAAAGCAGCCGCAAAACCTACAGCTAAAGCTGCGGAAGAAAAAGCCCCGGCCAAGAAGCCTGCTGCTAAAAAAGCCGCACCTGCCAAGAAGCCTGCTGCAAAAAAAGCCGCACCTGCCAAGAAGCCTGCTGCAAAAAAAGCCCCAGCTAAGAAAGCTGCTGCAAAAAAAGACGCTGAATAGGCTTCTGGATAACTCCCCGGACTATATGGTCCGGGGCATCGTTCCCGTTTTTATTTGGTGATTGAAAAATCACAAGGAGACATTCAATGGCACAAATAACTGCCGCACTTGTTAAAGAACTGCGCGAAAGATCGGGCGCAGGTATGATGGATTGCAAAAAAGCGCTATCTGAAAATGACGGCAACCTGGAAGCTGCAATTGACTGGTTGCGGACGAAGGGCCTGGCATCTGCTGGCAAGAAGCAATCTCGCGTAGCGGCCGAAGGTCTGGTTGCCGTTAAGACATCAGGTACCAAAGGCACGGCTGTGGAAATTAACTCAGAAACAGACTTCGTTGCTCGCAACGAACAATTTCAGGGTCTAGTAGGCGATATTGCCGGTGTTGCACTGGCTAATGGTGACGATGTTGACGCAATTGCAGCAGCTATATATCCCGGCAGCAGCAAAACTGTCGCCGAAACCGTGACCGACGCGATTGCGAAAATCGGTGAGAATATGAATATCCGTCGCGCCAAGACTGTGGAAGTTGAAAACGGTCTTGTTGCCTCATATGTACACGGCTCAGTCGCTGACGGTATGGGTAAGATTGTGGTACTTGTTGGTCTGAAATCAGATGCAAGCGCAGACGTACTTGCTGGCCTCGGCAAACAGTTGGCTATGCATATTGCTGCAGCAAACCCTGCATCACTTTCGGAAGACGATCTTGATCCGGAAATGATTGAGCGCGAGAAACAGGTTCAAATGGACAAAGCGCGCGAATCTGGCAAGCCTGAAGCTATCATCGAAAAGATGATTGTTGGCCGTATGCGTAAATATCTGGAAGAAGTTGTTCTGTTACACCAGACCTTTGTTATTGACGGCGAAAGCAAAGTTTCTGCTGTGATCGCTGCAGCAGCAAAAGAAGCTGGCACGCCGATCGAACTGGTTGAATTTGTTCGCATGGAAGTCGGCGAAGGCCTTGAGAAAAAAGAAGATGACTTTGCAGCAGAAGTTGCTGCGGCAGCTGGCGTCTAAACCGTCAAAATACACTTTAAAAGCCCAGGAAGTTTACCTGGGCTTTTTTATTGCGTAAATGCCAAATCACTTATGGCCAATACCCGGCTAAGCGGATAAGCTGCGCCAAATGTGTGCAAAATGCACACTCTGGGGAAAATTTAGGGGAGTTTTGCCGCTTATGTCTCAAGCGCCGCGCTACAAACGTATCCTGTTGAAATTATCAGGCGAGGCCCTGATGGGCAATGGGTCGTATGGTATTGACCCCGAAACCGCCACACGTGTTTCCAACGAAATAAAACACGCCCGCGAAATTGGCGTTGAAGTATGCGTCGTTGTCGGTGGTGGCAATATATTTCGCGGCATTAAAGGCGCAGCTGCAGGACTGGACCGTACAACCGCAGACCATATGGGTATGTTGGCAACGGTCATGAATGCATTGGCACTTCAAAATGCTCTGGAGCAGGTCGGTGTAGACACCCGGGTGTTGTCCGCTATTCCAATGGCAAATGTTAGCGAGCCCTATATTCGGCGCCGGGCAATTCGCCATTTGGAAAAGGGTAGGATTGTGATTTTTGCGGCCGGTACTGGCAACCCATTTTTTACCACGGATTCAGCCGCAGCACTCCGCGCCGCAGAGATGAACTGCGATGCACTGCTAAAAGGTACGCAAGTAGACGGTGTTTACAATGCTGATCCAAAGAAAGATCCAACCGCAGTGCGGTACGATTCATTAAGCTATATGGACGTTTTGCGCCAAGATTTACGAGTGATGGACGCCTCTGCGATTTCATTATGCCGGGAAAACAACATCCCGATCGTTGTCTTTTCAATTCACGCTGAAGACGAATTAATGAACGTGTTGAACGGCGGCGGAACGTGCACAGTAGTTAAAGAGGGGATGTAACGATGAGCGGCGATGATATTGACCTGGATGATATTGAGCGCAGAATGAAAGGTGCCGTTGAAGCACTGAAAAATGAATTCGCGGGCCTGCGCACGGGTCGCGCCTCCACCAGCCTTCTCGACCCGGTAACTGTCGACGTATACGGCTCAGTCATGCCCTTAAACCAAGTTGGCACGGTAACTGTTCCCGAGCCCCGCATGCTGTGTGTCCAAGTTTGGGACAAGTCAAACGGACAGGCAGTTGAAAAAGCCATCAGAAATGCTGGTCTCGGTCTAAATCCTATGTTGGATGGACAATTGGTGCGCATACCCATTCCAGAACTTAACGAGGAACGTCGCGCCGAACTTGCTAAAGTTGCCGCAAAATACGCAGAGCAGGGACGTATAGCCATTAGGAACGTGCGCCGCGACGGTATGGATACACTTAAGCGCATGGAAAAAGACAAGTCGATCGGCGAAGACGATCACAAAATGTACGCCGATGAAGTACAAGAACTAACCAACAAATATGTAGGGATTGTTGACGAGACACTACATACCAAAGAAGCCGAAATTATGCAGGTTTAACCGATGACTGCCGAGGCAATTGCTACAATTGAATCTGGTGCGCCGAGCGCGCCTAAGCATGTTGCCATCATTATGGACGGTAATGGACGCTGGGCTGCCAAAAACGGCGTATCCCGAAGTAAAGGTCACCGAAAAGGTGCGGATGCTGTTCGTGAGGCCATTGAGGGAGCAATCAACTGCGGCGTTTCTTACCTGACTTTATACGCATTCTCGTCCGAAAATTGGAATCGACCACCCGAGGAAGTCAGCGACCTCATGGGTTTGCTGCGCATGTATCTAAAAAAAGAAGTGCGCACGTTATCCAAAGAAGGCGTTAAGCTTCGAGTGATCGGCCAGAGAAATGCACTCAGTCGTGACATCAAAGACATGATCGAAACAGCTGAAGACCGGACAAAAAACAATAGCCGTCTTACGCTGGTAATTGCTCTGAGTTACGGATCACGCGATGAAATCGTCAATGCAGTGAAAACTGTTGCACAGTCTGTGCTGACAGGCGAACAGAGTCTAGACACCATTGATGAAATGAGCGTTGAACGGTCTTTGTTTACTCACGGCATTCCGGACCCAGACCTGATTATTCGCACCAGCGGCGAGCAACGATTGTCTAATTTCCTGCTTTGGCAAGCTGCCTATGCAGAATTTCTGTTCACGCCGGTTCTTTGGCCTGATTTTACAAGCCAAACTTTTGCCGAGGCGATTGAAGACTATCTATCACGTGACCGCCGTTTTGGCGCGCGGCCCTGAGGGTTAAAGGAATTTTCCAATGCCGTTAGGTCTCTCAGACAACCTGTTTAAGCGAATTGTATCAGCGCTGTCGCTGCTACCAGTTGTGCTCGGGCTGATCTATTTGGGCAGCTGGTGGTTTTTCGCATTATTGGCAGTTGGCGGATGGCTAATGTTCGAAGAATGGTGTTCACTGACTTCGGTCACCGCGAGAACCCAAAAACTGGTGTTTGGTATCTCGATGCTATTTTATACCTCGGTCGCCGCGTACTACTTTCAGCTATTACCCATAAGCCTTATCGCAATCGCTTTGCTCGCTTTGCCAATTGCTGGCGTCGCAATAAGTACCCCAGGGAAAATAGCGAATAATGCAAGCGCGCCTCAACGAACGGCTGTAAATGCATTTGGCGGGGGGCAGTATGTGGCTATGGCTCTGGTATCACTGCTATGGTTGCGGGGTGTAGACGATAACGGTTTGACGGTGGGATGGCTGTTTTTTGCCGTGTGGGCAATGGATGTGGGCGGATACTTTGCAGGAAAAGGTATTGGCGGACCCAAGTTAGCTCCCAAACTAAGCCCAAAAAAGACATGGGCTGGCTTAATCGGCGGCATGGCACTCGCCGCTATAGTCTCGGCTGCTATTTCAGCCTTGTTTGGCTTGGGCACACCAGTTTGGCTCGCAATTGCAGGTGCGGGCGTGGCCATTATCGCGCAGTTGGGTGATCTATACGAAAGCGCGGTGAAAAGAGCGTTGAATGCGAAAGACAGCGGCAACCTTATACCGGGCCATGGCGGCATCCTTGATCGTGTCGATGGATTGGTTTTTGCAGCCCCCGCCGTTGCACTGACACTAGCTGCTGTCCAGCTCAGCAAGGCTGTAAATTAAATGAGCCAAGCTATCCCAAAGACAATTTCAGTCCTCGGCGCTACTGGATCTGTGGGCCTAAGTACGCTTGATTTAGTGCGTAGAAACCGCGGCAAATTCAAGGCCGTGGCATTAACCGCCAATTCTAATGTGCAGGCATTAGCGAAGTTGGCAATGGAATTCGATGCTGAGCTAGCGGTGATAGGCAATCCAGATAAATTTCTCGAGTTAAAGGAAGCGCTGAGCGGGACCGCTATTCGTGTTGCAGCAGGCGAGGGTGGACTAATAGAAGCGGCACAAGCAGATGCAGAAATTGTTATGGCAACCATCGTTGGCGCTGCCGGCCTCAGACCAACTTTGGCAGCAATAAAACGCGGGGCAACAATTGCCCTAGCCAATAAAGAGTGTCTTGTTTGTGCTGGCGAGTTGATGATTGAGGAAGCGCAGCGCAGTAATGCTACTATTCTACCGGTTGATTCCGAACACAATGCTATTTTTCAAGTCTTCGACTTCAACGCAGATCGATCTGTAGAAAAAATTATTTTGACCGCGTCCGGTGGACCATTTTGGGATAAACGAGCCGACTGCCTAAAAAATGTTACGCCCGAGCAGGCGGTTAAGCACCCAAACTGGAATATGGGACGAAAAATTTCTGTCGATTCTGCCACAATGATGAACAAAGGCCTTGAAGTCATTGAAGCCTATCACTTATTTCCAGTGACACATGAGCAAATTGACGTTTTGGTTCACCCACAGTCTGTCATTCATTCCATGGTACAATATATTGACGGTAGTGTTTTGGCGCAACTGGGTAGCCCTGATATGCGCACACCGATTGCCTATGCAATGTCATGGCCTGGGCGGCTCGAAGCCCCGGTTGAGCGCTTGTCACTGGCAGACATAGGACAGCTAACCTTCGCAAAGCCCGATTTTGAGACGTTTCCTTGTTTGCAACAGGCAATGGATGCGCTAAGAAACGGCGGGTCAGCCCCGATCGTCCTCAATGCTGCCAATGAAGTGGCAGTGGAGGCATTCTTGGCTGAAAGAATTGGGTTTATGGATATATCGTCTGTAGTGAATAGCGCGCTGACAAAATTAGACATGAAAGCGCCACAATCCCTTTCAATGGTGTTTGAAATGGACGAACAGGCAAGAGCGTTGTCACAAGCAATTGTTAAAGATATGTCGGCCTGATAGTTTGGCGGCATATTTTAGCACGTTATTTTGAATGAAGAGTAGGCTGAATACATAATGGAAACCGAAGCTCCAAGTATCTTGTTTACCATCGTCGCTTTCTTGGGTGGCTTTTCATTGTTGGTATTCATCCATGAGTGGGGACATTTCATTGTCGCCCGGATATTTGGTGTAAAAGTTGATACTTTTTCAATCGGAATGGGAAAAGAAATATTTGGCCGCACTGACAAAAACGGCATGCGCTGGAAGTTAGGTGCCTTTCCAATCGGTGGTTATGTTAAATTCTACGGGGACGCAACTGCTGCAAGCAATCCGGGTGATATACCTGAAGGTTTGAGCCCAGAGGAACGCGCAGTGTGCTTTCACTTCAAACCTTTGTGGCAGAAGTCACTTATCGTTTTTGCTGGGCCCGCAATCAATCTACTGGCAGCTGCCGTGGTTTTTGCAGGCTTTATGTACACATACGGCATTCAGGTTTCCGAACCGGTTATAGCAGGGTTTAGTGAGACTTCCGCTGCCCGCGCGGCCGGAATGAAAATTGGTGACAAGATTATCAGCATTAACGGCGAATCTGTAGAGCGCTTTAATGACATCGGCCCAATTGTGAGACTGCGACCGTCTTACGAAGTTCCAGTTCAAATTGAGCGTGCTGGACGTGTGATGAATTTTCAGGCGACGCTCGGTGTTGCCTATTTTGAAGACAGATTTGACAATAAATATCCCTACGGTGTGCTGGGTGTGACATCGCCGCCAGGTACGAGGCTTGATCTGGGTCCTCTCGACTCTTTTGGTGAAGGCGTACGCCAAACTGCTTCAATGACCAAAACCATGTTTACTACCCTTGGCCAAATTGTCATTGGGCTACGGTCTGTAACCGAACTGGGTGGGCCACCAAGAATTGCCAATATGGTCGGCGAAGCCGCTAATCGGAGTTTCCAGGACTTCATATGGATACTGGCGATTCTGTCTTTGAACCTAGGAATCGTCAATCTGCTGCCGATTCCAGTACTGGACGGAGGTCATCTTTTGTTCTTTGGTTTAGAGGCAGTGAAGGGCTCCCCACTGAGTAAAAAGGCTCAAGAGGCCAGTTTTGTCGCCGGAATGGCATTTTTACTGATTTTTATGGTGTTTGTGACCTTGAATGACTTGCATTCCATGGCGCTGTAGGTCAATTTCAGCGCCACTGCGCTTAAGACTATTTAGATTGGGCTGAAACTTGAGTTTATTACCGATGCGTATGATTAAACCCGTTATTATTTTGTTGGGTGTTCTGGGTTCATTTTTATACGCCGCACCAGCGTTTTCCCAGCAAAGCCCAGCCGCTGCACCGCCTGCAGCTGTGCCAATAATCCAGCAAGTAACGGTTTCTGGAAATGAACGGGTAGAGCCCGAGACAATTGCTTCGTACCTCACCGTGCGCACAGGGGACCCTTTTGATCCCGCACAGCTTGATGTCAGCCTTAAGAACTTGTTTGCAACTGGCCTGTTTTCAGATGTGGAACTGACCGAGCGTGGCGGTATTTTGATTGTTAGAGTTGTTGAAAATCCGATCATCAATCGAATTATCTTTGAAGGCAATAAGAAGCTGGACAATGAGGAATTGGCTGAGGAAGTCCGTCTGCGGCCTCGGCAGGTGTTCACTCGTGCTCGGGTTAAAGCCGACGTTCAGCGTATGCTGGTGTTGTATCAACGTTCAGGACGCTTTGCTGCCATCATCGAGCCGAAGGTTGTACAGCAGGAACAAAACCGGGTTGACCTTGTTTTTGAAATCCAAGAAGGACCAAAGACAAAAGTCAGTTCGATCAACTTTCTTGGCAATAAAATATATGGTGACGGAGACCTGCGTGATGGTTTGGCCACCAAAGAGGCCCGCTGGTGGAAATTCTTCACATCCAATGATACTTTTGACCCTGACCGCTTAGCTTATGACCAACAGGTTTTGCGGCAGCATTATCTGAATGAAGGCTATGCGGACTTCCGGGTTGTGTCTGCTGTGTCGGAATTGACCCCTGATCGCGAAGACTTCTTCATTACCTTCACGGTTGAGGAAGGCGAGATATACACTTTCGGTAAAATCGAGATCGACAGCCAGATCCGAGACGTCAACGAACAGTTATTCCGAGCGTTTTTGCTGATGCGCGAAGGGCAGAACTACAACGCAGAATCCATAGAAGAAACAATCGAGCAATTATCAAACGCGGCAGGCCTTTTGGGTTATGCCTTTGTTGATGTGCGCCCACAGATTGAACGTGACCGCGAAAACAGAACGATCAATATCACGTTCCGTATCCTCGACGCACCTCGGGTTTATGTGGAACGCATCAATATCCGGGGCAACGTTGTTACACTGGACCGTGTCGTTCGCCGCGAATTTCGCCTGCAAGAAGGTGACGCATTTAACTCTGCGCTGGTGAGCCGGTCAGAAAATAGGCTGCGACGCCTCGACTTTTTCCGCGAAGTGGAAATCGAACAACTGCAAGGCTCTCAGCCTGATCGATTGATATTGGATGTTGCCGTTGAAGAGCAGGCCACCGGTGAACTGAATTTGGGTGCAGGTTTCTCGAGCCTGGAAAATTTCATCTTTGACTTCTCCGTCAGGCAGCGAAATTTTCAGGGTAAAGGTCAAGACTTACGCTTGGGTCTTCGTCTTTCCGGCACGCGTCAGGAAATTGACCTAGGCTTCACTGAGCAATATTTTCTGGGACGAAGTGTAGCTGCTGGGTTTGATATTTTTGCTCGTCGAATTGACAGCTCCAACTTCGGCGCGGCATTTGACCAGGATTCGATTGGCTTCTCTCTCAGGGCAGGAGCGGCGATATCCGAGTATTGGCAGGTCTCAACTCGTTACACTCTTCGCCGAGACAATGTTCAGATTCCGGGTAGTTTGCTTAATTCATCATTCGGTAGTTTTCTGGGCCAAATCGTCGCACAGCTTACTGGTGACCCGATTGAAGATGCAGTTCTCTTGGATAGATTTGATCGAAACGGCGACGATACGATTAACGAAGTCGATTTTGATATTAACGATGACGGCGTATTTCAAGATACGGAACTGGCAGTTGGACTTGGACGTTCGTTTCAGGAATCGATTGGTCGACGCTACCAATCTATCGTTGGAGTCACTTTAAGAACCGACACTCGTAACAGTTTTATCCGTCCAACTCGCGGTAAGTCATTCTCTATCAGCCAGGATTTCGCTGGCTTGGGTGGGGACGTAAAGTATCTTCGTACCCGCGTTAACACCGATAACTATTGGACACCATGGCCCGGCTGGACCTTTAGGGCTAGCGCCGAGGGCGGCTTTATTGAAGGGCTTGGTCAATCAGTATTGCTGGCGGATAAGTTCTATATCGGCGGGCCACGGATCCGCGGATTTGACGTCGCAGGCATAGGGCCGCGTGACTTTTCTGGCACCACAACAGGGCGCACGAGTTCATTGGGCGGTACCGCATTTTACATAGGACGAGCTGAGCTATTCTTCCCACTCGGTGACGCAGCGTTGGAATCAGGGATTAACGCATCGATTTTTCTTGATGCAGGCTCCTTGTTCCGCGGTCAAATTAGTGATACTCCCAATTGCGAATTTTCTCTGACGGAATTTGAAGACTTTGAAGCAGCGTCAGTAGATGACCCAGATCTCGTCTTCCCGTTCAGTACAAATTGTATCGCGGGAGACAGTCCGTCACCAAGGGTAGCAGTAGGTATAGGTTTTTCATGGCAATCTCCTTTCGGACCATTTCGGATCGATTTGTCGAAGACTTTAAGGAAACAATTGGGTGACAGAACCCAGACGTTGCAGTTTAACGTCGGCACAACATTTTAAGAGTTAACGGGGTATAATGATGGCTAACATTGCACAAAAAATCAAAATGGCAGCAACGGGTTTGCTATTAGTAGCAGGCATCTCTTCAGCAGGCGTCGCCGACATTCTTATCATTGATGATGAGCGGGTAGAACGCGAAGCAGCGGCTTATAAAGATTTTAATTTGCAAACCAATCAAATTCGCGAAGCAATTCTACAGCTTCGCAACCGATTGGCGCGCGGCGGCACCTTCGAGCAGGCCCTGGCAGACTTTGAAGCCCGGCAAAAAGCCGCCAAAGCTGATTTGGACCAACGCAAATCTATCATTGGTGATACCAAATACAAAGAAGAACTCGCAGCAAAAGAAGTAGAGTTCCAACAAGAAGGTCTTAACCTTAACAGGAACTACCAGACCGAAACAGATCAGTTGTCTCGCCTGGAATTGGTTTTTGATCGCCTGCGCCAGGAAGCACAAACACAGGTAGAACGTGCTCGCCAGCCAGTTTTGCGCAACATTCTGAAAGAACGCGGCGCTAAAATTATTATGCGGAAGCGCTTGGTTATGGGGTCTGCCAGCGGGCTGGACGTAACAACCGAGTTCATAACAACTTGATGATACGCTGCCGACCGTTACGCTGACTTTGTTGCAGCAACCAGCAGCAGCCAATGACGGAGCGCCTGCGGAAGTACCCGTGGCTGAAGACGGCGGTGGTCAGTAGCATTTGCTGCTGACTAAGTAGGGGGCCCTATGGAACTTTCCATTGCTGATATAATGGAATCGATACCGCACCGGTATCCATTCCTTTTAGTTGACAAAATGGTTGACGTCGTACCCGGTGAAACGGCGATAGGCGTTAAAAATGTCACTATCAATGAGCCCTTCTTTCCAGGGCACTTCCCACAAAAGCCAGTAATGCCCGGTGTTTTGATCCTTGAGGCAATGGCGCAGACTGCTGGCGTGCTCGCTGTCCAGTTTCTAGGCGACGACGCTCGTGGTAAAGTCATGTATTTCATGGGGATTGACGGCGCCAAGTTCAGGCGACCTGTCGTTCCAGGCGACGTGTTGCATATGAAAGTTAGCAAAACACGAGGCGGCGGTGCAGTGTGGAAATTCGACGCTGAGGCCTATGTTGACGACGAATTAGTCGCTCAAGCCAAATTAACAGCGATGCTCGGCGCTGAATAATTCGCGTGATTTAGTTATTAAAAAAGCCGCCCAGTGGGCGGCTTTTTTTATGCTTGCGGACGATTGCATTAAGCCTATCAACGCTTATCCAAATCTACATAGTCACGCTTTGGAGTGCCGGTAAATAGCTGGCGTGGACGTCCGATTTTCTGAGTTGGATCCTCAATCATCTCGTTCCACTGCGCAATCCAGCCGCTAGTGCGGGCCAAAGCAAACAACACTGTGAACATCTCTGTAGGAAAGCCCATGGCTTTAAGAATAACACCTGAGTAGAAGTCCACGTTAGGATAGAGCTTTTTCTCGATGAAATACGGGTCTTCCAGAGCAATTTTCTCTAGTTCCATAGCAACATCAAACAGTGGGTCATCAACACCCAGTTCTTTTAGAACCTTGTGGGCGGTATCGCGCATCACTGTCGCCCGTGGGTCAAAGTTTTTATAAACCCGGTGTCCGAAACCCATCAGTCTGAATGGGTCGCTTTTGTCTTTAGCGCGAGCAACGAATTCGGGAATACGGTCTACCGTGCCTATTTCACCAAGCATATTCAGGCAAGCCTCGTTTGCCCCTCCATGTGCAGGCCCCCACAAGCAAGCGATACCCGCAGCAATGCATGCAAACGGATTGGCACCCGAAGAACCCGCCAAGCGAACTGTAGAGGTTGAAGCGTTCTGTTCGTGATCTGCATGCAGAATGAAGATCAAATCCATAGCTTCTTCAAGGATTGGGTTGACCTTGTAGTCCTCGGATGGCACCGAAAACATCATATTCAGGAAATTGCCTGCGTATGATAAATCATTGCTTGGATAAACAAATGGTTGGCCAACCGAATACTTGTAAGCCATTGCTGCGATTGTTGGAATTTTTGCGATTAAGCGATAGCTGGCTACCATGCGTTGGTGCGGATCATTGATTTCTGTGCTGTCATGATAAAAGGCTGCAAGCGCACCAACCACACCGACCATAATAGCCATAGGGTGTGCATCTCTTCTGAAACCACTGAAAAACCTGTGCAGCTGTTCATGCAACATAGTGTGATGCGTAATGTCCCAGACAAACTTTTCTTTTTCCGCTTTGGTGGGCAATTCACCAAACAGAAGCAAATAACAAACTTCCATAAAATCGCTATCTGCAGCCAACTGTTCGATTGGATACCCGCGATACTGCAACTCGCCTTTTTCACCATCGATATAGGTAATTTTTGATTCACAGCTAGCAGTAGACGTGAAGCCCGGATCAAAAGTAAACATATCGGTTTGCGCATATAATTTGCGAATATCGATTACTTTAGGACCCACAGAGCCTTCCATAACAGGGAGATCGACTTCATGACCGTTACCGGTCAGTTTTAGGGGATCGTTTGACATGGTCCATACTCCTTATAAAATTATCACTCGTTCATACAAACAAGTGGGGCTTAGGCATTCGCCTGATCGCCGAGACGACCGAGCACTTCCTTCTGGCCTAATATCTCCAGAAGCTCGACCAGATCACCGGATGGTGCACCACCAGTAACAGCGGCTCTGATCGGTTGCATTACCGTACCCATTTTCAAATCCCTCGCCTGTGCAAAGGACATAATGGCCGCCTTAATCACCTCTGTAGACCAGTCGGTGATAGCTTCCAGTTCATTTGCTGCATCTTGCATCAATGAGCCTTGCTCACTAAGCATATTTGCAGCTTTTTCAGTCACCGATATAGGACGCATATTACAATAGAGTGTTGATGCATCGATAATATCGGGCAACCGTTTCGCACGCTCCACAATCGAAGGTAAGGCGCGCAGTATTCTTTTTCTTTCAATATCAGAAAGGGTAGTTTCAATAGTATTTTCTAGTTCGTTTTCGATCATTGGCAAGATATTAGCCGGATTCATTTGACGTAAATAATGCGCGTTCAAACTATCTAGTTTGTCAAAGTCAAATCGAGCAGGCCCCCGACCAACGTTACCCAGATTAAACCATTCGATCGCTTGCTCAGTTGAAATAATTTCGTCGTCGCCGTGGCTCCAACCAAGCCTTAGCAAATAATTTCGCATTGCCGCTGGCAAAAAGCCCATTTCGGCATAGGCATCAACGCCAAGCGCGCCGTGACGTTTGGATAATTTCTTGCCATCTGCGCCGTGAATCAATGGTATATGCGCGTAAACCGGCATATCCCACTTCATGGCGCGATAAATTTGGGCTTGTCTGAATGCATTATTAAGATGGTCGTCGCCGCGAATAACGTGAGTTACTTCCATATCATGGTCATCAACAACAACTGCAAGCATATAGGTTGGCGTGCCATCGGAGCGGAGGATAATCATGTCATCAAGTGTGGCGTTATGTACCTTAACAGCGCCCTGAACTTCATCAGTGATCGTGGTTTCACCGTCCCTAGGCGTTTTAATGCGGATAGAATAGGGCTTCTTGGTCGTTTCAGCATCAGGCGTGCGGTCCCGCCACATATCGCCACGAAAAACTGCCCCGCTTTCCCGCGCCTGTGCCCGAAGGGTCGCAGTCTCTTCAGCCGACGCATAGCATTTATAGGCGGCACCATTTGCCAACATCTCTTCTGCAACTGCTTGGTGACGAGCAGCACGGTCAAATTGACTAACGGCTTCGCCATCCCAGTCCAAACCCAGCCACTTCATGCCCGAAAGAATGGCTTTAATAGCTGCATCCGTTGAACGAGCCCGGTCGGTATCCTCTATTCTTAGAAAGAAAGAACCATTATGACGGCGCGCATACAGCCAGTTATACAAGGCCGTCCGCGCTCCTCCAATATGAAGAAAGCCCGTTGGGGATGGCGCAAATCGTGTTACTACTTTGGGCATGTGTGGTTGCACGCTCAGTTTGTTAATTCATATGTGTTCTAAATAAAATCAACGTTTATCGGACAGAAAAACGCTGTATCAGAAGCTTGGTCAGGCTTGTATCATATGTTCCCAAATAAAACAAATTCGCTTTAGTCTTATTGACTTAAAAGTTATTGCAGGCTTAACAAATTCATCAATATGGTGACCGCTACGTTCAAGTTGGATCAAAAAAAGCTAATCACTGGCCTTCGTCTGGCAACCAGTCCACGTGAAGACTGGCGGCTGATTGCTTTAGTTTTGGTCTTTGCAGGCGGGACTCTATTGAAGTTTCTCTCCTCAGGTTTCGAATTAGACAGTGGCGTCCTTGCTCTAACATTCGCAGTACTGGCACTAGGGTGTATATTGGTACCAAAAGAATTGCGTTCAGTTCTATTCCCTTTGGCAATTTGCCTTCTTGGCTATACCAACGCGCAGTTCAAATTGGATCAATTGCCAAATCAGTCAGTGGCACGAGAAACCTTCGTTGAGTTAAGCGGGCTGGTTACATCAATAGAATATCGCACCAATAGGCCAACCCGGTTGACCATGCAGATTGAGGACATCACCAAAGAAACGTGGTTGTTGGGAAGAAAAGTTCGCCTCACGGTAAGAACAGGCTTTAAAACCACACCCCTTGCCGGGCAGCGGGTTTCGCTAAAGGCTGTACTAAGTCAACCGCCGGGTGCCATCGTTCCAGATGGCTTTAACTTTGGGCGATATAACCTGTTCAAGGGCATTGCCGGCCAAGGGTTTGCCGTTACTGAGGTTGCGGTTGAAAGTGGGCTGCAAACGCCCAATGCACTTCAGAACTATATTGAGAACGCCCGTTCTAACCTGTCCCGAAGGGTATTGGATGCAATAGAACAGCCGCTTGGCGGCGTTGCTGTTGCCTTGCTTACTGGCCAGCGGCAATATATGGACGCTGCAACCGCTAACAACTTGCGAGACGCTGGCCTGGCGCACCTTCTGGCGATATCAGGCCTACATATGGGGCTGCTGACCGGCGTCGCCTTTTTCATATTTGAACTTTTATTCGCGGCAATCAATGCAATTTCATTGCGCGTTACACCGCGCAAACTGGCAGCAGTTTTTGCGTGGGTGGTGGCGGTAATCTATCTCGGTCTTTCCGGTGCCAGTACAAGCACCATCAGGGCATTCATTATGGTTTCAATCGCCATTGTCGCAGTTTTAACTGACAGACGAGTTTTATCGTTGCGCAGTGTCGCTGTCGCTGGGTTTGTAATTTTGTTGATAAGTCCCGATTCTATTTTCAGCAGCGGTTTCCAAATGTCCTTCGCCGCAACAATAGGGATTGTAGTAGCGTATGATTATCTGCAGCTGTGGCGTCAACATCGACCAGCAGAAACTACGCCTTACAATCGACCAGGCCCAATTCGAATAGTTTTGCTGTATCTCGGCGGTGCAGCTGCTACCAGCCTAATTGCACAGCTGGCGGTGGGGCCCATTGCATTGTATCATTTTCAAACATTCTCACTGGTTGGTATCGTCGCAAATGTCGTTGCGATCCCGTTGATGGCATTTGTCGTTATGCCAGCCGCTTTTCTTGGAATCATCTTCTCCAGCTTTGGCCTTGAGCAACCATTCATGGCGGTAATGGAAATTGGCTTATTCCTTATCACGACGATGGCGGAAATGTTAGCCGACCACCCAAACAGTATAGTAACAACAACGCCTTACAGTAATACCCTATTGTTGGCGAGTGGCGTTGCGATCATGCTTATTCTACTATGGCGAAGCACCGTGACATTGCTCGCCGCGCTTTCACTTTTGGTTATAACGCTAATCACCGACGACAGGCGCCCCGCAGATGTATTGATATCCGGAAGCGGAAACATCATCGCCCAGCAAGGCGGTACCGAAGCGGCAGCCATTGTTGGTGGGCGACGGAATGGATTTCGAGATGACGCTTGGAAACGCTATTGGGGGATCAGAATATCGGAAAACCTAGCCAAACTGGAACGGTCTTGTGATAGCAGGGCATGCAAAACAATCATAAAATTTGTAACAAGCACGGGTGAGGTCACCACATTGCCGATCGTGGTCAGCCGTTCGCTGGGTACAACCAGGCAAGCTTGCGGCGCCGGTTCAATTGTCGTCGCAAGTTACACACATCGGAATTTTTGCCGGGGCGCTGCGATTTTTCTAGCCAGCGAAAACATCGAAAGATACGGCCCCGTTGGCTTGTGGAGACACGCAACTGGCTCCGACAAGCCTACAATTAACTATAAATGGTCGAATCCAGTGGACAAGGGCAGTTAGCTGATAGCCTAAAACCAATAATGAAACCTAATGATATTGTCTGAAAAGGCCAACCAAGCGACCTTGAACCTTCACTCGGTTTGCGTCGTACGTTTGTGTTTCATGATCACTATTGGCTGGAATCAACGCAACGTTCCTTCCGTCTTTCTGCAAAGTCTTCAGTGTCGCTTCCATTTCATCAACCAGAGCAACAACAACCTCACCACTTCTGGCGGTAGACCCGCTTTCAATAATAACAGTGTCGCCATCCAAAATACCCAGATCAATCATCGATTCGCCCGATATTTCAAGTGCATAACAGTCACCACGACCAACCATATTGCTTGGCACATGAACAAAACTATCAGCATTCTCAAGGGCTTCAATAGGCGTTCCCGCTGCAATCCGACCATGCAAAGGAATTTCAAGCATACCGTCAGTAACCGGTGCTTTGCCAAAATTTCCTGCAACCACGTTACTGATTTCAGGCGCCGGAGCGCTAGCAACAAGACCATCAGGCAGTTTCACAACCTCAAGCGCGCGAGCCCGATTAGCCATCCGTTTGATAAAACCGCGCTCTTCCAACGCATTAATCAACCGATGAACGCCGGACTTCGACTTTAAACCCAACGCGTCTTTCATTTCATCAAAAGAAGGGGAAACACCACCACTGTTTAATCGTCCATCAATAAACAAAAGTAATTGCTGCTGTTTGGCCGTCAACATATGGTATCTCCAAAAAATTCGTTTACCTTATGTTCTCTTTTAGTTCACGTTTTGATTGTAAGTCAAGAAAGAAAGTCTCGCTCCACAAAAATGACCGGATACGGGCTTACTCAAAAGGGCAAAAAGGCGACCAACGAGCCAGCCGAAACTGCCTCGCCGTCAATTGGACGAACTATCAATCCATCACATTGCGCCAATACCGTGGAAAGGCTGCTATCCTGGCTGGCCGCCGGGTCCACCATACGCTCGCCCGGCTCTCCTATAATACGTGCGCGGATATAATGTTGCCGCGGGCCGTTAGCGGGCAGAGCTGTCGCCACCGGTAGTTGGACACCGGAAGGAAAGGGTGCAGGACGGCCCATGAGCTTATCGATGAGAGGGCGCAAGAACAGCAACGCGCATACAAAAGCAGACGCAGGATTGCCGGGTAGCCCCAAAACAGATTGTCCGGGCCGATTGCCGAAAACCAGTGGTTTGCCGGGCCGCATGGCAACCTTCCAAAAATCCAGCGCCATTCCTTCTGATTTAAGGGCTTCCTGGACAAAGTCCTTGTCACCAACCGAAACGCCGCCAATTGTCACCAGAATATCCGCGTCGGCATTGTTCTTTATCGCTGCCGTTAGCGCATCAAGCGTATCGCCTGCTTGCCCAATATAACAAACCTCTGCGCCGCATTCGTCAACCAATGCACTAAGTTGAGGGCCAACGCTGTTAACGGTATCATACGCGGAAAATTTGGTCTTATCTGGAGCGGCCAATTCGTCACCAGTGGACAGGATTGCAACGCGCGGACGCCTATGAACCATAAGCTGAGCCTGCCCAGCGCTAGCGGCCAGTCCAATTGATTTGGCGCTCATATAGGTGCCAGCATCCAAAACTGTTTGCTTTTCAAAAAAATCAATACCCATAGGCCGAATATTTGCCCCAGGCCTGACGTCTTCGCCGGTGGAGATTACATCGCCGTTTACCTCGACATTCTCCTGGATAACCACCTGATCAGCGCCCTGGGGCACCACAGCACCTGTGAAAATCCTAACGGCTTGATCTTTTTGTATGGATTCCCCGAATGGGTGACCAGCGGCACTTTCACCAATAACTGTTAGTTTGGTCTCAGGCCCAGCCATATCTGAACTGATTACGGCATACCCATCCATCGCAGACATGTTAGCTGCTGGTTGTGAACGACGAGCAGCGATTGGTGCGGCAATCACCCGACCAGACGCCTTGGCAACATCAACTTTTTCAGTTGTCAGTGGTACAGCATTATTGACGATACGCTCAAACGCCTGTTCTACAGTAATCATTCGCGACCTTCCTTTTCAGCGGCATGAATATATCTACCCGATTTACCGCCTTCCTTAGACATAAGACGCAAGCCGGTAATTTCCATGCCTTTGTCGACAGCTTTTGCCATGTCATAAATGGTCAGGCCAGCCACAGATGCCGCCGTTAGCGCCTCCATTTCAACACCGGTTTTACCGTCAACTTTGACGGTCGCAGTAATCACGATCACGCATTTACTCGCCCAGGAAAACTCCACATTTGCGCTTGTTATGGCCAACGGATGACAAAGCGGAATCAAGTCAGATGTTTTTTTTGCAGCCATAACACCTGCGAGGCGCGCAGCGGCTAACACATCGCCTTTCTTGAGGCTGTTTGACTTGATGAGCTCCGCAGTGGCGGGCAGCATACGAACTTGCGCTTCCGCAACCGCGACGCGTTTGGTAACGCTTTTATCACCTACATCAACCATACGCGCTGCGCCTGCTTCATCAGTATGACTTAACTTACTCATGCAACATCCTTTTGCAGTGATACAACCGCCTTAGCGACATCGTCCTGCCGCATGAATGTTTCGCCGATCAGGAAACAATTGGCACCAACAGCCGCGCATGCCCTTAGATCGTCGGCGTTGCGTAATCCGGATTCTGCGATCGCAATTTTGCTAGCCGGCAATACAGGTACCAGCGTCAATGTGTTATCCAAACTGACATCCATTGTTTTCAGATTTCGGTTGTTAACGCCGATCAATTGGCTATTGAGGTTAAGCGCGCGTTCAAGTTCTTCAACACTGTGCACTTCAACCAAGACGTCCATTCCGAGTTCAAAAGCAGCATTTTCCATTTCACTCGCCAGCTTATCATCAAGCGCGGCCATAATTAGTAAGATGCAGTCTGCGCCAAGTGTGCGGGATTCAATGACCTGATAGGGGTCGACCATAAAGTCTTTTCGCAGCACTGGCAGCGAACAGGCGGTACGAGCTTCTCCCAAATAGGCGTCGCAACCCTGAAAATATGGCTCGTCGGTTAAAACCGACAAACAAGTTGCGCCGCCGCGCTCGTACGCTGCCGCAAGCGTTGCGGGATCAAAGTCACCCGGCCTTATTAACCCTTTGGATGGGCTGGCTTTTTTAATCTCGCAAATAAAACCATATTGGTCATTTCCGATACTTCTTTTGAGCGCGTCTGCAAAGCCTCGCGGTCGATCAACACCGTTTAGTTTGGTGACCAACATTGCTTCGCTAACTTGAGCTTTACGCTCGGTAACATGGATGCGCTTTCGGGCACAAATTTCTGCCAATATATCCTTCTGCGGTGTTTGCATGCTACCCACCTGTACCCGTTCGGTTAGTGAAAGCGATCCAATCCGCCAGTAAAGACTTGGCTGTGCCACTATCAATAGCTGATGCAGCTCGCTCGGCACCATCCGCAAGATTTTCCACAACACCGCTTACCAGCAATGCAGCGGCGCTGTTCAGGATAACAATATCGCGGTAACTTGATGTGTTGCCCTCAAGCAAAGCTTTGATAGCAAGAGCGTTTTCCTGCGCTTCGCCGCCCTTCAAACTTTCAAGCGGCGAGACCGACAGGCCCGCGTCCGCTGGCAAAACTTCAAATTCAGAAATATCGCCGTCTTTTAGTTCTGCAACAAAGGTTTTGCCGGTAACTGTCAATTCATCCAACCCGTCTTCGCCGTGCACCACCCACACATGCTTGCTGCCAAGCGCTCGCAGCACTTTTGCCATCGGGCGCAGCCAACGTTTATCATAGACACCCAGAATTTGATGTTTGGTTTTAGCCGGGTTAGAGAGCGGGCCAATCAGATTAAATATCGTCCGCAACTTGAGCGCAGCACGCACCGGAGCAACATGTTTCATCGCATGGTGATGGGCTGGCGCAAACATAAAGGTAAAACCAAAACGCTTCAGGCTTTCTTCGTGATCCCCAACTTCGATATCAAAATTGGCTCCGAGCGTCTTCAATACATCTGCCGAACCAGACTTGGAGGAAACCGACCGGTTGCCATGTTTGGCAACAACTGCGCCAGCGGCTGCCGTCACGATCGCAGCAGCAGTTGATATATTGTATGTTCCTATGCCATCTCCGCCGGTACCGCACGTATCAACCGCACCTGCCGGTGCCTTCAGGGACAGAACCCGGTTACGCAAAACTTTTGCCCCGCCGATTATTTCATCAACCGTTTCACCGCGCACTCTCAACGCCATTAGAAATGCGGACAATTGGAGCGGATCAACGCTGCCTGCCATAATTTGCTCAAAAGCAACCTCTGCCTGCTCAGCGCCGAGCGTACCGCCATCGGCGAGTTCCCCCAGCAATGTATTAAATTCACGCATATGCGGCCGCCTTAGCTTGACATAATTCAAGGAAGTTTTTGATCAAGTAATGGCCTTGCTCCGACGCAATGCTTTCCGGGTGAAACTGGACTCCATGCAGGTCATAATCATTATGCCGAAGTCCCATAATGATTCCATCTGAGGTTTTGGCGGTGACTGTAAGACAGTCGGGTAGACTATCAGGGTCAACCGTAAGCGAATGATACCGCGTAGCTAAAAAAGGTGACGGTAAACCCTTAAACACACCGTCTGCACCATGATGCATTTCGCTTGTTTTTCCATGCATCACATAGGGCGCACGAATAATCTTTCCGCCAAATGCTTGCGCGATAGACTGATGGCCAAGACATACACCTAGAATAGGTACATTTGCTTTGGCTTTCTCAACTAAATCAAGGCAAATACCCGCCTCATTGGGTGTACAGGGGCCGGGGCTGATAATGATTCCCATCGGTTTTTGTTCAATAACTGTATCGACAGAAATTTGATCATTCCTATGCACTGCCACATCAGCGCCTAAATCATTTAGATAATGGTACAAATTGTAGGTAAAGCTGTCGTAATTATCGATTAAGATATACATTGATACTAACTTCGATTGCTCATACTGAAACCGATTGCCGGGCCATTTGTTGGGCATTCTATTGTGCAGACTTTTAGCAAGCAAGGACACTTGTCACTGATCTAGTAAATAATTCGTAATTGACTCCAAACCTGATGAAAAAACAGCCTTTGCTTAATCCTAAAAACAAAAATCTCGTGATTACCGTATACACCGCGCTAGTGCTGACTGTATTCGCTGGACTTATGTTTGCGCTCTATAACCGAGATCCAGATAGCTTTGTTGACGAGCCCCTGAAAGTGGCCGACGGTGATATTGTCGCAATTATCGAAGAATACCGGGACAATAAAGTTCCAGCCGAAGACGTCTCGCTTGAAGCCATAGGTGCAGCGGTACCAAATATCCAGAAACCGGCTTGGCAAGAATTCGCGGTTAAGTCTGAAGCAACTATTGCCCCCAAAATCGTTGTTATCATTGATGACTTGGGGCTGGATCAGCAGGCCACAGATTATCTGGCGGCCACACCTGGACCATTCACATTGGCGTATCTACCATATGCTGATAATCTGGCGCAGCAAACAGCGGGTGTTAAAGCCGCTGGCCATGAATTGATGGTACATCTACCGATGCAATCTCATCGTGCTACTGCCGACCCAGGTAAAAACGCATTGCTGACAGGTCTGAGTTTCAAAGAGTTCGGCGAACGCTTGGAGTGGAATTTGACTCAGTTTGAAGGTTATGTCGGCATAAACAACCATATGGGCAGCCGGTTGACTGAAGATCCGGCATTGATGGTGCGATTAATGGCCCGCCTGCGCCGCGAGGGTTTGCTGTTCGTAGACAGCTTGACAACACCCAGAAGCGTGGGCGAACGAGCAGCAAAAGCGATTGATGTACCGTTTTTGGCGCGAGACGTATTCCTCGATAATGAACGCGAACCGGCGTATATCAATCGCCAACTCGCAACAACCGAAAAGATCGCGAAGCTGCGAGGCTACGCCGTAGCTATCGGCCATCCATACCCAGAAACGCTTTCAGCCCTGAAAGAATGGCAAAAAACTCTAACCTTTAAAGGGTTCAGATTGGTTCCCATTAGCCAGATAATGGCTGAGAAAATAGACATGCTGCAGAATGAAATCGCAGAAAACCTGCATTAGCCTCTGTTTGATGAGGCAAAGCGCAAGGCTTCTTTCGCTGCAACAACCAGGGCACGTGCCTTGTTCACGCATTCCTGGTGCTCAGCTTCAGGATCACTGTCCGCGACCACGCCAGCGCCAGCCTGCACATGCATGTTACCATCCTTGACTATTGCGGTCCTAAGCACAATCGCGGTGTCCATTGAACCGTTTGCACTGAAATAACCGACGCTGCCAGCATACGGGCCTCGGGCTTCCACTTCCAATTCATCAATCACTTCCATGGCGCGAATTTTCGGAGCACCTGACACAGTTCCGGCAGGAAAACCTGCAGACAGAGCATCAATTGCGTCAAATTGCGGGTTTATTTCGCCGATGACGTTGGAAACGATGTGCATAACGTGGGAGTAATATTCCACGCTGTTGCGAGCGGTAACTTCAATAGTTCCGGCTTTGGCAACGCGACCAACATCGTTGCGGCCCAGGTCAAGCAACATCAAATGCTCAGCCAGTTCTTTCTCGTCAGACAACAGCTCATCAGTCAAAGCGTTATCGGAATCAACATCATCGCCGCGCGGCCGTGTGCCAGCAATTGGACGAATCGTAATTTCATCATCTCGCAGTCGCACCAATATTTCCGGGCTTGATCCAACGATGGAAAAATCGTCGAAGGCCAGATGATACATGAAAGGCGAGGGATTGGTGCGGCGCAAAGCGCGGTACAGTGAAAAAGCCGGCAATTCAAATGGCATTGTAAAACGCTGACTTAACACCACCTGAAAAATGTCGCCGGTAAGAATATAGTCCTGCGCTTTCTTGACCATATCCAGATAGCGTTGCTTTGCAGTGTTCGACACTGGTTCTTCAAATTTTGGGGCCGCAATAGACTCGTTAATCGGTAACGGTGCGTCCAGTCGGTCGATCATTTGATCAATCAGCAGCTGTGCTGCACCATATGCTGCGCGCGCACCCAGACCTGCTTTAGGTCGCACAGGTGTAACCACTGTCACAAGATTGGTTACGCTATCAAATATCGCCATTATAGTAGGACGGATGAAAATCGACGTTGGTAAATTCAGGGGATCAGGCCGGGCAGGGCCGATATCCTCCATCTGGCGGACCATGTCATAGGCCATATATCCAACCAACCCTGCCGCCATCGGCGGTAACGGATGTGGCAGGTCAATTAGGCTCTCGTCGATCAGCTTGCGCAAACAATCAAGCGGGTCCCCATCCATTGCGGTGTAAACTGGCGGATCAACTTCCGAGACGGAACGGCATATCTGAGTGGTGTTGCCGTCATTGCGCCAAATGATATCGGGTTTTAAGCCGATTATCGAATAGCGACCGCGCGTATCTCCGCCTTCAACTGATTCCAGAAGGCAACAGTATTTTTCACCTTTGGTTACCTTCATAAAAGCCGAAACAGGCGTGTCCAAATCAGCGACAAGCGATTGGTATAATACTTGTGACTCACCCAAATTATAGCAGCGAGAAAATTCCGTGAAATCCAGTTCTGGTGTCACTGTTGGAAGTTTTCGGGACTGAACAATTGTTGGATCAACAAACTGTTGACCTCCGCTGGGTAGCGCGCCGCCAAATAGGCTTGATACTGAACAAACAATTCTTCCTGAAAGTCCGTATTCAATTTGTCGAGCAATGTGTTAACCGCTGTTTCTGCGGCCTCTGGATCGCCAGCAGATGCATCTAAAACTTTAACAACAACATATCCGTTACCATCAGCTGCAGCAGCACTATCGACAGCGTCCTTGTCCAGGTCAAAAATCAAATTACGGATATTCGCCGCAACGCCAGAATTACTGTCTCCTGTCCGCGCGACATTTTTAGCATCAAAGGAAATACCACCAAGCTCTTCTGCTATCAGTTCTGCAGTTTCACCATTTTTCAATCGTTCAACAGCCGTTTCTGCAACTTCTCCGGCCTTCGTTTGCTTTGCTCTCACAGTCCAATCGGCGATAACAGTGTCGCGAACAGTTTCAAGCTCTTGTTGGGCAGGGGCTATAATCTCTTTTAAATTAAACAGAAAAAAACCGGCAGTTGCATCAGTCGGATTCAGGTCAGTGATGGTAGCTTCGGCTCCCAACTCCTCCCGAAACACAGCCGACTGAACGATGTATTCATTTTGCTGAGTTACAATCTGACTGCCGTCCGAGCCCTGGCCCTGAGCGTCTACACCAACAATCTCTGCAAGCGGAATATCCAACGTGGCAGCAACTGTCTTCAAATCACCTGTTTCTTCCATTGCATCATTGATGCTGTTCTGAAAATCAAACAGCGTATTGATTGCTTCATCGTTTCGGTACTCTTGCTCAAGCTCCGCTTTCACATCATCAAAGCTTTTGCCTTCAATAACGGTGATTGAAGGCACCATAAACACGCTCCATCCGCCAATATCCTCGAATGGCGCAGAAGGCTTGTTTTCCTCGAGTGAAAAAACAAGGTCGGCGGCTGCCGTATTAAACTCAGCTTCTATGTCCGCACGTGTATTGTCACCGAGATCAATTTCATTGGCGGCGAAGTCGGTGCTGGCAACGGCAGTTTCTGTAAAGTCTGCTCCGCCTGCCACCGTAGTGATAAAGTCATTGGCATCCTGTTCGGTGTCAAAAATAGCTTGAAATATTGTTCGTAGCTCAGATGTCGCAAATTCGGCAGAACGGCTTTGATAGTCTGCTTCAATGGTGCCTTCAGGAATAACCACTTGTGCTGCGAAATAGGCTGGGGTCAGCAACACATAGTCATATGTAAGCCGTTCGGTAGTCATATAAGATGCTATATTAGCATCATAATATTCTTGTATCTGCTCTTCTGTCGGTGCTGCCACATCTGTAATTTCACTGGCGGCAAAGTTAATTAACGACGCCTGCCTGCGCTCGGCCTGCCATATGTATAGCTGGTTAGCCAAATCCCGCGGAATCATGTCTTCAACAATGAAACTGTCAATTAGCTGCTGACGAGCAATGCCCGAGCGCAAATCATTAACCAGCTCGCTTTCGCTGATATTGTTTTGACGCAAAGCCTGTAACATTAACTGTTGGCTAAAACTGCCATCCAGATTAGTGAACGCCTCAAAGCCTCTAAGTGCTGTTGCTGTTTGTTTATCAGTAGCGCGCAGTCCAAGCGAAGAAACATGTTCTTTTACTGACGCTTCGACCAACATCTGGTTTAACACTTGCTGATCAAGCTGCATCATTTGAACCAGTTGCGGCGTGCTGAACTGGCCGCCGAACTGTGCCTGCAAAGTTTGGGCTCGCTGTTGCACTGCGTTGAAAAATCGATTTGTCGACACTTCAGTGTCACCGACCTTGGCAACTGATTGGTTAGATCCGGTCAGCATTCCTGGGCCGATACCGAAAATGGCGAAAGCCGCGATCAGAAGGCCTAACAATATAGTGACAAAGAAGGAGTTTAATCCTCCGCGCAATTTGAGCAGCATTCGCTGTTGCCCCCTTATTTCAACTCAACAAACAGACTTCCGTTTAGTCACACCGGAAACCCAGAAAAATATAATTGTGCATCCATACCGCCGACTATCCTGAAACACAAGCCCGACAACGACTATCCATCGCTTTCACAGTGTTTCTTACTATCTTAACTGGTCAGCAATCGGGAAATTTGCTAATCACTTTTTAAATGGGCCGGTGACTTACAACCCGACACATTCAAATGCAATGGATCATCTAATTTGAGGAGCATATCCTATGGCAGTACCAAGCCCAATAGTGGCCGGTAACTGGAAAATGAATGGCTTGAAACAGAGCTTTGAGCAAATCGACGCTGTAAGTTCATTTTTGTCATCAAAAACTAAGCCCACCTGCAGGGTATTAATTTGCCCGCCTTTCACGCTCCTTAACCAATTCGCCAGCTTGGCCTCTGACGATCTGGCGATTGGCGCGCAGGATTGTCATTTCAACGCGTCCGGCGCGCACACAGGTGATATTTCTGCGGATATGATCGCAGACACAGGTGCTACCTTTGTGATCGTGGGGCATTCAGAACGACGCGCCGATCACGGCGAATCAAATGAACTTGTTTCTGGCAAAGCCGTTGCGGCCCAATCAGCTGGGCTTAATGCTATAATTTGTATAGGCGAAACCGAAGACGAACGCGACGCGGGCGATACACTTTCAATTGTTATTGGCCAGCTTGAGGGTTCAGTTCCTGCATCTGCGAACGCCAGTAATACTGTCGTTGCTTACGAACCGGTTTGGGGGATTGGTACTGGACGGACACCCACAATAGGCGACGTGGCGACAGTGCATGCTGCGATCAGATCAGCGCTTATCAAACGGTTTGGAGAGCAGGGTAGCACAGTGCCGATATTATACGGTGGATCAGTCAAGCCCTCTAACGCTGACGAATTGATGCACGTGGAAAATGTTGACGGTGCCTTGGTTGGTGGTGCCAGCCTAAAAGCCACAGATTTCGACGGTATTATCGATGCGTACCGAAAATAGTGAATTTACCCTTGGCAACCATAGGCGATTTGATATAGAAACCGCGCTTTGATACAGGTTATATGTCCAGACCTGCAATCCGAACGGAATTAATCGATGGAAACAATTTTATTGACCATACACCTGATCGTAGCGATAGCGATGGTAACAACCATTCTATTGCAAAGATCAGAGGGTGGCGCGCTAGGTATTGGTGGCGGCGCGGGCGGTATGATGACAGCACGCGGTGCTGGTGACATGCTTTCCAAAACAACAAAGTGGCTCGCCATTATATTTCTGGCCAATTCATTGTTGCTGGGCTGGTACGCAGCAAACAACAATGAAAATGCCTCGGTGATCGAGCAAGCCGCCGAACAAGAACCAGCGGCACCGGAAAATGTCCTACCCGAAGTTCCAACCGTCCCTGAGGACGGGCAGGGGTAAGAGACTTTAACGCGGGGGCCAAGAGCCCCCGCTTCTCTTTTGTGCAACCACTTTCCCGGTGCGGTTGGGCAAAACAGACGAAGGAAACTGGGTATTAGCTATAGAGGCTGGCGGGTTTGTCGGCTTGAGGGGTTTTATGACACGTTACATTTTTATTACCGGTGGTGTAGTTAGCTCGTTGGGCAAAGGTCTTTTATCGGCGTCGCTTGGTGCGCTCTTGCAAGCGCGTGGATATTCTGTTCGGCTGCGCAAACTTGATCCCTATTTAAATGTAGACCCAGGCACAATGAGCCCCTATCAGCACGGTGAAGTTTACGTTACCGATGATGGTGCAGAAACCGACTTGGACTTGGGTCATTATGAGCGCTTTACCGGTGTTACATCGCGCCAAAGCGATAACATTACCTCTGGGCGTATTTACCAGAAAATAATTAGCAAAGAACGCAAAGGTGACTATCTGGGCGGTACAGTGCAGGTAATTCCGCACGTCACCGACGCTATCAAAGAATTTGCGCTCGGCGAACAGGACGGCATCGATTTTATGTTGTGTGAAGTCGGCGGTACCGCAGGCGATATTGAAGCGGCACCATTTATGGAAGCCATCCGCCAGCTGTCCATCGACATGGGTCGAGGCCGTTCTATTTTTTGCCACCTAACATTGGTGCCGTATCTGGCAGCAGCTGGTGAGCTGAAAACCAAGCCAACGCAACACAGCGTACGCGATTTGCGGTCAATTGGTATTCAACCGGATATCCTGATTTGCCGCTCTGAGCATCCGATCCCCGACAGTGAGCGCCGTAAGATGTCGCTCTATTGTAATGTGCCGGAAACATCAGTGATCCCCGCGCTTGATAGCTCATCTATTTACGCTGTACCCGTCAGTTATCACAAAGAAGGCCTGGACACGGAAGTGCTAAAAGCATTTGGCTTAGCGCATTCACAGTCTCCTAACCTATCTCGGTGGGACGATATCACCGACCGAATAGAAAACCCAGAAGGCGAGGTCACTATTGCGGTAGTAGGGAAATATACCGGTCTGAAAGACGCTTACAAATCGCTTAATGAGGCTATCGCACACGGCGGCATCGCTAACCGGGTCAAAGTAAACATTAAATGGATCGAATCCGAAGTCTTTGAGCAAGATGACGCCATCACGCAACTGGACAATGTTCATGCTATTCTGGTGCCCGGCGGTTTCGGTAAGCGCGGCACTGAGGGTAAAATTGCTGCAGCCCGCTTCGCACGTGAACGTAAAATTCCTTATTTTGGCATTTGACTTGGTATGCAAATGGCAACCGTAGAAGCAGCGCGCCATCTGGCAGGCTTTAAAGATGCTGGTTCAACCGAGTTTGAAGAACACAATAACCCGGTTGTAGGTTTGATCACCGAGTGGGTTCGTTCAGACGGCAGCGTTGAAAAACGCACTGAAGAAACCGACCTGGGTGGTACCATGAGATTAGGGGCGTATGACGCAGTTCTGAAAGAAGGGTCTCGCGTTGCCAAAATATACGGCAAAACAGAGATTTCCGAACGCCACCGTCACCGCTATGAGGTCAATGTTGGCTATGTGAAACAGCTCGAAGAATCTGGTGTTTTATTTTCAGGCATGTCGCCTAACGGCGAGCTGCCCGAGATTATTGAAATTCCTGACCACCCTTGGTTTATCGGTGTACAATACCATCCCGAGCTCAAATCAAAGCCATTTGAACCTCATCCGTTATTTGCCAGCTTTGTCAAAGCGGCCGTAGCTCAAAGCCGTCTAGTTTAATATAAAATCATCGTTTGATTCTGAATTGGGGGCTTTCGGCCCCTTTTTTGCATTTACTTCAACGTGAAACAGGCCGACTGCAAAGTTTGCCTATCACATGAGTTTTGTATTCGGTCTTCAAAACGAGGTTGTTATGCGCTTAAAGTCGTTAGTTATCGCAGCATTAGTGTTGCTTTATTCATCGTTCAACGTGTCAGCAGACCAACAAGAAAGGGCGTTCGCCGCCCTGCAGTATGCAGCACACATAACCAAACAATATGCCGACACCAGCGACACCAAAAAGCTGTTCGACGGTGATCGAGTTATAGAGAGGGCATTCTCAGACCTTGTTTATTATTACGGCACTGACAATGTGCTGGCGCGTGATTTGGCGCTTATCCGGGCAAAGTCTGCCACTAGTAGAAAAGACAAATCCCGCGTTACAGAAGCTTGGCAGCTGGCCCTCGAACTGCAGCCAGTAAATTTACCCGCCTCGCGCAGGCTCACCCTTAATATTGCGGCGGCGAATGCGACAGCCAGAGTGGGCGACTATCGTGCGTCAACACAATATTTTGCTGCAGCACGTACCTATGCCTTCTCAAAAGACCGCGATACCAAATCTTTACAGCTACGATTGCGTATCCAGGAACTACGATCACTTGGTCAGCAAATGACCTGGAGGCGTCTACGGGATAACTTGTTGGACATGCGCCGCTATTCAGAGGGTTTTTCCATGTGGACAGTCCCGCGTCTCGACGCTCTTCTTAGCGAAACCGAAATCCGGGTGCTATACGAACCGGAAGTCGATGAAAAGCGTGTAAACCTGGCTGATCTTAGATCAAAAATAGACCTGATGATGAAAGGCATGGGCCATACTCTATCACCGGTCTACGTTAACCGGGTGCGCGAGCTGTATTACAGTCTGGAAGATAATTACCAGCTGAGTTCTTCTACTGCTTCAAGGTGATCTAATCTATTCCGTATTTTTCAATCACAGCCGCGTATATATCGATAGCGTCCCACAGGTTTTGCAATCTGATGTTCTCATTACGCCCATGCTGGTTGTTATCGTGATTTGCAATTGGCAAAACAATAATTGGAGCGGTCAAATGCTCTTCAAACAAGACAATTGGCAAGCTGCCGCCAAGGGTAGGGGTTTGCATCGTCGGCTCACCATCGATGGCGTCGAGAATTTCAACCAGTCTTAGTGATTCCACTCCGTCCAACGGTGTTTTAAACGCTCCGTATGCACCGGGTCGCCAATCGAGTTTAAGAATCTTACCGTATGTGCGTCGGTCTTCCAACGAAGGTTGCCCACGGACAACGCGATACCCTTTAGCTTTAAAATGAGCCTCGATTTTCAGTTTTACGCCACTTGGGGTTTGATTTTTCACCAGCCGAAAATTAATTGATGCTTGCGCGGTTGGCTGGATAATATTGCGAGATTTCCCTTCCACACCGCCGCCCTGAAACCCTTTGATTACAATCGCCGGCTCCATAACCAGTTCTTCAATCCGCTTACCGGGCTGCTCCCGTTCCGCGATTGCAAGTTCCTCTTTCAACTGCGCGTCAATGTCCGGAATTGCTGCTATCGCCGCGCGTTCAGCAGCATTTGGCGGGGGCACGTCGCCGTAATATCCGTCAACAGCAATGCTGCCGTCTTCATTTTTTAGGCTAATAAGGGCCCGCATCAACGTGTCATTCGGATTCGGCGCCCAATTGCCGTAGTGTCCACTATGTAAAGGCCTTAATGGGCCATATGCCGTAAGTTCGAGGGTCATGGACCCGCGCATACCATATACAAGTTGCCGGTTGCCGCTTTGATGCAGCGGCGCATCGCAAAAGAGAATCAAATCACTTTTTAACCGGTCACCATAAGCTTCTAAAATCTCTTTGAGTGTCGGGCTGCCTTTTTCTTCCTCACCGTCCAGTATCAATTTAATGTTGATCGACGGAGGTTTATCCGCCGCTTCCATCGCGTCCAGGGCGGCCATCAATCCTATGATAGGTGCTTTATCATCGCCCGCAGAGCGCGCAAATAGTCGCCATTCAGGATCGATAGGAGTGCTCTTTGTCGGCCAAGGCAGGGCCTGTGCGCCTTTTTCGATCGCACCAGTCCGCAGCGTAGGGGTAAACGGTGGGCTTGCCCAATTTTCAGAAATGGTCGGCTGTCCGTCAAAGTGTACATAAAATAAAACTGTTTTTGTGGCACCTGGTACCGCTTTCTCAGCAATTACATATGGCGCACCACCTGCACGAACAATTTCCGACACAAATCCCCGCATGCCAATGTAATCAACGATCCACTCTGCATTTTTTTGCTGATCATCAGGTTGGGCAGCAGTGTTTCGGATAGACAAGAAGTCTCTAAAATCGTTAAGAATCCGCAACTCGTTTTGTTGGCGGTACAGCTCTACATAATCGCCGTCACTTTCAAAGGCGTGAGCGATATGTGTCGACATGGACAACATTCCAAATGTCAGTATCGCTTTAAGATTTCCAGCCATCAGTTACCCCTTCGGATTATGAAATTCAAATGCTGACCAATCATGACCATTTTATTGGCCAGCAATCAAGTGGTAGTCCTTGCAGGCTAGGGGGGAACAGGTTATGAAACCGTCATTATTCCCCCGCTAATCCATCAAGGTAGGAACCATCAAATGACCGCAATTATCGACATCATAGGCCGTGAAATTCTTGATAGTCGGGGTAACCCAACTGTAGAAGTTGACGTTTTTCTGGAAGACGGCGCTTTTGGCCGAGCGGCGGTTCCGTCTGGTGCTTCGACAGGCGCACATGAAGCGGTTGAACTGCGCGACGGCGGCCCTCGCTATCGCGGCAAAGGGGTGCGGGGAGCAGTGGATGCTGTAAACGGTGAGCTTTATGATGCGTTAGTTGGGTTGGACAGCGAAGAACAGTTGGCAATTGACCAGATTATGAAAGACCTGGATGGCACCGACAACAAACGCCGGTTGGGCGCAAACGCCATTCTGGGTGTTTCCATGGCGATTGCTAAAGCCAGCGCAGACAGCTTGGGTGTACCGTTATACCGATATATCGGCGGGGCCCATGCACATGTGTTGCCAGTACCTATGATGAATATCATCAATGGCGGCGAACATGCTGATAACCCTATCGATGTGCAAGAATTTATGATTATGCCGGTGAAAGCCGGAAGCTGTGCTGACGCTATTCGTATCGGCGCAGAGATTTTTCACGAATTGAAAGATAAGCTTAAAGCGGCAGGGCACAACACCGCAGTGGGCGACGAGGGTGGTTTCGCCCCCAATCTTGCTGGCACAGAAGACGCTATCAAATTCATTATGACGTCTATAGAGAGTGCCGGCTATAAAGCCGGTGACGACGTCTATCTTGCAATGGATGCGGCAGCATCAGAGTTTTATTCAGACGGTGTTTACCACCTGAAAGGCGAAGGCAAAAAACTGTCGAGCGCGGAAATGGTGGATTATTGGGCAGATCTTGTTGCCCGCTACCCGATCATTTCTATTGAAGATGGTATGGATGAGGACGATTGGGCCGGATGGAAAGCCCTGACCGACGCCATCAGCGACAAATGCCAACTGGTTGGTGATGATTTGTTTGTAACGAATCCCGCACGTTTGTCTGACGGCATAGAGCAGGGGGTTGCAAACTCTATCCTTGTAAAAGTCAACCAAATTGGAACGCTGTCCGAGACAATGCAGGCAGTTGATATGGCCCATCGGGCACGGTACTCATCGGTTATGTCGCACCGATCCGGTGAAACTGAAGACGCCACGATCGCGGACTTGGCCGTTGCGCTTAATTGCGGACAGATCAAAACCGGGTCGCTGGCACGCTCCGACAGGCTAGCTAAATACAACCAGCTTATGCGCATTGAAGAAGAGTTAGGCGCTACGGCTGTTTATGCGGGTGAGTCCATCCTCAAAAGATAACGTCGACATCGGACGTTTCACGCTGTAGTGCATTGAATTGCAAAAATAATGTGCGAAGCCATATTTCGGCCACTAAAACACACTAGACATCTAGTGTGTTTACGAGAACCGATATTGACAGCGAAGCTAAGGCGTTTTTGAATGCCCTGTTTCATTTTTCTGTCGCCCAGAACAGACGCATAACAGCATCCGGCGATCCAGATGCTGCACAAGACCATTTCACTATGATGACCCTTCATGCCAAGGTTTCCGCAGTGCCACACGGTACGGTTAGCTGGCAAGATTACAGCGAAAACATCTTGAATACTGCTGAAGCTTTTCGGCTTCATCTAAAGGCCGGGGGATATCACGGTGCCCCCATCGTCGGGGCAGCCATGCACGAAATTCGCGCATTGCTCGAAGACCATACCCCGCGAAGTCATCAGCCCCGCAGCCTGGCCTCTCGGTTTGCTGGCCTGCGAAACGGCTAGGTTAACTTTGCTTTGACAAAGAGTTCTTCGGCAGGTGCAAACTTCCAAACATATCAATGGCTAAGATTGACTAACCATACTGGGCCGCAATTCCAGCACACATAATGTTTCTACGCTGCCAAAGTGGAGCTTTATCCAAGAGTTTTCACTACATGAATCAGGCACACAAAAAATGACCAATTTCCAGCTAAAATGAAGTTTTTCTTCTTGCTTTCGCGACTCGGCGCTGTATGATTCGAATCGTGGATCGAGTCGGACATATCATTCTTGGTTTGAAGCGCAATTGGCCGTCGGGCTTGTCGCTGTTTTTGGTTGCCTATTTCACCTTCCACGCCTTCCAGGGCGACAATAGCATCCATGCTCTTCGCGCACTGCAACAGCAAGAAATTGAATTGTCCGCAGAGGCGGACGCTATTCGTGCCACACGAAATTACATGATTACGAAAACCACTGCGCTATCCCGCCAAGCGGTTGATCCTGACATGCTGGAAGAACAAGTGCGCAATCGGCTTGGATTTGCTCATCCCGATGAAGTTATTATAATATTGAAATAGCTTGCCTTTCTGTTGCGTAATTAACTAAAAGTGGGTTAATCAAATAATATCTAACTATTTCAACAATTTATATCATGTTGCCAAATCGAATATTCCGGGGTATTTCTAGGGCTGTTCTTAAGTAGCTGGGACTTGCCGTCCCGCGACCTTTCCAGAAAGGCCGACATGACCACAAAAAAATCTACCACCAAGGCGACAGCGTCGCCCCGAAAACGCACTGCAAAAGCACCTGTTTACAAGGCCACTAATGCGGAGCTGGAAGAATTCTACAGACAGATGCTGTTGATCCGACGCTTCGAAGAAAAGGCCGGTCAAATGTACGGCATGGGTTTAATTGGTGGTTTCTGCCATTTATACATTGGACAGGAGGCCATCGCAGTAGGCGTTCAAACCGCACTGAAGGATGGTGACAAGGTTATCACCGGCTACCGTGAACATGGTCACATGCTTGCACTTGGCACAGACCCCAAAGCCGTTATGGCCGAACTGACCGGGCGATCTGGCGGCGTATCGAAAGGCAAGGGCGGCTCAATGCACATGTTCGACCCAGCGCGCGGTTTCTTTGGTGGCCATGGCATTGTGGGGGCGCAAGTCGCTCTTGGCACCGGATTGGGCTTTGCCAACAAATATCGAAAAACTGATTTAGTTTCGGTTGCCTATTTTGGTGACGGTGCAGCCAACCAGGGTCAAGTATACGAAAGTTTTAACATGGCCGAAATTTGGGATCTGCCGGTTATCTTCATTATCGAAAACAACCAATATGCCATGGGCACCAGCGTGAGCCGCGCCAGTTCACAACCGCAGTTGTACCGACGGGGCGAAAGCTTCAACATTGTTGGCCGTCACGTAGACGGCATGAATGTTTTGGCGGTACGCGGCGCAATGGACGAGGCAGTTAAGCACTGCCGTTCCGGCAAAGGCCCTATAATCCTGGAAATGGAAACATATCGATACCGCGGCCACTCCATGTCCGACCCAGCCAAATACCGTTCCAAAGAAGAAGTCCAGAAAATGCGCGCTGAACATGACGCCATTGACCGGGTGAAGGATATGATTTTGAAAGCGGGCGAAATGTCAGAGACAGACCTGAAGGCGATCGACAAAGACATAAAAGCCGTTGTAGCCGATGCCGCCAACTTCGCGCAGGAATGCCCGGAGCCGGACCTATCCGAACTTTATACAGATGTAATGGCGTAGGGGGTAGACATGGCAATAGAAATTACGATGCCCGCGCTGTCACCGACCATGGAAGAGGGCGCACTGGCTGCCTGGTTGGTCAAAGTCGGCGACACAATTACATCTGGGGATGTTATCGCCGAGATAGAAACCGACAAGGCAACGATGGAAGTTGAAAGTATTGATGACGGCACAGTTGCCCAAATATTGATCGATGCTGGCACCGACAATGTGGCGGTTGGCACCTTAATCGCCGTATTAGCCGAAGAAGGTGAAGACGCTGACAATTTAACCGTATCTACGCCTGCTGCGGCTCCAGTCGCAC
>JAAHTG010000124.1_pt2 | contig 46770 bp, 83 predicted proteins | sample 6116081 | NCBI WGS metagenome assembly JAAHTG01 (sample SAMN13939989, study PRJNA603662) | sponge metagenome | isolation source: marine sponge | host: Mycale hentscheli | place: New Zealand | collected 2005 | reverse complement strand
TCACTTGGATCACCACTAGCATCTGTTGGCGCAGTAGCAATAGTAGCATCATTTGCGTCACCGTCGTCACCTGGAAAAGTGATCATAGCAACACCATTTTTATTATGAGTCTCACCGTATTGTGATTCCCAATCTGCTTGAGATTGTTTTAACTCAACATTTAATGCTTCTTGTTGTTGTAATAAAGAACTTACTGAGACTCTTGCTCCTGTAAAGTTATACGGGTCGCCTGGTATATTTCTACGTGGTCTTGCTCCATTAGCACCCTCTATACTATCATCTGGTCCTAATTGCTGTCCATCTGGATCTTTAGGACTACCGTCTGGATTATGTGTTTCACTAAACTCTTCATCCCATGCTTTCTGATCAGCTTCTAACTTGTTTCTAGCTCTTGTCATTCCTTGACTAAATTTTATTTGCTGTTCTAGCTGTCTTAATTCTTGACCAATACCAGTGTTTTCAGCATTTGGAAACGCATCAGTATTATCTACAAGATTTGCAATATCATCAGGAATCGCATCATTGTTTCTTCTACTGTTGAACAGTACTTGATCTCTAGTCCATGTTTGTGTTCCACGCTCAGGGTCACCAATAAATCTTATTGATCCTGTGTTAACATATTCTTGTTGTTGTCTAGCATTTAATTCACTCCATAATGGAGCTTCTAAATTACTTCTGTCAGCAATACGAACATCTAATTTACGAACCTCTTCGAGATTTGCCATTACACTATTAATTGTTCCCTCAGATTCTAACCCTAATAATTGTGCAGTTCTTCGAACTTCTTCTTCATTTTGAAACTCAATGACTGCTACGTTTTCTTTTGGATCAATATCTACAGTAGACAATAACTCTAATAGTTCAAGTGATTCCTCATTTTGTTTTAACTCAGCCAGTGTATATCGAGTACCGTCTATCTCAACATCATCTTGTCTATAAAAAGCAAGTGTACTATTCATTCTTGCCAGTACTTCTGGGTCAACGTCAGCAGTAGTTTTTAATCCACGTTCACGAACCATCTGTGCTAATCTTAAATTACCGTTATCATCAATAACATTATTGATAAGGGAGTTTGGATCCATTCCCATTACATCAATTAATGATTCTACATCCGTCTTTCCACCCATAGTGAACTGTCTAAGTCTTGCCCTTGCAGCTTTTAGTGATTTATTACCGCCACCAATAGCATCAGCAGTACCGCCAACGATTGTTGCTGTATGTCCAGCAATCCAACCATTCCAAGCAGCATTCCATGCGCCGTCAGTAAGTGTTGTTATTTGACCAGCTTCATTCATTATGCCCCAATTTTGTAATACTCGCTCGGCTGCTTCACTAAGAGCTTCAGTAGCAGGACCAACAACAGCTTTAGCGATAGAATTTTTTATAAATCCTGGTCTAATAGGACCGCCGTACATTACTCTGTTTTGTATAGTATCTATTACGCCACCAACTGAAGCAACCACATAAAACGCTCTATTAATTGAAGCATGTGTAAGTTGTTCTCTTGTTAAGTTAGCGGCAGCATCATTAAGTTCTTGATCTGTTCCAGTAAATCCATCTTCTATTAGCTGTTGTGTTGCAGCATCAAAATTTAGTTGATATTGTGGAGTTTCTTGTAATATTCCTTTATCGAACGCTACGTCAATACGTTTTTGTATTTCACTAGCAGCTGCTCCACCTGCTTCTAAAGCATTAAGAAGTCCACTAGCAGCTAAACCAGCTCCTGGTGAACCTAATGCGCTACCAGCAGCCATTAATCCAATATCTAATATTTCGCTTGGTAATTCACCAGCCATAATGCCTAGTGCGCCTTCTAAACCTCCTGGTATTCCACCAGTGAATAACTTACCAACATCACTTAGTGAATCAACCGCACCAGCTGTTGAATCCATATTATCTCTGAACGCCTGATCTGTATTTCCCTCAAGCCATGATTGCCATCTGTCTAAGACAAATTCGTCATATACTCTCTCGCCAGTTTCAGGATCTATTTCGCTAGTAGCCATCATTCGGCCAAGTAGACGGTTGTTACCAACATCTGATGTTGGATCTACTAAATTAAAAACATCATCAATAACCTTTGCTCCAGCTTTAGTAGCTGCACTAGCTGTTTCAAGAGCTCCTGCAGCTATTTGCCAAGCTAAGTCCTGTAATATGTTATTTTCATTATATGGTTTAAGTTCGCCAGTTTCTTGATCAAATAATAATCCATCAAGCCGACCACCTTCGACCCATTTTTCGTGTGCTTTAGCAAACTCTGAAGAAACTTCGCCTTCAGGGCCTACTGACATTTCTACTTTATCGTACCAACCATCTGGTTGTACAAGTCTTTCACCAGGACCTTCAATCTGAGGAGGCGTTTGCCCTGTCATCTGATAGATATCAGCTGGAGATATCATTATTGTACGTTCAGTATCCGCCTCATTAAGAGTAGATTCAGATAAGCCCAGTTCGATCGCTCGCATTTACATTCCTTCAGGTGGTAATTCGGTTGGTACTTCCATTGGCATATCGTCTACTACTTCAGGTTGACCGTCAGTCATTTGAACGTATTCCATATAATGTTTCACTGATCCAATATAATCAGCTGCTTTTGTGATTTTGCTTTGTACCCAAGGCTCTAAGTTTTCATTATCTTGGATCATACCGTGTAACTGAATAGCATACTTTGAAAGTTTGTATAGTTCACTTTTTGCCATCCAACCATCGTCGTCAGTATCATCTAGGACACCTTCCATGATTTCACTCATGTATACAACTGGTTCACGGCCTTCTTTAAGTTCTGTAATATGACGCTTCAAATAGCTTTTTGCTACATCAATGTCTTCAAAAACTTTTACTTCTTTGTTATTAACATCACGCACTGCGTAACCTTCAGCTACTTTTGCCACTGTTGGTTTAGCTTGCGCCTGTTGTGCTGTTTGTATTTTTTCTAATCTCATTGAGACACTCCGGATTTTCTATATATAGTTATTTATCAACTCTGACTAATGTTTATACATTATTGACTTCGGCGGTTTTGTTCTTCATGGAACATTTTTTCGATATATTTGTAATCTTTGTCGTATAATACAACATTGTCCCTTAACAGAGTACAACCAAATGCTGTGGGCCACACTGTACTTATTGATAGCCAATTAGTTTCACTATACACACTGTATCGACTCCATAACCAATGCTCAAATGGAATTTCTGTGACTAGAAAATCACTTAGTAGATGCTTGTCAGTAGATGATAACTTTATTAATTCATTATCCATATTCTTTAAGTAATTATGCATCAGATGTGGTTTTCCAATAAAACAAAAATCTCCGAAAAACGGTAACCCATTCTTAATTTTCAACCAAGGAGTAAAGATATTATCGTTAAACACTGGGTTTCTATACATATTATTAAACAATTGTATCCATTGTCGTTCTGGAATATTATTAAATATATTGTCTGATCTAGTTTTTATAACAATATCATAATCACTAAGTGGGCCTGCCATTCTAGCACCCCTCGCACTAGATAGATACATTCCTGGAAAATTATATGCATGCTTGTCGTAGTGATCTCCTCGATAACACATCAGATGTTGAGCATCAGTAGTTGTTAAGTGCCAGTCTGTAGCATCAGTGTTTGCCTGTTTAATTTGATGTCTATGATAATGAAACGCCTCATTATAGTCTCCAATTTCAAACTTTACTGGGTCATATGCTTTAACAATTCGGTCAGCAAGATCATCTGATCCGTCGTCCCACAAATAAACATAATAATCTACTTTTATATTACTAAAGGTTTTAGGAAAAACTTTTTCTCTATTCCAAAAACCTGACTGTTGTATATGCCTGGCTTGTCCAGTAATTAATACTGCTATTCTCATGTATATATGCCTTAATTTAGTTTAACGGAAGCTCTGTATCAGGAGTAAAGAAGTCTTTTTTACGCATAACTGTTTTTGCTACTAAGTCTAGCTCTTGATTACTACTATCCCAATTTAGTACAAAAGGTAGATTAACATCACTGCGCATATCTTTAATGACAGCTTCGGCATCTGGACCCATTTGTGCTATTTGCTTACCATACTTATTATAAGCGTCTTTAAACAAAATAGCAAGCTCTTTTAGAGTAATTTGCGTTTTATTTCTGTTATCATTTACACGGTCTAAAAAGTGTCTTGTAAACTCTACATCAATACCCAAACTAGCAAACATTTTATCTAGATGCTTTTCTAGTGTATCTAACATAGTTTGAGTTATTACTGTAGGGCGTTCTTCTCCCTCAGTCATATACTTGTTACGATACATACGTTCAACTTCTTTGGGACTTACTCCTCCAAAACTACGTGATATATCAAAAGCATAGCTGCCAATACTACTTCTTTTATCTTTACTTAATACAAGACGATGCATTGCGTCAAGCATAGCTTTATTGAATGAGTCTTGTTTTTGTTTTTGAATTTTGTCTGTTATATCTTCTGTACTCATCATTTCCTCCAAATGAGGGAAGTTGATGTTTAATAACTCTGATAATTTCATCTTAAATCATCCCTGTATTCTACTACGTAGTAATCCATTGGTTCTTTACTCATTAGTTCAAAGGTCTCGCCATGAACATTTATACCTGCCAATTTTTTCATATTCTTCTTATGAAACTTTATTACGTGTATGCGGCGCTCAACGCCACGATGTTTTACTTCAAGTATATATTGTGGGAACATACTGCGCCACCACTTTTTAAAAAACATCTTCATTTCTTCTTACCAGCCTTCATGTTTGCACACCAGTGATACATTTTAGCTTTCTCACCGCTGGCTTTTTTTGCTTTGGCTCTTAGTTCTGTTACGCTACCGTTACAACTAGCACCACTACGTTTTACACGCCCTGGTCTGCTTTTGCCTTTTACTTTACCGTCTTTAAAGTTTTCATTAACTGCTTCTTCTAGTGCGTCCCAATATTCTTGTTCACGTGGTGTTGGATTAGGGTTAGTTAGTTTGAAAAATGCTGTGTCGCCGTTGCCTGTGGTACTTTGATCTAGTTTCCAACCTAGTTTACTAGCAAGTTGTTTAGCAAATCTTGTATATAGTTTTGCTCTGCCGTCACTGGCATGTTCACCTTTGTTAGCACCAAAGTCAAAACTTTCTACGTGTTCAATGCCCACTGTTTTGATCCACTTTGTCATCATTGCCACTACAGTAGCAAATACTTTAAACTCATCACCTGCTTCAGTTTTGCCCATGCTCTTACCAACTGAAAAGTCAATACCAAAGTTGTCATAATCGGTTGCTTCAAAGTCCATTCTTAACATACCGTTTGGTGTTTGCGCCAACGCAGAAAACTCTTGTGAGTCATTAGGGCCTATTAGTTCGAACGGATATGGATTGTCAAATGCTTCTGTTATTGACTCTTTAAGATAAGGTAAACTAAACCACAGTTTAAACCATTCAGGAGTACCAGGTGTTACACCCTTTTCCTTTTCAATGTCATGAATGCGTTTCGCAGTATGACTCATGTTTTCTGTGATTTGGTTAATCTTCATGTTTTAGTTAATCCTAAATTAAATGCTTGATTAGGAGTAGCACCAGGAACACCAAGAGGCTTTGGTTTGCCGCCTTTGTTCATTGGAAAAAACTTAGCCGCTTGACGTTCTGTTTCGCCAGGCTTAACATCTACAGTAGTATTGTATTTGGTTATTTTACCTACACCTGCTTCTGCTATAATTTGAGATATTTTCATTTTGGCATCAACATTGTTAATAGTCGTAATACTGACATTTGTTCTGCTCCTGTTGACTGTCTACCAGTCTGTAGTGCTGTTATACCACTGCGCATTATATCTGCATCTTCTTCTGGTATATATTGCTTACTTTCGTATTCTTGTATACCATTTATAATTTTTGTAATATCAATTGGAAGAGCTTGTTGTTCTTCTTCTGCTTCTTGTTGAATATTTTTACTATTAGTACCACCTTTGGCACGTATTACTTGTAAGTCATCTAGTGCTTGTACTAGTGCTGCTACTTTGGTTGCTAATACTTTATTACTGTTTAGCGCATAATCAGCATTACGAAATCCTTGTGTACCAGCTTGCATTTGTTTTACCATTTGTGTAGTTTGGTCAACAATATTTTTCATCAAACTATCAACATTCATAGTGCCGTAACCTGGTACTGCTACTGTACTTTTATTTGGTTCGTCTTTGTTAAAGTCTTCTAACTCTTCGCCCATTACACGATCAGCAAGTTTAACACCTGCTTGGTTTGCGATTTTTCTAATAGCGTTAATGCCTTTACCAGTTTTGTATGCCGCTTTAAGCATAGCCATCATTACTGGTGCCGCTAGTCCTGCTACTGCCGCCATTTTAGCAATTTCTGCCACACTAGCTATATCTTCGTCTAGTACACTTTCAGATTGTTTTCTAAGTACAGCATTCTTGGCACCTGGCTTTTTCGCATCATACTCAACACCCATTTTATCCCAAAACTTCTTGGCTTTTTTCTGAATGTCATGTATATCTAAGTTGCCTGACTTTGTTGTGTCAACAATGTCACGTACAATCTTTTGTCCATGTCCGCTTTTTCTATACTTTGGTTTTAGTTCAATATCAATCAAACCTAAAATTTCACCTTGGTCTGGACCATCATCGCTTGCTACTCTTACGACACAATAACCAATCTCACCTTTAGAAAAATCTCCGCCATTGGCATCAATAAGAGCATGACTGTAGATTTGATACTTTAATCTTAACTCGCCAGCATTGCTTGCGCCGTCTCTAAAGCCGCCTACTAAGGCATACTCATCACCACTATATTGTGTAAGACCGAAACCATCTGGTCCGTGTAAAGTCATTGCTGGCATTTCGCTCAGGTTTAAATCAGTTGCCTTCATGTTACCACTTTCTACATGACCAGTAACGTGCTTTAGTCTTTGGTCCTGGATTATCGCAATTATGTCTTGCTCTAAAACTCTTACGTGCTTTTGGATTGCTTTTGCGTATACGCATTGTTGGACGTTTAGCACTTGTGCCACCATGACCAAAGTTTACTTTTTTTACTTTGTCGCCATCTTTGACATATACTTTAAACTTTTTAACATCGCCACGCATTGGCTTGTTTAGTTTAACTTTACGTCCTTGGTACTCTGCTTCGAATAGATCGCCTTCGTCTATACTGTATGCCAGATATCCAAACTCTTCATGAAAGTCTTGTGTATCTTCTAGAGTAATTTCAGTCTTTTCGACTATTTGTGTAACTTCATTTATTTTCATAAAAACGCCCTCAGTATTACTATTATAAAGTATTTATCCAAGGGCGTTAGTTAGTTTAATTATGCGTCATCTGTGAAGTCGTCGTCATCAACGCCTACTGCTACGTCATCGTCACCAGCTTCTTCAACTTGTGCTTGATCTGTATAGTTATCAAAGCCCCATGCTACACTTACGCCGTCATAAGCGTTTGTGCCTGTTGCACTCGGTGCTGACAATGTAACCTTACGTCCAGCAATTTTACTTACTGAATATGTTTCACCATCATCCATTTTGAATGAAATCATCATTTCACCGTCTACTAATGCAACTGGTAGTTTGTCAGCTGCTAGTGTACAAGTATGTACTGTATCGGCTGCACCGATTTCTGAGCATACGAATCTTTTCGATCCTCGTTGTCTTACAATAAATCCTTCTTTGACACCTGTGCCATTATGAAAGGATACTTTAATTTCGTTACCGTCTGCTGTTGGTCCTACATCAGCTTTGGCAAAAAATCGTTTGTTTAGTGGTCTTCCCATTTGTTTTCTCCTTGACGTTCTAAGTCTACGGGGTTGGAACCCCATAAAGTCCTCCGTGGACTAGTAGTATTTATCGGGTATCTGCGTATTCCTATTGCTTTATTGGGTAAATAAAAATCATATCTTACTTCGTTGCTTTGATTGCCACCCAGTATGATCCAATACTCCTTGCCGTTATGTATTTGTGTATCAACATAAAACCCAACATGTCCTTGCCAGCCTTGTGTACCCCTTGGAAAAACAACAATATCTCCACGTTGTATGTCTATACGTTCTACAGGGTTACCCCAGTATAAGAATGAACGTGCCATTAATGGAGGATATTTTGTTTGATCGTTTAGGTTAGGTATACTATCAACTTCGAGTATAGAGTTAACAAATGCCGCACACCACTCTGTACGTACAGGATCTACGTCTAATAATTCACGTAGTTCTGTGCGGTTTACTCTTTCTTGTAATCCAATATATGACTGTGCTGTGACCACACTATTAGATTCGTCTGCTAATGGTGAACAAGCACTAGTAGCAAATGTTACTGTGGCTAGTATGTATAATAATTTCATGTGGATATTTAGTTATCTACAAAGAAATTATCAATCTTGATATATGGTGTGGAATCATCAATGTTACACAATATTTTACTAGTAACAACATTAATTTCTACGCCATTATTAATACGATTTTCAAACCAGTCTATAAATGGATTATGCTTTGTATGTACCCAAACTTTTACAGCACCATATTCACTTGCACAAATATACCAACGAATTTGTTTGTGAGTATACGCATACACACTACGTACAAGTAATTTACGAGTGTCGTAATCTTTTGGATCTTTTAATTTTTGTTGTGGGTCTTTTGTAAAGTAACTAACATAGTTATTAAATGGTATTGTACCCTGAATACGTCTTGATTCTTTTTCTAGTCGTTGTCTGTCCCAACTTTCACTAAGCTGATCAATAGCAGTATCTACCTTGTATTGTAGTTCAAGCCAACGTGCTAGTCCAATATAACGATTAATGTCATTTGCTCTTTCAATTGCTTCAACATTATTGATCCAATCATTAACATCATTTTTATATGTCTTGCCTTCAATAAAACGCTGTAGAGTTTTACGAAAACTAGACAGCCCTTCGCCAGTTAGTTTCGCATTAATAAACAGTGTACGGTAGTATTCCCAAATAGCAGATGCTTTATTATCAGTAAGTTGCTGATTAGTTAATCTAAACACATCATAGTTACTTGTCTTATTAGGTACACAAGTAAATTTGCAATCATTAGATGAAAATTCCATTACATCATCATCTGTTTTTTCATGGTCTCTCATGCTGCTATCTTTTCAGTTAATAGGTCATTATTAATAAAGTGTCGTTCTAGTAATTGACTACTTGCTAAGTTCTTACATTTTGCTTCTACCATAATGTCTGCCCATTCCCAATGTGAGAGTGCCCAGTCATTTACAGCATCATTCCACAAATAGTCTGAGTGCGCTCGTAGTTTACCCTTCTTAAAGCCTTGTTGTTCAAGTTCTGGAAAGTCTGGCAGGTGTGTTCTAGAGTGTTCAAGCAATAAATCTTCTCTGCTAACACTGTAGTGCATTGCTGGACGAACGCCACGCCAACTATCAATAATACGTTTAATTCTATCATCATCTGGCATAATATATTCGCCTCTGGTGTTACACCAATGATGATGTATGTCTAGTACAAGAGCAACATCTTTTTCTAACTCTAGCGTTGCGTCGAGCCCCCAGGCGTTTTCTTCGTTTTCGATAGTGATACAGTTTCGTGCTTCTGGAGACAGTCTTGGAAGGATGGCTTTGATACCGGCTGGACCTTGTCTACCGGAGATGTGGACGTTACACTTGAAGTCTTGCCAGTTCTGACCGTAGCCCATCCACCTGATGATATCCGCATGGTATTCAAACTCCTCTAAACTACGCTTAACAACATCTGGGTTATCAGATGCCAAGACAGTAAACTGCCCAGGATGCATAGACAAGCGAACATCAAGCTCACGTGCAATTGCGCCAACACTTGAGTACGCTCGCTCGAGCCGTGCTTGGAGACTTGGATCCCTATAGAAATAAGCCCAGTCACCATGAGTATAAGCAGGCAACAAATTTGAGCCGATACGTACCATACGTAATTGCTCTGGTAAATTTCCCACATATCTAATCAACCTTTCTAAGTTAGCAACGTTATCAAAAGCAATCTCATATAAGCGTTGCTCTGCCACATCACGAGTTTGTCTGTTAAGCCATGTAATAGTTGTACTACGCTCTGTATACTTAGACTGTATTTCTTTAAGTATTTTTGGCTTTTGTTTTTGGTCCGGGTGCATGTATTTACACGCAAACCCGATACGATTTAAGTTTTGATTAAACATAATGAGCAACAGACTGTATTAGGGATTGCTGTGATTGACTACGACAATCTTTTGGATTTTCTTTACGAAGTTGCTGTTGTAGCGCAACGCTGTAAGGTGCGACTGAAAAGTGATCCTCAGCTCCAAATGCTTTTACTAATACAGTGTATGTTGCGGGGGTTAATTTTTGAGCATATGTAAGATGCGTTAGACCGGGTTCTGTAACTAGATAATTCATAAGTGTCTCCTAACATTTATACATTCACTATACAGTAAGACGTCTTGGTTGTCAAGCCTTAATTTGAAAATATAATATAGTTTTTATTATGTATCTTAAAACCCAAACCAAGCACCTACTGCGGTTGCGGCGGCTCCTCCACTGGCAACTATAACTGTAAGTGCTGTGTTTCCTGCTACAAACGCACCTGCGTATGTTGCGCTTAGTGTGCCAGCAATATATGTTCCTGCGGCTGTAGTAGCTATATAACCGCCTGCGGCGTGTACTACTGGGTATGCTATTGGTAATGGCATTATACTTTTCCTTCTAAAGATTCTACAATTTGGTTAAAGCGTTGACGTGCTTCGTTACGTTCCTCACGAGTAGTAAGGATAGCAGATGTACGATGGAAATGTTCACGAGGAGTAAATCCTGTTTCTACTTTGTAAAGTTGTTCTGCTTTATCTAATATTTTTTCTGATTGTTCAATGTTCATTTAATTTCCTTGTATTAAACTCTATACAACAGTTATAGCACCAATACGTCTTGATGTCAAGCGAAATCTGATTTATTTTTTGCGTAAAAGTCTACAAGCTCTTTGTCTTTTACAGCCATCCGTTGTTGATAGCTTTCTGGCAAATCGTCCCAAGGACGCATTGCTGGGTGTGTTTTTTCTGTTAGGTCTAAATTAAGACCAAAGCGCCAACCATTTTGCTGACGTTCTTGTATCCAACGATTGTGATGTTGACGTGCCATTGAGTTATATAATGTTAGTCTAGCATCTTCTTCAATGTTAATATCATATTCAAATGGGTGTCCAAAATCAGCATCCGCACGATATACGTTGCTGGTTTCTATTTCAAAGTCGTGTTCAGTAACACGCATGTATCCTTCAACGATACGTTCTGCCTCATCGCTAGTAAGATGTCTTACTAATGGCAATATGTATACATATTGTTCATCCTGCATACCTAGCATTAGGTTTGTTGTTGTGGCATCATCGCCAGCCATAATGCCTTCTGGTCCAAGCATCTCAATAGTATAAAACCATTTTTTTGCTTGGTCACTGTTTAGTGCGGTAGGTGTACGTTGAAGGATATAAAAGTCTTGCATGTGTTATCTTTTCTTACTACTTGATTTACCAGCATATGCTTGTCCACCAAAGAACGCAGCAACGATAGCGGCAACTGATACAAAGTATGTAGCGGCCATATTACCTAACACTGTAGCAGCTTGATCTAAGTTTGCTAGTACTGCTATTACCACAGCAAAAGGATATAGTAACATACCCATTAAAGCAAACCAAGCCATTTTACGTTGCGCATCACGCATCGCATCTGCGTCTTCAAATTCTTTACGTTTGAACTCTAAGTGCATTGCTAGTTCTTCATCAGATACTTTACCGTCTCCGTTTGTATCTGCTGGATGATAAACACCTGGTGCTTGTGCTACTGGTGCTTGTACTGGTACTGGTATTACTGGTGCTGTTGCTACTGGAGCAGGTGCTACCGGTGTTGGTGTTGGAGCAGGTGTTGCTCCAGCTGATTTGAGTTGTTCAGGTTTTTTTCTTGGCATTTAAATTTCCTATGTCTCTCTCATTATCTTAAAGTGTAAAGTCTGCTACGGTAGCACCTGTACAATTGTAGTTGTTTGTGCCTACTGTTGCTCCTAGTGCTTGTAGTTCTGCTTCAAGTGTTGCTTGCGTCCAAGCATTATTTTCAATTGCTACACGAAACGCACCATTTAATTCTGTGCCCATGGCTAAAATTGTACCTTTACGAGCAATAAGTTCTACAATAGCTTCTACTGCTTCTCCTGGATTAGTTTCTGTCGCTAATGACGCACCTGTATCAATAGTAAAGTATGATACTGGAGCACCCCATTCTTGTGTATTAAATTCGATTGTATTTGTTGAATTTCTTGTTACCATAATAATAACTCCTATATTTGTATATACGTATTTATAAGAAAAAGCCCCGCTAATAATAGCGAGGCTTATATTCTCTGTCAGTTAGTTAATTAACTTATGCGTCTGCTTCAAAAGTAACTACTGCTGAAAGTGCTTGTCCTTTTACTTCAGCTGCGTAAGCTGATGCGTCTGGTCCGCCTTGTACTGCAAAGTGCATTACACCGGCACCGTCTGCTGTACCTGAAATACCTGCTACTGTTCCGCCGTCTGTTGTTAGTGCTTTTTCAATTGCTGCTGCGCCTGCTGCGTCTGCTACTGCTGCATCTGTTACTAGAATAGTTGTTCTTGAACCTAAGCCGTTTCCTGCTTTTGTTGTTGCTGTTGTTGTTAAAGCCATTGCTTTTCTCCTAAAAAATTAGTGCGATTATATATCCGCCTACATTTATTTATCTATTTAGAATGAAATACTAGTGACTTTAACAAAAGAAACCCAACGTATATTTGTTGCCGCCGCACCAGTAACTTGTATTGCTAAGTTATTAGTTGATACAATAGCACTACCAATCCAGGCTTCATCTGCTTCTGCTATAATAGTTTCAGTAACATTATTAACGATAGTAGCAATACCACCAGTTTTAACAATTACACCTGTGATATTATAACTACAATGTTTGGTACCTAAACTATCTCTACCAACAATAGTTACTTCAAATTGTACAGTAGTATTATCTGTTATAGCGATAGTATTTAAACCTGCGCTAATTTCCAGTGATGTTGGTGTTGCGTCAGTAGTTGCGGCATATAATACATACATAGCATGTTCTATAGCAGCAGTAATTTTGCTACCAACACTAACTTGTCCAGTAGTAAACACTGCGCTAGTACCAGTAACACCCAGTGTATTACCATCCCAACTTAAATTTACATCGTCTTCAACTAACCCATCAACACCAGAAATAAGTATTCTGTTATCAGTTAGTGCGCTATTTGTTATTGAACTACTTTTAACTCCACCAAATCTAACATTGGCATCAGTAGTAGATAGTGCGCCTGTTGTAGCACCGTCAAATGTACCTGTGCCTACTGTGAATTCGTTAGCGTCTTCGTCCCAACCAAAGAACAAGTTGTCTTCTGGACCACGATTAATAACAATACCACTATCATTACTCATTGGTGGACCAGTGTATCCATGATTTAGCTCAAGCAATTGGTCAGTGATAACAGTATTAGCTGTATTGACAGTTGTAGTTGTGCCATTTACTGTAAAGTCTCCAGTAACAGTTAAATTTGTATCAATTTGCGCACTACCTTGTACAGTTAAATCTGTATTAATATTAGCATTGCCAACTACTGTAATATCTTGATTAAATGTCTGGTCTGCATCAAATGTTTTTGTTGCTGTAATAGTTTGTTCTGATCCTCGAGTAACAAACTGATCTGTTTGATCATTTATATTAGCACCATCAAAGTGTATTGCACGTTTACTGTCTAATTTTAAGAACATAGGTAATGCTCTTGTAGCACCACCAGTTGGCGGTGTCTGTGTTAATTTTCCAGGATTAGCTGCGTCCCAATAATAATATACGTTTCCACTAGCATCATCTGGAAGTTCAATATCAATAACGTCACCAGCTGGATTAATTCTAAACGCATCTGGAATTGGATTTGCAGTTTCAACAACAATACCACAAGCAACATCTGTTGCTGTCATTAACTTCCAAGCATTAGTGGTGTCATCATATGTAACAATATCACCAACTGTTAGTCCTATAGAGCTACTGCCTGCTTGTTCAATACTTAATAGTTTGTCTTGACGTAGGTAAGCAAACTTACTAATAATTTCTGTTGCTGTTGATTTAATAAATCCAACAACACTTTCACTGTATTGCGAATAAGGAAATAGTATTGGACGTCCTTCTTTGACTTCAAATACAATACCCTCACTACTAGGTATATAACCTTGTGCGTTTCCACTTGGATCTTGTTGCTGGTTAGTTCTTAGTTCATCTTCTACTATTATAGTTGCTTCTTCAGCCGCCTGCGCACCAATACTAACAATTTTAAGTATTTTTCCGCTACCATTTGTGCTTACATAATCTCCAACATTAAGATCAGTTAAGTTATAAAAGTTTCCTTGTGTACTATCACTATGTATTTGTGGATTAATTAGTGATAATGATGCGTTGTAACGATAATTACGTCCATTAGCATCAGTACCTAGTATACTAGATAAACTAAAACGTATTGGTAATAACTTGGCTGGCTTAATTAAACTCATATTAGAAAATCACATTTATTTTTGCTATACTGCTTGCGTCGGCTCCTACCACACTGGCGTTTATGTCCAATATAAATTGGGTTACTTCACTTCCAACTGGTATAGTAGCTTGGAAGCCAGCATTTGGAAATCTTAGTTGCCATCCATTGACCGCATCTTTACCCCAATAGCTGATATTTTTAATCATTTTATTTACATTATGGTTAATTGTTACTTTGTTACCAACAACAGTACTTGTCCATCCAGCTGGTAAATCACTTACACTTTGTAAGTTACCATTACCGTCAAATGCTGATGTAAATTGAAATGCTGTTGCTGTTTCGGCTGTTACTGTTGAAGCAATAGTGACTGTAGTTGCGTCATTTGATACTGTAATATTATCGCCAGCTACAATACTTTTAAACTGTAAGTCTTGTCCAACTTTTTGGGCAAATACCCCATTAGCTAAACCTACGTTACTAGCTGTGTTTACTTCTGCTGTGTTTTTAAATTCAATAGTATCACCTATTGTAGCAATATCAAAGTGTTGCCCAGCCGCTGAAGTATCTAACTTGCGAAATTCTAAGTTATTGACATTTTTGGCTTTGAATACTGATTCACCAGTACCTACGTTAACACCATCCACTGTGGCGGTACTTGCTTCCATAGTAATGTCGTTGCCGTTGTCTGTTAGTGTAACACCTGCGCCAGCAATAATGGATTTAAAATTAAGTGTACCAGTGGTTGAGTCTTTAAATAATGTCTCTCCAGTACCGACATTAGCGGCACCAGATATCAGTGTTAGCCCAAGACTTGTGAGGCTTTGATTTTCAAACTTTCCCGTAGTAGAGTTATACTGTAGCACGTCTTCATTTGCGACAGTTGTTTGATCTATATCTACTAGAGGAATCAATAATGATCGTAATGTTGAGCTCTGTGCATATATTGGCATTGATCGTTCCTAAACTGTTAATTGTATTATATACTATTTATAGGTTTAAGAGAATCTTATCCACCGTACCATGAAGCGCAACGTCATAAGTTGGGACTGGATTAATATAACTACGATCAATACGGGCTCTAATCCAAAGTAAATTTGAACGGAAAGTCCATGCTTCTGTAGTTGTATCTCCTAAATTGTTTACTCCACTTGGTACAGCTAAAACTGGATACTGTCTGTAGCTTTGTCCACTAGTTAAGGAGATTGGAAACCAATCAGTATTGGTAGGGTCAGTAGCTAAACTGCCCTCCAAATAAATTCTACCTACAAAGTTTGTTACTCTTGCCGAGATTGTGTGTAGCCCATCAGTTTGGCCATAATAACCATCTGCTTTGACTTTATCACCAGTGTAGCTTAAAACTGCCTGGCTTGGTAATATATTAACGCTTGTTGTACTCATTCTTTTATAATTTCTACTACTTTACCTGCACCCGCTAATTCCTGGATGACTTGCTCAATACTATTTATTGTTTCCTCATCAAAGATTGCTTGGGCTTCTTGGTTATCACGTAGTAGTTCACTTACTTTTACAACAAAGTGTGTTTCATTTAAGTGTGCCATTTCAATACTCCTGTTATAGTAGTATTTATTAGAATTAGGCGTTAACTTGTTTGAATTACAATATCATTATCTACAATCTCTAAGTGTACTTTAGTAATATCGTTACCAAATAGTAATGTTTTAGCAAGTGGCTTTTTAATCTTTTCGTTAATTAGACGTGCCATTGGTCTTGCTCCCATACTAGGAGTAAATCCATTATCAGTTAACCAATCAATAACTTGTGTACTGTACGCCATTTCTACACCACGTGGTGTTAACATACTGCGCAACTCTGTAACAAACTTCTGTGTAACTTGCTTCATTAGTTTCTTGTCTAGTTTGTTAAACTGTACTACAGCATCTAAACGATTACGGAACTCTGGGCTAAAGAAACGTTTTACTGCTTCAGTACTTGCCGTTGTGTTATCGTTATCACCAAATCCAATTGTATTACGTTCAGCATCTCTAGCACCTAAGTTTGAAGTTAGGATAACAATAGCATTACGTGCGCTTACACTTTTGCCTTCACTATTAGTAATCATACCATTGTCCATAAGTTGTAGCAATACATTACTTACATCTGGGTGTGCCTTTTCAATCTCATCTAACAACAAGATACAGTTAGGATTTTCTTCTAGTTTGTTTACTAGTAGCCCCGAACCTTGGCCGCCTTCGCCATATCCTACATATCCTGGAGGGGATCCGATTAGTTTACTTACTGTGTGTCGCTCTTGATATTCACTCATATCAAAACGTACAAGTGGCATACTCATAGCATCACTAAGTTGTTTTGCTGTTTCTGTTTTACCTACGCCTGTTGGTCCTGTAAACAAGTAACTGCCAACTGGCTTGTTAGGATCTTTAAGTCCTGCTTTAGCAATATAGATACTATCTGCTAGTCTTGTAATAGCTTCGTCTTGTCCAAATACTTTTGCTGTAACAATACGTTCAATATCAACTGGCTTCTCTGTTTTGTACTCACTGTCTTTTGTTAGCACTAACTGATCTACTGGAATACGTGTTAGTTTAGCAACCTCATAACGTATGTCATCAAGCTCTAGTACACTCTTACGATCTTCTACTGGCAGTAATGCTTGTCTCGCCGCCGCCGCATCTAGAGCATCAAATGCTTTATCAGGTAATTGACGATTATGCCAGTACTGGTGTGTTAAGTCAACAGCACCGTCCAATGCTTTTTTGTCAAATGCTAGTTCATGATACAGTTCGTATGCTGGAATAGCCGCACTTACAATACGTTTAGCATCGCCTACAGTTGGCTCTGGAATATCTACTTTATAAAAACGACGGTTAAGTGCTTTGTCTTTTTCAAAGGTTTCACGATACTCGTCATATGTTGTACTACCAATACAACGTAGTTTGCCTTTTTGTAATGCTGGCTTTAGTAAGTTAGCAACGTCCATTGCTCCTTGTCCAGCACTGCCTGCTCCCATAATCATATGAATCTCATCAATAAACAAGATAGCATCGTCACGGCGCTCTAGTACATCCAAGACTTCTTTAAGACGTTCTTCAAAGTCACCTCTAAACTTAGTACCTGCTAGCAGTGATCCAATATCTAAACTATAGATAGTATTGTCTTTAATAACATCTGGAACACGATCTTCATTAATTAAGTGTGCTAGTCCTTCAGCAATAGCAGTTTTACCAACACCGCTTTCACCTACTAGGATAACATTATTCTTTTTACGTCTAGCAATAGTTTGTACAAGTTGCTCAAGCTCAGTTTCACGACCAATCATAGGATCAATTTGACCATCATGAGCTAACATATTTAGATTATCACAAAACTTTTCTAGTATACGTTCTTGCTTTAATGGTTTATCTCGAGTATTAACTTCTGCTTCATCAGTTGCTTCATTAGTTAGATATGAAATTAAATCTTCTCTAGTAATATCAAGCTGATTTAGTAATACAACAGATGGCGATTGCTCTTCTGTTAGGATACTAATAAGCAAGTCACGTGGGTCAAGTTTCTGTCTACCATTAAACATTGCCTGTGTAAACGCACGATTAAATACACGCTCTAACATAACTGTTTTTTGTGGTTGGAACTCTTCCTTGTCAATACTATCAACTTCATTTTCTAGATAAGTGATTATTAAGTCACGAGTAACTTTTGGATCTTTATCAATATCGTAAAAGATATCCTGTACTTCCTGTGTTTCCAGTAAGATAGCCAGTAGGTGCTCAAGTGTCACATACTCATGTTTGTAACCTTTTGTTAATTGAAATAGACGTTCTACTAGTGCTTCTATTTTGGGGTCGTTTTGTGACATTTATAATCCTTTTAGTTTTATTAATATTAATATAGTATATCTTACGCCAGATGTCAACAGCTAGATCACATCTTTTAGTAATTTATTTAAGTCTTGTTCAGTTAGTTTTGGAATATCTACCAGTATTTCTACATACAAATTTCCATTTGGTCTTCCACGGCGTGGTAATCCACCTTCTGGTATTCGCAATCTTGTTTTAGATTGTGTACCTGGATTGATCTTTAATTTCATACTTCTATCATCAAGTGTAGTAATAATCTTTTCTGTTCCTAACATCGCTTCTCTTATACTAATATTTAACTGTTTTGTTAAATTAAACTCTTCTACTGTAAATTTTGGATGCTTTTTAAAACGATAAAGTACAATTAAATTTCCTGGAGGACCTGGCTGTGATATTTGTCCAAATCCAGTATATTTCACTTCAACGCCATCGTATATACCATCAGGTATAGATATAGTTACATTACGAACTTCATTATTATGTCTCACTTCAATATCTTTTGATGTCTTGCTAATTAGTTCTTCCAGTGTTATATGGTATGTAATATGTATGTCTTGATTACGTGGGTGTCTAGTTCTAAATTGCCCATTAAACATTTGTTGAAACATAGCGTCCACATCGTTCATATTCATATGTGAGTGTTGTTGTGGTTGTGGTTGTTGTGGGGGATTTTTTATGTTGTCATACGCCTCGTTAACAGCCTTAAACGTTTCTTCATTCCCACCACGATCAGGATGGTGTTGTTTGGCTAATTTACGATATGCTTGTTTTACTTCATCAGCTGAAGCATTCTTACTAACACCCAAGACAATATAAGGATCAGTCATTTAAAGTTTGGTTGTGTTCCGCTATTGCTGTATCTGACTCTTTGTAATAGCCTTCATATGCCGCAATAATTGCTTGCTGTTGTTGTACTAGCGCACGAATGTCACTAAAGTTTAATCCAAGATTTGAATAACCATCACCAGTAAGACCGTAGATGGCAAATGGTTTGCCACTTTGTGCTAGTGTAGCTATTACTGAATCTAAATTATCTTCGTTAATAACGACCCAGTTAACTTCTTTTAAATTAAGTTCGTCAACTGCGGGTAATGTTAGTTCAGGTCGTTGGATTGGTTTTGCGCTAACTTCAATCTGTTGTGGGGGTTGAGAACACGCTGTCAGGAGTATGACCAGGCCAAAGCCAAGGGCACTCTTTGTTAAAACTGATTTCATTTTCTGCTTTCTTCTCTTTTTCTGTTAATGGACTTCCGCTTAAGATCTCAAAACATCTTCCTGCGTTTTCTGTCCCTCTATTAACGGCACGTTCTATACCTTCAGGATTGCTAAGTGCTGCTGCTGTTAGATCTATTTTTTCTAACTTGTTTGCCAGCTCTTGATTCTGTCTACGTATTTGAGTATATGCTTCGTTTATTTGAGACAACTCTGTATTGACTCTAGCATAATCTGCTTGTAAACTTTCCAGTGCCTGTTCATTAGTTTGTACTGCTATTTCTAGTTTGGCGTTATTCTCTTGTAGTATAGCCATACGGACTTGTGTATCAGTATAATACCAATAACCTATACCGCCCATTACAGCGATAACAATTAATAACAATCCTGCTAGTCTCATTACTTATACCTATTCCAGTTATAGTCCGGCGAGGCTACGAACTCTTTCAAGTGACTCATCAATTTCTGGTGCTGGAGGATATTTTAGTACATATTTTTCTGAATTATTAACTACTGTACTAGATAAGTTATCTTCTGTTAAATCAATTGCGCTATCACCTTTGTAGTAATTATATTTCCACTCTGTAATGCCAGTTACTTGACTAGCAACTTTAACAATATTCATAATTTTTTCATATAGTCCTGAGTCACGATTAAATTCAACAAACACCATTGTGTTTCCTTGACCGTTTGGACCTTCACTAACGTCTACATCTAAATGCTCAGTTACGTCAGTTTCAATTAAGTTACTTAGATCTCTTGCTGGTTGCTCAAACTTAACTTCAAAAGCAACAACAACTGTTTCATTTGCTTCGCCAATCTTTGGAGCATACTGGTCAATACTAATTGTTGGAGTTACTAAGTTCTCCATTTCACCATATTTTACTGTCATTCTAAATCACCTGTTAAATCTTCTTTATTAGGAGCAATATCATTATCGTAATCAGTGTCATAAGCACTATCAACATCGCTCATATCAATATCAACACCGTTAATTGTAACTTTACTACTATCAAACTCATTAACAAAGTCACGTGGCATTTCAATTGTCACTAACCATATTGGTGTTTTCTTTTTCTTAGGTTTGCGTTTACCTGTTTTAGTATCTATCTCACCAAGATCATCTGGAGATGTAATTTTAACTGGTTCAATAAGTTCATCCTTTTTATAATAAACTTTTGCTCCGTGTTTGATTAATCTTAATGCCGCATCAGGATCAGGCATTAGGTTTTTTGGATACATTAGTGTTAGTGTAATCCAATATCTACTTACGTCTGGTCCTGCTATTACTTCACCATATTCCCAGTTCTTATAACTGTACATATGTAAATTATCCAAAACTTCCTCGAATTCAATCAACACATTTAAGCTATTGGTTGAATCTATAATACCATCTAGGGTATTCTTTAATTGTTCAATATCTGTACTCATCTTAGTATTATTTATGCTCCTTTTATAAATACTCTTGTAGACACATTGGGCTCAGCTTTAACCAATGGAGCACTACATGTCAAGAAGAGCGAGAAAACAAAATAGCAAGGCAAATTTTAACAATATGGTTGTAGAACTACAGACATATCGCAAAAAAAAGATAACTATTTTACCACGTAATGTAAATCAGGAAGATTACATTGCGATATTAGACGACACCAAAACACCAATAGCATTTGCAACTGGTCCTGCTGGAACAGGTAAAACCATGCTGGCTGTCCAAATGGGCATTCAGAAGTTTGAGTCAGGTGACGTTAGCAAAATAGTAATCACACGTCCTGCTGTAAGCGTTGACGAACAACACGGGTTCCTACCCGGCAGTCTTAAAGATAAGATGGCACCCTGGACACGACCAATATTCGACGTATTAGAAGAGCATTGGGATCCAAAGCAAGTGGAAAAGATGATCGAGAACAAAGAGATCGAGATCGCCCCACTAGCTTATATGCGTGGTAGAACATTCAAGGAGTGCTGGATTGTAGCAGACGAAATGCAAAATGCTACACCAGAACAAATGAAAATGCTACTAACACGTATTGGTACCGGTTCTAAAATCGTTGTTACAGGAGACTTAGCACAACATGATAGAGGATTTAATAATAATGGTCTAAAAGACTTTACAACTAAACTAACAACCGATCACAAAACAATCAAATGCGTACATTTCACAAAACAAGATGTTGAAAGACATCCTGCTGTTGTAGATGTACTAAACATTTATGGCGAATAATTAAGATTTAACAATAGTATTATACACCTGAGCCCATGTGTCTACTTTCTTAACACCGTCATAATCGAACCAAGCATTGTGTTCGTGTCGTATCAACAAACTCTTTAAGCCAAGGTCTGCGCCTAATTTAGCATTCTCAGGCTTGTCTTCAATCCAAAATAGTCCACTATCCTTGTAAGGTAGTAACGCTTCGTCTTTGTCTGCTCCAGTATCCAAACATGTAACAAAGTCGAATACATCACCAAACAAGTTAACTAAGTTTTGTGTACGAAGTTCTTTAGCATAAGGATCTAAACTCAAACTAGTAATCGCTCCAAAACGATAACCTGCTTTAACAAGTTGTTCAACACCATATTGTACATCACGTAATGGCTTTAAGCAACACATCCAAGCACTATTGTTAAACTCTGTAATCAATGCTTTGATATGGTTACGCTTTTGACCATACACAACGTGCATGTCATACGTAGCAATACTATTACGTTGGAAGCCTTTGCTTTCCATCCAATCATGAAACGCAGCCTCCCAATCAAGCATTACACCATCGATGTCTGTTAGGATTAAATTCTTATTCATATTATCTTATCTTTCTTGTTATTACATATATACTATACAGTAAAACGTCTTGGTTGTCAAGTGCTAATTTTAGGAAAAAGCATATCATTACAAAAAAGTTCGACATCTTCTTCTGGCAATCCCAGTGACTTCATTACATTAGCTGTATGTGGATTTAGTTTCTGATTATCACAATAATAGTTTTGTGCGTCAATTACTGCTGGGTCTTGATCGCCTGCTGTATATTGACCAACCTCACTTAAATATGTTGTTAAATTATCTGTAGCAATACGTATAATTTCATCTATTTCTGATTCATCAGTAACGTTACCTGCGGCAAGCATTTTGCCTGTAAAGATATTACGAGCCCATTCAGGTAGCTCACGTTGCTTTTTAGGTACAAAGTGATCAACACTGTCAAAATACCCTTGTATCATTTCGTGGTCAGTGGTGCTACTAGGTGAGAAGTCATGAAACGCTCCAGTTATTTTACGCTTACCTGCTATAACATCAAAGCCATAGATAGGAGCATCGTTGTTTAATACTGGAAATATACACACGTGCATCATCCAAAGTCCACGGCTATCTCTAGCATCTACAACGTCAATATGGGCTCTACGAATATTATCGTTAGCCCATACACGGTTTACCCAGCCGTCTCTATTAAAGTATTCTAGACCTGGTTCATTGACTTCATGGCAGTGTGCATCGAGGACGTCCACTATCTGTTTCTGGCACTGTACCAATTTGTCCCATATCATTCCATTTCTCCTGTTCATTTTCCATTGTTTTCTTACATTGAATAATAAGTTTCTGTTCAATACGAGTAAACTCATTCCAACGTTTAGCAAAGACAGTAGTACCAAATGTTTCTAGTTCATCTGATATGCGGCTTAACATATTTGCTAGCTCAAGATTTTCTGTTGTTCTATAAGACAAATCGCTCATGTAACGTCCAACTGCTGCTGCGTCAATCATACTCTTACTTCCACTTCTTTGTATGTTTTATTAAAACGGTTAACTGTACCACATAGTGCGTGGTGATTATCTTTATCAATGGCATAAACCATTGCGGCTCTTACCTTGTTTTCCTCTGATACAATGTTTGTACCATATTCAATTGCTTCACTAATAGTATCAAAGCTCTTACCAATACGACTATTTTTTACTGGTTGAAACAATACTACATTATAGTGATGTGGATTATCTCGGATAGTTTTTTCAAAAACATCCATATCATTAACACGTTTACTCATTATGATGTCACCATTTCAAAACGTGCTTCTGCGTCTGCTTCTTCACGCATTTGAGCAATTACAACATCTACGATTTCATTAAAGTCACTGTAAAATGCTTCAGTGTTTTCATACATATCAAAACAATCAGCATATGCATCTGCGTCAACAAAACTCCAGTTAATGCTACCATCAGCATTCCAGTTTTCTGAGTTAAAAGTTGCAGTGTTGATTGATTCTGTTAATGTTGCGTAATTTGACATGTTGTAATCTTTCTGTTTAACTAACTTATACCAATGTTCTAGCAGTTCTAGACCAAGATGTCAACAGAAAACAGAACAAATGTTTTCAATGAAAACAATGTGTTATAAATTAATTTGCTTTTTTAAATTATTCATTAAATGAGTCCAATTACATTTAGAGTTAAAGAACAAATTATAGTTATGCTCAAGTTTAGGTATCCAGTCAGTTAATATCTCTTGTCGAATGTCTTCAATATCACGGTCTCTCCATTTTTTACATAATTCTATAGCTTCCTGTGCGTTAGTTACTTGGTTAACACCAAACAGTTTTTCAAATGTATAGTAACCTTTTTTCCTCAGGCGACGATGCATTTCTGAAGTACCAATAATAAAAAATGGCTGTCGCTGTGCTATTGCTTTAAATGTCTTTTCAGTTAAAAAGACGGAATCGTGATGACTTTCTGTAATAAAACTTACTAAGCTATCGTGAATATATGGTGATAATTCATTACTGTATGAAATTGGATGTGGATGCTCAATGGTATCTAATTTTTTAAATTGTAGATGATCTAGTAGATCTTGTGGCACTTGCCTTTGATTAAAATACTCTTTAAGCATTGGATGATTAATAATTTCTTCATAATTATTTTTTTGCTCTGGTAATAAGTAACTTACATGTCCATGATCTTCTAATCCACTAACGCTCATCGCATATTTCCACATTACACGGTGTGGTTTTAGATTACGATTAAGGCTTATGAACTTTTTACTGGCAGTCTTTATATGATCATGTCGTTGTGACAACGATGTCATTTCAATATTAGACATCCATCTATGATGTTGTCTAGTTAAACTTTCCCAATACTCAATAGTCATATAATTGATGTCGTCTATTTTTTGTGAATCTATCTCAACATTACTTGTTAACACTATTACTTTTGCTGGATTAATCTTGTGTAACTTACATTGCTCAGTGTATACATCAGGATATATTATAGACTCTAGCGCATCAACACACAGCAAATATACCCTAGGGTTTAAATTTATATGTTGTATAAGGCTTGGAGAAATTACATTGAGCTGATTAAATATTGGTGTTTGTTGCCAACATAATACTAATTTCAGATTTTCATCAGGAAGTAAATCTAGCCATTGTTCACTATATACTTGTTGTATTGGAAAATTATCAAAGTGACCATAGAGAAAATTAATATCATTATTATGGTTACTTCCTCTACCACGAAGGTCAGTAAAAGTTAATCCATCATAAGGGCGAGTGGATGTGTGGCAGGTTATATAGTTTATTTTCATTTAATTATTATAAAAGCCAGAAATCTGAAGTGTGTACTTGTCTTTAAGTCCGCAGTTACCACTTAGATGTAAATGATCACTATTCCATAAAAAGCCTTCACCTTCTCGCCAGTGATCACTACATTGCCATTGTTTATTATGATCTTGATAGTGGATTAGGTGTCCTGGTTGCCAATCTTCTAAGTATATATTGGCTCTTACTTTAGTTCTAGTATCATCTGGATATAAACTTTTAAATTTAAAAAAGGTATCACGATGTAATGTAACTGTATTTCCTGGAGGCTGTAATATTGCGCTAACAGTTTTTACATCCATGTTAAGTTCTTTGCCTAACATTTCATAATCAACATCAGTTTCTTCAAACCATATTTGTTGAATACGTGTATTGTCTTCACTGTAGCTAGACGGAAAACCACCAGCTTTTTCATGTTGGTCAGTTTGTTCTTTTACTTGATAACTAATACAGCTACCATAATGCTGTGTATAATCAGCATTCTTAAAAACGTCCAGCCCAAAGCCTACTGATAATTCTATAATCATTTAAATAACCTTTTAGTATGTATTTAAATATATTTATAAGCCCAAAATACGTTCAGGTTTCTCTTGTAAGCCTTTGTGTGGGTTACGAATTAAGAATTCACTAACTTGTTCAAAGTAGAAAGCACTATCTTCTTGACCATTTGCGTCTAGTTTGCGTGCACTTTCCTGAAAAAAGTTAACTAATTCTCGATAACCGATACGTCCATCATTCATTGTCATTGATTAGGGTACTCCATGTTTTAAGTTTTTCACGTTTAATTTGCGCTCTTTGATATACTAAATCTTCATCAATAAATCCATGATCCAGTAACAGATCAATCATACAGTAAACATCTCCTACTTCTTCAAGTAGTTTTTGTTTCCATTTTTCTTCAACCTGTTCAATATTCTCGTAACGCCTCAAATACTTCATGCATACTTGGGTTAGCTCTCCGCACTCCTCGGCTGTTATCGCCATCAGTTGTTGTAGAGTGTTGATTGGTGTCTCTGTCTGTTTCAAAGTTCTTTTCCTCGATCATTTGAAATGCTCTTTCGAACATTGGGTGATTGTAGTTTTGTAGAATCTCGCTAATTTTAACGCCGTCGATATCCTGGATTTTCATTATTGATGCTGCTTTCAAGTTTGTTGATAATTTTATTTTCACGTCTAGTTTCCAGAAGTTCTTCTTCTGTACTATATGTACTACACCGTTCTAGTTTATCTTCTAGATACCATAATAGTTCATATAAATCTCGTTTACATCTCCACGTTACAAAACCATCCATACGTGGATCTGATTCGGCCCATGAGATTTTATCTACATGAGCCTTAATTTCGTCTACTGACCAATCAATAATCATACATCAGACATTTTATTAATAATCTCACGTTCACGACGAGCTTCATCTCTTACTTTAGATTTAGCACTGCTGAACGCAAAACTAAAAACCATATAGATAAAAAAGATAACAACACCACCCATTAGAATAAACTCTGGGTCTGAACTATATGTATGTACTAAGTCTATTACTAGTGTGATAGCACCAATAGTCAACATAAATGCTGCTACATAGCTGAACGCATATACATAAATGCGAGTATTGTCTGATAGATTACGAATTAAATTTAGCATGGGAGTTTCCTTTACATTTCCATTTCAAGTTGATAACCAGGTGCGTTCCGTTCGAACTCATCTAGCTCTGCTTGTTTACGTACAAGCATACTGCGAAGTGATTGGCGTGCCATTCTCTTCTCATCTGATGCGCCTTCCTCCCAGGCGATAAGAACACTTTGGATTGTTTCAATATCAAAAACTACATCAGTCATTTTATTTTCCTTTTATTAATTATTAACAGTTACTGATACAACTTTGTATCCAGAATATTGATTCTCAAGAAGTGCACGAGAATTATAATCATTCTGTTCTATATAAATCTTAGTCTCTAATGGACCAGCTTGATTAAAGTCAGTTTTTACGAGCGTTGCTACGAAGTTAGACATTTTATTTTCCTTTTAATTGAGTTAATATTAACAGCATAACAAATAAATGCTATGCTGTCAACTGTTTTTCTTCCAGTGCCCAACGAGCATCCAGGTATATTGGTGTATTTTTAACACGAACCATTTCGTCCAACAACAGTGACATTTCACGTCTATAAACTCTCCAGAAACTAGGATCGTTATCAGCAATGTCATATGCGTTGTCTATAATATCAGCACACTTTATGAACTGAGCATCAGCAGTTGCATTTGCAGTGTGTTGCCTATCAATGGTTTTACGTGCTTCACGGTTACCATCACCAGGCTTACTAACATCAGTAAGGTCACTAACCAGTTTTGCGACAACACTACCAAACATACTAGTGATAGTATCCATAGTAACATCAGTATCCTCTACAACATCATGTAAGTAGGCGGCGGCGATCATGTAATCAGTACCACCATATCGTTTAACATTTTGAGCAACCCGTTCTGGGTGGACAATGTAATCAGCACCATCATACTTGCGTTTCTGACCAACCGCAGCGTGTGCTGCAGTTGCGAAGTATCTTGCTTTATCTACAATAGTCATTTAAAACTCCTATTAGTTCAGGTAGTGTGGACCAGTCCAAGCAACGCTGTATGAATCAGCAAAAATGTTACCACGGGCTTTATTACGAGCAGGTGTATTGTAACCAGCAGCTTTAAGGATATCACCTTTTTGGAACAATTTATCATTATCAGTTTTAACAATAAAGCCCCAAACACCGCCATCACGGACAAGTTTAATATATTTGCTGCCTTCTTTGATCTCAAAGCTATTCTCAAAGTTAGCAAGTGTTTTACCAAAATAGCTATCTGGATCTGGCATACCACGTCCACTAGCAGTAACAAACTTTGTATAATCTTCTTTAGCTTTTTGGATTAGTTTTTGAATTTCATTTTGCATCTTGGTTCTCACTCCGTATTTGCTTAACTTATACATATACTATACAGTAAGACGTCTTGGTTGTCAAGCCCTAATTTACTTTTTTTTCGGTTTTTTTCTTAATTTTCCGTCTTTAGTAAAGTAAGTTTCTCTAAGACTTGCAAGACCACCTTCAACTCTACTAGGATATTTGCCTAGGAAAGTACCTGCTTCTAAATCTCCCTTAGTGATATACTCTTTATGAAAGTGTTCAATATCATCCCAACAAGCTAACATTGTTTTGCCCATATCATCAAAAAACCCATCGCTAAAGATAGCATCGTCTTGTTGATAGTAAGCAAATGACGCCATAAGATACCAGGGCACCATCATGTTTATATTATCAGCAAATATTTCTGCGGCGCTATCATCTAACATGTTTCCCATACAACCTTTATATAGTGAGCATCTAAAACGTCACGATACTCTATTGCGTCACAAACATCTTTAAAGACTTTGCGAACTATTCGATCAGGAAAGAATCCAGTGATTATATACATTTTATTCCGATATCTGATAACATTTTACGAGCATCGCTAACGTCTTCTTCAGCAGGCATTGTCATCATTTCGTCAAGTATCATTTCCTGAAGTGTGATAGCCATTAAAAAATCTTCTTTGTTCAGAGTGTTTAACCACTCTAAAACTTCATCAGTGGTATCACAAGTCCAAAGTTTATCTAGCATTTGGACTTGCTTGTCGTTTAATCCATCTATTTGGATTTTCATGATCCCATCCAAAGTTCATATGATCCATCTTCACGAACTTCACAATCTTCAATATAGACATGCCAATCACCAAGTTGTTTTGCTTGTTGGTAACAACTTTCAGCAGCACGCCATATATCACGAACACTACCACTTGGAGCAAATGCGCTCACTTCAATTTCTTTAGCAGTATCGTTTTGTAGTTCTTGAACAGTTGATGCTTGATCATAAAATCTATAGCAAATACGCTTAACACCCTCGTTGAAAATGTTTTGGTCAATATCTGAAAACTCCCACATGGACCATACAGTCTCATATCCAAGTTCAGTTTGCATGTCGTTCCAATACTCCATTGACAGTGTATCAGCATCTACGTCTTCAAATACAACATCTTCCATTGTGATTATGTCTGCGCTTACATCTTCAAATTTTACAGTTTGATCTAACATGTTAACTCCTGTTTTTTAACTTATACATACTTTATAACACCAAAACGTCTTGGTGTCAAGCCCTTAAAGGCAAAAAAGTTTTCTGCTTTTTCAATGGGTTATAAAATATTTTGATTACTTGGTGTAAGATTATCTCCATACTCTATTGTTTTAATGTTGTGACAGTTGCTACACAGTGTCATTAAATTATCTGGATTATTATTTTCATGATTACCATCAATATGATCTACTGTTAGTGCGGCACGTAATAGGCTATTGTATTTTTTAGGATCACTTTCTTTGTATTTTTTAACACGTGGCAATTTAGCAGGATCAAATCCACAATCACTACATGATGTCTGACGCAACTGACTATAGGCATTAGCAGGTGTTGCCATACCACCAAATGTCGCAAAGTTACGCTGACATGGATCACAGTAGTCTTTTTCACCTGGTCCTTTCCACAGTGTTAAGTGGCTGTTACACCCTGGCGTTTTACACTTACCACGCATAGCAGCTTTCATCTCAGTTGTTGATTTACGTACCCGATCTGTTGCTTCACGAATGGCCATTATACTAAGTCTTCTTTAGTAAAGTTAAATGATACTTCAAAAGTTGGTAATTTTTGCTTAAAGCCGGCTGTCTTAAGAGCGCCAGCAATCCAACTTGGTCCAACAATTGTTTGGTTACAACGGTAAGTCTTACCTTCAATCATACGCCCTGCTTTCTTTTCGATATCACAATGATTTTGGAATGCCGCCTGTACTTTGCGTCCTTTAACAGTACCACTGGGAGCCCATGTGTTTTGTGTAATCTTGGACAATATAGTGGACATTTCATTAATGTATTCATTAGTAACAACAATACCGTCGTTCATACACTGCCGGAAAAATACACTAAGGTTATCAATTTCCATTGCGATAAACGGCTTGTCAGCATTACTAACTGAATGATAATACATTACACGTTCAAACACTTCTACAGGAAAGTTACGATTCATAACTTCTGTCATACGTGACCAAGCGCCACTACGCTTCTCATCACCAAATTTTTCGCTAGTAGCATAGTAATTATAGTTCTCAAAGTACTCTTGTAACTTAACACATCGGTTATTCCAGAACTCAGTAAGACCATCATGGCGGAATCCAGCAACATATTGTTTGTATAAGTCAATGTTTTCCAACTTTTTACTAGTACGTCCACTATTAAACTCTACAAAGCGGCGGCGTATTGCGGCACGATCATCTCCAGGATACTGATCAACTGGTACTGTTACTAGTTCAGGCATCATACCAAAACCATATACACCAATAATATATAGTGCTAGTCCAGTATGCTGTCCGTCCCACGCAACATGTCGTGATACATTGCCATCTTTACGTTTTGTATCTAAATAAGTGCGGATACGATTAACAAAGTCTGGATTAAATTCTGAAACAATATCAATTAAGTTCTCACGATCAGGCCAACGTTGCATTGTATCATTAATATCAATACTAGTTACTGGTATGTATTGGATTTCCCCCATACCAACAATATCTTTAACCATATCATCGTATGTTTCATAACCCATTGCGGCAACCATACCTTCAGCTAAACTACGGAATAGCATTTCCAAATCACTATCTTTGGCATACAGTTCTTGTAGACGCTGATCAACTGTTACAAACAAATCTTCATCTGTATGATAAGTTTGATTAATTTGAGAGGCGTAGTTATTAATATTAGTATTTTGTAATAGCATCATCATATTTGAATACTTTCTTTATTGCTTCAAATATAATATATAGTAAGACGTATTGGTTGTCAAGCCTTAATCGAAGATTTTTCTAAACTTTTTTGCGCCTTTTGATACATTTTGTTTCCAGGCTTTACCTGGATCAATATCAGTATCTGTATCGCTGATATATTTAAAACAATAAAACTCTGGAATACCAAAGTGTTCACACACTCTTCCAATAGCATATGCTTCCATGTCTACAATATGATATGGTAATTTTGGTCTAGCAAAGCTATCACCAGTACCACATATAATACTTGTTTGACGATTACTAGTATAAAAATGTTGTTCTTGATCAGCATTAGTAACATATAGTGGAAGTCCAAGACCTGTTAAATCCATATCTCGTTCTATTAGACTACATACTCCTAGTAGCTCTCCTGCTACACTATCATCACTAGCACCTGCTGTTCCATAATTATAAACAGCCGTAACATGTGGATTGGCAGTCAAGTATTGCGTTGCTGATAGCGTAGCGTTAACTTTACCGATACCAGTATACACAACGTTAAAACCTTTGGGTGCCATTTTGCGAGGAAATTCTTCAGCTAGGGCAACAAAGATTACTTTATTCATATCATTTGCAATTCAATTAATGTAGCACTTAAATTAATTTCAACATCTGCCACACTCATATGCTTAACTAGTCCATTGCGAATAACAATAACAGCTTCATCTTGTTTATCTGGTGTGTCACCAAACCAGTCTATATTCTCATATAGCTTTCTAAAGATGCCTTCATAGTCAGTTGGCCTAGCATTAGCAATAATTAATTTACGAGCACCACGTATATCGCCACTTTTAAACAAGTCTACCATTTTAATTAACCAAGCACTATCGTCACCGCTAGCTTCAGGCTGTGTTAATACACCATCCATAATATTTGATTGTAGATTATTAATAGTTTTACGCATGTCTGGCTGTGTAGCTACAACAAACGATCCCAACATATACGGATCATATTCAACACCTTCAGCGTCAAGTATGGTTACCATGCGATTAAAAAACTCTGTCTCGTCTTGTTTCTGGATCTGAAATACTTGACAACGACTTTTAAGTGCTGGAATAATTTTATTATCATAGTTACATGTAAGTATAAAACGTACACTCTGATGGTTTTGTTCCATAACACCACGCAACGCCGCTTGTGCTTCTGGCGACAAGTAATCAGCCTCGTCTAGTAATACAACCTTAAAGTCTCCCCAAGGCATTGTATCACCAAAGTTTGTGATCTTATTACGTACATATTCAATACCATTATCACGACTAGCGTTGATGTACAATACATCTGCTGGCTGTACACCTAGTTCATTAATCAACACTTTTGCCAGTGTTGTCTTACCTGTACCAGCACTTCCAGCAAACATCAAATGTGGAATACTTTTATCAGTTACCCAGCCATTAATAAGACGTTTTTGTCCATCATCTTTGAATACATATTCAGATAGAGTCTTGGGACGATACTTTTCTACCCATAATTCTTTCATTTACTTTTCCACTTTTTCTTTTACTATAACATTATTTTTAGGTTTGTCGAGCGTAAAATATGACCCATCTATATTATGTGTGCCACTATTACTAAACGCCCATTGAAAACATTTCCACCTGCTGTATCCAGGATAGCCATACAGTCTCACACCTTCGGCACGTAACCAAACATACCAAAGTTTAAAGTTATTATACCTCTTCTTCAAGTTTAATACTTCCTTTAGCACCGCACTTTGGACAATACCAATGTCCTCTGTCAATTTTGAACTTCTTTTGCATCACTGCGTAACTAAAATAACACTTGCAATGATTACAAGTAATATGAAAGATGTATTCTAAATGTGCGCTAAAACTACTCATTATGTTTTACTGCCTCTATAATTATTGCTGCTGGAAACACTTTTAATAGTGTGTCAATTGCTCTGTTATTGGTTAAGGCACATACAGTTGCCGTTCCATATTGTCCATCTATTTCAATATCACAATTATCAGATTTAGTTTTATTCATATGTAGTATTTTATCTTCAGGTAATTCAAACAGTACTTTAAATTCGAACCCTGTTGGAAAATCTATAATATTACTCATATCTATTCAATGTTATTAACATCTCCATGATAAACACCCATGATGTCTTTGGCGTCTAGTGCGTATAGTTTTCTTCCGTCAGCATCGTCTACATCAAATCCACGACTCCAACGTCCGTGTGCTACACAAACAATATCACCCTTTTTAATATCATTAGCAACTTCTGTTCTACTACCAACATCATGTACTTCAAAGTATCTTGATTTGATACCACGAGTTTCACCATCATCATTTAAGATAATTAGTCCACTATTAAGTGTATGTTGTCCTGGAGGGTTTACAAAAAATCCTAATACACTTGTTGTTGTTGCTTTTATTTGTCTCATTTATTCCTCATCTAATTCTAGTGTTTCAATTGAACCGTCATCGTATTCAATTTCTGCGTATTTTGAACCATCGTCTCTTGTTCTAGTAATTTTACTTACTGCTTCTGGTTCTGGTTCTACTACTGGTTGTTCAAGCTCTGGCTCTGGTGTTGGCACAGGCGTAATTGGTTTTGGCTCACTAATTGGTGTTGTTGTAGCTGGTGTCCGTTGCGCCGCATCTGCTTGAGCAATCTCCTGAGCAGTATACTTTACAGTACCATCACTGTTTAATCTATCACCTCTGGCATTCATTAATACGTTGCCAACTGATCTAGCAGTCTCATTTTTTGCGGCAAGAGCAGCCATGTCAATCACTTTGCCTCTTGCAGTTTTTACACTTCTCATCTAAAGAATTCCCTATAATCTAAATTGTATTTAATACTATCTATCTTGTGTACACCAAGAAGATATAACACATAACTAGCAACACTTGATCCACGTCCTACACCCATTACAACATTGTTTTCACGCATTAATTCAACAAAATACATCATATACTGTAATAATGACAGCAACCCACGTTCTTCAAACTCTGTAAGTTCTGTAACAACACGTTGGTATTCAGTTTCATTTTTTGTTTTACTTAATAAGTGATCAACTATGTTAATTTTTTTGTATTCGTCAGGCATAAACCAATTATCTACTAGTTCTTTATTATACTTATCTAATCCATTATTAGGCAGTTCTACATTTATCTTTTCATCAATCAAAAACAAACTACAAAACTGATTATATCTATCAATACTTAATGTATTTTCCATTGTCACCGTGTGTACTTTTTTACCCTGTAGAAGTAAATCTACAAGTTTGTTTTCATCTATAATGATTTCGTTATCGCTATTCAACATCGCCAATATTCATTACGTTGTCAGCATCAGGGTCTCGACCTTCTTCAATAGCACGTTCACGTTTTGCTTTTTCACCATCACTTGCTATTCGAGATTGGTACTCTACCATTAATACATCTAACATGTTTTGCATTTGTCCAATTATACCTGGACTCATACCACTTTGATGTGCTTGTGCTACTTTACGCTTTAGTTCAATCTGTTTTTCCAGCATCTGATCAACAGTCATGCCGTCATAATCTACAAACATTAGTCTCTCCTTATACTTTTATTATATTGTACAGCATTACGTATCAAAGTCAAGTCTATATTGTACTTCTCACCTGTTTTGATAATAGCTTGTGTATCTTTTGGGAAACAATGACCTCCAAAACCACGCTGTTCTGTTACTTCGGTGTGACTACTACCTATGCGAGTATCTTCACCTACAAGATGTAGTACCATGTTTGCGTTTACGCCAGTTGCTTCGCATAGATCGTGTATCTGATTAAAGAAGGATACCTTAGTTGCTAAGTACGCATTACGGAAACATTTTGTTAATATAAGCTCTTCTACATCAACATGTATTGTAGTAAATTTTTCATCATTAAATGCTGTTGAGAATAAAGTGTGCCAGAATGATTTTCTATCTCCGCCCATATAGATTTCTCTAGTGTTATAAAAGTCTTCATCAGCAGTTGCGGCACGTAAGAACTCTGGACTAAACGCAATCAAATGGTTGGGATACATAAACTTAATTTTACGCCAACCTTCTAAACTTAGTGTACTCTTAATTAGTATAGGTGTCATTTCAGATAACAGACCAATTACATCACAAACATTACTTACATCACAACTGCCATCATCAGCAGGAGGTGTACTTACACTAATAATACAAGCATCTACTGGATTGTCTGTCCATGGATAATTTTTATACGGATCATATATTCTAACTGAATGCTTTTCTGTTAGTAATTTCTTGTGAGCATGTCCTACAAAACCATATCCTGCAATTAAAATATTCATATTTTCTCCTAAACTTAACTAGTATTATATGCTCTTTTTATACATTTGTCAATAAATATTTGTAGTGAGAAGGAAACTATTATGATTACAGACATGAATTTTGAACAGCGTAGTCTACTATTTGCAAAACTAGCAAGTATAGCCTACAGTGATGACACAAAACAAGTTAAAAAAGATGCAAAAGCATTAGGGTTTACTACTATAGAATTTTACAACAATGGCGGTGCACAAGCATATCGCTTTATGAACAAAGCAGACATTGTTATTGCTTGTCGTGGAACACAACCAAATGAGTTTAACGATATTAAAGCAGACTTAAAAGCAGCTCCAGTAATGGCAGAAACTGTTGGTAGAGTACACGTTGGCTTTAAAACAGAAGTAGACGAACTATGGCCAATGGTTATGGAAGATTTACGTGAGTGTGGTAAGAAACGTACAGCCTGGTTTTGTGGACACAGTTTAGGTGCCGCAATGACAACTATTATGGCTAGCCGTTGTGAAGACGATCCGCTTATGCCAAATATTTCTGAAGTATATACATACGGATCACCACGTACAGGTTGGAGAAAGTTTATCAAGAGCTTAAACTGTAAACACCAACGTTGGGTTAATAACAACGATATTGTTACCCGTGTGCCACTTGCTATTATGGGTTATAAACATGATGGTTGTGAACACTACATGGATTCAAATGGTGACTACAAACCTAATTTAAGTGGCATGCGCCGTGTAAAAGATCGTTGGCGTGGTATGTGGATGGGCTTAAAGCAAGGTGGTATTGATAACTTTAGTGACCACAGTATGACAAATTATATTGCTAACTTAGAAAAGTTACAGTAAGTCAAGAAAAGAGGCTCCCAAGAGCCTCTTTTTAGTCTATTATATTGCCGCTATCAAATTTTGAAAATCAGCAAAGTTTATTGCCGCCGCTGTTAGTATTTTTAAATCTGCTATACTAATATGACTAGCAGAATATACTGTGTCTCCTGTTATTGTGAATGGAGTTACAGATGTTCCTGCATTGACAGTGCGTATACTGACTTTAGTAGTTTGTGCTCCACTTGCTGTAGCAATTACTTTTGTTTCGATATTTGCAATAACTGAATTGGAAGAACCAGCTGTACTTGCTCTAAACACAAGTTCTGGTCCTGCGTCACCATCTGCTGGACTTGCACGATATGATGTCAAATCAATGTTAGGTGCTACACTTTGACCAAATGTGCTCATGTTAATGCCACTACGCATTATTCTATTGTTGCCGGAACCAGTTTCTACTTCGAAATATTTGTTAGTTGGCGTAAAAGAAAAGTTTTCTTCAACAGCCAAATCTCCTGTTATTAATGGTGTTGCTGTGTGTGTTACTTCACCTGATGTAGCATCGTACATCAACATAGTTGTACCGCCTGCACTTCTAATTGGTTTAATTACTAAACTACTTGCTGTGGTGTTGTCTAAAGTAGTGCCTGAAGCATTAATTACAATTGAGTTTGCGGCTTGATTACTCATACCTGCTTCATATCCAATTGCAACTGCATAGTCTGCTTGTGTAGTTTCACCTGCCTGCATACCAATTGCAATTGAGCGTATCCCTTGGTTTGTTTGACCTGCTTCGTCACCTATTGCTACTGCACCAGTACCTTGTCCTACTTCACCTGCATCATCACCAATTGCTATTGCCTCGTCGCCTTGACTTGTTTTACCAGCAGTATATCCAATTGCTACTGTATTGGCACCTTGACTAGTTGTGCCTGCTAGTCGACCAATTGCTATTGCACTGTTACCTTGTGTATTATTGCCTGCCGCCAAACCAATTGCTACTGCTTCAGCACCTTGAGTTGTATGACCTGCGGCACTGCCAATTGCTACTGCATTAATACTTTGAGTAGCACTACCTGCCGTTTGACCAATTGCTACTGAGGCAGCACCTTGAGTTGTAAGACCTGCCTGTGCGCCAACTGCTACTGCACCTGTATCCTGATCTGTTTTACCTGCTTGGAAACCTACTGCTGTTCCTGTTGTGCTTTGATCTGTTTGCCCTGCATACTGACCTACGGCTACTGCTTTATCACCTTGGGAGGTTTCTCCTGATTGACTTCCTAATGCTACAGCGCCCACACCTTGTCCTGTATTACCTGCGTTGTTACCTATTGCTTGTGAATAATCTCCACTGTCACCGGCATTTTTGCCTATTGAGACAGCTTCCGTTCCTGCTGTAGCATTAGAGCCTATTACTATTTTAGCAGGACCCGCAGCATTATTAATATCAGTAATACCTGCCCAAGTTGTAGCACCACCGCCTCCACCGAGACCTACTATATCAACTCCACCTGCTGTTGCACCATCACTGATCTTCATTTTATTTGTGTCTGTGTCTACCCACAGCTCGCCGTCTTTGCCAATGTATTCTGTACTATTAGCTGAAATATTTTTTGAAATTATTTGTTTTGTGCCCATTGAATGATGCTCCTATACTATCTATATTTAGCGATAGGAGCATCATATTTTTAATATCCGTTAGGGACAATCACATAATGAATTGCTAGGACGATAGCAACACTTGCGCCTAGTCCTATCATCATCTTCTGGAAGTCTCGTGCTACCAGTGGAAACACACTCTTAAACTTCTTTTTACCAGTAAAGCTAGCAATAGCAAGTTCACGTCCTGCTAGCATACCAACAAACACCCATGTAGTTGACATAGGTATATCGTTTAGCTCTTTGAAGAAGTACAAGCACAACCAATAGAATAGATCAATCAGCGTTGCTGACCTTACGTATCTGGTGTTGTGTTTTTCTAATACAATCTCTTGTATCTTGCCTCCACGTTCTCTAAACATAAAGAACAAGCCAAATACAAATACAAAACTGATAAGCACCATAAGGTCTATGGGTACTTCACGTGGAAGGAATACAGCGATGTTGGCCATGTCATGTGACAACCAAGTCCACCATAATCCGCCTGTTGCTACCCACTGTGCTATACGCCAGTAGTTTTTGTTCTTTTCAGCAACCGGTGCTGTTTCGTCCATCCATCTGCTTATAACATACCAAGCACCATATGCGAACATTGCCGCAATACCGTAACCCATTATTGATTTCATAAGCATCTTCTCTAATACAAATGTACTTGCGAAAGCACTTAGTACTAGGAAGCTAGTTGATACTGGTACACCTTTACGTGTTAGTAATACAAGTACACCTGGTGCTGCAGCATGATACCACTGTACTTCTTGCCAGGGTATCTTGTTGAGTCTGCCGTAACTGATGTCTCCACCATTTACACTCCAACCATACCATAGCGTAGCAAGTAATACTGCGCTTGCGGCAAACCATAATGTTTTGTAAGTAAATCTCTCATTGTTTGATGCCATCCATGTACCGAGAGTCTGTACTGAATCGTTTGCTATCACAGCATAAGCTGCGAATAAGAAGCCAACAAGGCTCCATAAAGTGAGTGCGTCCATAATAATCTCCTTTGTTTGACGGCTTTACCCCGTCGCTCACAAATATAATACTGTTGTATTACTGAATTATTTATTACTCAACCTATACAATACCTAATAGAGATGCAACAACAGAACCTGTAATAACACCAACTAATCCCCAAGCTAATACACCTAGTTCACCTTCAGTTTTAGTTGTATCAACTACTCTAGTTCCAATCAGGCCACCTATAACTGCGCCTGTAACTACTGATGCAAAAAACATTATATTTCCTTTTTTACTTAATAAACTGTGCTAGTTGTGGTGCTTTCCAACCTTCTGGCTTTAGCACTTTTCCGTCAGCACGTTTAATTACTTTGCCTGTGTCTGGATCAATCTTAGCAAAGTTTGTGTCCATTACTTCACGCCAAGCTGCTTCTCCGTCCCAACCTGCGGCACGTACTGCACCCATAGTAACAACTAAGATGTCAATGAGTGCGTCTAGTTGTTCTACTTTGTCGTTGTCTTGGATAGCTTCTTCTAGCTCATCTGTTTCTTCTCGAATTAAATCGAGATACATTTTGTAATTTGCTTTACTAGGCTCTTGGTCACACGCTGAGCCAAAACGTTCAATATCTTCAAATGGGTTTGTCATTTACATGCCTCTGTTATCATTTTAATGTTCTGTTTAATCTTAGCATTAAACTCTTGATCTGTCAAGCTATAGTTTAATCCTTCACTTAATGCTCTGCTAAAACTAGCAGTAACATCTGTATTAGCACTAAGCCTACGGCATGCTTCTTGTGTAGCATATCCACCACTTAGGAACACAACCTTTTCTACATTGGGAAATACAGTGAGATTGTGATACAAGTTAGGTACTTCTGGTGGTGTTAGTTTGAGAATACATTTGCCTGGATATTCATCCAAGAACTCTTGTAAATGAAACATAAGTGCTGATTCAACTTTGGCTTTGATAGGATTGTCAATAGGCACTTCTGGTTCAATAATAGGCACTAGTCCATAATCCCAAATAGTACGAGCAAGTGTAAATTGTTGCTTGAGTACAGGATGTACCATTCCTATACCTTTAACAATACTGCGCATTTTTGTTCCGTAGATTTTAGGACCAATCCCGTTTGTGGCCCATTCCAACATCTGCTTTACTGGAAACTGTTTGAGTGTTCCATCTTCGTCACATCCACTGTCAATTTTTAGAAATGTGTCAATGCCTTTTTCATCAAGGACGTTAACCATACCACGTGTGACTGTGTCTTGGTAGAGGATTGCCGCCCAAATATTACTGTCATTAAATTCAGGTGAGTTAACCATACGCATACGCATTTCGTGTACACGTTCCATTTTGTTGTCTTCTGTATACTCACGTCCGTAGCGTTCTAGTACACCGCCAGTTGAACCACCGCTGTGGTCCATTGCCGCAATAAATCTATGATCCATAAAATTATCCTTGTGTTAAATCATACTCGAAGTTTTGTGTAGTAGTATTGATAGCAACTTGCTTTGCTCCATTACGTATATGGAAATGTGTTGCCATTGGTGTTAGTGGACTTAGTGTTACTAAATTTTGTACGTTAGTTGATTGTTTCATCATCTCACCAACTTTACCTATAATCTCCTTACCAGCGCCACGCTTACGGCTCCACACTGTATAAGCAATTGCTGTATCAGCATCCTTTTTAAAATGTGCGTTTTGGCTCATTAAGTCTAGCTCTTTAACACTTGAAGGTACATCATTGGTATACGCAATACATATAATACCTTCAATCTCATCTTGATATTTTAGTCCGTATATTTTTCTGCCGTAGCTTGTACGCCATTCTACATCAAGTTCTGGACGTACTGGATCCTCACTGACGTCAATGTCTTCAAGCTCAACTAGCTCAGTAACTTTTACCCAGCCAAAGAAGTTGTCAATTTTACTACGAAACTTCTGTACTTTACTCATATGTTTCTCCTGTACTACGGAAAAAGTTTTCACTCCAAAACGCTTTGTCATCAATCCAAATATCGTAGTGTTCTTTTTCGCCTACACTTAGTTCGTGAAACTTGGCTCCCCATTTTACTAACTGATTGTTGGTTAGTCGCCAATAGTCAATACCACTACTAATACCACGAGCAGTCATATACTTAATTGTATGTCCTGCGTCATACAACGCATTTACTTTGGCAATCCTATCATACATTGGGATATGGTTCGCATAATCTTTTTTACCACCACTGTCAGGTATAATTACTTCTTTACAGATGGTGCCATCTATATCAATTACATACTTCATTGGAATAAACTACTCACACTTTCTTCATTTGTAATACGGCGCATTGCTTCGCCAAATAATGGTGCTAAACTTACTTGTCTAACTTTAGTAGATTTGTTGTTGTAAGGAATACTATCACTGATTACTAGTTCTTCTAGTTTACTAGCTTCAATTTTTTTACTAGCACCATTGCTTAGTACGCCATGTGTAATATATGCTCTAACACTTAGTGCGCCAGCATCCAAGATAGCTTCTGCGGCTTTACACAATGTGCCTCCGCTATCAACAATGTCGTCTACTAGAATAGCATGTTTGCCTTTAACATCACCAATCAGTGCCATTACTTCACTAACACCTGCTCGAGGTCTACGTTTGTCTACAATAGCAATATCACCGTGGAACATATCAGCAAACTTACGAGCTCTTACAGCACCACCTGCGTCAGGTGAAACAAATACTGTCTCTACAGTATTAATATCACTGCCATCTTTGTAAAACTGTTTTTTAATGTCTTTAGCAAATACTACACGGCTTGTTAAATCATCAACTGGAATATCAAAGAAGCCCTGTATCTGTCCTGCGTGTAGATCCATTGTTAGCACACGATGCGCACCTGCTGTAGTTAATAAGTCAGCAACTAGTTTTGCTGTAATAGGAGTACGTGACGCACTCTTACGATCCTGACGTGCGTAACCAAAGTAAGGGATAACTGCCGTAATACGGCTAGCACTGCTACGCTTGGCAGTATCAATCATTATTAGCATTTCCATTAAACTATCGTTAACTGGTGTACAAGTACTATTCACTAAAAAAACATCCGCACCACGAATGTTCTCTTGTACTTCTACACATATTTCTCCATCACTAAACCGATTTAGTTCTGCTGGAACCAGTTCAGTAAAGCAATGGTCCGCAACCGCCTTAGCAAAGGCCGGATTGCTACTTCCTGTAATTATTTTCATATTTTCCTCGTTTATTAAACTGCGAACGATTCGCCACAGCCGCAACTTGCAGTTGCGTTAGGGTTAACAACAGTAAGGTAACTGCCACCCAATTCTTGTACATAGTCAACTGTACATCCAAATAAAAACATCTCAGCCATTACATCAATAACCAAGATATCTTCAACTAAACTACCTGATGATTCGTCACTAAAGTTCCATTCATATCGAAAGCCACTACATCCGCCGCCTTTAACATCTAGAGTAACATAGCGTTTGCCTTGGTTCTCTATCATTTTATTTAGATATGCTTTTGCTGAGTCTGTTATGCTTAACATCATTTTATTTCTTCTTTCAAATATATTTATTTGTTATGAGCCTTCGCCAGGTTTCTCGCTGAAGTGTTCCCATTTGCCTTCAACACCATCCCATTTTTCAGCGTCAGGCAACGGATCTTTTTGCTCAAAAATTACTGGCCATATGTCAGCATACTTTTGATTAGTCTCAATCCAAGCCTTTGCTCCATGTGCTGTATCAGGTTGTATAGCATCAGCTGGACATTCTGGTTCACATACACCGCAATCAATACATTCGTCTGGATTGATCACTAGCATGTTTTCGCCCTCGTAAAAACAGTCTACAGGACAAACTTCGACGCAATCTGTATACTTACACATAATACATGCGTCATTAACAATATATGTCATATACTATTTTGCTTTCTTTTGAGCAGATAAAAAAGCAGTAATCATTTTATCTTTAGTTAAACGACGATCTAATTCTACACCAAACTTTTCTTTAGCAAGGTCGTCAATATCTTTCTTTGTCATTTTTCCTAATGATGCTTTCGTTTCGCCTTTAGTAACTGTTTTAGTTTTTTTAGGTGTTACTGTAACAGTAGTAACCTTTTCAGCATTTTTAATTTTTTGCTTTGCTTCAGCTACATCTTCAGTTACTGATACTGGACTTGATAGGCCCATTAATTTTTTTAGTGTTTTAAACATTTTTTACTCCTTAAAATATTCCTAGTATTAGTTTACAATCTTCGCTCATCATTTCAGGACCCCATTGTGGATCAAATGTAATGTTTACATCAACATTGTCAACACCGTCTACTGAATTTGAGGCGCTTTGTACATCCGCAATAATATCGTCTGCCGCAGGACAAAACGCACTTGTTAAACTCATTGTGATTTTACATAGCTGATTATTTATATCAATATTATATATTAATCCTAGATCGTAGATATTAACAGGAATCTCCGGATCATAAACTTCTTTTAAGTTTGCTACTATTTTATCGTGTATTAGGGTTTTGTCAACAACTTGAATGTCAACATGTCCTGTTTCTTCTTGAACCAAATTTCTACTCCATTTGTACTATCATTATATCTAAAACCTCCATAGTTAGTACCAAAGAGCTCATCAAGTAAAAGATGAACTCCTCTTGGTTTACTATATCGGCTGCCGTCTCTAAGTATTACAGTACAATAATATCCATGTTCTGTTTTCCAATTAGCACACCATTCTAACTCAGCCAGGTCGATAGATGGCACTGTTTGCCCCATGCTCACTACATTCTGCTTCTACACAATAACAACGATTGTCTGTTGCTTCTCTAATAAGTTTATCTGCGAAGTTAAATGCGTGTTCAGCAAATTTCTCTGCGCCTACACCATCTAATACTGTAATTTCTGCTAGGCCCATATTCTCAAGTTCTGCGAACTTATACAAGAATGGATCTTCACGATCAATTACTGTCTTGTGATCAAATGTATCTTCCAACCATTTCTTTAGCGGCTTTAGTCCACCAAAGTCTACTGCCCAATTACGATGATCTAATTCATCACAACCAAATGTAAATTTAAAACCCAAACTATAACCATGTAAAAATCTACAATGTGAATGATCTGCGTGTGGTTGACGGAACACCGCACTTAGTCCGATGTTGTGTCCGTATGTTTTAGTGCTTAAATGTGGCATATTCTTCTCCTATGTTATAAGGACGGAGTATTTAGAGTGGGACGATCCTGTAAAGTCCACTATAATTACTTATCTCTGTTCAATTACACGATCAGCTAGACCGTAGTCAACTGCTTCTTGTGCTGTTAAAAATGTATCACGATCCATATCACGTTCAAAATCTTCAAATGTCTTACCACTAGTATTATGCTTAACATATAGATTTGTCAACTGTTTTTTCATGTGTGTGATCTCTTTGTACTGGATCTCAATATCACTTTGCATACCTCTGGCACCACCGCTTGGTTGATGGATCATTGTACGACTATTTGGTAATACCATACGCTTACCAGTTGCTCCTGCTTGTGCTAGGAAACTTCCCATACTACATGCTTGTCCGTTTACAACTGTTACTACGTCTGGTTTAATATATTGCATTGTATCATAAATGCTCATACCACTAGTAATAACACCACCAGGGCTGTTAATATACAGTGTAATATCAGCATCTGGATTTTCACTTTCCAGAAACAATAACTGACTAACAATTAAATTAGCCATATAGTCTTCTACTTGACCGTTTAGCATTACTACACGATCTTTAAGCAAGCGACTGTAGATATCATAACTACGTTCACCTGCACTTGTTTTATCAATTACGATGGGCACTAATGCCATGTGTTGTTCTCCATTTGTTTTCTATATTCACAATAATAATCTCTCCAGCCTACCCATAATAGATATGCTAGCACTGCGCCAATGATTGGTATGTTAAAAAATGCCACTAACATAGAATATGATAAACATACGCTAGCTACATAATCATACCATCTTATCATCCAAATACTCCAAGATCTTTAAGAGCAATCTGAATTGCTTTTGATTGATAATAAGCATCATCATCTGCTTTGTGTAAGTTTGTTTGAAACTGTTTACGTGGATCTTCACGTAACATTTGTATTAGTGTACGTGAGTCTAGCACTTGCCAAAAGTACCAAGGTGCGTTGCGTCCACTAGCACGATACATGTTCTCAAGGATAGTATAGTCAAATCCATACCCTTGACCCCAAAATGTATCTACACCAACAATCCATTTGTTTAGTGCCGCTAAAAACTCTGTAACTGTTACCGCACCAGTTTGGTCAAACGCTTCTTCCATTACTTTTGGATCTTGTTTGCCCCACCATTCAATTGTATCATCACTAGCAGTACGTCCTAGTTTGTCTTGATCATCAACTAAGATTTTCATGTAAAATCTATCGTATGGATCATCGCTACTATCTGGACGAAACTTAACTCCGCCCACACTTAGCACTGTAGCACTTGGTTGTGTATCAAGTGTTTCTAAATCAATAGTAGCGTGGATACCTGGTCTAATCATTTATTAAGCATCCTCATACAAGTAAATACACTGTTTTCATCTAAGCAATCACTCCAGATATGCTGTAAATAAAATCCTACACCTACAATAAAGATAATTGCGGCGGCACCATAAATTAATTTCTCAATCATTTTCTATCTCCTCATACTTGCAATATCTTTTGCGTCTTCTTTTCTATCGGCGAAGACTGGTACCATATTACTTTTGTGCATTGTAGCAATACCAACTAGCTGACGCTCACCACTGTAAGTCATTTGTTCTTTAGCAGGCCCATGTCCAGCAACCCTGTTACTAAGTTCTACATCTTGTGCAGTACTATAGTCAGGTATTTCATTAGTGTGTTTAGCTTTAGATTTGCCTACACCCATTTTAGCTAACCATTTTTCATGTTCAGCATTTGCTTTTGCTACTTTAGCATTAGGCTTTTTTTGTTTACGATTATACTTTGTTGTGGTCATATAAGGACCAACTAAATGCATAGTCATGTTGTCGCCTCCAAATTTGCTTCTACTTCTGAGTATATTTGCTTTAGTAGCGTTTGTAAACATTTAGCCATTTTGAGTTGTGCTGGATTTAGACTAGCAATGAAATCTGAACATTCTTTTGCTGTTTCTAATTCTTGCATATGCTCTAGCATTACAATTTGTGTGTAAGTTAAGCCGTCTATGTCATATGTTTGCATGTTACTCTCCAGCGTAAATTGTTGTTTCTTACGTTATAGCGTATATTGATACAAATGTCAATTTAAAAGTTGATATGTTACACGAAAACGTTTTGATTGTCCAATCCAAGAATTTTCACCAACAGCACGATTAACTCGTACAGTAATTCGTTGACCTTGTACACGATATGTAATATCATATTCGTTAACAACGCTTGTGTTTACATAAGAATAACTTGTACTACATTGTCGTTCTGTACGATATCCAGTAATTACACGTTGACCTTGTGAATTATTAGCACCTACAACACCACCAAGAATGGCACCGGCTGCCGCACCTTTGTCGTTACCGCCTAGTACTTTACCAAGTACACCACCAATAATCATACCACCAAGGGCACCTTCTCCAGCATTTCCGCCGCCAGTGCGTCCATAAATTGGTACTTCTACATCTTGACAAGTTTGACTTGGCTGTTGTCGTCGTACATTAGTATATACTGGATCAATTGCTATAATTTTTCCTTGTGTTGTATTAGAATTAGCTGCTGACGCAACCTGTGGGGTTGTACAAGCACTTAAAGATGCGAATGATAACGCAATAACTACTATTAATTTATTCATGTTCTTGATTCCTCATGTTCTGTCATTTTAGTCCAAATTTCCCAGTATTCTGATTGACTTAATACAGTATCATTATAAAGTTCACGTTCTGCACAATTTTCATAATATGCTTCTAAAAAGTTAATTGGTGGGGTTTCTGGTAATGACATATGAATTTCTCCTTGTTTACTACTGTAGTATATAGTAAGACATATTACTTGTCAA
>JAAHTG010000288.1_pt1 | contig 47082 bp, 56 predicted proteins | sample 6116081 | NCBI WGS metagenome assembly JAAHTG01 (sample SAMN13939989, study PRJNA603662) | sponge metagenome | isolation source: marine sponge | host: Mycale hentscheli | place: New Zealand | collected 2005 | reverse complement strand
TCTACTTAGGTAACTATTAAACAACATGAAAGAATTAAACAGATTTAGGCAATTTTTATCCGAGAATGCTCTCGGTCCCGACATCGAAATCATGGGCCAAAGCTTCAACTTCTCCGATATATGTCCCAGCGCTCATAAATTAGTCCAGAACCAAGCCATTGTTCACCAGGGGTTCAGTAGAACCGCTCCTACCGTATTAATGTTTGCTATTCTACACCGTGATTTCTTCGCGTTAGAAAAAAAGGCATTGGGTGCTGCAGGGATCACGGTTGATGAATATAAGAACGATGTAACACGTTTATACACCGAAATCCTCAACGTTGCCGAAAAATTAGGCGTGCGTAAATCCGCTAAAAAGTACATGGACATGCACTTGGCTAAAATTAAGGATGCCGGTTTTAAAGCTAGCGAGGATGATGGTAGCTCCGACCGCAACTTTGGTAGTGATGAGGACGAGTACGCCCAAGATTGGAAAGACGAACAAGATGATATGTTCGGTAAGTCAATGGGTTCGTTAGAAGAACAATTAAGAGAGGTACGTAGTAGGATAGCGAGTGAGGTGGAAGGATATACGGATCTACATGAGAATGATGTCGCTTTAGAAGCCTTCTTGGGAGAATCAAACGCTGAAAGAAACCCCTTACTCGGTATTAAAAATATGTTCCAAGCTATTATTCCTGTCAAACTTGATACTGATACATTAGGTTCTTTAGGTTATGCTAAAGCTACGGGGCTTAGAGGAGATTTGTCCGCTATTGAATTTTTTACTGAAAATCCTGATAAGTATGAGAAGTATACTAATCTTTTAAATCAAGCCAATAAGTTTGGGGTTAAAGTTAGGCCTAACACTAATGTTCTTGATGCTTACAATATTATTGCCGATGCTGCTGCGCAATATGAGCTTAGAGAAAACATAAATGAAGGGTCATATGAAGTTTTTGAAGCTATTTTTATGAAACTTCCCTTTGCCCTAAAGATAATTGGAAGTCTTGGGTTTTGGGGTCTTGTTTTAGCTTTTTTTACTGCTGATGAATGGTTAGGATCGGCAATAAGTTTCTTTAGAAGGAAAAAAGCTGAAAAAGATGGAAAAGCCACTTATATAGATTATGAAAGTGGGGAGGAAGTAGAAATTAATGAAAACGTTTTTAAGAAGGGAATAGGTTCTCTTAAAAATCTTGTAAAAGCAGTTCCGGCCATGATGAAAATGGCAAAAGAGTTAAAGGATACTTTAATCAAAGCTATGGAACTTCCGGGAATGCAACAAGCCGCTGAGGATTTTGATTTTAAGAAAATGTTAGACATATTTAATTCAAAAGCAGACCCTGAAGATAAGGAAAGGGTAGAAACTTTTAAAGTAAAAAATGGCATTAGAATGGGAAGTAATGCCTTACAAGAAGGACCATACGGTTCAAGTCAAACAGGCTATCAAGTTCAATATAGAACAATGAATAATAAAGTAGCTTCTTTTAACAGTGAAGTCTTTGCAGATAAAAATGAAGCATTAACTTTTGCTAAAAGTAAAGAGTCTGATCCATCTATTATGGGGGTTCAAGTTTGGGAATTTTATGGTCCTGGGGAGAAAAGGGGTGATTCTCAATACCTTGGAGGTAAAAAAGAAATATCCTACTATAGTCATCCTGCAATTCGCCAAAAGGATGGTGAGCTATCTCCCGAAGAGCTAGATATTAAAAAGTTTATGGGTAACCCTTCACACATACATAAAAGATATGGATTGTCAATGGATTATGATTTAATGGATACTATTAAAGCTATGAAAGCACAAAGACAAGAATTCCTTGCATCATCTAACGAAGAATGAAAAACCTTATCCTAATATTCCCAGCCCTTTTAATGTTAGGATGTTCGGTCCAGCAAGATTGTTGTGAGACCGACAATCAACAATGTGATGAGATGTACCCATATTACAATTGCTCTTTAGAAGGTGCGTATTCATACACACCTCGCAATTATACTAAACACGTTAAAAATATAGGGAACTCAATTTTTTATGTAGGTTCGCATTATGTTGCTCCCCATAGGGTAGTATGTACTGCCGTTCAAGAATTGACAACTCCCCCGTTAAATAATGGTAATGTAGTGTTAAATACACGCCGTCCCGATCGGTTAGGCGCAATGGGTGAAACAAGACCAAAACCCGTTACCAACAATATTAAACGTACCAAAGAGTGAAGCTGTACGAAGTATATACGGAGATACTGAATGAGATAGGTGATATAGACCCCTCTAAGGCATATGAGTTTACTAAAAGATCTGATTATCTCTCTCTTGCAGACGAGGGAAAATTAGAAGGTAGGCAAGAGTATAATTTTGTACTTAAAGATAATACTAAATACGGTTCCCCTGGGCGTGGGAGGCGTAAGAGAACAGGCACACCTATGCAGGTTGATATTTTTTATAAACCCAATGGGCAAGTTCGAGTTGATTTTGGTTTAGATGATAGGGTTGATAGTGAGGATGCTGAGCCTGTGTTGGGTGATGATTATAAGTCCTTATATGGTATCATGAATACTGTTGGGGCAATTGTATTAGATTCATTACGTGGTACAAAAGATAAAGGTACTATACATGGTATTATGGCGGATGATAAAAGGGAGAAAAATAAAGCAAATCCCAAGCAACGCCAATTAGTTTACCAATTATTCCTTAGGAAAGCTATGCCTGGTGGTAAATTCCAACAGCAAGGTAAATATTATGTTTTACCTAAAAATTATAAGGATTATCTTTAAATATTTATAAACATGGCAACATTTACACGGGCTGAGTTAAGGGAGGGGGCATATGCCTCTACAAATTTTGCGGCAGATACCTATAATTTTACTTTAACTAATAATACAGGAAATAGTTATTTTGCTATTGAAAGTAAAAACGGGGAGTCTGTTTTTAACAAAGCTTCAATTACTAACAACGTTAACTGCAGTTTTGTAACAGGTTCTAAAAATGCTGCTTTTAGTGTTAACGGAAATTCATCCCCCACATTTAGTTTAGTAGTTGATGAGGAGATAGCTAAAGAAGATATAAAGTTTACAGCAACTAACTCCTTAGTATATTCTTTAGGTGACCCTACATCTTCGGGTTCAATAATGGGAATTGAAGTTAGTTATTCTTAAGCCCCGAGTGACTTACCTAATCCTTTTAAAATCATATTCTCCAATTCCGGGGTAATAAAATCTTCATTTTCATTAAGATCTCCTTCTTTCATAAAGGCGTCTCTTCCGGCATATATAAACATTAATACTTTTATAGCCACCATTAGGGGAAGGACATCTCCCATTACGTCTAAAAGCTCTGGGTCGGGTAAACGGACACCAGGTTTATCAAAGAAGAAAGTATCGATTGCGGTTTGATTTTCAACAGAAGCTCTAACCATATCCCATATTTTTGCTGCACCCCCTCCTAAGAGAAGGGGATTAACCATAAATTTACTAAGAAATGCTCTTTTTTTCGAGGACCCCATAGTTGCATTTAAAACTTTAAGTAAAGTACCTATAGCTTTCTTTCCACCTTCTTTTACTTTTTTAGCGTTTTCGGGGTCAGTTAATTCTTTTTTTGCTTTTTCAATTACTCCACTATCTTTTATTTTCTTTAAAACTGCAGCCCCAGCCTCATTAGCTTTATCTATAGCTTGTGAGGTTTTATTTTTAACTTCATCCGCTACTACTGAAAGATCCTTTTTTAAGGCTTGACCACCTAAAGAAGCATCTCCTCTTGCCTCTTCTAATACTGCTTCCAATAGTAATTGCTCTAAGTTTTTCATAATAATAAATATTGCGCGTCATATGAAAGTCATTCTTCCTTTGCAATAAAATTTGGCGGCGCCGGATAAATTTCGTATCTTCCGGGCATCGAGAAAAACGAGAAAAACAAATTAATTTTTTAAACATGGAAGATTTAATGACCACCTACGAAGAGAACATGGAGTTCTTGACCCAAGAGCAAATGCGTAAAAATTGCCCATCTGCCTTTACTGAAAAGCCTAGTGCTGAGGTTTCACAGCATTATACCCATATTCCTACCTTTAGGGTAGTTGAAGATATGGAAAAATTGGGTTGGAATGTCGTTAGTGCTCAAGAGGTTAATGCCCGTAAAAAGAGTACTAAAGGTACTCAAAAACACATGATTACTTTCCGCAATACGGATATTGTAGTTAATGGAGACGATGGAGATACCGTTTATCCTCAAATCATTCTTACAAATTCTCACGATGGTAAGAATTCGTTTACATTCCAAGCAGGTATGTACCGTTTGGTCTGTTCTAATGGATTGATTATTGCAGATCAAGAATTTGGTCGTATGAAAATCCGCCATATGGGTTATGATTTCGAAACTCTTCGCGAAACCATGACAGAAATGGTTGAAGAATTGCCTCTTACGGTTGAAAGCATGAATAAGTTTAAGAAAACTAAACTTACTAATGATCAAAAATATGATCTTGCTCGTAAGGCACTTGCCACCCGCTTTAAAGTCCAGGAAGGACAAAAAGTTGAAGATGTTTACAAAATTGATCTTGATGCAATCCTAGCCCCAGTCCGTAAAGAGGATTCAGGTGATGATCTTTGGAATGTATTTAATGTAATCCAAGAAAAGGTTATTGATGGTGATTTCGAGTATATTAGTGGAGTTAAGCTTCGCAAAGCTCGACGCATCAAGAATTTCAAGCAAGACTTGAAAGTTAACCAGGAACTTTACCACGTTGCAAAGGAGTTTGCAGCGTGAGCCATGTTGTTTGTGTGAAGGGGGAGGAAATGCCTCCCCCGGATCACAAAATTTTTTAAAAATCATTACATATTTAAACGTGGAAAATAAAGATAAAATGACTGTTGAAATGATTCTTGAACAGGCCCAAGTATACGGACTTAGGGCAGAAGTTAGGGCTACAGCTATAGCTTACATAAAGGATAATCCTAAACTTAATACAGGCTCTGCTTACACACAAGCGGCCTATGAATGGGATGTACTTTGAATGGTTTTCCAAACAGTAAAGGGTAAAAAGGTAAGTCCTATTATCCATACTAGAAATATAGTAAAAAATGAACCTCATGTTGAGATTCACATAGGAACAGATTCTCAAAGATACGGGTCAGAAATTATTTATGTTACTGCTATAGCATACCGTTATCCCTTTAGAGGGGTCCATTATATTTATTGTAAAGAAAAATTCCCACCAATTAAGGATGACTGGTCTAGGTTATGGTTAGAGACAGAACGAACTATGCAAATAGCAGATCCTCTCTCTAAGGAATTTCCGGGATTAAAATTTGAAATTGATATGGATTATAATGAAGATGAGTATTACATGAGCAACAAATTAGTATCCGCTGCTAGGGGATGGGCTTCATCACACGGTTATAAAGTTAATATTAAACCTCATAAACAGATTGCCACGAGGGCAGCAGATCATCATTGTAAGTAAACTATAACATATTTATAAACATGGAACCACGATTAATTAAGGCTTTAAAGACACAGGCTGAAGCAGATAAGCAGGAAGCATTGCTTACACTAGAAACCCTTTTAGATAACCCCGCAGGTATTGGGGAACATACTTCAGGTCACTTCCTAGGAGAAGCTAAAAAAGCAATTAACAAATTAGGTGAGGCTGAGGATTTACTTGAAACTATAGAAAGACACTTTGGATATAAATAAAATATTTGGATCGTTTGATTCACCTGATTCATCCTCTAATAGTTGGGGTTGGAATTCGAGGAGTTATAATTATTATAATCCTCGTACACTTCCTGAGGTAGATGAGAACCACCCCAAATATTTTATTAGGATGTTTTGGAAACTAATTATTAATCATCTTTCGTATGGTAAAAAATTAGTTGATTTTTTTGGGCAAGCTGACCCTTCTCTATCTGTCAGTGAAATTGAATACGCAGGTGAAAAAATGTTATATGCTAGGGCTTATAAATTTATTAGGAAAATAGATTTAAAGGATGACTATCACCAAAAAATTCTTAAAGAAGAAAATTCAAAGGATTTAAGAAACGCCTATACCTTAGCAATCCAGTTCTATGAAGAAGAGGAAGAATACGAAAAATGTGCTTTCCTTAAAAAACAACTTGATTATATAAAATCTTTATCGTAACTTAGTTCTAAATAAAAAAAAATGTATTTTAGAGATCATATTAATAAAAAGCTTACCAATCTTGAAGCTAAATTAAAACATATTGAATTCCATAATGGAAGAGGAAATAAGCAGGAAATTGACACTGCTAAAAAACAATGTGAAGAGTTAGTAGAAGAACTCAAAGCAGCAATTGAAAGGGAACCACGTACTTCTAACGAATATAACAAAGTTTAATTATGCTTACAGCCGAACAAATTCAATCTAATTGGGAAGAATTCTGCAACAATATTAAGTTGTGGGTTACAGGAGATCGTCAAAAAGAACTCCTTAAATTTTACAAAAAGTACGAGGATCGTATTATGATGATGCCAGCAGCCCATAAAAAGGAATACCATAATGCCTTCCCAGGGGGTTATGTTGACCATGTTAATAGGGTTGTAAAATGTGCTCTTAATATTAATGATGTTTGGGTTGAAATGGGTGTAGATAACACAACTTACACCTTGGAGGAACTCGTATTCTCGGCTATTAACCATGATCTTGGTAAAATGGGTGATACCGAACATGAGTCTTATATCCCCCAAACAGATAAATGGAGAAGAGAAAAGCTAGGGGAAGATTATATGTTTAATAAAGCCCTCCCTTTTGCTTCAGTCCCCGATCGTGGGTTGTTTTTACTTCAGTCACATGGGATTCAATATAATTTTAATGAAATGGTTGCTATCCAGACACATGATGGGTTATATGATGATGCTAATAAAAAATACTTATTTGCTTACCAACCAGAACAAAAGCCACGTACTTCTCTCCCCCTTATCCTTCACCAAGCCGACTTAATGGCATCTCGTATTGAATTTGAGCATGAGTGGTTACCTAAATTTAAAAATCCCGTGCCTACCCAAAATAAAGGCACTATATTACCTAAAGAAGTCAAAAAATCAACAAAAGATAAAGCACTTTCTCAACTTAAAAATGAGAACTTAAAAAATATCTTTGATAAATTATGATAGAAACAATCGTCATCAGCATATTAGGAGTGGGAGTTGTAATCTTAGGATTTACAACTTTCAATCTCCTACGTAAAAATGAAAAACAAGAAGATATACTTACGGGATACATAACTTATTTAGACCAATTAAGCCGTGTAATAGAAATCTCAGATGAGAAGCTTAAAAAAATAGATCAACGTGAAATTTTCAAAAGTGATGATGAAATAGGATTCATGTATGAACAAATTAAAGAACTTCAGAGAATTCTATCCCAATTTAGGATAGATAAATTATGAGTGAAATAAGAAAAAGGAAAAAGAAAACAAAAAATCAATATTTTACTCAAGCAACAGAGGATGCTATAGTAAGATATAATAATTCAATTGACCCCGAAGAGCGTAGTAGGATATATCGAGACGATATCCACTACGCTTTTTTTAAGCTAACCGAAAATATCATTCATACTTTTAAGTTTTATTACACAGAAGTAAATAATATTGAACATTTACAACATGAAGTAATCACATTTTTATTAAGTAAAATACATTTATTTGATCAATCACGTGGGGCTAAGGCATTTTCGTATTTTGGGACGATTGCCAAACGGTATTTAATTATAGAAAATACTAAAAACTATAAAAAACGAGTAGATAAAGCAGAAGTTGAAGAAATTCACCACGACCCAAAATTTTCTTATAATATGGATTATGACCCACTAGAAAAAGACAAAATATCAGAATTTACTGATGAATTTGTTGGGTATTGTACAGAAAATATTTTTGAGTTATTCCCTAAAGAAAAAGATGCTAAGGTCGCAGATGCTATATTAGAATTATTTAGAAAAAGAGAAATATTAGACATGTTTAATAAAAAAGCTCTTTACCTTTTAATAAGAGAAATGGTAGATGTAAAAACTCCACATATAACCCGAGTAGCGGATCAATTAGGTAACATATTTAAAGATAATTATATATTTTATTTAGAAAATGGGTATGTAAAATTTGATTAATATTTATATTTATTGTTATGGGACAATTAGATAAAAATGTATTTGGCAATAAAAAGTTTTCTGATCTCCTTGAAGAAATTTACAACAATCAGAAAAAAAAAGAGGAACAAATTTCTACTCTTATTTCTGAGTTAAAACCACTTATCCAGGATATAGGTGATGCTACTTTAGTAGTTCCTTTGCTTAAGGAATATCTTGAAATATCTGTTAAAAATGATGAACAACTTATTAAAATGGCTAACATCGTCCAAAAAGCAGTCCAAAATGAATCAGAGGATGATAATTTCGGTATGACAGATGCCGAAAAAGAACAGTTATTAGGCGAAATAAAGAAATTCGGTAAAGATAAAAAATAATGGGGGGGTTAAATGATATTTATGGAGTAGGAGCCCTTTTCCAAAAAGAACAAAATGTTGGAAAAGATTCTTCTTTTTCTACTTTTATTTCTGTAAGAGTAAAAGATATTATATTAGATGATAAGCACCCTGATTTTGAAGAGTATGGGGGGTGGAATGGGGTTGGTACTATATTTTATGATAATATAGAAATTCCTTTTGCAGATGATTCTATTAATAGTGCCATTCCTGTATATTCTAACCATAAATTATATCCTTTAATAAATGAAATTGTTCCTATAGTATTTTTAACTAGTTGGGATGCACAATCTAATACTTCATTTTATCAAGCCTATTATTTTTCTACTATTAACATATGGAATAGCCAACACCATAATGCTCTTCCGGATTCTACTAAACAACCCCCTAATAAATCCCAAAAAGATTATGAAAATGTTGGGGATGGGTCCCAAAGAGATGTTAGGAGGACAAATAACCAAGATACTGATATTAATTTAGGAGAGGGGTTTAATGAACAGATTAATACCCACCCCTTAAAATTTTTCGCAGGAGATAATATATTAGAAGGAAGATGGGGTAATTCTTTACGTTTAGGAAGTATTATTAAAGATAAAGTTAATTCTCCTATTACTATTATTAAAAATGGTCAAGCCGATAATATTAATAAAGATAGTTGGGTGCCCATTATTGAGGATATTAATAATGATAAATCTTTGGTTTATCTAACCCAAGATCAAAAAATAGATATAGAGGTAGCTAGTAAAGAATATACTAGCTATACTACTGCCCCCATTTCCCCAAAGGAATACACCCAAAACCAAATAATACTAAACTCAGGTAGGTTATTATTTAATTCTAAAACCAGTGACATATTATTAAGTTCCAACAAATCTATTAATTTAAATTCTATTAATTCTGTTAATGTAGATTCTAAAGAAACGTACATTTCATCTAAAAAAATTTACTTAGGAGATAAAAACGCATCTGAGCCTTTGTTAAAGGGTGATATAACGATTACCCAACTTAGTACTATGATTGATAGTTTAATTCAATTTTTCACAATATATGGAAAAGAACCTTCCCCTTATAAACCAGGTTCAACTCCTCAAGCTAATTCTATAGTAGGTACTTTAACAAGTGTTAAATCTATCTTGGAAAGATCAGGGCAAGGTGGAGCTAAATCAAATCGTAATTTTACAAAATAATGGCTAGTAAATTTTGTCAAATACCTCCTATAAATGATACTAAAAGTATTTTAGAAAGTCTACCTCCGTTACCTGGTATAAATCGTCTTGTAGATTTAATTAATTCTGAGTTGGTTAGTTTAAAGGTTAAATATACTAATAAAATTACAGAGTTATTAGCATTTTTTAATGACAAAGATGTATGTCCTTCTACCCAACAAATTAATAGGTTTGTTATTACTAGAAATAATATTGTAAACCAATTAACTAAAGTTTACAATAAAGTGGACAGATTATCGAATTCTATATCAGGGGTCAGTAATGGGGTACAAGGAATTTTAACGGTTATTGGAGCTGTGTCATTGACTGCTAGAAGTTTAGCTTTAGGTACAATAGCTGTTCCCCTTCCTATACCTGGGGCAGTATCTTCGGGCATATCCGCTGCTCAAAATGAACTTGAAAAATTTAAATTTAAAAATGACGGTTCTCAAAAATTAGTCCCTACTATAGGGGGACTAATATCAGCAGATATAGCACTTAAATTATTCGCTAATGTATTAAGAGATTTAATATGTAAAATAGAGGCACTAGATGCTTCTATATTAGAATGCTCTGAAGAAGAATTAGACCCTGTTTCTAATGAAATTATAAATTTTATAGAACAAAGTGTAAATATACAAGAAAACAGTTTAATAGATACTGATTATAAAGGATTTACTTTTGAAGTAGAAGAAATACCCTTTTCAAACGCAGTTAATAGAAAAAGAGCATTAGCCCTTAATTCTGATGGGATTGCTTTGTTACAAACTGAACTTTCATTTACATCTACCCCAGATATTTTAATACAGGAATTAAAATTTGTAATAGATCGAGATAATTTAAAAGCAAATTAATTAAATATTTATAAGAAATGAAGCAAAACGCATTAAAATCATTAATAAAACAGGCGGTTCGTGAAGCAATTCAGGAAGAATTAAAAGATATACTTCTTGAAGCTGTAAAAAGCCCAAAACAAACTGTTGTTGAGCATATTCAATCTCCTTCTCAAAAAGTAGTTGAGAATTCTTCTATAAGTTCTAGTGAAAAAAGAGCAGCTTATCAAAATATATTAGGAGATATGCAAGCCCAATTCACCTCTCAAAATGTCCCCAAACCTTTTAACCCTAAAGGAGGAGCCCCAGGAATGGATCTTCCTTCAGGAGAGGTTAATATGGATCAAATAATGGGTTTAATGAATAGTAAATAATGGCAATAAAGCAAACTAATATATTCCCTATTGACACAAAACCGCAAAAGGCAGTTGGTTTAGCTTTTCCATTTTCTGCATTTTCTCCTTCGGGTTCTGTACCCTTTAAATCTAATTATACTACACGAGATCAACTTAAATCTAATTTAATAGTATATTTTTCTACTAATAAAGGAGAACGTTTTTTAAATCCTAATTATGGAGGTGGCTTAAAAAATTTATTGTTTGAACAATTAACTCCTAGTACTTATAATAATGCTGAACAAATCGTTAGAGAAGAGTTAGCAATCCAATTCCCCGAAGTTCAATTAAAAACTATAGAAATATTTGGCGAACCTGAGAGGAATATTTTACAAGTGGTTATGTCTTATACTGTGTTTAACAATGAAGAAGATACAGTAGAAATAAATATAACAGCATAATGGCAGATTCAAAAATAAATAGAGACGTAAAGTATATAAATAGAGACTTTGATAGTTTTAGAAATTCCCTTATACAATTCTCTCAAACTTATTTCCCTAACACTTATAATGATTTTAGTGCCAATTCCCCAGGGTCTTTATTTATTGAAATGGCTTCTTATGTAGGTGATGTTTTATCATTTTATTTAGATAATCAAGTACAAGAAACCTTTTTACAATATGCTCGCCAAGAACCTAACTTATATGATTTAGCATATATGATGGGTTATAAACCTAAAGTTACAGGAGTAGCGGTTACTAATGTAGAAGTTTACCAACAAGTACCTGCTAAAGTAGAAAATGGGGAATATGTCCCTGACTTTGATTATGCACTTTTATTTAGTGAAAATACTATTATAGGTTCTACTTTTAATAGTAATGCTAATTTTATCATACAAGATTCTATAGATTTCACTCATTCTTCTTCGTTAGATCCTACTGAGATTAGTGTATATTCTCTTAGTGGAGGCTCACCCGATCGTTACTTACTTAAAAAAACCAAAAAGGCCACCTCAGGTACTATTAAAACTGCTACTTTTACTTTTACTACTGTAGAAGAGTATCCTACAATAACCATAAATGATATTAATATAGCACAAATTATAGATATAATAGATAGTGATGGGAATAAGTGGACTGAAGTACCTTATTTAGCACAAGAAACAGTATTTAATCCTATTAAAAACAAAAATCCTTTTGGAGAAGATCCTAATACTAGAAATGATGTTTTTGAGGTACCTTTTATTTTAGGATTAAAAAAAGTTCCAAGAAGATTTATAACTAGATTTAAATCTAAAACCCAATTAGATATCCAATTTGGAGCAGGAACAAACGAAAATAATATAGACGAAGAAATAACCCCTAACCCAGATAATATTGGAATAGGATTAATTAATGGGAGAAGCAAATTAACTACAGCCTTTAATCCTGAGAATTTTTTGTATACTGATACTTATGGTATAGCTCCTTCTAATACTACTTTAACTGTTAGGTATTTAGTTGGAGGGGGAGTTAGTGCTAACATTCCTTCTAATACATTAAATTCTGTTACAGGTAATACTATATTTTTCCAAAATTCAAATTTAGATAATACAAATAATTTAGCCCAAAATATATTCGATTCAGTTTTAGTTTCTAATCCTGAAGCAGCAACAGGGGGAGGGGATGGAGATAGTATTAATGAAGTAAGAAATAATTCTTTAGGGAATTTTGGTGCTCAATTAAGAACTATTACTCAAGAAGACTATTTAATTAGAGCCCAAAGTTTACCTTCAGAATATGGTATAATTGCTAAAACTTATATAGAACCCCAAAAACTCGAAAATCTTTTACCAGGGGAATCTCCATCTGTTTTAGATTTATATGTTTTAAGCTACGATTCTGAGAAGCGGCTAACCATAGCTACAACAAGTTTAAAAAATAACCTATCTACATATCTATCCCAATATAGAACTATAAATGATTCTATTAGTATTAAAAATGCTTTTATAATAAACATTGGGGTAGATTTTGATGCAATTATTTACCCTAATTATAATACTAATGAAGTTTTAACCCGTTGCATTCAATCTTTACAAGATTATTTTAGCATAGATAACCAACAAATTAATCAACCCATTTTACTTAAAGAAATATTTATTTTACTTGATAAAATAGAAGGAGTACAAACTATAAATGAAGTTAATATAACTAATAAAATAGGAACCACTCAAGGATATTCTGAATATGGGTATGATATAAAGGGGGCTACTTTAAATAATGTTATATATCCTTCTTTAGATCCCTCAATTTTTGAAATAAAATACCCTAATTCTGATATTAAAGGGAGAGCAGTAACTTTATAACACTATGGCCGTATATAAAATTTTTCCCACTAAAGACTCTACAATTTATTCTAGGTACCCTACTAAAAATACTGGGTTAGATCCTATATTAGAAGTTAGTACTGATTTTTCTACCCAAATTGCTCATGCTAGTAGGTATTTAATTCAATTTTCTCAAACAGAAATAAATTCAATTGTAGATAATAAAATAGGCACTTCTTCTTTTCAAGTAAATCTAGAAAATTTTATAGCTAGCGCCAAAAATCTTAACACCGATACAACTTTAGAAGTATACCCTGTGTCAGGGTCTTGGAATATGGGTACTGGGAAATTTAATGACACTCCTGAAACGGATAATGGGGTTAGTTGGAAGTTTAGGTCTTACTCAGGTTCTAACCCTTGGCCAACTTCAACTTTTGGGGACTATGTTACTGCTTCTTATGGAGAAGTTACAGGTGGGGGTACTTGGTATACAGGATCTGCTTTGGGTTTAAATTTAACCCAATCTCAAACTTATAATTATACTAGTAACAAAGATTTAAATGTTAATGTTACTAATACTATTTTAAATTGGTATAGTTCGTCTAATAGTTTAGGAGGATTTTCAAATGATGGTTTTATAGTTAAGCAAGGTGAAAATGATGAATTTGTTAGAAGTATATATAAGCAGGCTGAGTTACAATTTTATTCAATAGATACTAATACTATATACCCTCCTACATTACAATTTCAATGGGATGACTTTTCATATTTAACATCTTCTAATATACCCCATTTAAACACTACCCAAATAGTATCAGTATTAAGTAATAATCCTAATACTTTTAGGAGAGATGAAATCCATAGGTTTAGACTTAATTCTAGACCTGAGTTTCCTGTAAGGGCATTCCAAACTGCTTCTTATTACACTTCTAATCATTATTTACCTACTTCCTCTTATTATGCTATTAAAGATTTAGATACTAATGAGTATATATTTGATTTTAATACTATTTATACTAAGATAAGTGCCGACTCAACGGGTAATTATTTTGATATTTATATGAATGGATTAGAGCCTGAGAGGTACTATCAAATTTTATTGAAGATTGTATTAAATGGAGAAACTACTATATTAGACGATAATTATTACTTTAAAATAATTAATGGATGAAACAAAAAGTAGATTTAAATAAAAAAGTTTATAATAAAGATAATTATCAAAAAACTATTGATACTACTTTTAATGAACTATTGCCCCCTACTTCTCCCGAAGGAGAAACATCTATATTAACTATAGAACAATTTTTTCAAGTATATAATGAATTATTTTTTGAAATTCCTAAAACAGGAATTAACTCACATAATACTTTAATTCAACAAAGTAAAGAATATGTGGGAGATGAACAAAGGGATGAAGAACTAGAAGCTTTAATACAAGAGGTAAATAACTTAAGGGCCCAGTTACTTGAAACCCAACAACAAGTAACAGAAACCCAACAAGCTGAAATACAACTAGCTACAAATAACTTAAATGTCTAAAGTAACAGTAAATAAAATAAATACTCAATTCTCTGAGGAATATGCAGAACAAGACTTAAAGCTCATCCCAGCTTTTGAGGTAATTTCTCAATTTACTCCTGAAACTGATGTTGTAGAGTTTTCTATATATAATGAGCAGGGATTATTGGAGTATATAAATTATAATTATACTGATTATACTGTTACATTAGATTATAATACCCAACAAAATTCTGTTTCTAGTGTAAATATAAATATAGAAGAAGATGTTATAAAAAAAGGATATGAGCAAGGAAATTATACTACTAATTATGCCTTTCTAAGAAACCAATTATCCTCCTCAGTAAGCAGCCCTTATTATATTAAGCAGGTTTCTTCAGACCGAACCGAAATTAGGATTGCTAATAATAACATTAGTAATGAGGTATTAGAAAATATAGTAAACCAATTTAAAACGGAGTTAAATGAATCTGCTTATTTTGAAGATTTTCAAATAAATTTAGGTAATAATAATATTTTTATTGCTAATAATATTTTAGTTGATACTAGTAATTCTTTACAATATACTGTTTTAATAAAATTATATGAACCTCTAGAAGAACAATTTGAGGTAAAAGATACTTTATGGGTAACTCTTCAAACTGCTGGTGAGGTTTCATATCAAGTTAATTTTGCCCCTAAAATAATTACTCCTCCCACACCTCCACAATTAAAAGGGCCTAATTTTAATATTGAAACTAAAGATATAGCTAATAATTCTACTATATATCAAGATTTAAATTCCTTACTCGACACAGCTTTAACTGCTTCTTATAACCAAATACAAGGTATTTTAGCAGAAAAAGGAATTACCGTTAATATAGATTATAGTGATTTTAATAATTTTATTTATTTCTCTTCCGCAGAAAAAAGAGTTAGAAATTTTTATTATAAATTACAACAAATCGAAGAATATGATGAAGAAATTGTAACATTAAATTCTAGTATCTTAAATGATTCTGGTTCAAGCATAAATATTTTAGAAAGAAAAAAAGGAGAAATAATACAAAATTTTGATGGGTATGAAAAGTTCCAATACTACACCTCAGGATCTAGCATTTCTAAAGGGATATACCCAAAACAAGCAGAGTACCCCTATAGACCTATAAGCACTAATAACACATTTGCTGTTAATTGGTTAAACCAAGAAGCCACCTCAGGTTCTAATTATGACTTAGAAAATCCTGATAAATTAGTAAATTCTTTACCTGATTTTGTGGTAGATGATACTAGTAATATCCCCTTCCTAGACTTTATGGATATGGTAGGACAACATTTTGATAATATTTGGACTTATACTAAAGATATATCCAATAGATTTAATGCTGATAATAGATTAAATTATGGTATTTCTAAGGATTTAGTAGCGGATGCTATTAAATCTATGGGGGTAAATTTATATCAAAATAACTTTACAGATACCAATTTATATACAGCTTTTACAAATCTTAATCCTGATGGGACAGGTTCTTATATAAACGAAGTTACTAATGAAGTTGTAACTCAATATATAACTACTAATTATAATGATACGGGATTAGTAGTACCTGGTAAGGGTTATGTAAAGGGTGATGTATTTTACTATTCTTTAGCGGGGGAGATTGATATACCCCGACTTTATTTTTATGTGAATGGACCTACTTTTACTGCCCCTGCAGATAGTAGTGGTAATTTAGGAATAAGTTACCAGGCTATTCTGCTTGGATTTATAAATAGTGGAATTATAGCTTTACAAGATTTTAGTGATCAACCTACAATAATTGATGATGTAAATAAAAAAATATATAAAAGAATATATCACAATTTACCTTATTTACTTAAGAAAAAAGGCAGTATAGAAGGGTTAAGAGCATTAATTAATTGTTATGGTATTCCTGATACAATTTTAAGAATATCCGAGTTTGGGGGTAAAGATAAAACTAATTCTAACGATTGGGATTATTTCCAAAATAAATTTAATTATGCCTTTAGTACTAGTGGAAGTTGGGAAAATTTTACCTCCCTTTTTACTATAGATGGTGCTTGGCCCGAACTTATGGGGGTTGGACCTACTACATTTACTGTAAGATTTAAACCCGATGCCCTTCCTTCTTCAAATACTGATTATAAAGTATTAGTAGAATCTTTTAAAAGCAATCCAATTTCTGGTGAATGGGCTTTAGCTTTAGAATATACAGGGTCTGGGTTATTAAGTAGCTCATATTCGGGTTCAATTCCTTCTGAATCAAAATATGATGCCAATTTAGTTTTATGGGATACACTTGGGAGTGAAACTGAGGTAGTAAGGGTTACTGCCCCTTTCTATAATGGAAATTGGTGGACAACTGCTATTACAGTAGATCCTACTGCTGGAGCTGAGGGTGATGTTGTATTATATGCCTTAGAAAACATATATAATGGAAATAATGGCTTTAAACTAGGTATAAACACTTCTGCTTCATACTCAGGGGATACAGAGTGGTGGGATGGGACCGAATTATATATACCTTCCAAACTTGAAGCAGGATTAACTATTGATGGTACAAGTTATATCCCTCTTACAGGATCATTCCAAGAAGTAAGGTACTATGGGGTTCCCCTAAGTCAAAGTAGAGTATATGATTTAGCAATGAATCCCTATTCTATAGAAGGAAATGATTATAGTTCTTCTGCAAATGACTTAGCTTTTAGGGCACCTTTAGGGTCAGATTTATTACTAACAAACTTAACTCAGTCTGTACATCCTAAAATTACAGGAAGCTTTGGGTTTATAACTCAATCTTTTTCTGCTGATAGTTATTATAACATAAGTAGTGAAAATAATTTTGTACCCAACACAGAATTTATTTATTATGATCAACCCGCAGTTGGTATAAAAAATCGCATTTCTGAAAAAATAAGATCGGTAGATAACATAACCCCATCAGGAGATACTTTAACTCCATATAGGACAATACAACAACGTTATCCACAAAGTGAAAGTTATACTCGCGATGTAGATTATTTAGAAGTAGCATTTTCTCCCCAAAATGAAATAAATGACGATATTAATTCATCATTTGGGTACTTTAATATAGGGGAATATATAGGAGACCCTAGACAAGTATCAGAATCTAATACTTCTTATCAAGATTTAGATAAATTAAGAGATAATTATTTCCAAAAGTATTATAAATCTTATGATTGGAAAGACTATATAAGGCTTATCAAATATTTTGATAATTCCTTATTTAAAATGATTAAGGATTTTGTTCCTGCTAAAACAAGTGTATCAACAGGAGTAGTAATTAAGCAACATTTATTAGAAAGAAATAAACATAAACCTACCCAAATTGAATCCTCCCAACATGATTATAGTGGATCTATTTCTTCTGGTTTTATAAGTGGGGGGAGCGCAGGTTTATTTGATGACTTAGCTGAAGTATCCCCCCAAGTAACCCAAAGTTGGACCTATACAATACCTACTATCTCAGGTTCTCTTACAGTAACTCAATCCACCCAAGACGAGTTTTATAATGGAGAGTTTGAAGGAACGGTAGTCAGACCTGTAAATAATCCTATGAACCCCTATACCGCTTCATACTTTAGTGCAGGTGAATTAGTTGAAGCTGAGACTATAGTATATAGTACAGTTTCTCCAGGGGAGTATATATATGGTTTTAATGATATCGGTGATTATGAAACTTATGAAAGTAATGCACAATCAATTAGTAATAAAAATGCTACTTTTGTGTTTTTAAATGAGACTGAAAATGATAGGACACTAGGTGATAATCAAAAAGGAATAACTAGACTTAAATTTGGGATGAGATATTGGGATGGAGCCCAATTTAACCCCACTTCAGCTTCATTTAAAGCCTATAGTGAAGGAGATATAATGCCCCTTGAAATATTTAGTGGGAGCTCTGTACCATGGGGAGATGAAATAGGTACTACCCTCAAAGTCAAAATAGGAGGAATAAGAGTTTATTCGGATAATAATCGGAGATGGTGCGATGTAATAGTAGCTAACCCATTAGAAGTATTAAGACAAGCTCCTACCTTCTTTGCGCTTGAAGGAACTCGAGATGGAGAAATTTTTGAGAATACAATAATCCATTTACATTTTAATCCTAAGGATTTAATTAAATTTAACCCCCCATCTCCTTTAAATGGTCAAGTAAATGGAATAAGACCTTCTAATATATATTTAGATATAGATTATTCAAATTCAACAACTACCCCTATTAATTTAGATGTTATTTTAGGAAATGCTGCAACACCTGCATTAGTCAGAGATTCTAATTATACTTCTAAAGGATGGAGTAACCCTAGATATAATGGAAGTAGAGCATCATCCCTCGGATTTAATATTAAATCAAGAAATTCATCAGGTTTAACTAATTAAAAATATATATGGCAATATCAAATACTACTAACTTTTTATCTTCTGATCCTATAGAAGGGGTGTTAGGGGGGTTACCTGTAGCGGAACAAACCCAAGATTACTTTTTAGTATTTCAACAAACCGGAGGAACAGGACCCGAAATTATAGATCAAACAGCTTATTTTATCACATATATGATACAATCTGATGGTACTGTTAGTAAACCTGCAGAAGATACTGTAGCTTTAAATAATTTATTACAAAACTTCCCAACAGGTAATACAGTTAATGTTAGATTAGACCAAGGTACTGCTTTAAATTCAGGGTTAGGTGGGTTAAAACAATTAACTGCTATAGGAACCCAACAATCCATTTTAGCTACACAAATTGGTTTTAATTCTCAAAGTTATAGTTCAAGTTCTTTAGAGTTTATAGGGCAAAATGACTCTGTGAATGAAGTTGTAAGTACTACTTTACCTAATTATACAGTTACGTTAGGAGCTACTCCAAACGCAAATGTTAGTGTTGTGGCGGGTGCCTTAACAAATTATAATTTCTCAGGTGGTTTGAGTTCTGCTGCCGTAGGAGATACAAATTTAGGTACTTTAACTATAACACCTAATGAAAATTTAATATTAATAGTTTTAAGAGCCTTTATACCCATTACTAACAATTCTCTTGATGAAATTACTATTCAATACGAAATACAATTAAATCGAGGAGCGGGGTATGAAACTAAAGCAATAAATACTTTTAATGTACCTGCTCAAACAATAGATTACGACTCCCAATTATATTATCAAGCGGAGGGAGAAGACTTAACAAATGGGGGAATGGATCCCACATTTAGGGTAAAAATAAATACTACTAATCCTTCCCTTGAAATAAGAAGTAATCAATTTAAAGTATATGACCAATCACCCCAATCCTCAGTTATAGATGTCGTACCAGGTGATACAGGACGTTTATGGGTTACGGGTTCAGAAGAAGATAACCAAAGATGGTTAACAGGATCAGAGTATTTATCATTAAATTATAATAAAATTCAAAAATACGAATCTATCGAACCTCTCCAATCTAACAATAGTTATAATATGAGTCCTATTGGGGTTCCATTTACTCTTAAAAACGGAGATAGAATTAGATTTGAGTATAACAAGTTTAAGGAGTATATAATATACGATATAATAACCCCTGATAGGGCAGGTGATGGATTATTAAAGATAAAAGTAAATAAAAATATTCCTAGTAATACGATTTTAAATAATTTTATTATTCATAGGACTAATATAAATGATCCTACTTATGTAATTATAGATGCTACCAAAAATGATTTGATAGACGATACACAAAATTTTAGTGGATTAGTATTACCTCAATATCCTACTCAAAGATTAAAAGATAATTTGGACAATATTATTGTAAATTTAAAGGAAAGGGGAATTATAGTGGATAATCTTAATTAAAAACAAAAAATTTTTATATTTATAAACATATATTTATAAACAATGGGATACTTAAATAACGCAGTAGTAACAGTTGATGCTATATTAACAAATAAAGGAAGAGAATTACTTGCCCGAGGGGATGGATCTTTTAAAATTAGTCAATTTGCCCTTTCGGATGATGAAATCGATTATACTTTATATAATCCTACCCACCCTTCGGGAAGTTCTTTTTATGGGCAAGCTTTAGAAAGTATGCCTTTATTAGAAGCTTTCCCTGAAACTACACAAAATTTAAGGTACAAATTAGCAACTTTACCTAGGGGAACAGCTAAAATGCCAGTACTAGATGCAGGTTTTGCCTCTATAACTTTAAAACAAGGAGCTTCATTAGCTATTACTCCACAAACATTAAATTATTTAGGGAATAACCAAATATTTGAAAATAGTGGCTATACAGCAACTATAGCAGATGTTAGAGTTTTAAGTAATTTTAATGGAGTAGGAATTAACACAGAACAAGCCCAAGCTTTAAATTCAACTGAGACTATAGGAACTAATGTATCTAAAACTGTAGTAGGTACTACTATTAATTTAACATCAACAACTGTTAATACTTTATTTAATACTAATACTCAAATTAATACTACTTTACAACTTGTGGGAAGAGATAGTGGGGCTCGTATAACACTTCCTGTAATTATAACTAAAACAACACGATAAATGTCATTTAAAAAACTTGAACCCGAGGATTTCTTAATTAGTGCTGATAGTATTACTGCGGGGGCTTGGGTTGACGCTAATCCTACCCTTACTGAATTCTACACTGCTTCGGTTCAAAAAGCCAGCACTAGTGGGGAATATTATTATAGTATATACCAAGAAAATCCAAGTTCAAATACAGCAAGAGTGCAATTTAATTTAGCTTTTGGGAATAGTAAAGGCTCGGGATCTATAGCTTATGATGGTGGGATTATAGGAAAATCCCCTACTTCTACAATATATGGGCAATGGCGTAATATTGTTTTAGGAGATGAAAATGCAAGTTTTACATTTGGAGGTGTAACCCCTATTACCCAAAGTATAAATGTTATTGCAGTAGAAAGATCTAAGTATAAAGGAAATATATTTCCTGGTACTTTGGATTTAAGACTAAAAAGTCCGGTACATAATGGGGTTTTAAGATTAACAGATAACAGTAATGATGTTCCTGCAGTTAGTTTTAATGAAGCTGGTAGAGTTTATCAACTAGTATCGGGATCGGCAGGATCCTCTTACTCAGGGACAGGGTATAGTGAATATTCGGGTTCTTATGGGTTATTTTTACCTGATGTAGGTGCTATTATTTTAAATACAAGTGCTTTAGAATTAGCCTATGGAGAAGGAGGGGGTATTAGTTTTACTTCTTCATTAACTAATGATGGTAATGCTGATAATAATGATCAATTATTCGCATGTTTAAATGGGGGAGAAAATTTTACATTAAATAGCCAAGAGAATATTACTTCTGATTTCATTTTTGTAAGAGCCCGCAATTCAGAATATAACTATTCAGAAAATCCTTCATTTATATCGGGTTCAACTGGGGAGGTAATATTTGGGGATTTTATAAATTCTCCTCAAACATTTATTACAACAGTAGGACTTTATAATGATACAAATGAATTACTTGCTGTTGCAAAATTAAGTAAACCACTTAAAAAAGATTTTACTAAGGAAGCTCTTATTAGGGTTAAGTTAGATTTCTAATGGATGGGTTATTTAAAAACACTAACAAGTAAGGATGTAATCGTAACACCTTTTACGGTTCATAAATCTTTTTCTAGAATCACATCATTAACTATGAGGTCATCTCTTGATCAAATTCTTAATCAAGATGATGTATTTTTTACATTAGGATATAGTACTACTACCCCAACTTTTATAAATAATAGTAATGATGCTGATGACTTTAGAGAAAGTATATATTTTGGAATACAACAATTATACTATGGTAATTATATAGAAGATGGAACTTTAGGTAAAGTATCTAATGCTGCTACTGCAAGTTTCAACCCAGATGGGACTGTAAGTGGACCCAGGTATACTACTAATTATATTAACAATATTCAATCTATTGATGAAGAAAGATTTTTCCCAGTAGGAACCATTGATGACGATGATAAAGGTATAATAGTAGTATCTATTCCCTCTAAATTATATGGAAATTATATTAAGCCTGGTTCTGTTAGTTTAACTGTTTACTTTACTCTAGGTATAGGACCACTTTATTTAGTAGATGATGGGCAAGGTAATATAATTAGATCTTCTGACAATAGAAAATGGGGAAATATTATATATGATAGTGGTTTAATTATTATAACCAATAAAGGGGAAGCAGTAAGTGGCATCACCAAAACCTCTTTCCAGAATTCTATAGTAAGGGATTTAAATTGGGAATCTACTGTAACTATGTACGAAACCCAATACAAATGTACTATAAGAGCTAATGAATATAATTATTCTTTTAACCCTAGCCTACTTTCAGGTTCCCTTAGGGGGCAAAATAATATACTAAATTCAGGTAGTGCTACTTATGAAGATTTTGTAACAGGCTCCGATTTTACCCCTTATGTTACAACTGTAGGGTTATATAACAATAATCAAGAGTTATTAGCAGTTGCTAAATTAGCACAACCTCTCCCAACTTCCCAAACTACAGATACTACAATATTAATAAATCTAGATAGATGAATTGGTTATATAATGAAAAAGAAATTACAGACATATCACAATTCCCTCCAAACACATTTGGATTTGTATATGAAGTAATTACCCCCAAAGGTAAAAAATATATAGGAAAGAAAGTCCTATACCACAACCAGAAGAAAAAACTTACTAAAGCAGAATTAGCCGAGCAAACAGGACGCGGTAGAAAAAAAACATTTCGAGTCATTCAAAAAGAAAGTGATTGGAAGAAATATTTTGGGTCAAATACTCATCTTAAAAACCAAATCAGCAAAGGAGAAGTTACGCTGGAAGATTTGCGTAAACAAATTATTGAAGTAGCTTTCACCAAAAAACATTTAACGTACCTAGAAACTAAAATATTATTCCAGCTGGAGGTATTAGAAAAGCCAGGAGAGTATTATAACGATAATATACTTGGTAAATTCTTTACCTCAGACTTTGATATATAAAATACCTATCGTATATTCCATACTATGGTAAATCATTTACTAGTTACCTTAGTTGATAAAATTTTAGGGAAAGGTAAGCAAACGGCAAGAGGTAATTATGCACATCATTGTCCTTTTTGTAATCACCATAAACCTAAATTAGAAATAAACTTTACCGAAAATAAAAAAGGCCACAATCCATGGCATTGTTGGGTATGCAACACCAGAGGGAAAACTATTGTTTCTTTACTTAAAAGGTCTAAAAAATATGAGTATGTTGAAGAAGCTCGCAAACTAATACCTAAAGGGCAATTTGTAGAAGAGGTAGAGATAATTAATACCATAGTATTACCCCCCGAATTCACGTCCCTAATAGACCCACCCCCAGATATTATGGGCAAGCATGCTTTAGCTTACCTTAATCGAAGGGATATTTTTATGGATGATATTATTAAATATAATATTGGTTACTGTGAGAGTGGGGAATACCAAAATATGGTTATTATCCCTTCTTATGATGCTAATGGTAATTTGAATTATTTTACTGCTCGTAGCTTTGAAAAACAACCCTTCCGCAAATATAAAAACCCATCAGTGTCTCGTGACATTGTACCGTTTGAAATGTTTATAAACTGGAATAGCCCGTTAGTATTGTGTGAAGGACCATTTGATGCCATAGCCATCAAAAGAAATGCGATCCCGCTGTTAGGAAAAAATATACAAACCAATCTAATGAAGAAAATTGTTTCTTCTAAAGTAGAAAAAATATATATAGCGCTCGATAGTGACGCTATGAAATCAGCAGTTAAGTTCTGTGAAACGTTTATGAATGAGGGTAAAGAAGTTCACCTATTAGAAATGAACGACAAAGACCCAAGTGAATTAGGGTTTAAAAGTTTTACTGAACTTATCCAAAAATCCGTTCCTTTAACTTTATCGGGACTTTTAGCTAAAAAATTAGCAATATGACACAAATAAAAACATCTTATAATAGAGTACTAGAAGTATCTGATGATGCCAAACAGATAACCCTTCCAGATGGAAGATATTACCAACGAAATGGTGAATACTACCCTTCAGTAACCTATGTTTTATCTTATTATCCTAAAGGTAAATTTTTTGAAGATTGGCTAAAGAAAGTAGGTTACTCAGCAGATTATATTGTTAAAAAAGCAGGTGAGGAAGGTACACAGGTACATGAAATGATTGAATCCTATTTAAAGGGTGACGAAATAAATTTTCTTGAATACGGTAGACCCATGTATCCTTCTCATGTATGGCAAATGTTTTTAAAATTTGTTGATTGGTGGGAAGAATATAAACCTACACTAATTGAAGCTGAGGTACATTTATTTTCAGACGAATTAAAAGTAGCAGGTACTTGTGATCTAGTTTGTGAAATTGACGGTGAGTTGTGGATTATAGATTTTAAAACTTCTAACCACCTACAAACCACTTATGATTTACAAGCAGCAATGTATGCTAAATGTTTTGAAGAATGCTTTGGTAAAAAAGTAGATCGTACGGGTATTTTATGGTTAAAATCTTCTAAAAGAAAGGCTGCAAAAGGTAAAATGCAAGGTAAAGGATGGGAAATGTATGAATCATCTAGAAGCATGGAAGAAAACCTAGAAATTTATAGAACAGTCCGTACTTTATTTGATTTAGAGAATCCAAACCACAAACCTGCATTCACCCAATTTAGAACTACAGCTAAAAGAGATTTGTAATATTTATGGTAAACATTTTACTGTGAAATTATACGATATCTTACAAGAAATACAAGGTAAACCCAAAGCTATCATATTAGCGGGTGCTCCTGGTGCTGGTAAAGGGTATATTTTAAGGGGTTTAGACTTAGGAAGTTTAAAAGTATTAAATGTAGATAACATATATATTAATTTACTTAAAAAGGCTAATGTATCTTTAGATTTAAAAAATGCTACACCTGAAGAAAGGAGTGAACAAGCCAAACAAATGGCAGTAGCTAATAAAGAATTTAAAGGTGACATAGCATCCACTATTGAAGGTAAACAATCATTTATTTTAGATGGAACTGCATCTTCCTATAATCAAACTAATAAACTAAAAATTGAATTAGAAGAGGCGGGTTATGAAGTATTTATGTTATATGTCTACACAGATTTAGAACGTTCTCTACAACAAAACCAAGACAGATTTGAAAAATCAGGGGGTAAAGATAGAAGTTTAGCACCCTCCATAGTAATGAGGACATGGAAAAGTGTAACTCAAAATCATGCTCCCTATAAACAACTATTTGGTGATAATTTTGTATCTGTTGCTAATACTTTAGACAATGATAAATTAACAGATTTAGAATCTATAATGGTAAAATATCTTGAACCTTTTACTCCTAAAGGAACTAAACCTAAAACCCCACAACAACAAGCTAAATCGGATGCAAGAAAAGCTAAAGATGCTGAAGCTATAAAAGCATTATTAAGTGATAAAGGGGTAAAAAATATAATTGATACTTCCGTATCTAAAGAAGAAGCACAATCTAAATTAAAATCCTTTTTAGCATGAACGATTTAACCCGAGAATTAATAGAAGGAATTTTAGGGGAGGATACCCCATCTAAAAAGAAAATAGTGGGAATGTTTGGTGGAGGATTTAAACCACCAACCTCTGGCCATTTAGAAGTAGTAAAAACAGCCCTACAGGAAAATCCTGAAATGGATTTAATGTTAATATTAGTAGGAAGTGGGGTTAGAGATTCAATTACCCAAAAACAATCACTTGCTATATGGGATATGTACAAAAAATACCTCCCTAATAAAGTAAGAATAATGGCATCCCCAGATAATAAACCACCCATTGGGGCTATATATTCTTATGCTAAAAAAAATCCTGATAAAGAGATTTATTGGTTTATTGGTGCTCGGGAAGGAAATGAAGAAGATTTCGAAGACATAGCAAAACGTACTAAATCCCTCCGCTCGGGGGATTATGCTAATGTTAAAGTTAAAGAAATAATAACAGGAGGTGCTGTTAGTGGTACTAAAGCTAGAAAAGCATTATTAGCCCAAAATAAAGAAGAATTTTCACAATATCTCCCAAACATCCCCGAAATAGATGAAATCTGGGATTTATTAACAGCTAAAGAAATAGACGAAATAGAATTAAATGAACGTATTGCATATGATGCTGAAACACGAATGCAAACTCGTTTTTTAATGAAACAATTCCTTAAAACTATGGGTACAAAAGTAGAAGATGCTACTGAAGGTACTTTAGTAGGGGATGAATACGAATTAGTATATGGTTTTTATCCTATGAAAAAAGGGTTGGGCTTCATGCCTTTTAAAGTAGAAGGATCTGCAGGTCCCAAAGATATAGCTATTGAAATAAAATACAACCCCGAATTACTTAATAAAAAGCTATATAGTGAATTAAGTGCTGAGTTAAGAAATTCTGTTAGACATGAATTAGAACATCTAGCCCAATACAGAGCCGAAAAAGGGGTTAGACCCGGAGAAGATGGAGTAAACCAAGATGACTTACCAGACGTAGAGTATCTTACGCTTGATTATGAAATCCCAGGCCACATTCAAGGATTAAGAACTAAAGCTAAAGCTAAAAAAATTAGTTTACAACAAGCTATTGATGATTTATTTAATAGTTTTGAGTATGATTTAGATCCTGAAGAAGAGGATTTTGTAAGGGAAACATGGGCCAATTGGTTAAAAACTAACATGCCCGGAGTTTCTTTAACTAAAATAAAAGAGGACTTTGACCAACAAGATGTTGAAGATTTAGATAACTTAGCAGACAGGGAATTAAACCCCATAGATGTAGATCTCTCAGGTAACCATTTCTTTGATAGGTTGAATGACCCCAGAAACAACCCCCAAATAGATTACCTTGAATTAGAAGACTTTTTTACTAAGTTAGGGAATAATAGAGATGAATTTATTGATTTTCTTAATCAATATAAAAGTGTAGTAGCTACTGATACTGAAACTGATATTAATATCCCATTTATGAAAATGGCTAATAAAGCTATTGCTAAAACAGTTATGCGTAAAAGGAATTTTAAAACTCCTAATGAAAAAATTGAGTTAGAAGAAGCTGACCCAAAAAAAGGTACTGGTAAAAAGCCAAAAGGCAGTGGGCGTAGATTATACACAGATGAAGATCCTTCTGATACTGTAAAAGTTAAATTTTCTACAAGGCAAGATATTATTGATACTTTAAATAAAACTTCATTTAAAAATAAATCTCATGCTCGCCAATCCCAAGTAATTAATTTAATTCACCAAAGAACTAGAGCAGCTTATAATAGAGCAAAAGATCCTGATGTAAAAAAACGTTTAAAATCTGCTTTAGATTATATTACTAAACGTAAGGAAGCCTCTAAAAAGAAAACACAACGTTTAAAGGATCAAAAGAAAAAAGTTGATGAAAAATTAACTATTGGGAATAAAGAGGTAGAAAAAATTAATAAAGTAGGGGATAACCCTGAAGATTGGATTATTATCTATGTCGATGGTTCTGAAGAACCTTATTTAGACCATTTATCTGGAGGGAAAATTAAAGAAAATTTAACTCCCCAAATACTTTCATTAACACAATATATGGGAAGTAATGGTTTAGATTTAAAGCCTTACCCCAAAATTAAATTTATAGATAACAACCAAGAAAACGCAGAGGATTTATTTGGGCGTACCGCTTATTATGATCCTAACGCCCAATTAGTTGCATTATATACAATGGGGAGACACCCCAAAGATATATTACGTTCATATGCTCATGAATTAATTCACCATCACCAAAATTTAAGAGGCACATTACAACCTTTTCAAACCCATAATACAAATGAAGATGGGGATTTAGAAAAAATTGAACGTGAAGCTTATGAAGAAGGAAATATCTTATTTAGAAATTGGGAAGATCAAATAAAAAATGACAAGTAAAGGACTAGGAGATTCAGTTGAAAAATTTACTAAAGCTACCGGAATTAAAAAATTAGTTGAAAAAATTACTAATAAAGATTGTGGGTGTGATAAACGTAAAGATACTTTAAATAAAAAATTTCCTTATAAAAAATGAATACTAAAGAATTTATAGATACTATAAATGATGAATTTGATATTGAAACTCTTGAATTAATGAAAGAACTTATTGACGAAAGATTATCTTTATTAAAAACAATGCAGGACACAGCTAAAAAAACAAAAATAAAAGGATTTAATAGATGAATGATAATGTTTTAAAAAAAGAATTTTCTAAAAAAGATGTACAACGAGCCCGCAATTTAGTTACTGGAAATACTAACTCTCGTACAACTGAGGGAGTTGGTTATACTAAAAAGTATGAACATCATGTAGAGGGTGATGTATGGGAAGAAAATGGTCGTAAATGGACCATTAAAAATGGTCTTAAACAAAATATTACTAAATTTGATAAGTTTAAAAAAATGGGAAATATCCCACTATTTTGTCCGGAATGCAACACTCTAATGAAAAAGGAACTTGACAAAAAAGTATTCCCAGCATACCAAAAGTGTTTTGATTGTATTGTAGATTATGAAGCCCAACTCCAAAAAGAAGGTAAATCTGAAGAATATTTTAATGATCTAAGAAATCAACATGTACAATCTGCTATCAATGGGTATGAAGAATTTATGAAAGATCAAATAAAAAAATCTAATGATAGTTATGTTACCGAAGCAGGAGATGTAGAAAGCTGGAAAGGTGGGAAAAGTAAAGAAGAATTAGAACGTGAACTACAAGAAGGTATTGTATTTCTTGAAAATTTAAAGATTAAATAATTTACCATATTTATACATAACATGACTACAAACGAAGGAACTTGCGGATATAACATAGATATGAAAAATAATAAACTTACCACCCCCGGAGGACTTAGAGAAACCTTACAATTTGTAATGGAAAACAATCCTAAATTAAAAAAGGAAGAAATTAAAAGAGAGGTTAAAGAAATAAAAAAATTAGGTAAAACTTTAACTGAAGAACTATGTGCTAAAGGTAAAGCATATAGAAAAAGACGCATGGCTGCTGGGGAAAAATCATCCGCCTACCTTTCAGGTAGGGCTGTTAAAGTTTGTAAAGGTCAAATGAGTGGTACAAAAAAGAAAAAGAAATGACCCAAAACCGCATCCATGAAATTATTCAAGAGTCATTACGTGACTGGTTCAAAAAAGAGGACTGGGTACGCATTGATACTTCGGGTAATATCTCAGGGAAATGTGGTACCATGAAAAATAAAAAAAATCCTTCAAGGTGTCTTCCTCGTAAAAAAGCCCAATCTTTAAGTAAATCTGAAAGGGCGGCCTCTGCAAGAAAGAAAAAACGTGGGGGTAAAAAAGGTAAACAATTTGTTAAGAATCCTAAAGGAGCTGAGTATAAAAAAGGCACCTACCAAAAAAATAAAAAATGAAAAAATCCGAATTTAAAGAATATTTAAAAACTGAAATTCTTAAGATGACTGAAGCCGAAGTTGAGGTAGATAGTGCTGAAAAAGCTGCTGAAGTTGCTAAAGAACTTCCCGATGCCAAAATTACAGTAAAGGAATTTAAAAACTATCTTAGAGAAGAAATTTTAGCGGAAATGAATAACACTGATTCTAGAATTGAATCACATAATGCTCAATTAGAGGAGCAAGATGAAGAAATAGATGCTGAAGATTTTAATTTTGAAGAACCTGGATTTGAATCTACTGGAACAGCCGACATCGATGAAATTACAGACGGGCTAGTAGAATTAGCTAAAAAAGCTAAAGAAATGGACCAAATTGAATTAGCTAATCAAATCCTTAATTCTGCTAAATTTGCAGCAAAGACTCAATTTAAGGATGTAGAAAAAGAAGCATAATGTCTAAAAAAATTCCTAATTTAAATAAGCTTGTTATAAGGGTTTTAGAAGAAAAACTAGACCCTGTAGGTAAGGAAGATAATGACATTAATAATGATGGTAAAGTAGACAAAACTGACGATTATCTAAAAACCCGCAGAAAGTCAGTCTCTAAAGCTATAAATAAGAAAAAAACTAATGAGGAAATACTTGAAGAAAATTTTCTCAAAAAGTTAAAACAAATAGCTCAATCACCTGCTAGTAAAATAAAGCAAGGAGATATTACTTCGGCTAATGAATTGTTAAAAACATGGGCTGATATTGCTCTTAAGGCCCCCCAATTATCAGATAAATATAAAGACCAAACTGTAGGGGTTATTAAAGCATTTATGCCTGATTTTGTTTTCCCTAAAGAATTAGAAGATTCTAATAACTTACAAAGTTTTATTGATGGTAAATTAAAAGTAAACTTAGGCGAACACCACCTTAAAAACAACCCAGATGCTAAGTATGTAGCCACAGCAGCCCCTAATGGATGGTTTGATGTTTGGGAGGGTGAAACATTTGATATGACAGGTGAAAATGGTGTCCTTGTAGGTAAATTCAAAACTATGAAAGATGCTAAAGATTACGCTAACATCAAAAATGGTGAACAAGGTAAGTTAGAAGCACCAAAAAATTATCTAAATGAAGAAGAATTTGAGTATAGTGACTTAGCTAAAGCTTCATTAGAAAAAATTAAGCAAATTAGAGATAGAAGAGCAAAGGCAAAAGAACCTAAAAAAAGTGACCCTACCATAGCTCAAAGAGGTGGACACGATAAAGTGTATAAAGATTACCTAAAAGAAGATACTAATAAAATAGTTGCTTTAGAAAAAGAACGTGAACGTTTAATGGCGGACATGGAACAAGAAGCAGAACCTGAAGGAGGACCTATTGCTGATGAGTATGGAGCTAAATTAGATCGTATTAATAAAGCAATAGAAAAATTAAAAGGATCAAAAAAGCAACATAAAATACTTTCACCAGCTGAGTTAGATAAACTTGCAACAATAAAAAGATAATGCAAAAATCTGAATTCATAGCTAAAATCAAAACGCTTGCTAAACAAGTGTATGCTGAAAAGTCGGATCCCTTAGAAGACCCTAAAGATATAGAAATCAGTAAATTTCCTGTTATTGATCAATTTCCTCCATTAAAGAAAATAATGGAAGATCTATTTGATTTTCAATATGAACCTTTTGTAGAAGATATACAATGGGTAGCCCCACGCCCTACAACCTTTAGAATTAAACTTGTAAATGGGGCAGATTTTTATATAATTTACCAAGGTAAAAATGGTGAAGAAAAAGGATTATTTATAGCTCAAGTAGCAGGTAAAAAATACTATTTAGAATCTCTTCCTGAACAACAACAAGCCTCTGAAGCCATTGCTCGCTTATTAAGATTTAATTTTGCTAATACTGGCAAAGCAGCAGCACCCGGCGATGAAGATTTAGGTGGAGATTTAGGTGGAGATTTAGGAGGTGAAACAGAAACCCCAGAACCGGAACCAGCAGTTCCCGCTTCAGTAGACGATTTATAATGGATATATTAGACAAGTTTTTACGTAAAGTTTCATATAAATTCCCCAAAGGATATCCTGACATCAATGATGAACAAGATATGCTTATGTTAGAGGGAATGTTAAAAGAGATAGGAATTGGAATTACCTTGAATGAAAGTATAAAAAATAATACTTTAAAAGCTATAAATACCTTATTTAAAAGCAAATACGGGAATAAATTTTCCCAAATGGGGGGAAAAATCCCAAGCAAAGAAAGAATAGGCAACGATGATAAAATATCAGCTGAAGAATTTGCGGCAATAATAAAAGATGTTTTTAACACTACACCCAAAGTTGTAGGATCTGGTGAAACCCCAAACCCTTCAGGAAAATATAATATGTTTATATTTAATACTCCTGAAGGAGAAGTCAACCTGTTATTAGCGGGAGGCCCTAAAGCCGAAACAAGTGAGCGCCAAGAAAGAGGATTAGTTACAGTAATCAATACCTCAGCAGGGGCAAACGTTCCTAAAGTATTAACAGGCATAAATGGTGTTTCAATACCAAATGTATCTTCCATAACAAAACTAGAAGGCAATGCCGCCCATGGTAAAGAACACTATGCTGACCTTGCTCTTAATACTTTAGATGGGAAAAAAATATTAGTTTCTGCTAAAGGATTAGAAGTACCTAATATAGCAGGAGGAGGATTAGCAGGAATAACACTTTTTGGAGAAAACGTACAAAATTGGGTAATAAATTTTTATGAAAAAGCATATCAATTTTATAAAAAAAGATTTGAAAGTTATCCCGATTATACTTTTGAAACCAATCTTAGAGGAAATAAAGATTTCTCTGATGTAGGAGAAGAATTACCTGACGATATAGTATTAGAAATTCTTAGAGGAACCGCTAGAATGGGGGGGCCTATAGATTATTATTATATAGGAGAAATGGATATAAAATCCCCCACAATTACTAAAAATCCTAAAGGAGGAATTATAATAGATTTTAGTAAGGATAAAGGTAGATTTGTACCTATTGAAATGTATGCTGAACAAGAAAAGCTATTCGCTTACCTCAGAAAAAGAAATGGGGATTTTTTCTTTACAGATAATTACCAAATAGTAAATGGGGTTAAGGTACGTCAAATATTTAAAAGTTCTGCTGATCCTAATAGAAAAGGAACTTCTGCAAGACTTGGTATACTTGATAAACCCCGAGGGGTTCAACTTTAGTAATATTTATAATCATGTCACTAAAAAAATTAATACAAGAAACTTTATCAAATTTTAGCATTACTAAAGGGGGTGGATGTGGATGTGGTGAAGCCGAAGATAAAATGGCATTACTCGAAAGTAAAACGCCAATAAGCGAGGGCCTCCGATACCACATCGAGAATGGTGTCTCGCTGCAAGAAAATGTATATAGAATTGGTTCTAAAAAATACTTAGAATTATTTGCTGAAGCCCGTCTACTAAATGAATGGGGTACTATTCAATTAGATGAAAATAGCCGTCACTTGGTTGAAAATACTGATATTGGTAAATTTGGGGTATTAAATGGTAAAAAAGTACCACTTGATATTCCTATAATTGTTGAAAGCGAAGAAACCCAACTCCTCCAGAAAATATTAACACAAATACAAGCAGTTAATACCAATACAGATGACACAGAACCTGAATTGGAAGATGCTAATGATGAATTAGATAGAGTAAAAATAGCTTTAGATATTATGACAGCAGCTTTAGCTAAAACAGGAGTATCTTCTGTTAGATCTAAACAAAAAGCTTTAGGGGGAGTTGCTGAAGGTAAAGAAATAGATGAAGCCAAAAAGAAGAAAAAAAAGAAAAAAGATCCACCTATTGGTAAACCTATGAGGTCCTCTTCTGGTGGTAGTGCTTATAAAGTATATGTAAGAGACCCCAAAACTAAAAATATTAAAACAGTACGTTTTGGCTCAGGTGGTTTAAGAGCCAAAATTAAAGACCCTAAAGCTAGATCAGCATTTGCTGCAAGACACAAATGCCCCCAGAAAAAGGACAGAACAAAAGCTTCATATTGGAGTTGTAATCTCCCAAGATATGCTCCTGCTTTGGGTTTAGGGAATAAAATGAATACTTACTGGTAATGAATCCTTACATTGATGAAAATAATATAAGAATATTTTCTAAAGATGTAGACCCAATGTCACTAATATGGCATGAAGATCAAGAAGACAGAACAATAGAAGTTATAGAAGGAAATGGGTGGAAATTTCAATTTGATGAAAAACTTCCATTTGAGCTTACAGAAAATCTCGTTTTTGATATCCCTTTAGGATATTTACATCGTGTAATAAAAGGTTACGATAAATTAACAATTAAAATTATAAAAAATGAACACACAAGAGTTATTTGAACAAATTGATAGGTTTTATGAAACATTTAAAGAGGAGCACGCAGGTACAACCAAAGCATCCCATGGCAGAGCCAGAAAATCACTAGGTGAAATTAAAAAATTAGTTACTGAATATCGCAAAGCATCAGTTGCTGAGGATAAAAAGTAAAAAACATATAGCTCGATTCATAGCCGAGCGATTTAGTAAAAATTTAGACAGCTGTGGCGTCATCATAACTTGGTGACGCCACACTTTTTTTGTATATTTAAATGATTCAAATTAAAATGGAAAAAATAGTAATTGTAGGAGCCGGTGTAGCAGGTGTTAATGCTGCAACTAAATTAGTTGATAATGGTTATCCTGGTGACCATATCACAATTATTGATATGGGTAATGATCCCTATAACCGTAAACCTGAAGAAGTAATGACAGGTTTTATGGGTGCTGGAGGTTGGAGTGATGGTAAACTTACATATCATACCTCAATTGGGGGGCATATGTCTAAGTATTGTGGGGAAGAAAAAGCAATGGAGTTAATGGATCAAGTTATTACTAACTTTAAACGTTTTCACCCTAAACCTGAAGAAGTACAATGTTCAAACCCAACTGCTGAGCCTGATTTTATTAAACCTTATTTTGGACTACGCTTATTCCCAGTATGGCACGTTGGTACAGATTATTTACATGAAATAGGAAAAAATTGGTATGATTTTCTTTGTAATAAGGGTGTTAAATTCCATTGGAATACTAAGGTTACAGAAATTGAACATACTCTTAATAGTGTAAAATATAATAATACTACCGAAGGTTGGATAAAATATGATAGATTAATCTTTGGAGTAGGTAAAAGTGGTATTGATTTTGGTAAAAAGTTTATTGAAGAAAATAACCAATTAACAGAACCCAAACCAGTACAAATTGGTGTACGTTTTGAGGCACCCCAAAAACACTTTCAAAAACTTATTGATGTAAGTTACGACTTTAAGTTGTATCGTAAATTTGAGGATGAAGGTGTATCACTTCGTTCATTTTGCACTAATAACAATGCGGCATATGTAGCACTTGAAGAAACATATGGTGATTATAGCTACAATGGCCATGCTAAGAAAGATGAAGCATATCGTAACGATATGACTAATTTTGGCATTTTGATGGAGGTTCAAGGGATCGATAAACCTTTTGATTGGTCTCGTGAATTGGTTTCTAAAGTAAATAAAACAGAGATTGTACCTGGTGAAGGCGCTAATGGGAAAAAAGCACAAGGACGCTTCCAAAACAAATACAAAGCAGGTTTATATTACTCACCCTGGAAGGAACCAGGATTAATTAATCGTTTAAAAACTAAAACATCTGAAGGTGACTGGGTAAAAGCTCATTATATTGATGATGAACAATTAAATAAAGTTCGCGAACATTTCCAAGGATATTTTAAATATATAGACGATTTTATTGAGGATATGAAAAAAGTATTCCCAACATTAGAAGATGATTGGGGTATGTATATTCCTGAAGTTAAATACCTTTCACCTGAACCACTTGTAAATTATCAAGATTTATCTCTTAGTAAAATATCTAATGTACATTTTGTAGGAGATGCTCTAAGTGCTAGAGGTATTACTGTATCGGGGGCACAAGGTACATACGTAGCAGAAAATATTTTAAAAATAAATTAATATGGCAAAAAAAGAAAAATGGCCTAAACCTAAAAAATTAGTAACTCCAAATGGGACTATAGCCCATTATTGGGATGGTAAGCTCCATAACTGGGATGGTCCTGCTCTTATACCTGAGGGTGAGAATCGCAAAAGAGAATATTATATTTATGGCTTACAATATAGTGAAGAAGGGTGGAAGGAAGCAAAACGCAATACTACAGGCCTTCCATGGTATAAAAACCCTGCAATGAGAGAATCAGCTAGACAAGGAGGATAAAAAATGAGAATAGGATTTACAGGAACAATGAGTGTAGGTAAAACAACACTTGTTAAAGCTTTACAAAAGTTACCCGAATTCAAAGATTACAATTTTGCTACAGAGCGTAGTGCTTATCTTAGTTCATTAGGTATACCCTTAAATCATGAAACTACTATTGAAGGTCAAACTATATTTTTAGCTGAAAGAGTAGCAGAATTGATGCAAGAAAACATCATCACAGATAGGACAATACTTGATGTAATAGCTTTTACGGAATGTGCAAAAAAAGTAAATGTAATTGATGGAGGTGCTTTTGCTAAATATGCTAAACGTTTTATATACCAGTATGATTATATATTTTATATATCACCTAAGGGTATGGATATGGAAGATAATGGCATTCGTGAAACTAATATTGTTTATAGAAAACAAATAGATGAAACAATTCAAAAATTGCTTTTAAAGTATAGCCCCATTTATTATGAACTTAGTGGATCTACTGAAGAACGTATAAGTAAAATTATAGAAACTATACAATTTTAATATTTATTAACATGAAAAATAATAAAATACCTATTGGATTAGGATTAGTTATAGGATTTATTATAGGAGCGGGGTTAACTTGGTATATGACAAATGATTTTATCACACAATCCTCTATAGAAGCAGAACTTAAATTTAATGAACTTTTAGAAGTTGAAAAATCTAAATACGAAACTGAGTTAAATCAAATATCTAAAATTCAAAAAAATTTAGAATATAATTTAAGTTTTGCTGAAGTAGCTATAGATAGTCTTAATACTACCATTAATACTAGAAGTAAAGAACTAAATAAAATCAAAAAAGAATATGCAAAACAAATATCTTCTATTGATGGCATGTCTCATAATGAGCTTACCAATTTTTTCTCAAAAAGATACAAAAACTGATTTAATTTGTTTACCTACTAAACAAGCTAAATTAGTAGCTGAAGATCTTATTTCTTATGACCTTTGTCAACATGAAAGGGATTCTTTAAAAGTAGAAATTATAGATCTAAACAATATTATTATACAAGATTCTATTTTGTTGAATAATTATAAAAATGCAACTGATTCTTTAGTATTACTAACAGATGAATGTGTTAAACAAAATGTAAATTTAAATCTAGACTTAGTTAATAAGGACAGTAAAATTAAATCACTTAGGGGTACTAGAAATTTAACTATTTTAACTACTTTAATAGGTACTTTAACTCCTATATTATTAAGTAAAAATTGAGTGATTTAAAACAAATAATAAGGCAGGAGTATATAAAGTGTGCACAAGATCCTATACACTTTATGAAAAAATACTGCATGATTCAACACCCACAAAGAGGCAGAATTAATTTTCATTTATACCCTTTTCAAGAAAAAGCTTTAAATTTAGTACAAAAAAATCCTTATTCAATTATTTTAAAATCCCGCCAATTAGGTATTTCTACTTTAACAGCAGGATATTCTTTATGGTTAATGACTTTTCATAAAGATAAAAATATCCTTTGCATAGCTACCAAGCAAGAAACTGCTAAAAATATGGTTACAAAGGTTAAATTTATGTATGAAAATTTACCCTCATGGCTTCGGATAGAATTTGAAGAAAATAATAAATTAACCCTTCGATTAGAAAATGGATCCCAAATCAAAGCCACCTCAGCATCTAGTGATGCAGGTAGATCAGAAGCCGTTTCTCTTTTATTAATCGATGAGGCGGCATTTATTGAAAATATTGGTGAAATATGGGCTTCAGCTCAACAAACACTTGCCACTGGTGGTGGATGTATAGCTTTATCTACTCCTTATGGTACAGGTAATTGGTTTCACCAAACGTGGACTAAGGCAGAAGCAAAAGAAAACGAATTTTTACCTATTAAATTACCTTGGTATGTCCATCCTGAAAGAAATCAAGAATGGAGGGATAGACAAGACGAATTACTAGGGGACCCTAGAATGGCAGCTCAAGAGTGTGATTGTGATTTTAGTACATCTGGGGATATAGTATTTTATCCTGAATATCTTGAGTTTATAGAAAAAACTACAATTAAAGAACCCCTTGAAAGAAGAGGGGTAGACCAAAATTTATGGATATGGCAGCCTGCTGATTATAGTAGATCTTACATGATATCCGCAGATGTGGCAAGAGGGGACGGTAAAGATTATTCGGCATTTCATATTTTTGATATTGAAAGTGCAGTTCAAGTAGGAGAGTATAAGGGTCAAGTAGGTACTAAAGATTTTGGCAATATACTAACAGCTATAGCTACAGAATATAATAATGCTTTACTTGTAGTAGAAAATGCTAACATAGGATGGAGTACAATTCAAACTATTATAGAAAAAAATTATTCAAATTTATACTATTCTCCTAAAGCTGAATCTATTGATGTAGAATCATATTTAAGAAATTCAAGTAGATCTTCTAACATGACAGCAGGGTTTACTATGTCATCTAGAACCCGCCCCATGGTTATTGGTAAATTCCAAGAATATGTAAGTGATAAGGGCGTAACAATTCAATCTAAACGTTTATTAGAAGAAATGAAAACGTTTATTTGGAAGTATGGAAGGGCTGAAGCTCAAATTGGTTACAATGATGATTTAGTAATGAGTTTTGGCATGGGGTTGTATGTAAGAGATACAGCACTAAAGTATAGACAACATGGGTTAGACATAACAAAAGCATCACTAAGTTCGATGCAAACAACCCAAACCCCCTATCAAGGAGTATATTTTGCTAAAGGTAAAGATAATCCTTATCATATGGATAACGGACATGGGGGTAAAGAGGATTTTAGCTGGATTTTATAATATTTATTAACACATTATGGCAGATACAAGCGTATTTACACGACTAAAAAGATTATTTTCAACTGATGTAATAATCAGAAATACAGGGGGAAGTAGCCTAAAAGTTTTAGACTTTAACCATTATCAACAAACAGGACAAGTTGAGACTAACTCAATGGTAGATAGATTTAATCGTCTATATACTACAAATCAAATGCCTGTTTATAATCCGGCATTAAATTACCAAACACTCAGGACTCAATTATATTCTGATTATGAAGCAATGGATACTGATGCTATTATTGCATCCGCTTTAGATATATTAGCAGATGAATCTACCCTTAAAAATGCTATGGGAGAAGTAATACAAATTAAATCATCTGATGAAGTAGTACAAAAAATTCTATATAATTTATTTTATGATGTATTAAACATAGAATTTAATATGTGGATGTGGATTCGTCAAATGTGTAAATATGGTGATTTTTTCTTAAAACTAGAAATAGCTGAAAAATTTGGTGTTTATAACGTAATCCCCTACACAGCATATAATATTGTTAGAGAAGAAAAAATTAGTGAAACTGATAATCAACAAGTAGAAGTTAAATTTAAATTTGACCCTGATGGTTTAAGTGGAGGGGGGGAATATGGTGGTTACTTTGGGGGATTACAAAGTCCTGGAGGTAGTTCAAAAAGTGGTAGAGCTGTTTACTTTGATAATTATGAAATTGCCCACTTCAGACTCCTATCAGATGTAAATTACCTCCCCTATGGTAGAAGTTATATTGAACCATCCCGTAAATTATTTAAACAATATATTCTTATGGAAGACGCTATGTTAGTACATAGAATTGTTCGTGCCCCTGAAAAAAGGATATTTTATGTAGATATTGGTAATATCCCTCCCGCTGAAGTTGAAAACTTTATGCAAAAAACCATTACCCAAATGAAACGTACCCCTTATGTAGACCAAGATACTGGGGATTATAATTTAAAATATAACATGCAAAATATGTTAGAAGATTTTTATCTCCCTGTTAGGGGGGGTGAATCTTCTACTAAAATTGAAACTACCCCTGGAATGCAATATGATGGTATTCAAGATATTGAATATTTAAGAGATAAATTATTTGCGGCACTTAAAATCCCTAAAGCATTTTTGGGGTATGATGAAAACATAGAGGGTAAAGCTACACTAGCAGCTGAAGACATTAGATTTGCTCGTACAATTGAGCGTATTCAAAGAATTATTCTTTCTGAATTATATAAAATTGCTGTTGTTCATCTTTATACACAAGGATATGATGGTGATGATTTGGTTAATTTTGAACTTAATTTAACTACTCCCTCAATAATTTATGAGCAAGAAAGAGTAGCATTAATGAAGGAAAAATTGGACCTTGCGGCCCAAATGCAAGAAACTAAATTATTCCCCTCAGACTTTATATATGACCATTTATTCCACTTTAGTGAAGATGAATATCATGAATTTAGAGATTTAGTTAGAGAAGATTCTAAACGCACTTTCCGTAATACCCAAATAGAAGCAGAAGGAAATGACCCAGTCGAAACTGGAAATTCATATGGTACCCCACATGATTTAGCCTCACTTTATGGTAAGGGGAGATATTATGATGAACCCGATGATGTCCCTACAGGTTATGATGAAAAAGAATTAGGACGTCCTAAAGAAAAAGTTTCAAATATTAATACTCAAGATAATGCTTTTGGTAAAGATAGGTTAGGAGTTAAAAGGATGAAAGGTATAGATAAAAATGATTCTGATTCTATAAATCCTTCAAGTAAAGGGGGTTCTCCTTTAGCCTTAGAAGCTAAAACCGCTTATTTACAAAATAAAGATATGCTTAAAAAAATCCCAGTTAATCGCAAACAATTGGTATTTGAACAAGATGAGTCATTATTAGATGAAGGTAACTTAAAGGAATAAAAATCCTTATATATTTATAAAAAAGCCTATCAATGAAAATTAAACATTCTAAATATAAAAACACAGGCCTTTTATTTGAATTATTAGTAAGACAAATTACTGCTGATACTCTTAATGAAGGTGAATCCCCTTCTTTAAGTATTTTAAAAAAAGCATTTGCTAAAACTGAGTTGGGTAAAGAGTATAAACTTTATGAAACATTATTCAAAAATAAAAATATTACTGAGGGGAAAGCTGAAATAACACTTAATACTATATTAGAAGCAACTCGTAAATTAAATAGAAATATTTTAAGAAGAGAAAAATATAATCTTATTAATGAAATAAGCGAACATTATAATATAAATGAATTTTTTAGACACCAAGTACCTAACTACAAAGGATATGCTGCTTTTTATAAATTGATAGAAATATACAACTCAGATAAATTATCTGAAACCGAAGAAATAATCCATAATAAGGTTACTATATTAGAATGTTTAACAGAACACCCTATTAGTGAAAAAAAGGTAAAAGAAGATCTAATTGAAGAATTTTCTAAGTATGATAAAGATTTAAGAGTATTAACTTATAAAGTTATGCTTGAAAGGTTTAATGGTAAATATTCTAACCTAAACACAGAGCAAAAAAAGATACTTAAAGAATTTATCAATTCTATAGATAATACTCCTCGTTTAAAACAAATATACAATATTAAAATAAACGAAATTAAGAGTGTACTTAAAATTCAAACTCAAAAAGTAAAAGATAATACTACTAAAATTAAATTATTAGAAGTTGTTAAACTATTGAGTGAGTTAGACAAAAACTCCAAAATTAATAATGATGATTTAGTTAACCTACTCCAGTATTACCAATTAACTGAAGAACTTACTAAAGTAACTAATGGCTGAAATAGTTAAACCTCGAGATTTAAACCCTGATTTTCTTAAGACTATTGAGGATAAATATGGAAAAATCGATATAACTAACGATTTTTTTAAACCTGATTTAACAACTTATTATAAAACTATCGACATAGATGATAGGGGAAATGTTACTCACAAACCTATCCCCCTCCCCAGCTTTGGTAAATTGTTTACAAGTCTAGGAAACGCTAGGAATGATGCTGAAGAATTATCTACTAATGATGCTTTAAGAGGAGATGACAAGTTTCAATCTCAAGTGGATAATATTTCTAAAACTTTTAATACTTTTAGGACATTTTTTAGAAAAAATTACCCTAATCAGTACAATATAGTAAAATCCCAAATTAAAGAAATAACTACAACTGCTGCAGGAGGTGGCTATCTTACTAAATATGCTTTTGGTAAAGCACCTAATTATTACACTAAAAAGTTAGGATATAAACCTGTTAATCAAAAATCCCTTAGAAAAAAATCTAAGGGGATAGATTATGTGGATTTATACAAACGTTAATATGTATTACCATGAAAACACTTCAAGAACAATATAATTTAATTAAAAAAGGTAAAGGACATAAAGGTATATTCTTAAAAGAAGCAAAACGTTTATTTCCTAATATTGTTCCTAACCCTGCTGGATTTGAGATGGCTACAAAACTGTTAAAACAGCGCAACGTAATCACAGAAAAAAAGGGAAGTAAAAAAAAGACAGCAGGATACGACTATGAAAATACTAAAAATTTAGATAATCAAATTTTTGACCAATATATTAAAGGTTTAAGATTTGAAATGGAACAACAACCTGAATTACTAGCTAGTAATCCTAAAGAATGTTTATTAAAAGCTAAAGATATAGTAGTTAAAAATTTAGAAAAAAATCCTTTATTTTATACAGAAAATGCTGCATTTGGTATTAAGGATCTAGGTTATATAGAGCTAAAAAACGGAAAAGAACCAACTGGAAAATATAAATCCTCCGGCTACGGAGACTTAAAAGAAAATAAAATGAGTAAATCAACAGAACTTAAAGAATTATTAGAAGAAGCTGTAGCTGGGATACCCTCAATTGGCAACCCCTTCGCAGACCGTAAAAAAGCTACTTACGAAGATAAGTTTGCTGCTTTCCTTGCTGAAGAAAAAAAGGAAACTAAAGAAGCTAAAGAAAAAGCTGATGAAGGTAAAGAAAAAATGGACGAAATGGAACCTAAAATGAAGGAAGAAAAAGATCCTAAAAAAGAAGGTAAAATGAAGTTTGAAGAAGTAGTTAAAATGGCTGAAAAAGCAGGTAAAATGGCTGAAAATAGAGTTTATATGGAGATTTACGGTGGTAAAAAGAAAGACTTAGAAGAAACTTTAAGTTCTATTAATGAAGATAATAATCTTCAAGAATTTATTGATGAAGGTAAAATTCAAGCCGTTCAAAAAGAAATTGCTTTATATGAAAAATATTATATGAATGCTGAGGCTAACTATAACAATATGAAATGAGGCAAACCCTTATAGATACACAACTTTTTACACTTTCTCCTCAAGCAATTACCGAAGCGGTTCAAACCGAAGAAGGTAATTTGCTTGTAGAAGGAATACTCCAATCCGCTGAAAAAAAGAACGGTAATGGGAGGTATTATCCTAAAGAGGTATTACAAAGAGAAGTTGAAAAGTATATAGAGGGACCTATTAAAGAAAGTAGAGCATTGGGGGAACTTGATCACCCCGATTCTCAAGTTATAAATTTAAAAAATGTTTCACATACTATTAAAAATCTTTGGTGGGATGGTGATGATGTAATAGGCAAAATTGAAATATTACCCACCCCATCAGGTAATATTTTAACCCAATTATTTAAAAATGGGATAACAGTAGGTGTATCTTCTAGAGGTATGGGTAGTTTAAAATCTTTAGGAGAAACTCAAGAAGTACAAGATGATTTTGAGTTACTTTGCTGGGATTTTGTATCAACTCCTTCAACCCCTGGGGCATATGTTCACCCTATTAAAGAAGGATTAGAATTTACTTCTAATAAAGTAGGGGAATATGTTAAAGTAAATAGTATTATAACAGAAATTTTATGTAATAACGGACAATGTCCCATTATTTAAAATGAAAAGATTAAAAAGAAAAGGTGCGAGAAATCGCACTTTTTTTTTCTTCATATATTTACCCTCGAATGTACCGTCAGTCTATACGGTACTTACTATTATTAATTACTATTACGCTTCTACAGAATAAGCGTATTTTCCCAACAAAAATTTAGGAACAATGGCAAACAGAGATTTGTTAAAAGAAGCTATCGCGGATGCGAAAGCAGTTAAAGAAGTCGCTATCGCTAATGCGAAAGCCGCTTTAGAAGAAGCCTTTACTCCCCAACTTAAATCTATGCTTTCTGAAAAAATTTCTAAACTCGATGAAGAAGATGATCTTGCTGAAGTCGATAAAGAAAAAAAGATGAAAGAAGGTAAAACGTTAGAGAAAGAAGGCAAAGAAAAAATGGATGAAGCAGATGACATGGGCGAAGGCTACGGCAAAGAAGACATGAAAGAAGCTGAAGACTTAGACGAAGAGCTAGATTTAGAAGAAATTCTAGCTGAGTTAGAATTAGAAGAAGGTGGAGGTGAAGACATGGATGAATCTGACCATAATATGGATGAAGGTGACGACATGTATGAAGCTGAAGACGAAATGGATAATTCCGAAGAAGAGATTAACCTTGAAGATATGAGTGATGAAGACCTAAAAGGCTTTATTGAAGATGTTATTGAGGATATGATTGAAGATGGTGAATTAGTTCCTGGCCCTAATGCTGATGAATCTGAAGCTGAAGAAGAAGAAGGTGCAGAAGCAGAAGGTGAAGTAGGTGATAAAGATGTTGATGTTGATGTTGACCTTGAAGAAGGTAAGTCAATGGATAAAATCAAAACACTTGCTTCTAAATTAGGAGTTAGTGTCGAAAAAGCTATGGAGGCATTTAACGATCTCTTCCCAGAAATTGACTCTGGTATAACTACAACTACTAGAGAAGGTAAAGAAGAAGTCGATGAAGCTAAAAAAGAAGAAGTCGATGAAGCTAAGAAAAAAGATAAAGATCTTAAAGAAGCTAAATTAGTTATTAAACATCTTCAATCTGAACTTAATGAAGTTAACCTTCTTAATTCTAAACTCCTTTACACAAACAAGATTTTCAAAGCTAAAAACTTAACAGAAAATCAAAAAATTAAAGTTTTAAAGGCTTTTGATAAAGCCGAATCAGTCAAAGAAGCAAAAGTTATCTATGAATCTTTAAGTGAAAACTTAGTTAATAAATCTACTAAGTCTAACATTAGAGAATCAATGGGTATGGCTTCTAAGCCTGCTGGTGTTGCTCCTAAGCGTGCTATAACCGAACAAAAAGTTATAGAAGAAGATGCTATGATATCACGCTTTAAAAAATTAGCAGGTATTAAATAATTATTAACTTAAAAACAAAACAAATGTCAAATTTAAATTCTCTTTTAGAGAGTGCTAACCAGTGGAAAGTCGTTCAATCTGACGCCGCTAGATTAGCCAACAAATGGAATAAGACAGGATTGCTTGAAGGTTTGGGTGGTGAAGTTGAGAAAAACAATATGTCTCTTATTCTCGAAAACCAAGCTAAGCAACTTGTTGTTGAATCCTCCCAAACAGGTGGGGGCGCTGCTTCTGCAGCTAACTTTACCGCAGGAACTGGTGAACAGTGGGCGGGTATTGCTTTACCTCTCGTAAGAAAGGTATTTGGTCAAATCGTAGCGAAAGATTTCGTTAGTGTTCAACCAATGAGCCTACCTTCAGGTCTCGTATTTTTCCTTGACTTCCAATATGGAGGTGGTAAAGCTGTAGACTCAGGTAAATTCCCAACAGGTGGTGATGTATTTGGATCCGGATCCCTTTATGGTGTAACTGGTGAAGAAACTAACTTAGGTGCAAATAATATTCCCGCTAACGGTTTATATGGTGCTGGTAAATGGACTTATACTAATAATGTCACTAAGTCTGAAACCGTTGTCTGTGTCACCGACTCAGCTTCATGGGCCGATTTAGGGTATGATTCTAATTACTCAGCTTCAGCAGCATCAGGTCAAATTGCTAAATTTACTGTTGCATCAAGTGCATTAGGCTTTCCGGATACAGAGGGTGCTAGAGGTTTTGTAGTAACTCAACAAGAGGGTACTAATATTACCGCAGCCAACAATCTACCACAATACAACACATTTGATGGTACTAACTTTACATTATTTGCAGATTTAGGAACAACAGTAGATACTGCTGATAACGATTGCGATCTTGTTTACCCACAACAGCCTACTGATCAATACAGAGGTGATTTTGAAGACGGTAATACTACCGTTAACCAAGCTAACGACCCAATTGATATCCCAGAAATCAATATCAAAATGAAGTCAGAGGCTATTGTTGCCAAAACTAAAAAGCTTAAAGCTGTTTGGACGCCTGAATTTGCTCAAGACTTAAACGCTTACCACAGTTTAGATGCTGAGGCTGAGTTGACAAGTATCATGAGTGAATATATTGCTCTTGAGATTGATATGGAAATCCTTGGCATGTTAATGGAAAATGCACTCACTACTGAGTACTGGTCAGCTGTTAATAACAAGGCGTATGATGGTACTGCTGATACTCCTTCAAATACTGATCTCGGATTCTTTAATACACAAGGCCAATGGTTCCAAACCCTCGGTACTAAAATCAACAAAGTATCTAACAAGATCCACCAGTTGACTTTAAGAGGAGGAGCTAACTTTATTGTTCTTTCCCCAACTGTTGCTACTATCCTAGAATCAATTCCTGGATTTGCCGCAGCTGATGGTGTGGGTGCTGAAGATATGCAATATGCCTTTGGTATGCAAAAATTGGGTAACTTAAATGGTAAGTACCAAGTTTATAAAAACCCATATATGACTGAGAATACAATCCTCTTAGGATTTAAAGGTGCTCAATTCTTGGAAACAGGTGCAACATTTGCTCCTTATATCCCATTAATTATGACACCACTTGTGTACGATCCCGATACCTTTACTCCAAGAAAAGGTCTCTTGACTCGTTACGCTAAGAAGATGTTAAGACCTGAAT
>JAAHTG010000279.1_pt1 | contig 47544 bp, 56 predicted proteins | sample 6116081 | NCBI WGS metagenome assembly JAAHTG01 (sample SAMN13939989, study PRJNA603662) | sponge metagenome | isolation source: marine sponge | host: Mycale hentscheli | place: New Zealand | collected 2005 | reverse complement strand
GTCCTAGGTCCTAGGTCCTAGCCGCCACGTGCTACGTTGAAGGAACTAGGTCCTAGGTCCTAGGTCCTAGGTCCTAGGTCCTAGGTCCTAGGTCCTAGGTCCTAGCCGCCACGTGCTACGTTGAAGGAACTAGGTCCTACGTTGAAGGAACTAGGTGCCACGTGCTAGGTTTCACGTGTAACCTTCAACGTGCTAGGTTGAAGGTCCTAGGTTTCACTCAATACGCTTAGCGTTGTGCTTCCTGTCTCTTTTTCGTACTTAATTTTTTGCTATGTCACCCACATAGCGCGGGGTGTTTACGTTGTCAACATTAAAAATCAAAAAAGTTTCGTGCTAGGTGGCAGGTGGTACGTGGCAGGCGGTACGTTCTAGCTGGCACGTCACACGAAGTCAACTGATCCTTTCGTCGTACTCACTAGGTGGCTCGGACCAGGCGTCAGGATATGCGGCAGTCAAATCTGCGTAGCACACACTATCTAAGCCAAGCGTTTGCGGTTTAGACGGCGTAAAACACCAACACAACAAACGTATGAGCCCACACACACCCCAAATAGATACGGACCAAAGAAAGACTTTGAACGCGCCCGCCATGAAAGCATCGTAATCCCCAGGGTACATCGTGGGAACCGCTAACAGTTCCCACTCGTAAGCCCCGCCCAAAAGCAAAAGTATGTTTAACGGGATCAAAAGTACGTCGATGATAGCCGCCACGAGATGAAAACAAAAAACGAAAGCCGCCACGGCGACTGTTGCGTACGCCAGCCAACCTGCACACCAGCCTACTGCGCGGGCCAATATCCTTGAGCCTTCACGTAGCGTGTGTGCCCAATGTTTGTTTTGTGTTACTGTTTCAGTCATTTTCTACTCCATAGGTTTTCGTTATAGGTGACAACTACGGCGCCCAACCTGTCATGTCAATAGGGTATTTCAAAAATAATGAAAAACTTGTCACGTTCTAGCTGGCAGGTTCGACGTGTCACCTTGCGGGGTTACGAAAACGCGGCACTGCCACGTCACACCACCAAGATTCAGGGCGGACTATTTTTGACCGCGAGTTTGGGGCTCCAGCCAGGTTTTTCGCCAAGGAACAAATAAAAAGTGAGAGTTTATGCGGGTTTAAGGCGGTTAGGAACAAGTAGGAACAAATTACTAAACCGCATTTGTTCCTGACAAAGTCAAGCCCAGTATAGCTTTTACTCTCTTTTACCCCTTAGGAACAATAGGAACAAGTAATATACAGTATAAGGAAGGGATAGAGGAATATATAGATATAGGGTAATACTATATATAACTTAACCACGCCATAGCCAAAGGTGAGATAGGCCCTTTTTTTGGTTCTCTTGTTCCTAAAGTACTCAAACCCGCGCCCAGCATCACGTTTTAGGAACAAATGCCTGTTCCTGTTTTTGTTCCTCACTCCCGAATAGGCAGGCCCACCCCCCGTTTTTCAGGTTAAAAATAGCTTTTGTAGTAAAACGCAATAAAACTATTGACAAGGTTTATCTGTATATGTACAGAGGTTTTATAAGCATTTAAGCTTACACCAATTTTCGGAGCGAAAAAATGAGAGTAAAAATGAAAAACAGACAAACCCTCCCGCCAGGCGTCCCTTATGATACCCCCATTTTGACGCCTCACGGATGGCAAAATGTCAGTGATGTTTCCGTCGGCGCCGCCGTTACAAGTGGCAACGATGGCTCTCCCGTTAAGGTCGTTGCCGTGACTGACCGTGCCACCGTGCCGTGTTATGCCGTGCACCTTGCGGACGGTTCAAAAACTACGGCTTCGGCTGGTCAACCTTTCGAAGTCTGGCGGCCTAACGGTCGTTCACGTACCGTTGTGGATGTTGAAACTATGGCACGTGATTGTATCCATATCTCACCAGGCGGGGCTGTATCTCGTCGCTACGCTATCGAAGGCGTCGATGTGACGACTCCGCCTGCCGCCCCGTTGCCGCTTCACCCATACGTTGTTGGCGCTTTACTGACAGCGGGCTCACTAGGTGGCACGTGTAACCATACAGGAACGCCCTCACCTTTCTCTTTGCACGTTGCAAACCATGCGGCCCTTGAAACACTTCTGCCGTTGCTCCCGCCAAACGTTTCTTTTGATCAATATAGGAGCGGGCCGTGTAAATACTTCGCGAACACTGCCACACTAAAACAACTGTTTGAAGATGCACATATCTTTGGCCTCTCAAGTGCGGGCAGACACATCCCTCAAAAATATCTTGACCACGGCGGTATTGATTTGTTGCGGGGGCTGCTCGATTTTAATGGTCCTATGATTAGGAACGCCACACCATCCTTCATAAACGCCTCCGCCACGCTAGTACGTGATGTGCAAACTTTGGTGCGCCGCTTAGGTGGTCGCGCACTACAGTCGGTCCAAGATGCGGGTAGTGGGTTCGACACTTTACGTATCAGAACAAATCAAACCCCCTACGCGGCAACGAACAACGCCGCCCTTTGGACGCAAATAAAAAGCTCACGATCGTGTCACCGCGCAGTGTGCGATGTGTCCCTTATAGGTGATATGCCCGTGAGAGCTTTGGAAGTGGAAGGCGGCGTCTTTATGACAGGGGATTATATTAAAACAGGTGCAGCAGAAAGTTAATTTAAGGGGTTGCCAGGCCTCTTTCGTTACACTAAAGGCGGAAAATAACATTAAAAAGTGAGCCGATTAGAAACGCTATTCGCCTCACAAAGGAGTAAAAAATGACTACCCTAACCGACGAACAAATTGGTTCTATATTAAATAGACATGCAATGTCTTTGTTGTTCACGGACCCCGTGGCGCTAAGCGCCGACCGCCCCGACTTCAAAGGTGCTACGCTAGACGATCTTGTTCTAGCACAGCAAAACCTACCTGGGATAAACTTTCAAGGCGCTGCGTTAAGTCATTGTCTTATGCGTAACACCACCCTAGCCGAAGCAAACTTTAGCTACGTCAAAGCCAAATACGGCGATTGGGACGGCGCTACAATGACCCGCGCAAATCTCGCTAGTATGGAAGCCATTAACTGCACCTTTGACCATGCCAAACTAGCCGATGCCGAATTAGGCCGCGCCTCGTTTAGACGTGCACGTATGATACGCACTGACATGACAAGCGCCTCAGCAATTCACACAGACTTTTCATACGCCACACTAGACGGCGCCGTGTTCACGAATGCTGACCTATGTTACGCCCGCTTTCATAGCGCGTATCTATATGGTGCGAACTTAGACGGCGCGTTATTATATGGCACTCAAGGCAACGGCACACGCATTATCTCAATGCAACTTGACGGCATGGACGTTGTGTATACAAGCGACAGACTTTTCCTTAGCCCTATAGAAGGCTCGGGGGGTAGGTACTCTGCCCCTATTGATAGCGGCACTATATACATGGACGTGGCAAATATATCTAAACACGCCCTTGACTATTGGATGGAATGGCGCGACACCATCACCAGCATCATACGGCGTAGCCCCGCCCAAACTGAAAACTACTTCCCCGATGAAGAAGATTACTAAGCAGGAAACGTACTAAGGAGTAAGAAGATGACACGGATAACACAACAACAAGTTGACGATATGGTAGCCGCCCACGGGCTTTGGCAGGCGGGTATTGTTGGTGGTAGCAGGGCTATATTCGACGGTTCTGTACTGCACGGAATCACGCTGCTGCATACAGACCTACGCGATGCCTCATTTAACCGCGCAAAAATATCTCACTGCGATTTTTCGAGTTGTAACTTTAACAATATAAGCATGGAGGGCGTCGAAGCGGAGGGATCAAAGTTTGAATACTCATACTTTTGTGACGCTAAATTGAAAGGTGCGTCGTTCCGTCGGTGTAAAATGACCCGTGCGCACCTGCGCTCACTAGAACTGGACGGTGCAGACTTTGAAGGATCGTCACTGCGCAGTGCTGATTTTTCGCACGCGGTAGCCCTTAAGGTAAACTTCAAGAACACTGACCTACACAACGCTCACTTCGGCGGCGCAGATTTGACGCAATCGGACTTCACTGACGCCCTACTGAGTGACGCATATTTTGGCGGGGCTAATCTTGATAGGGTCAAGGGAAACTTTAGAGAGATTCGTCACTTTTTCTTGGGCGGCTATCACCTGACCTACACTTTTCATAAGCTATGTATAGACAACTGCACTAGTGGCCTGAAGTCCTGGGAAGTCCCTTACGACCTCGACACTAATAAATCTAAGCGGCTAACAGCGTTTTGGGAAAAGAACCGAGATACAATCGGACTTATCACACAGGGACTCTGCAAAGCGCAGTTCACACAACCATTTTAGTTTAAGGGTTAAACACAATGCAACCGACAAAAAACATAAGAAACACCGACTATAAATACTTATTGGGCCGCATACGTAAAGCCCAAACCCAAGCGGAGTTTGACAGCATCGACGAAGCGCTCACGAAGTGGCACGGCCGTGGCTTCATATCGGGTGCTGATTTGGTGAGGCTAGATGGAATGGCCACAGCCCGATGGGCGCGGCTATTTCACTCGGGGGACGAAGAAGAAGGAGTAAACCAATGACCCGAAAGACAATCCGACTACACTGGCAGGACTGGTATTCAAGACCCGCCACGGCTAAAGAGTGTAGGGCACACCAGGCCTGGCTGTACAAAGAACTGCATACTTGGGTTACGGAAAGAAGCGCGAACGCGGAAGATGCGGAGGTGCGCCTCGACGACATAATGAACCAGGCCCGTCTTGATTATGGGGTCGATGGTGACATTGCTAATGATAGCGAAACACTAAGCGCTATCGTTAAAACCGTGATGAAACTAAAGGATAACCTACGCTCTCGGTACGAGAAACGAAACAGGGTCGCCGAAACAAAAGCATATTATGGTATTGACAAACCCAAAAATAAGCTTAAAAGTGTGGGTAATAAAAAACTTAAGGAGTTTCAAAATGTCACTTAAACAAATACTGATCAACATAGCACCACCACCACCCTTGTTTTTCATCCGCTCTGCGCTGATAGGTATATCCTGCGGGGTAGGATGGTTGGCTATCGTGTTTGCTGCGGTATACGCGGCGGTGCGGTTCACGGATAGCGCTACTGTCATAGTGGTGGTGTTTTGTTTGCTGGCACTGACCCCTGCAATCATGTGGCTGCCAGGTGCTATCGCTAAAGGAGTAAAGACATGAGCGACGATAAAACACTTATCGGCTACGAGGCCGAGATCATCAAGGGGATGTACCTCTCTATGAAAGGGGACGAGACCCTTGATATCGAAAACCGCGACTCTAAGGTCAGGGTGCTCACCTTTGCGGAGGTCGCCCATTATTCAGGCTTGGATAACCTGGAACTGGCCGCCAGGGACCTACTTGGTATGTGCGGGAGAGACAAACTTTTCGTCCGCCCCTCTCGTGACGGCAATACATTTAGGTTTTGCTTGTCAAAGGAAGGGTTCGAAAAGGCTATTGAGCTGTTGGAAAGCGAAGCGTCAGCATGACAAACACAAACATAAACACACCCGCGCAGCTTACGTAAACTTCAAGGAAGCCGTTGAGGAATTGTCAGTGAAGATTCTTACCGCCACCGTAAAAGTTGACAACTAAGGATATTGTATCTTAAACGTGTTTCATGTGTAGGATTTAACCTACCTTAATTGAATGGAACAAGCTAAATGGAGCAAACAAACAGAATTAGTCCTGACGGACTTAGTGAATGCCCTACGGGGCACGCGGGGGCGCTTAGTTCCATTGGCGACCCCCGCACCTTAATTGAAGGTCAACCCGCGAACGAAAAGGTGTTGACCCCCGAAGGCTGGAAGCCGCTCCACACATTACGCGCTGGCGACCGTGTAGTCGGTGTGGGCGGGAAGTCGGTCAAGGTGTTAGGTGTCACGAACCAGGGTCGCGCCGCCGTATATGAATTAACATTAAGTGACGGGTCTATGGTGAGGGCTGCGATAGGGCAGCGTTTCGACGTGGTTAAGAAGGGCGGCACACGTAAGAATCTAGCCGTGGCTGAGATTGCATCGGAACATATTTACACCACCCCCAGCGGACAGACGAATTACCGTTTCGCCATTGAAGGTGTTGACGTGACAACCAAGCGCAAAAAGGGTTTGCCGCTCCACCCGTATGTCGTTGGCGCGCTATTGGGTGACGGAAGTTGCGGCGGGATGTGCCGCACAGGGAAGTCGCAAAACCGTTTCGGTTTATCCAGCGCCGACCCCTTTATTGTGGAAGAAGTTAACCGTTTATGTCCGCCAGGGTCACATCTTAAACACATTAACCATTATTTTTACCGCTTTCTTATGTGTGTGGAGGGGACATACAAAAAGAAGTCCCCTATACGCCTAGCCGTCGAAGCGGCAGGAATCTGGGGACTTATTGGGGAAGCCAAGCATATACCTGCTGAATACTTAAAACACGGCGGAATTGATTTGCTGAGAGGCCTGCTCGACACTGACGGGTGCGCAGATAAAAGAGGGCACGCGTCTTTTGCTAATTCTTCACCAGACCTGATTCGTGACGTGCAGGCCTTAGTTCGCAGTATCGGAGGAAGGGCCTCCATAACTGCCCCCGATAAACGTGACGGGGGTGGGAGATTAACCATCAAAACACCCCTAAACCCTTTTGCCCTCCCAAGAAAAGTTGAACGTTGGGAAAACGCCAGAACGAAAAAAGGCGTCCACAACACCAACCGCTCGATAAAAAAAGTCGTTCTCATAGGCCTTCGCGACACAATTGCTCTCGAAGTGGATAAAGGGGTTTACATATCTGGGGACTACGTTAAGACGGCAGGATCAAACACCCAAGGATTAAACAATGACACAAAATAAACTACCGCCAGGTTTTCTCGATAAGCTACAGTCTGAACACGGCCCTATTGCCCAAAACTTAGCGAAGTGCCTGCGCCCGACTTTCGTAGCGCGTGAAGAATATAACACTTTGGTCTGGTCAGACTTTAGTTCGATAGAAGCTCGCGTTTTGCCTTGGCTTTCTGACAGTGACGGCGGGCGCGATGTCCTGAAAGTCTTTGAGGACGTCGACGCCGACCCCAACGCCGCCGATCTTTACATACGGGAAGGCGCAAACATCCATGGGCTAACACCTGCGGAAGTCCTTGCTAGAATGAAAAAAGGCGACCCTGTCGCCAAGAGTATGAGACAAGAGGGCAAGGTGGCCGTGCTGGCCCTTGGGTTCGGCGGTGGCGTGGGCGCGTTATCCGCAATGTCTGCGGCCTATGGCTTGCACTTTGAATCTGATAAAGCGCAACACGTTGTCGAGTCGTGGCGATCCAACAATCAATGGGCCGTCGAGTTCTGGAAAGAGTTAAATGACGCTTTTTTCGCCGCTTACAGCAACCCTGGCCACGCATACAGCGCGGGCCGTATTTCTTACGTCTACGATCCGACTTATCACGGCGGCGCGATATTCTGCGCGTTACCTTGTGGCCGCCTGTTGACATATCCGAACCTGAAATATCGCATGGTCGAAAAGATTAACCAGCAGACTGGCGAGACGTATGAGATAAAAGCAATGACTTACCGCAAAGGCTATTCGTGGGGTGTATTGTGGTCGGGTATTCTGGCCGAGAACGTTACCCAAGCTACTGCAGCGTCGATCCTACGAGCGAAGCTACGCAAACTGGACGAACTAGCCCAAAAGGATAAAGCGCAAGGCTATGAGCCCTGGCTTCAGGTCGTCGGCCACGTTCACGATGAATGTATAACAGAATGTTTGAAACAAAACAAAGAGTTGGCCGTTAAAACTTTGACCAATATTATGGAAGCTCCTTTGTCTTGGACTAGCGGCCTGCCGTTAGTGGCGGACACGCAGTCACATTGGTGCTACACAAAGGCTGCTGGATAAAAGAAGTGAAAAAGAAACCGCCCCCAAAGTTTCGTTTGGCCCCTGCCGCGTATAGAACGCTTGTTGCGGAAGTTGAGGACGAGGCGCGCAAGGCGTTTTTGAAATTGCCTGACCTTACTGAGGGGATGGACATGAGTGCCACATTAGACGCGGCGGCTATTGAAGCTATAGAACAATTAGAGGAAAACGATTATGACTGATGAAACAAAAAAGGCCCACGGGGGTCATAAAACCGCACCCGTGGGCCAAACGGCGCACACCCAGCGCCAAGAGGGCGGAGTAAAAACCCTCACCACACACCATACACGAGATACTTTAAGACGTCAACTTTTATCTAACGGCTATACACCTTTAGCTAGTCGGGGGAAGCAGTGCAAAATAAGAGGATGGCCTGAAATACTAATCACGGAAGACGTTCTTGACGATTGGGCTAACTCACAGGCTAAAACGACGACTTGTGTCAGACTTGACAACGGGCTTTGCGCAATCGATTTTGATATTAACCACCCTGCTGCGGATGACGTTATTGAGGCGGTGATTGACGCCTTGCCTCGCACCTTACAGCCCTTTCGTTTAGAGCGGCGTGGCAAAGGCTTCAAAGTCGCGTGGTTCTGCCGTGCTGACACACCCTTTGACGATATGAAAACCGCTAGATGGCGTTCACCAGACGCGGCCTCTGATAGTGACGATACACATATGGTTGAGATTTTCGCGGGAAACACACCGCGCTATTTCGGCGCGTTTGGTCCGCACACTCTCAATGAAGATGGCAGCACCAAGATAGAATACACGTGGCCTGGTGAGAGCCTTAGCGAAGTTCCCCTTCACGACCTCCCTACCATAACTGAGGATCAAGCGGTACTCATAATAGATACGGCGGAAGCGGCGCTAGAGGCTAAACGGTTCACAAGAGTTACTAACACCGTGGCAGGCAAAACTGTATCTGAAACGATCTACAATTTAACCGACGATATGGTTTTTGATTTAGAGATAGGCGGCAGCGCAACGCTCGCTGACCTACCCTCAATGTTAAGACATAACGACAGTCTGCGGTGCACGGCGTCATGGCACGATCCGTCCGCTAAAAACCCCACGCGTTGTGTCATAAGCATGACCAAAGGCGGTAATATATCGATACACGATTTTGACACATCAAAAACGCATATGCCTGAGAGCGCCGATCCCGCTAGCGCTGAGGATTTAGGCGCAAAAATTAGGGGGCTAGCCCCGCGCCTCACGGAACTGGCGGAAATAGCAGGCGTGGCGATACCTACCGAGGGCGCGCCGCACGAAGTGGCTGACACCCTTGCTGCCGCTCTTGCTGAGTTAGACAACGCAACAACAAGTGCCACACGTGGCGTACGCCCCGATTGGGAAACTTTACAGCTACACAGCGCCGATTCCCCAGATATGCGCGTAGCTAAACTTTTGCGCTCATACGCTTTCAAAGGCGGCAAAGGCGGTCACGTTGTTCCTTTGTGGCCTTCCGAAGGCACGGAACCTATGACGATGGAGGGTTTCAAGACTTACGTTAAACCTTATCGGTGGTTTGTGGAAGGGCCGAGAGGCGCGGATAAAGAGGTTAACCCCGCTACAGTGTGGGAGTCTAGCGCCCACCGCGTCACTGTCGATATCATGGCTATGCGCCCTGATATGCCGCGACCCACCTTTAGGCCTTCGGAGGGTTCGGATGGGGGTAAGTTACATCTTAACACATACAACCCTGTCCAGCACGGCTCTGCCGCTGGCGGTAGTGTGCGCGGCGGCGTGAAACTTATGAAACAGCTTTTGCCTGACAGGCGAGAGCGTAAATGGTTTATGCAATGGCTATCGTTCAAGTGGCAAAACCCGCACGTCCCTGGCCCTGCCGTTATCATGGTGGCGCAGGACACTCAAGGAACGGGCCGTGGAACTTTTGAAAGTTTACTTAAGATACTTTTCGGCACTCAATACGTGAGAGAGATAGGGTTCAATACTTTTTCAGGCCAAAGCGGACAATCGGAGTTTGATGACTGGGCCTATGGCTCTTTGATTGCCGTGGTTAATGAGAGTTCTGCGGTGCAGGGTAAAGGTTCCTACGGTACCAAAAAGGATATATATGAGCGGCTTAAGAACCTTGTGCAACCTGGCGCTAACTACAGAACGTATCAGTTGAAAGGTAAGACTTCGAGAACGGCAATGAGTTTTATGTCTAGCCTGCTGATGACTAACAACCCTGACGCGATACCTTTGGTCAAGGGGGATCGACGCTTTACCGTTTTGACGAACGGCGAGCCTCGCGACACGGATTTTTGGTTCGAGATACGATCTTGGATGGAAAATCCCGCTAACATTGCCGCTTTTGTTGGCCTGCTGGAAGGTCTATCGCTTGCGGGCTATAACCCATACGACGATGAACCTCTTGACACGCAAGCGAAGGCGGACATGATACTAAGCAACAAGTCCGAACTTGATATTCTATATGAGCAGACCATGGACAACATGGGAGCACCCTTCACCCCGTATCAGTTCGAGCGTAAGCTACGCACTGCGGGTCACGAACTTGGGGTTGATATAAACCAGGATAGCGTTGCGATGGTGAAGAACAAATTAAAATGCAAAAAAGGTTGTGCTTTTTTGCGCCTGCCAGGTGATACGAATTACCTTAAGTTTCAAAAAGGTACGGGCACGGCTAAGTTTCGAGTCGATGTTTACATCCCTAAAGGGTTTGACGTAAGCACCCTCCCCCCGACTACGGTGGCCTTGCGCAGTCACATTGAAGCTGAGAACGGGCCTATAACACCCAATGAAATAGCAGGCTCACACCCCGCACTCGTTGCGCTTCAAGGGGGTAAAAAATAGGGGAGGTTGCGCGGTTTCTGCCATAAGGTTTTCGCTAATGTCAGAAACTAGCGACTTTTTGAGGTAGCGGAAAACCTTATGTCAAGAAATATCGCCCGCAACATAAGAAGCGAACAAGGCGTCAACTTCTTCCGTGGTGATGCATATAAAATAGAAACACCCCATGGCTAACAAACGATCCCGCCAGTACATCTGTTGTGCTGACAAAACGCCTCCCACGGGCCTCTTTGTTTCGACAAAAAAGACAACGCCCCTTGGCATGGTTAGAGTGCGGTCGGGGAAGCCTCGACCATTGGGTGGGCGCAGTTTAATTGCTAACCCACCATGCGCCTCGGCCTGTTGGACAAGGTAACGCTCAATAACGGATTCGCGGGTTGTTCTGGGGTTTGAAGTCATGGCCGTGGGTATACGACACTGCGGCATAAAAAGCAATAAAACCCTTGACAACGTGAAACACTCGTCCTATTTGGGTTTTGTGCGGTCAGCAGTGGCGATAGGCACGGGGGCATAAAGGTCAGATCAGGCCTACCTCGTTGGGGATGGTATGGCCATGTCACCCCTCACATGGACGCACCTTTAAGGGGTTCGAGTTAGTGTAAAGCATCAGGCACAAACTACCCGTATGTCTGAGGGGGCCTTGGTTTCGAGATAGCCAAGGCGCAATACATGACTCGAACCTCAATTAAAAATAAATTAAACTTTTTCATTTACTTTACTGTCACCCGATTGCACCCGATTGCACCCGATTGCACCCGATCGCACCCGATTGCACCCGATAAAAATAATTCAGACTTTTTTACTTTAGTCTATTGACACCCGCCAAAACCCCCGCTAGTGCACACCCACGACAGAAAAATAAATTAAGACTAAGGAGTAAAAAGATGACCCAAACAGCTAAAGACACCACAAACACATCAGGCGGACATAGTAACGTTGTCGGCGGCTCAACTGCCGCCCGTGTGCTGGCCTGCCCTGGTTCCGTAAAATTGAACCAAGGTGTTAAGCAGGGACACCTGCAACGTATTTACGATCAAATCAAAGCCGAAGAAAAGCCCGTTGGGTGGGACCACGAATGGCCTGATGTTTACCACCACACGACTGTTGATCCTAATGTGGTTAGAATGGTCAATGAAAAATACCGTGAAGAAACTACGTCCCCATATGCGCAGGAAGGAACCGCGCTACATGAGGCTATTGCTCACATCCTTGACAAAAACGCACATCCAACAAGTGTTATAGATGAAGTGTGGGAAGGCGTCGAGATAACGCATACGCTATACCACCAAGCTCTCGCCCCCGCCATCCAAGGTTGGAACGCCTACCTCGATAAAGTCTTTGAGGAAGACGGTGAGGAAATGCGCTACATGGTTGAACGGCGCGGTGCGTTCCCTGGTGTGGCTGGCGCGTTCGGCACTGCTGACGTGGTGGCCTGCACATCCAAACGCCTGACAATATGGGACTGGAAGTTTGGTGCAGGTGTGGAAGTGAGCCCCGACGAGAATGCTCAGTTAATGTTTTACGGTCGTGCGGCAGCGCACACGTCACAACAATGGTTAGCTAGTGAGGGTTTGACGTTAGCGGCTGACACCCGCGTCGATTTGGTTATATCACAACCCCGTACTGGCGACGGCAAGCCTAAAGTTTGGACCACAACCTATGACCGTCTTAATGAGTTCCGCAAAGAATTGGTTGCGGCGGTTGCTGAGGCGCAAGGTGATAGCCCCAAGGTCAAACGTGGCGCTCATTGCAAGTGGTGCTCTGCTGCCACACATAACTGCCCCGCGATGTACGAACTGGGTAAACGTATCATTGACCGTATAAAAGACGCGGAGGAAAACAAAACAACACCTACAGCAAACTTCAAACCTGATGAGCTTTCGCAGTGGTTGGAAGATGCTACGGTAATGGAGGGTTGGGTCAAGAGCGTCCGCTCTTTGGGTATGAGTGAACTTGAGAGTGGCCGCTCCGTACCTGGCAGGGAACTGGATCAAGGTTTAGGGAACGCGACTTGGGTTGATGGCGTGAACGTCGACACTCTGCTGTCGCAGCTAGGCTTACCTGCTAAGGAGCGCCGTGTGACGAAACCTCTATCACCTACGCAAGCCCGCAGCAGGTTGAAAGGTGATATGACAGACCGCCAGAAAACGAAACTTGAGTCAAACATACATCGCCCCCTAGGCGCACTAAAGATGGTGCGTGAGGGTACGGCCAAGAACCCGCCAAAGACCAAAGCTGAGGTTTACAAAAACCTTGGGGACTTTTTCGGCGCTATGGCAGAAACAGATAAAGGAAAAAACTAGTGGGAGTTTGGACCGTAACAAGCAAAGAAGCCGAAGTTAGGGTGCTAGAACACCTTCGTGACGTGCGCAGTCGCGGGACGAAGTCTAGCGTTAGCTCGCTTGAGTGTGTCGCGATCGGGTGCGACTTGAGATTCAAGGTGACGGAGGTTATTTTGGATAAACTGATGTACGCAAAGCTAGTCGAAATGGCCCGAACAGAAAAACCAAGCGACCCACGTTACCGCCTGACAAAAAGGGGGTACGCGAAGGCTGACCGATACTTTTGGGATAACCGTATCACCGCGTTACTGTCCTAAACAGAATAGCCGAAAGGTTATGGAGTCACCTGCCTAGTGGTGAGTTGACGCGGGGCTCCGCGCATAACTAGACTTAAACCTATACAGGAGTTTTTACTATGAGTAATACAACGAACAACCTACCCTCCGTTTTCGGTGGGCTTAAGCAAAACCTGCAACGAGTTAAACAGGCCCTACCCGCCGCATCTACAGAACCGCTATTGCGACTCGGTAAAGACGGGATTTGGGTGTTTGGCCAATCCAACGAGTCTGTGGAGTTTGGCAGTAAGTGGGCAGTTGACCCATTGACTATCAAGCATGGTTTTACCTGCTGGACTAACCGCCAACCTGGTGAAGGCAAGAACGAACTTCTTGGTGAAGTTTTTGCGCCTATGGCGTCCGACCCTGTGAACACGGATAAACTGCCCGATCATAGCCCGTGGCAGTGGAAGCCAGCCGCCTCGGTAACTTTGCGTTGCTTGGACGGCAAGGATAGAGGTACGCAAGTCCTCTATAAGACACCTTCCGTAGGCGGGCTCAAGGCAATCTCAAAACTTTGTGATTCTCTTGAGGCTCAAATCGACACGGGTAGCGACGAAGTTGTCCCTGTGGTTGATCTGCGTAGTGGGCACTACCAGCACAACCAGTTTGGTAAGACCTACACCCCTGATCTACACGTCACGGGTTGGTTGCCTTGGAGCGACAAACTACCTACACCCGACGCGACTGACGCTCCTGAGGAAGCAGGTGCGACGAGTGACGAACCCGTCCGCCAACGCCAGCGGATTGCGGCTTAACTTATGACGTGGGGCGGGTTGGATACCTGCCCCATTTTAACAAGGAAACAGGTTAAGGAGTAAAACAATGCCCACCTACGCAACCTATCTGCTCGCCTATGCCTTGGAGGCTACAGGCGCTGATAAGGAAGACAAAGCACGTTACAGAAACGAAGCTGCGGCTGATGTCCGCTGTGAGTTCGACGCTGGACTTGTCACGGCGGCGTCAGGCGCGCCTGTACTGACCGCGAACGCTTGGCGGCGGGCACGGGAGCGCACGGGAGCCTTTAAGACAACCCGCGCCACCCACGAAGAAGTCAAGGCAAGCCTTGCGGCAACGGCAGAAACTGTTGCCCCCGTTCTTGAATACTTGAAAGATAGATAGGAGCGAACCTATGGGCTACATCAATTTCAAAAGTGAGACCGACCGCGATTTATTATACACCGTGTATAAACACGGTTGCCACGCTGTTGCACGGGAGGCGGCACGTCCTGACGCTGTAAAGGAAGAACGCCTATATGTCTGCGGGCTGCCCTATCACTATAAGGCCTCGCGCATTGCCGACATAGAAAAGGCTTTTGACTTTGGTGTGATGTTTTCACGTCAAGGCGGCGAACTTATGACTAGGGAAGGGTGGGATAACATGACCTACCTGATATACCCTGGCAAGAATAAAGGAGTAAATAAATGAGCTATGCAGATTTTGTTAGTGGCTATATCAGTGTGCGCTGGAAAATGCGGCGCTTCGACGGGGGTGCTCCTAGTCTTGAGGCCGAAGACCGCGCAGACTTTTTTCGCGGTGTGAATTATGCCGCAACACATGACAGGATGTTGCCCTCCGTCGATTGGGCTGCTACAAGAGATTCCTTAGACGATAAAGAACCAAAGGAGTAAAGGTATGGGTTACCACGACTACGTAAGAGGCAACAAAGCTCAAGGCTTACGCCCCGACGACGAAGAATATATGTCCAAGCAACGCGATTTTGCATATAACCAGAAAGACTTTGACGATGGCGTTGCCGATGCAAATTTAGAGTGCATGAAGTCCGAATCGCGTTGGGGCGATGCTAAATACAGAATGTCTGCTATGGCAGATGTGCAGGGGTTACTACCTGGGTTTGAGGATGCTCCCGACGAAATGACGCCTGAAGATGCTTTCGACGAAAGTGTGAAGGCGAACAAACAACCAGAAAACAAATCAGGCGCACAACGTGAAAAACTTCATGCGGCGTCTTATGATCTTGTGCCCTACCAGGAATTGACTGACGCCTATGTGCGTGTTGCTGAAATGGGGGCGGTGAAATATGACGCTTGGAACTGGTCCAAGGGGTTGCCGCGTGTGCAAATCCTTTGCTCTTTGTTGCGCCACACCTTCGCGTATATGCGCGGGAAAGATAAAGACAAAGAAAGCGGACTCTCACACGCTGACCATATCCTATGGAACGCTGTTGCGCTTGTGCATAACATTGAGCATAACCTTGAGGATGGGCGCCGCGCCGAGCCACCAAGGAGCTACAAAGATGAGTAAAATAAGATTAACCTTTTTGCGCGTGTGCCTATATTGCGCACACCGTGAGTCGCGCCGCGCTTTTCTTAAGCGTTTGATCCGTGTAGAAGAAAGATTGGCCCGTATAGAAGAAAAAAGGATGTAAAATGAGTGCTGTATTTGAACCTCTGTCGCAAGACCCTGAAGACTTTTGTTTTTTCGATTTTGAGACTATCGCACTACCTGGCGTAGGGGAAAAAGGTGACCTGAAAGCCGTGGGCGGTGACGTCTACACCCGCAATTCATACGCTAATATATTCACCTGGTCCTTAGGGAACGCGCCTGTGGAAATACTGGCGCTAGACGATTTTAACAAGCGCCTTCAATGGTCAGACCTACCTGAAAGGTTGCACGACTTCTATGGCCGCGCTCTCGCAGGCAAGGCCTGGTTCGTTGCTTGGAATTGCGCGTTTGACCGACAGGTATGGAACGGCCCTGAGAGCACGTTCCCTAAGCTGAGAATTGATATGACACTTGACGCCATGGTTCAAGGTGCATCGTCAGGCTTACCTACAAAGCTAGAACACGCGGGCCGTGCCTGTGGCTTTGGGGGTAAGGATTCAGGCGGTAACCTCATGGCTTTATTTATCGACCACGAAGGTGAAACCCCGCAAAGCAGGCCTGACCTGTGGGCGGAGTATTGTCAGTACGGAGTACGTGACACGGAACTTCTTAGGGACGTCTTTCAGGCAACCCGTTCCCTACCGCGTCAAGAGTGGGAAGACTACTGGACCAGCGAACGCATTAACGACCAGGGGATTGGTGTGGATGTGTGGTTCGCCCAACGTGCTGCGGTTGTTGCTAGTGAAAACATAGCCCGCATTAACGCTGACCTAACCCGCCTGACAACGGTGGTGACCCCGCGCAATCGGGACGGGGAACTTACCTATGTGGAAACGTCAGCGGTTACGAAAGTGACGCAAGCTGCCCGCCTCTGCCAGTGGGTTTACGATAGGCTGCCGAGTGACGAAGCCCGTGACATAATGGTTAAAGAGTGGGACTTGGAAAATGAAGATGATATTAAGCCAGCAAAGATGTCGCTAGAAAAGTCCCGTATAGAGGCGCTACTTGCGTATTTTGAGGGGTTGGATGATCTAAGGACTATAGACGAAACCACCGTCGAAGCGTTGGAACACCGCCTGTACGGCGGCGGTTCCGCACCTGCAAAGTTTACCAAGCTGGCAAAGATGCAACACGGCGGGGTTATGCGCGGCCAGTTCGTATTCAATGGTGCGGGGCAGACTGGACGCTACTCGAGTCGCGGTGTGCAGTTGCACAACCTACCCCGCAAGAGCTTAGGCGATAATGAGGGTAAATATATGCACGAAATATCAGAATTGGACTTGTTGCCTGATGCTATCGCTTAACGACTTCCATGAGTATCAGCACAACAGTGTTACGGAACTTTATGAGCGTGACCGCGTTCTGGGGATGATGCCAACAGGCGCGGGTAAGACTGCCGTGGGCCTGACGGCGTTCTCGGAACTGCAACGTGCTGATGAAGCCCGCCGCGCTATCGTGCTTGCGCCGCGCCGCGTGGCTGAAACGGTGTGGCCTGCTGAAACTGCGGAGTGGGAGCAAATTAAGCACCTTGACGTTGTATATGTAGGTGGGACGCCCAAGAAACGCCTTGAGATTCTTGATGAAGACCATGACGTCTATTGTGTTTGTGAAAATAACATTAAGTGGTTGGAGGAAGTACTCGCCACCTGGCCGAAAGACCGCCAGGTGTTTGACCTGCTGATAGTGGATGAGGCCAGCCGATACAAGAACCCCCGTGGTTCCTGGTCCAAGGTGCTACGAAACAAACTAGCAAAGCGTTTTCAGAAAGTGTGGATGCTGACAGGCTCACCGCGCCCTAATAGCGAACTTGACTATTACACAACTGTCACGGTGGTTAGCCAAGCTACGGCCTGGGGGGCAAGTTACGACAAGTGGCTCACAAACAACTTCTATCCTACAGACTATGAACGCCGCAAGTGGGCGATAATTCCTGACCGCACGGATAAGATTAACAAGGACGTGGCACGTTGGTCGTTCCGCGTTCCTCTTGAGGCCGTGCCAAGGCCGTCCAGCGATCCCATTATCCATGAGATAGATATGCCTGATGACGCTAGGGCGCACTACAAGCAAATGGAGCGTGAGTTCGTCGTAAACCTAAACACCAAAGACGTTATTGCTATGGATAGTGTAGGTGCATCGGGGAAACTTAGTCAAATGGCGCAAGGTTTTGTCTATGACGAAAACCGTGTGGCGCAGGATGTAAGCACGGCAAAAATAGACTACCTCAAAGAGTTCTTGGACCGCGTGGGCGGTGACCGCGTGTGTTTGGTTTATTGGTACAGGGAAGACCTAAAGCGCATACAAAGCCTGATACCTGATATTGCCAACCTTGGCCACGGCTCGGCGGGGGCGTATGGCACGGAAGTTCAAAGGGCATGGAATGCGGGGGAGCTACAATACTTGGCGATTCACCCTGGTTCGGCGGGTCACGGCGTTAATCTGCAAAAGGTTGAAGCCCATATGATTCACTATTGCCTCACCTGGTCTGCCGAATTGTATTCACAAACTGTTGCCAGGTTAGCCCGCCAGGGTTACGCTGGTGGTGGCAGGTTAATGAATCACTTGCTAGTCTGCAAAAAGACTATCGACGAAGCCAAGCTAGAGCGGGTTCAAGGTAAACTTGACGCGCAAGAGGCGGCCATGAAATATATTAAATCCGTCTTGTCTTGACAAACAACGACTCGGGTATTATGTGTGAATAGTTCACCTTGGAGCCGCCTCTGCTGCCAGTATGCGTCCAAGGTTTTTAATTAGTGGCCGCTAGTTCAACTGGTTAGAACCCACCGCTCATAACGGTGAAGTTGCCAGTTCGAATCTGGCGCGGCCCACCAATCGGGGGAGTAGTTCCAAAAGTAGCTTCGGCACTGCGGGGCTCCCCCCACGGCGGGGTTTACTCGGCAGTCTCATTGCGTAGCAACGGAGCCCCCGCCTAATGAATCGTCGTCGGTCGGATGGTGCGGGGGTTTTCTTAAACTTCCCCCCGCAGCTGCCGTCCAAGGGGGCTTTGTGGTGCATCGTCACCCCTGACAGACCGACGACGAACGTTATAGGACACGTGAGCGACTGCAAGTGTCCATCCGCAGCGTAGGTTGTCCAACTGGGATAGTGGATACGGCTTAGGCCTAAGAGATTGTCGAGATAACCAAGGGGTCGCTTGCAAAGGTGGCCCTTTCGGTTAGAGCGCACCCTTGATAATGGTGAGGTCGGAGGTTCGATCCCTCCCCCGCCTACCAAGCCGCGTTGGCTGAGTGGTTAGGCGGCGGATTGCAAATCCGTACCAGGCTGGTTCAATTCCAGTGCGTGGCTCCATTGTCTTTTGATCCGCGATAGCTCAGGTGGCAGAGCGTTTGACTGTTAATCAAATTGTCGCAGGTTCGAGTCCTGCTCGCGGAGCCAAATTAACCCTTGACACAAGCACTGGCAAGGGCTATGTGTAACTTGACCAGAACCCCCACGCCTCTCAACGACGCGCACCAGGGGGTTTATTCTTGAACAACCTCCGCCACGCCTCTACACAAAGCGCACCCTGGCGGGGCGTTTCCAACCTATACCCAACGGGAAGCTCCGCTCCCGTTCCAAAGGCTCCCCTCGGGGGGCCTTTCGCGTTTTATTGGTTAATGTATTTTCTGAATCAATACATGATGCGCTATTGACAACCGCTAAACTACCCCCTATATTAGTCGAGATATGTCCGCCGCCTCTGCCCCCTCGGCTTGTACCGAGTATGCAAGCGGCGGATTTCTATCCCTAGCGGGGTAAGGCCATAAAGAGCATTTTGGAGGACGGCCGTCAGGTGTAATCGGCCCCTCCATGTAGGATGGCAAGTCAGCCTGAAGGCTTGTTTGCAGGACACGTTAAGGTGGTTTCCGATCCCGTTGAGCTAAGGAAACGCTACTACTGCAAGCCCGCCCCCGTATTAAGGAATCAAATCCTCATAGTCTGGGCAACCCGCCAGAAACACGCTGTAGGCTTGCCCTATCTCATTAGCCGTCTGCTCAGTGTCCAACCTTGAACGTGACGGGAGGCTCTCGCCCCATGCACGACAAAGGCTAGCCTCAGTCGCGCCAACCGTGGTTATCGGTTTTTGACACGCTGTCAGGGTCGAGGCTACCAGCAACCCGCTTGTCAATATCTTTAGCATTTTGTAAATCCTTCATCATTAGTTTCTGCTCGCGCTGTTGCGCAGCGTTCCTGCGGTCTGCGGCGCGTAGGCTTATCAGGGCTGCCACGACACCTACAGCGCCCCATATCTTAAGCCAAGGAACGCCTAATGCGCCTAATAGTTTCATCATTTTGTTAGCTCCGTCTTAGCTGTCAGGCGGCCATAGAATGCGTATATCAGAGCCCCCGCCTCAAGAATCTTGAAGACGTTATCGGTGGCCTCGGCCTCGTTTAGGATGTTTACGCTAAAGAGGTCCAGCACAACGACAAGCGCCGCGACGAAAACTCCAATGACTGTTTTGGATACCCACCAGGGTTTTTGATATTTCATACGCTTAACACTTTCTTAGTTTGCGGTTCGTGCTGTTACGGCAAAGGCGAGGCCTTCTTTCTGCTGCTTGTCCCTTTGAATCTCGCCATGACCATACACCCCAAGGTTGCCGTAAAGGGTTTCTAACGCGTCCACAAGGCGAAGCCCTGCTCTGACCTGCGGCTCGGTGGGGGCCGCGTTCTCGCGGTGTGACGCCAGGTGAAACGAAACACCTATTGAGTTGTTGTTGCCAAGCTGGCGGGCGACGTGGGTCCGCGCCTTATAGTCACGGGGCTTGATGTGATTGGTGCGCTTGGTCAGGGGTGCAGCCTGGTAAATCGTCCCATCCGTGTCGATCACAAAATGATAACCAAACATATAGCCGTTGGGCGGCCTGGGCGTATTGATGTACTTAATAAGCCCCGCAACACTCGCCCCTTTAGCTGAGGCGGGGTGGTGGGATATGATACCCTTAAAAGGTTTTGCTCGTTTAGTGGCTGTTACACCGTACGGCAGCGAAGCATCCCCTTTGTATATGATATTCATGCCCTCAAGGCGCTCTCCATCGTCAGATAGGAACGGCTTAGGCTTCGGCGCGGACGGCGGAACTTTACCTGCGGGGTTGGAAAACAACTTGAGCAATAGGCGAATTAAAGTCGCGATAAGTTTATCTTTCATTTTTTCGCCGTGTTGCACCCTTCGGTTTCAAGGTGGCGTAGCCTATCCTCTTGCCACGTTCTCGCGGCACTGGTTTTTTCAAGGTCACGAATCCGATCTTCGTGATCCGCCAGTATTTTACCGATCCCCTCGACGGCGACTGTTAGCCTATCGACTGACCTGCTAAGTACGAAGCCCGTCCTGCTTATAAAACCTAAGAAAGTCACGGTTCCCGTTGCCCCTAGCGTTAGTACTGCCTCAAAAATTGCGAACTCAAACATTTTGCCCTCTCGTTGTTTGTGTTAAGTGTATCATAGGTCTGCAACGCTAACACCGTCGGGGGTGTTCTTTTCGAACTTTTCTCCAATCGCTTCAAGCAGCCCCGCAACGGTTTTAATCGGCACTGACGGGTCAGTCGCCTCAATGACGGCGGCCTTCGCCTCGCGCCTTTCTTTTGCGGCCTTTCCGATCAGGCTTTTGTATGCTTTGTTTTTTGCCAATATGGTACGCGCAAGAGCCTCCAACGCCTTAGGGTCGTCCCCTACGTCATTGGTCAGCGCTTCAATGTCGTCGCTCACCTGGTCGCTTTCGCTCAAAACCGAATGGGCCGCCCTGACTTTCGCCTCCCAAGTTAACACCTCTTGCGTGGTCGCGGTACCCGCTGCCCTCGCTAGACGCATTGCGTGAAGCGAAGCGACCATGCGTAGGCCGTCAGCCCGCCAGTCGTCATGCGTTTTGGCATCTAACCTAATCTGCTCCAAGTCGGGCTTTTCAAGTAAGGCCCAGTCAGGCATGACTTCACCAATCTCTTGAATGATGTAGCCCCTACCCTCTTGATCCCAGTATTCCTTGCCCGTATTGTTTTCAACTGACTCCCAAGTGTCGCCATTGAATACGGGGGTTTCGCCTTTCTTGGGCTTTGGCGGCTTAATGGGGGTTGTGTTGGCAGGGTGTAAGAAAACCCCTTCCTCTAAGGTGCAAGGGTCAGCTTTGTCCTCACCCGTATAAGCCCCTGTGGTGTCTGAATATGCGTAAACGATCATGTTGTTTATCCTACTATATCTAAAATTTTATGCAAGCTAAAAGGGCAACGTTGCGTGACCTTGTTTCGGTTGCGACTCTTGGCGCTCCGTTTGAACCTTGGGTCTCTAAGGTTGTCGCAGATAGGGCGGAGGCTATATCGTTTAGGGTCCTAGTCCTAGAGTTAGGGACAGCAGGAAGCGGACTGAGCCCCCCTAGGTCGTCGGTACGCCCCGCGCCACTATCCCCAACGGATTCCCACCAACTCCTCTGAGTCCCCGTACGCTCTATGTTATGATTGTGGCCCTGCATAGCGTCACTCTGTGATGATCCGAAAACCCGCCCCTGGTCTACACCGCTTCGGTTATCGGTCCAGCCTCGTATAAACTCACCCCGTAAATTAGGGATTTGGAACGTTGTGGAACCGTTTCCTGCCCCGAATGTTGTGCTAATTCGGGCGAAAAGGGCGTTGTACGTTGTCCGAGATATGGTTGCCCCGTTCGCCCTTAACCAGCCAGAGGGAATCACGGTCGTGGCAAAATAAGCAACGCTCCCAACAAGCGCCTCGTCAAACTCGTGCTTAATCGCCTGCGCCGCCCTAAGCGGATTCATATAGGTCACGGTATCTGTGCCACCCTCCGCTTGTGCTTGGCTGGCAAAAGCTACCTGCAAAACGGAACGCGCTTGGGCTGGCGTTAGGTCCTGAGCCAACCCAGCTGTCGTGCTTCGCCCTCTTATGGTATTGGCGGGGTATACCCCGTCGATAGGCCCAACCTCGATCCAAGCTGTGTTCGCCGCGTTCCTTCGCTTGATAACGTTGTTGGCGGTATCTGCCCAAATCTGGTACGCGTACCGCGTGGCGGGTTGTGTAGCCCCCGCCGATTGCGAGGCAAGCGCTTGCAATGCTGCATTGACATCCGCTCGCGTGGCGGGGAAAGTCTGGTTTGCGATGTTAAAGTCGTTCTGTGACATAATTAAAACCCTCTGGCTGTGTAGTCGACCAAAACTTCGTTGGCGGCTAGCCCGTTCTGGTCATAGATTTCGACCGTGAAGCCGCTCACGGTTTTGTTTTTAACGGTGGCAAACATGCCTTGGCTGCCGTTCTGGACCGTTAAGTTGATACGCGGCAACTGGAAAAACCGCTCTGAAAATGTGAAGGTTCGTCGCCCGTTCCTCACTGAAACGTCGCGCCCAAACTCCTCCCGATCAAGTTTCTCTATGAAAACCCGAACCTGACTAACCCTCGGGGTGACAAAGCGGTCAGCGCTGCTAATCTTAACTCTAAACCGCAGGAACCGCTTGTCCACCTCTGTGGCAATGAATGGCAACCAGGGCGTCGCGTCGGTGAAACTTGCGCTAGACGCGGCCTGGTACTCGACTGATATGTCCGTTGCATCGGTCAAGGTTTCCAGATCGTCGAACAAGCCTGGGTAAGAGTCAAAGAGGCCGCTTTTACTGTCGAAAAGGTTTGACGTTTGAATCACCTCAGCGTCCACTTCGGAACGAATGCGAATGCCGTTAGCAGCGGGAAGGGTCTCCGACCCTACGGTGGCGATCTTTGACATCATAAATCCTAGCGGGTCAAAGTCAAAGACACCCTCTTGCGCGTCAAACAGCCCTTCGCGCTGGTCAAAAAGCGAACTCGCGTCCAATTGAAGGGGGACGGTGGGGTTATAAACGATTTCCCTAACCAGATTAAAGTCTTGCTCTGGCGTGCCGACGCTGTCTACAACAACCCTAGTGGCAGTATTGCTGGCGTTCCCAGACTTATCAAACGTGCGAATGAAATACGTCCCTGGCAAGCTAGGGACTGCAACCGAAGTACTAGGCCGCGCTATCCGCTCAACTAGAACACGCGCAGCCTCGTAAGTCGCCCCCGTTGTTTCTGAAAACTTCAAGCGGCAGTGGCTTAGGTCAAGGTCAGACGGCAGTGTCCAATCCAGAGTAGAAAAACGACCATGTGCATTTATTCGGAAGTCGGTAACGGGGCCCGGCGGGGCAGATTTGCCAACTACTGTATGGTGAAACTCGTAACCCGCGCCGAGAATCCCGTCTTGCCCGATAAGCTTGACTTCTACAATGTAGCGCTTACGATCCTCGACTGCAGGGACGCGAAAGTCGCCAAGGTCAGAGGTAGCCGCCGCCGAAAATCCCTCCCCTGGTTCGTCTTTTTTCCAGCGGATTTGCGCTCTCGGATAGAAGCGGTTGTCAGTTGAGACATTGACTCCAAGGCTTGTGATAACGGTCTCGCCCTGAAACTCTAGAAAGTCGCTCAAAACAACAGCAGGTTCTTCATTGCTGACCGCAAAAACGGTTAACCAGGGCGACCATTCAAAGCCCCGTGAGGGGTTGTCAGGCTCATAGGCTATACGTATTTCATAGGTCCTGTTGTATATGAAGTTCCTGCGGATAATATCGGTTCCCAGGGTAGTGTCAAAAGACTGGCCTCCAAGGACCTGCGCCGTTGTCCCATCGACGGTGTTCTTTTCCCTTACCTCGTATTTGACAAAGCGGGCCTCCGCTATGTCAGCATCCCAAGTGATCCGAATGCCAGGCTCAACTGGTGCGCCGTTTGCGTCCAAGACCGTCTCAGAGGTCGCCGTGAACGTCTCGACAACCAAAGGGGAAAGCGCGGTCGCAACGGGCGCAACAACGGGCAGGGGCCTGTAGTCCGTTGCGGGCGTCCAGCTGTAATCTGTGGGGTCTGTCTCGGTCAAACTAAAGACGCAAGTGCCGTCAGGGCTATCAGCGATTGCATCAACCACGAAGTCTTTATTGACGTAACCGTTGCGGGCGGAGGTCCAGCGCACTGTATCCAACGGCTCAAGGACCCAAAACTTAGGCGGGAGGGTGATGGTATGACGCCGCGCCCGCCGTGCCTGCGCCAGCCCCGCTTTCATAAGACGCTGGACTTGTACGGGGTCCGTCACAAAGGGCAGGGAAACGTTGCTGACGGCCCGCCTGTTGTCATCCTCAGTTTCCAAATCGGTCCTTAGTAGGGGCGGCGCGGTTTGTGGTTGCCAGGCGTTTGCTGGTGAGGGGTAGGTGACCGAGATACCATTGACGGCGTTAGAAAGCCCTAAAAAAGGGGTGAACGTCCTGTCAGCCGTGGCTGTGACATCGTCGTCGGTGAAGCTCATGACGTGGGCGTCAGGCTGGACTCCCAAAACCCTAAACTTGCCCGCGCTCTCGGCTATCCTGCCATTGAAGCAAGACAAGACATCCTCAATCACATCGACCGCTTGCCTATCAACCGAGATTTGCCCGTTCACCTGATAGCCCGCGTTCTCGCACTTGACCGACTGCGCCGCAAAGTTTGCCGTGTCTAATTGGGACTGTGTTATTTTCTGCCCGCCAAAGAACCAGTCATCGCCGAACTCTATCCCTGAAAGGATTGTATAGATGAAGTCGACGGGGTTGTTGTGCGTGTTGGCGGGTGCGGCCCCCGTCCCAGTGTGGGGCTTCGTTAGGTTTATGCCGTCCACTTCAAAGAGCAATTCAGGGAAACTGCGCCAGAGTCCTTTCTTGCCCGCCCTGAAAGTCACAACGACATAGGCGTTCCCCCGACCAATGAACCTACTTGAAGTCGTGGCAGTTGATAGCGGCTCGAAGCGGTGGTCACGCGGCGTTTGGAGGAAGGTGTTGTAGGTTGTCTGCGTGCCGTCAAAGAAGTTAACCCAAGCATAGTTCGTGTAGTCTTTTGCCCCAGACGCGTTGCCGAGTATGCGTTTGCCGTATTCCGAATGAACGCTGCTTTCTGAAATAGTAACCTTTTCGCCGTCGATAAACATCCCTGCTAGACCGCGCACGGGGAGGTTTGACAGCTCTATGACCATCGTCAAGTACTCGTTCTTGTTTTTGGTAGTGCCCCACTCGTCTGCATAGACAAGTGTCCCCGCCGTTGCGTACCGCCCAACAATGAAAGATTGCGGGATGTTAGCGCCCCTTGAAAGGGTACCTTGAACGCCAGGACTTCGTGAGCCAGACCTACCCCCCGAGAGGGATTCTGCTATCGCGCCGATTGCGTACGAGATAGCTACATCAACCAGACCCTTCGCGAATAGACTCAACCCGCCGTACCAAGCGGTGGTCGCAAAAGCCGCCGTTACCGCTGCCGCTGCCGCAGTGACCCAACTCATTATATTGCCTTGACCCAATTATGGTCCAGCAGGCGCATGCCTGCTTTCTCGTAAAAGCCCGCCACTTTGCTTTCATGCGCCCCCGAGAACAAAAACGCGGCGCCCTTACCCTTAGCCCATGCTTCCAGTGCCTTGAAAAGCCTGACGGCCCCAAAACGACGGTAGGGCTTAGCGCAGTACCAAGCCACGACATGGGCCTGCCGCGCCTGGGCAAACGGGTATTGGCTCACCTGCCCAACAATAAACCCTTGAATGACGCCACCGCGCTCAACTTTAAGGCAACAATGGTTGTCGCTGTTAATAAACTCCATGAGCCTGACCGAGGCGAAAACGGGGTCAAAGGGTAGCCCCCCGCCACTTTCTTTCTCAGACTCCTTGCCTAGCACCATGATGCGGGGAATGTCTTGCTGCTGAATATCCATTAGGAACCTCCCCAGTCTAGCTTCCTTGACCCCATGGAAGCGGCGTAGTATCTGAAAAATCCATCATCACCCGCCCGCGCTTTCTGGTATTCATAAGAACGGGTAGCAGGGTTCGTGCGCGTTAGGTCTTGGATGCTTGATTTGCAAACAATATCGACGCTGCCGTCCAACCCGTCAGGCTCGTCTGTAAACTCGATAGTGTCAACTATTCCAGAAAAACGGCAACGGGCGGGGTCAGGATTTACAGCATCGCCCCCCAAAAAGCTCCGATAGAAAATGACCGTGGTGTATTTGACGTTATGCCCCCTGATTAGGTTGTTCACATGCGACGAAACGTTCGAGAGCCGTATGGTGGTGCGCGATATGGTCAAATCAGAAACCCGCGCAACCGCCCCAACCCCAACAAGTTGCCCTGCGCCCAGCCAAGTACGCGCATTATTGCGGCCGGTGAACGGGTCAATCACACGGTGGCTAATAGCCTCGACCCCTGACCATATGTAGTAATGCGCGGGGCTGTTGTCCGATATGTTACGCGCTCTTATTTCTATGAAGTCACGCGGGCGCAATATCGGTGCTGATAATGTAGCCTGTTCGCTGGTGGTGAGCTGTATCATCGTAAGGATTGCACTCCTGAGAAGGTAACGGTGGCGTTGTGGGTTGCCCTGTCGATAGACAAAAGCGGGCGATTCAAGGTGCTAGGGTCACGGCGGAACCTAGCTGCTGGTCGATTAAGAAAGATTTGGTTAGTTAGAAACCCGCCCCCCGTCTTTAGCAAAAGCGGACTCATGGTTGGCCAAACCGTCACTTGGTCCCCCGAAACGGCTGTCACTCTGTGGTAATACCTTGATGTGCCCACGTTCATAACGAAATTGTCACCAGGGGTAAGCCTGTATTGGTTGAATGCCGAACTTAAGGGGAATAGCGTTAAAGTTCTGCAATCGTCGGATATTGATGTAAAGTAAAAAGAGAGCCCCGAAGCCCCATGCGTCGCCCGAACGTAATTTTTCGGTGTAGGTCGTTGCTTGTCGTAAATAGGCACCGTCCCAAGCGACCCCTCAAGCGACATGATCTCAGTTTCTAACTCATAGGCGTCCTCTAACGGCATAGCCACTGTAGTGAACCCGCAGGTCCAAAGCCCTTGCCCTTGGGCCACTGACGCCGAAAAGCCGCCTTGTGTTGTCGAGGTCTGTTGGCGATACAACGGCGAAATATGCCCTTCGGTTATTTCAATGTCAGAGAACCAGAGTTCGTCGGTTATGCTCACCACTTGGCCGCCCTCCCAATTGCGCCCCGCTGAATGTTACTAAGGCGTGTCATATCAAAGATTGCACCCCCGAAAAGGTAACCGTGGCCTGACTAGCTATCCCGCTAACGGACAAAACGGGGCGGCTCAAGACGTTAGGGTTTAGGCGGAACTTAGCCGAAGGCTTTTCAACTGATATAATGCTGAAAGCCGAGGTCTTGCTTAGGTTAGTACTTAGAGGCGGCCAGACCGTAACCTGGTTCCCCACCACTTTCGTCACCCTGTGCAGATAAAAAGGTTCGGTGTTTCTGGGCCGTATAGGCTCGAAATAATCACCCACTGAAAGGCTGTAGGCGTTGGTGGCTGTGTTCATGGTGAGCGTTTTGCAATCGCTAGAAACGGCCCCATAGGAAAGGTGCAAACCATCCGCCCCATGTGTCGCCGCCACATAATTCTTGGGGTAAGGCCTCCGCTTGTCGTAAATCAGCACCGTCCCAAGCGACCCCTCAAGCGACATGATCTCAGTCTTTAGCTGATAGGCGTCCTCTAACGGCATAGCCACTGTAGTGAACCCGCAAGTCCAAAGCCCGACACCTTGATCAATAACCGTCGAAAGCCCACCTAGTGTTGTCGACACCTGTTGGCGGTGCAGGGGTGAGATATGCCCGTCCGCCACATCTATCCCGTCGAACCAGGTTTTGGTGACTATGCTAACCACTAGATAACCCGCTCATTTTGGCCTTGGCGGATGATCTGGATGACATCGCTGCGAAGCCGTGCCCTGTCATTTAACTGCTCGCGCCTTAAGTTATCAACGGCTTCGTTATTAGTCCCCCTAGCGTCAACAGCGTAGTTCACACTCACATTTACAACACTGCCGCCGTTACCCCCCTGAGCAGCGACCCCAAGCCGCCCATCAGAGCCACGTTTAAGGGGCAGGATAGCCTCTGGCCCCGCTTCGCCCATGACACCAAGGTTGCCCCCGCGCATGCCGAACGGCGTGGCACGATTTACGACGCCGCCGTAGGCGAAAGGAATCACCTTCCCGTTGTTAAAGGCGTTGCCGTCAGCGTTAAATACGAAGTCCAAAAACTCGTTGCCTTGCGGGAACGCGGCAGAAAGAATCCGCTCAAAACCTCGTTGGGCTAGCTTAGACTGGAGCAGCTTCGAAAAATCCTCAATGGCGTCACCCGCGCTCTTAGCCCCCGTGACAATATCAGCAAAGAAGTTTGCTGCTGCTTTTGTGCCTTCGGTTAAACCTTCAATAGTGCCGTATATCTGCTCGCGTATCTTTTCAAGAACCTCGGTTGCTTCATCCTGGTTAATGATCTTAAGTTCGACGGTGCGGTCTATCGTTGCCCTAGCGTCCCTAAGCTGTATCTCTTTGGCAAAGGTTTCATCAACCGACGAACGTAGTGCCTCGTAAGCTAGTCTAGCCTGCTCGGCCTCGTCGATGGTTTTACCAAGCCCGAAGTCTAACGCTATGTCAGCCTCCGCTGTGCCGCTTACGCCAACGCCAAGGGATTCTTTTACGCCTCGCAAGAAGGAACGGCGGTCAGCCTCGGTGAGGGGTTTCTCCGTTACAGGGTTTTCCGCACCCACCGCAAGCCCCGTGTCAAAGGCCGTATTAGCCTCTTTCAACCGTTCCGCCACTCTAAACTCCGCATTGGAGCCCTCATAGAGACTGTCCAGTGCTTCCTGCGCGGGCTTTAGCGTGTCGGTTAGCTTCGCTATTTGATCTATGATTGGTTGCGTCAGCCGTGCAGTTTCTATAAACCCTAACCCAAGGTCACGGGCGTATTGCTCTGCCAGAACTAGGTCGTCGTTAAGTTCTTTTAACGCGGAATCAGATACGTTGTATTTTTCGGTTAGTTCTTGAACGCCCTCGCGCACCTCTTTTGTCACATCAATCTGGTCAGCAAGCCTCGCATTGATCCCCTTAACACCCGCATCGTACTCCGCTTGGGATATACCACCAAGGTCTAAAGTCTTAGTAAGTTGCGCTATCTCGGTCTCCGCTTGCTTAACGGCGTCCGCTCTTTCGTATTCCGCTTTTTTCTGGGCGTCCACTGACGATATAATATCGCGGGCGGCGTCTATGTTGGCCTGTTTCAGCGTGTCTAACAGTTCGATCTGTTTTTCTTTGCTTATAATGTCTTGGGCCACAAAAGCGTCTAACTTCGTCAGCGTGTCAAGGTAGTTAAGCTCGGTTGCGTTGCTCCCGTTTATCTGGCGCTCTAGCGCCTCAAAGGCGTTTGTACGCTCGACTAAACGGGCTGCGGCAGTTCTTTCCGAACCCGCCGCGTCACCAAAACCTGTCCCAAACTCAATACCTTTTTCGTACTCAAGTATCCCCTGCTCGGCCAGGCCACGCTGCACCGTTCTGCCCGTTATCTCGTTGTTAAGTCTGCGCCCTTCCGCCACGCGGTCACCATTAACATAGTCAAACAGATATTTTACTTGCTCGTTGGTTATGGGGTTGCCTGCCGTGTCAATGTAAAGTCTTCGGACAAACTGCACAAAGTCCTCTATGGTGGCAGGGTTAGCCTGTAGCTTGTCGAATTCGGCTTGAACCAGTTTGGCGGTTTCAGGGTCGTCTAGCTGTGTGCGCAACTGCGACTCGACGTTACCCACAACAGACTGAATAGACTTACCTTGGAAACGCCTGCCGTTAATAACCTGGTCAAGGCCGTCCTCAAGTGCGGGTAAGTTTGACGTTACGTCCACAACTATCTTAAACCGCTCGGCCTGTGTCAAAGCCCTAATATCGTCGACTGTAGATTCTAAGGTTAGGCCAAGGGCTTCAAACTCGCGATCCAGCGTTTTCACCGCCGCACGGGATGCCTTTAGCGCGTCATTCATTTGAATTAGGTAGTACGTAACCCCCGCGCCTATCGCCAACCCAAGTACCACCAACGCCCCTGCAGCACTCCGCGCTGCCGCTATTAAGCCCCTAAGAGCCACTCCTAAAGGCCTAAACCCGTTACGTATCCCCAATTTCATTATCTCTCTAAGATGCACCATACGTAAGCCAAGCGTCAAAGTAGTGCCGTCTGCCACTACAGCAGCTGCAGCTTGTCTGAGTAGTGATCTCGTGTAGTAAACCGATCGGGCCGTTGCTACGACAGTCTGATACGCCACGTTAAGGATCGCACCACCAAGCAAGAGAACGGGTTTCAATACCCTAAGCCCTATCAGGACACTTAAACCTAAAAGTATAGCATAGAACGCTTCGGTCTGGTCATTAACAATCTTAAGTGCACGTGTTACACCCGCAAGCACGGGTTCCCCAAGCTCAAGTAGCTGGTTTTTCGCTCGTGCCACTTCGACGTTAAAACGCTGCGAGAGTGATCCCGACGCTTTTGCAAACGCCTCATCAAGAGCCCCCGCAGAATTGACGGTGTCGAGTAGGTTATCGTCAAGGGTTTTCAATTCGTCGTTTAGTAGGGGCGTGATAACGGCCAGGGCTTCCGTCGAACCAAACAACGTCTTAAGCACGTCCGCCGTTATTCGGGTGTCACCCACTAACTGCCGTAGGGTACCCGCAAACCCCTTCGATTTAAGTGCGTTCTCGTCCCACGCGATACCTAACTCTTTCGCTAGTTTTACGGCCCCTTCCGTAGGCGCGTTTATGGCTACAATGGCGGCCCTGATACCTGTCACGGCTTCGTTAGTGTTTATACCCGAAGCCGTTATCGCGGCTATTGCCGATGTGAGCGCCTCGAAGGACACCCCCGCGCTGGCGGCAATCGACGCCACCCTACCTATCGCGGTGCTTAATTCGTCGATTGTGGTTTTACCGTTCTTGACTGCCGTGAAAAGTAAATCAGAAACTTCTGTGGCATTTAATCCCTCTATCGCATAGGCGTTCATAACGCTTGTTAGCGCATCCACTGCCCCTGATAATTCAGCCGCACCGCCCACGGCCAGCTTGTTCGCCGCGACCAAAACCTTTTGGGCCTCGGCTCCCGCTTCCGCGCCTGCCGATATAATGTCATAATAAGCCTGTGCCTGGTCTGCTGCCGAACCGCCAAAGGTGGCTGCTAGGTCTTTGGTTGAACGCTCAAGGAACCTCATTTGGTCTGACGTACCTTCAATCAAGGTCGAAACTTCGGCTAGAATCGCATCGTATTTCAAGAACGCCGTTCCTGACGAGCGTAGCAAAGCCGTGCTAGCTGCGGCTGCCGCCGCCGCCATAGCCAGCATGGCAGTTTGGGCACGCCCCGCGCCCTTGCTAACGTTATTCAGCGAACGCTTGCCACGGTTACCTAAACGGTGTAGACGGGCCTCGGTCGTGCCTGCTTGGGTTTGGACCCCCTGCATAGCCCTCTTGGCCCTGTCCGAACCGCTCTCAAACCCCGTAGGGTTTACGTTTAGGTTTAAGGTTACGTCATTAGGCATTAGGCTTGTTCTTTGCTACCCAGTTACGGAAAAAGACGTCCATGTCTAAGATTTGTCTAACCACTGTCTGCCGCCTTTCCGCGTTGTTAATCTGCATCAGGTCTAACACCGATAGCATTTCTGATATTTTCAAACCTGCAACGCCCCCTAAAGAGCCGTCCCGCGACTGGTTAAGGAGCCCGAAGGCCCCCCAAACAGTAGGGTTCACCACGGTCTGAAAGGGCTCAAGGTCATCAATGGCTTTTTGATTGCCTTGAGCGGCTTTTCCCTTGATATACTCTAAGCCCTCACCAACCCGAAGATGGGCTTGTAAGAGCGTTATGAGTTTTTTGTTTCCTCACCCTCCAACGCCTTTTCGACTTCCGCTTGCCAGTTAGATAGGTCTGTAATATCATCCCTAAATTGACGTATGCACTCGACAACATCAGGGTGTACGAAGTCACACAACGCAAGAAAGTTTTCTTTGGTTGTTTTGAGGTCTTTGCCCCCGTTTTGGAGGTTAGTTTCCCAACTATCAATGCAATAGTCATAGTTGACCGCGTTAACAGCACTTAGCATTTCAGCCATGTCATCTTCTTGTGCCTTGAGGAATTGGTCGTCGTTCTTGCTTTTTTCGTGGCGCTTATTGCGCTGTAAGTCTTTCTTACGCGCCCGCCTAATAACAGTTTCCATTTCTGCTTTATAGGCAGGGTTTTGTGCCGTGGCAGGTTTAGCGTTAAACCTGATAAAGGCTTCACCTCCCTTAGGTCCGAAAGGGGCGGGTAGGGTGTACTCAAGAACTGCAATTTCGTTTTGCAGCATTGCGCCGTCAAGGTTAAGTGTCATATTATTTATCGCTCCGTTTGCTGTTTGAAGTAGCCTTAAGGGGTTTTTCCTCAAGGTTGTCTTCTATAACATAACCCTTAGCAATAGCGCAAAGTTCTTTTTCTTCTTTGCCCGATATTTTGTCGCCAACGGCAAACGCTTTAAGTCTGCCGTTAACCACACCTTCGAAAGCTACCGTGACGATCACGTTAAGTTTCTCCGCATACGAACCGTGCATGCTTCCGTTGTGTCATACATCGGAAGAACGGTTACGTTTTGAAGCGCTGGCCCGCTTTCACCTGTTACCAGGGGAGCTTCGCTAAACTTACAACGTGGGAAGAATAGGTCGTACTTCTTAAGTGTTGTAGACCCTATTGGAATGGTGAGCGCGAATTCGGTTCCCGCACGACAAGCGTTATAGATAGCCATAAAGTTGTCTTCGATATAGAACGCGCCCGTAACAGTAGGCAACATCGAACCACGGCTAACGCCGCAAATATCATCCGAAGCAATCCGTAGCTGCTCATCCTTACCATCATAGGTAAACTGCACTTCCGCAGATTGCATACAGTCTAGCGTTCCAAGGCCTGACATGGTGATAGTTCCAATGTCCGATCCCGACCCGATAACGTCAAAGGCTGTAGACGCTGTGTACGTTGCGTTTGAGATAGCGGTTGGCGTAGCGTTATCAGAACCAGTCCCAATTAGGTCAAAGCTAAGGTTTGCGTTGTCACCTGCCGTCAGGGACAAGCTACCGCCTGACGCCTCGACGCCTCGATAGCGTAGGTAGGACAAAGCCCCGCCCTGGCCTTGAGGGATAGAGTCCTCAATAGTGAAGGTCTTTGAGCCCGCCCCGTTCTTTAGGACGTTGCTAGCCCAATCTGCTTGGAACAAGGAAGCAAGGAAGTCATCAAACTCACCATAAATGAGGCCTGACGAAGCTGTGCCCGAAACGGCAAAGCCGTTCAAGGCGACACCAGTTCGTTGTCCCCGCGCACCCACCGAACGGTTTTCAGTCGTTCGCGGATTCGCGGTCATGTTAAAAGTTGAAAAAGACTGCCGCTTGAAGGCGGGGGTTGTTGGGGTTGTACCTGCGGTCGCTTCGACTACCGCCGAAACCAGTCGTTCGTTGTTTGCTGCACCAGCCATAACTTACGTCCTTTGCTTTAATTGTGAAGTAGTAAATGAGGCACTAACTACAGTTCTTATATGCGATGCCTCGTTCTGCATATACGAAATATACGGAACGAAACCGTTCGCCCCGAAATCTATGACAATTTTCGAACTGTTTGAGCTTAGGATACCATTTTCATCTAGCTTCCTGTCAAACAGTGCGTCAACTATCTCTTGTGCTTTGGTACGGGCGGCGCTTGAACCGCGCCCTGTTTCCAAATAGAATATGATTTGTAACACGGATGTTGTTATCACCCGCGACTTAGGCCCGCCAATGGACGTCACGCCCGATTCGCCCGAAAGGATTTGCATATAGCCTGAGTTGTTTTTCGCTTTGAAGTCGTCACGATCCAGCCCGAAGTCCTTCAAATCAAAAAAGTCTTGGTCCTTTAGAAAGTTAGTAATGGCGATACGTTCTAGTTCGTAGCTCATTTAACCCCCTGTGTCTGCAACTCTGCGACGGTAAGCGCAAGCATGCCGCCTGGGGCCTGGCTAGAATATCCGTTTTCCAGCCTTCCGATATATGGCAGGGTGTTGTGAATGTTTATCTCAGGAAGCCCATTAGCGTTTGCGTAACCCGCAATGACTGCCCCGCCCCTAGCCACGGCACTGCCGCCGCTCTTATCGGGCTCCGCTACGCCTTGATCCTGTGGGTCACCGATATCGACGAACCAGTTACTGCGGGCACGGCCTGTATCGACGGGTGTTTTTTCAACCAAACGCTGTAACCCCTGTAGCGCAACCGTGCGCACGATAGTATTGAGGTTCGCGTCTATGTTGGCCATACGTGCGTTAATGGCCGCGTTAAATTGCTTTGCGTTGGCCATTTTATTTCACCACCACGTTATACATGCCGCCTGCGTCCAAAACATCTTCGACAAACACAATCGTCTTAGTTTTGCCCTTAAACACTAGGCGGTGGTTTTCAGCAGGAACAACCTTCAACCCCTCAAGTAGCAGAACTTGCTCTTTGGCGGTAATGATATGGGTTCCAAGTGTTAGGCCCGTTGGTGTGTTCCGCACCAGCACGCGGCACGTGTAAGTTAGGTTAGGTGTGTCATCATAGCCGCCTGTCTTGCGGTTGTATTCACCTTTTTCATCCGTGGTTAACACCGCACTGTGGACAACACCTGTTAGGGCATTGGCCACGCCGTCAAGGGCTTGCTTGCCAATCTCTGCAACGCTAAGGGTCATCCTCTCGTCACCCTTACGCTACCTGCTACGTTGCCCGCCCTACCGTTGTGGTATGGGGCAACCAATAATTCGATTCTAGTTGAGCGTGGCACTGATAAGACAGAACTGTATTCTGTACTTACGCGGGCAGAACCCGCGCCTACCGTTTGGGCGCGTATCGTACCGCCTACAACCGTAGGTGTTACGTCAATGTCCCTCTGCAACATATAAGCGTATTCAAATTGCGCCCGCTTAATCGCCAGGGGGATTGTTTCATGTGGAACGGCAATGCCATCAACTGATTCGCGTATGACGCGAGGGAAGGCTGCACTTTGGTCATTTTCAGACCTGCAACCTTTCCAAGCCCATGACATATCCAAGAGTTGAAAAGCGTTTCTTAAGTTAGATTCATCTTTGGACGTTTCATTGTTTTCTAAGTTCACATCATATGTCTCTGTAATATACGTATGGTATTCTGCAACAGTCACATAACTGTTGGTTCCTGTACCGCTTATTATTGTTGTGAGAGCCATAACGTGTGCTTCCTTACAGTAAAAAGGCCCCGCCAGACGAACCTGGCGGGGTACTAGTTAGGCTGATCTAGCCGAGTAGCAATGCGCTATGCTCAGGCTTGATACCTTTCACGCCCCACGCAATACCAACGTAGTACGCAAGTTTGTGGTCGCCAGCATATGTGGATAGGTCAAACGCCAGCCCCGTGCGCGGGTCTTGGATACTAACAAAGTCACGCGCCGCGTCACCGCCTTCGGGGCGGAAGGGCAAACGCGTTGCGAGAACCAAAGAACTAGAGGCATAGTTCACGTTGGCCGAGTAGTTATCGCCAATAGTGACTGTCGCATTGTCTGCGATAGCTTTAACCAAACCAGGCGCGTTAATGCTAAACGTGTTGTTAGCAAGAGCCGTGCCTACAACGTACTTGGTTGTATCAGTGCCGAAGGTAACAACGTCACCTTTCACGATAGTCCCTGATCCGCCGTCAACTACAAAAGTCGTGGTTCCAACAGGATACCCACCAGACTTATTGATAACTTTGCCCGTTCCAGTACCTTTGGTATGGTTATATCCGTTACCTGTCTCGCGATACATGGCACCATGAATATCACCGAGAACACCTTGACGAAGCAAAGACGCATCCCCAGCTTGGTTCACAAAGTTCAACTGATTAAGTGAGCGCATAGCTGCACCTGTAGCTGTATCGATACCCATTTGACGGTTCGTCAATGGTGCACCGTTTTCGTCAAGAATCCGACGCGCCTTCGCAGAATCAGATACGTTTGACGCGAATGGAGTCGTACCAGCCGTACCTGTTGCGCGGCAAGACTCAAGAGCCGCCTCTTTCGCAAGGTCAATTTCAATCTCATTGACCAAGGAACGCATACCTTGATAGATTTGATCCGCCTGTAGCGTGCTAATTGTACCCGACTCACGCAACTGCGCTTGTTCTTCACCCGAGTAACCGAACTCGGCACGCCGAACCTTAGTGATCTTCATTTCCGTTACGGGAATAGTTTGGTCAGTAGGCTCAGATAGCGTCATAGACGGTGAAATGTCTTCGACGTTGGCAGCAGGTGCAACGGGAATCTTGACCGCAGTGTCTTTAGACGCACGATCTGCGGTTGTGTTGCGGCTTGCGCCCATGGTGAATCCTGTCAACTCGCGTGAGATAACATCAAGCGCCGCAAAAGCAGGTTGCACCAGGTCAGTTAAAGTATTAGGCATTGTAAGCCTCCTTCATAAAAAATAAAAATTAGCGGCCTTAAGAATCGACCAGTTTAACCCCGCCCATAATCGTTTTGTGTTGCTCGACTGCGCCAAGCTTTTCCCAATCCGAACGAAGCATTGTCTTTTCGGTCGTGGCTCCGCCACTACCAGGCGCAATCCCTGCACCGCCTTTCCTGTCCGAAAGAACTAGGGAAGGATATGTGTCAGCAAACTCTTTGGCTAAATCGTCAAAGGTTGCGTGGTGGTCAGCACCAGTGCCTAACATAGGGCCGCCGTCTTTCGCGGTGATTATGGGTACGCGCTTCCCGTTTTGTTCTGCCATTTCAACTCTCGACGCGTGAAGCGGGGCGATAAGGTTAATGCCTTCTTCCGAGAACCCCACTTTAGCAAGGGCGGCTGTGAAGCCCGATGTGATAACGGCGTTGCGTTCTGACTCGAAGGCCGTGTCACGTTCACGGGTCAACTTTTCAAGTTCAACCTTGTGTTGTGCGCGGGCCTGATCCAGTAGTTTCTCACCGTTGGAAGGGTCGCCCTTGGCTTTCTTCAAATCTTCTATGGTTGTAGTAATCTCGTCGGGCGTCATACCCAACTTCTCAAAAGGCCTCAGATCGCCTGTCAGCCTTTTTGTATTGATACGCTCTTTTTCAAGTGCGCTCTTTAACCCCGAATTGTCCGCCTCTGGTATGCCTTCAACCTTAAGCTGAAACTTACCCTCGGGGGTCTTTTCGTAAAGTTCAACCAGGTTATCGTCTAAACCGTCGGTTGAGTCAAGTAAATAATTCAACATAATAATTTTTCTCCTTAAATATGTTGTGTGGCTATAATCCTGCGCTTTTCCATGCGTCAGGTTCCTTGAGACGAAGCTGGTCAAGTGTCAGGTCGTTGCCTGACCTATCGACGAACTTCGACAACGGCAGCTTACCCTTACGGAACAAGATGCCTTTCTGCTTACCCAAGAACTCATCTTGAAAGTTCGCGGGTTGTTTACGCAAAAAATCGCTGTAATTTTGGGAGGCTGGAACCTGCCCGTCCAAGCTTGCCCGTGTCCCCTCTGGGGCTTCCTTGAGAGATATGCCTAGCTCCTTCCAGCTTTTTACGACTGGGGTTGTGGACGACCTGCAACCTACATGGGCGGGGGGCCGTGGGCCTGAATCGACGGGGTATACGTTACCGTCACGACTCGCGCATATAGTTGTGGTGCGCCCATCAAGGGTTGCAACGTACTGGACCCCCTTTATGATATCGCTGTTGTCTTGGTATGTGGCGGCGCGTGCCGCGTTGCTCGTGTGGTTAAGCGCGGTCCTAACCGTCGCCTGCGCCGTGCGGCGGTTCTGTTGCAGGATGCCGTCAGTGTACTTCGCGGCGCGTGTCCCGCGTATCGTGCGAACAATCTGCTCAGTCGTTTGCCCCTCAGCGAATCCAGTCCGCACGGCGTCCCTTACACGGCCAAAAGCGGCTTGCGGGGTGTTCTGGTACCAATCACGTAGGAAGCGGCCCTGAAACGGTCTTGAGTTAACGGCAGACAATAGCTGCTTGGGTGCAGGTGTTACCAACTTGACATTAACGGGAATGGCACGGTGTAGGACGTTTATCTGAAACTGCGACTCGACAACCGCTAGTTCTTTTGCGCTAACTTTCAGTGCGCCAATAACGGGGGCGTACCCCGCAATCATAATATCCCTGATGTCGTCCAAGAGTTTCGTTTGACGTACCCGATTTAGCCTAGTCAAATCGCTACGCGCAAGACGCGCAAGTATTTTCGCCTCAACATCCTGCAAAAGGTTTAGTGTCTTAGTGACTATGCCCGCCGAGTATCGTTGCAGATACATCTGCCGCGCCACGTTCGCCGTGGCAATCTTGTTGTTCGCAGTAGTCAAAGGTTAAGCCAATATCTGCGCAGTCTGTGCTGCCATCATACTCTCAAGGTTATCCGTGATCGTTTGGATTGCACCCAAGGCCGCGCTCTGCGATGTCACAACAAGGGTCGTCGAGTAAGCACCCACGCCAGCAGGCAAAGCGTAGTTCTCGACGATGTAACTAGTGTCTGCTTGTGTCAGCCTAAACCAGATAGTTTGGCCGCCACGGGTGGCCGCCTGGTACCTAAACCGTGTGCCTGACGATAGCACGTTAGTTTCTGCATCCGCGTGTGCCTTCGTGGCATAAACGTCAATATCGTTGTCATATCCAGCAGGGACGGTGACTGTCAAAGAGCTATCACCTGCCGAGTCGGAAATAGCGCCTGTCACCGTTGCGCCTGTGGCTACGGTAACCGTTCCTGTCGTTGTAATATCGTCAGTGAAGGTTGTGGCCTTAATTGTGGCAGCTGTTGCTGATAGGGTTGCCGATCCCGTGCCAGGTGATACGGTCACGTTCAAGGAACCAAAATCAAGCGTCCCTCCCGTCCTGGTGACTGGGAAGTCCACGATCGTCCCGTCATAGTCCCGCGCCCAAATCGCTCTTAGTTGATCGTAAGCCGCCGTAGCTGTTGTGGTGCTTGTGTAACCTAGCGCGGTCGTCGCGCTTTGGGTGGTGATTTGATCCGCAGAAATAAGCGCAACATTGTCCACAAAATCAGCATTAACCGTGAACGTATCGGAACGCCTGTTGTAGTTATAGGAAACGATATTGCGCGTTGTTGAAGCCCTGTTGGTCCTGGTACTGCCCGCGTAGGTGCTGTTCCAAAGAACTGTGCTGCTGTCCGCCGTCGGGATCGTCGTTACAGTGCCCTGGGCATTGGTCAGTGCGTTCACCTGTTGCGTGTTGGCTTGATCGGTTATGATAACCCTAGCACCTTGAACGGCGGTACCCGCGCTATCGGTGATGCTCAGGCTGTAACGGAAGCCTATCCTGGTGATGTCGTTGCTAGATGCCGAAGCCGTCCGCAAAACTGTAAAATCAGGATTAACGAAGGTGATGTTAGACGCCGAACCAAGGTTAGGAATGGTATGGTGTGTGCAAGTGTCTATCTCGACGTCTTTCAAGACAGGCGATAGCGCAGACCCGCTAGACAACTGTAGCGCATAAAGGCACTTTTCAATCTTGGTACTTGCCAGGGAAAAGGTGGCAGCGTTACTTCCCGTGCCCAACGTGTATAGTTTAACTCCCACCGCGCCTGTATGGTGAACGCGGCTCCTGTCATATTTTATATCTTGCCTGCTGCCGTAAGAGGAACCCTCGGCGGTGCTCACACCATCCTCAAGTTCCAAGTCGCAGTCAATGACATAGAACTCGCAATCCGTGTCAACTCTGATCCTTTGATTTGCGTATACAGCAGACCCATAGACGTGAAACATGCCGTTCTGACGAATCCTGAAAGTGTCTGCCCCTGCCCCTGTCACGGCAAACGCGCCCCCTGACGTGCTAACTGAATCGTCGAGTGACCCCATTTTCACTTGACCATAAACGTCGAACTTGTTCGCGGTTAGTTTGACGAACTCGTTACTGCAATCCCAAACGGATGCCGTGCCATTAGAGGAAGAAGTCCCAATTTGGATAGGTGACTTGAATACATACACGTCCTTAGCCCCTGACGTGTCACCTGTATGCCCCGATCCAATGCTAAGGCTGGCCAGGTTGGAAAGGATTCCTGCACTTGTGATGTCTGTCCCTGTGCAGACAAGGGTCCCTGATGAATTGGTGTAAGTCGCCATTATGTGTAACTTTGCGTTGCTCGGTTAGTCCATGCGGTAGCAACGGCGGTCGAGTCGCCCGTCCCCGTTGCTGTGGTGGTTGTGACGGTTAAGCTGGCCGTGACGATCCTCTTGATCCGCCAGCTAGTGCCACGTGTTTCTTGAACGTATATCGTGCCATTGATAGCGCCTGTAGGCACGTCAGCATTAACGCGGGTCCAAGGCAACTCCCCCCGTAGGGTGTTAAACTCGGTGGCCGCTCGCGTTGCTAAGGCGTCGATATTAGCTGAGAGCGTCATGCTAAGTTAGCGCGGCTTCAAACGTTGTAACAAAGTTAGTCGCGGGGCTGCCGATCCCTATGTTGGTGCTGGCCTGCAATTTTTGCGCGTCAGTTAAGACTTGCGCGGCGTCATAGCGCACACGGTTGTTTAGCGCGGACGTAAGCCCTGCAATTTCGCCGTCATTTTCTTCAATAGCCTGGTTTAGCTCATAGAGCGTGTTCATGGCCCCAGGCGCGCCGTCGACCAGGTTCGTGATAGCAGTCATAACATCCGCATCGATTTGCGCGTTAATCTTGCTTGACGACCATACGGAATTGGTTGCGGTCACGGAGTCGTTAATCGTCGCACCCCCACCGCTACTCGTGCCTGCCGCGTCCGCCGTGGTCTTCACCTCGTTAATCGCGGCGACAAGGTTTGTCGCGGTTGTGGTTAGCCCTGATACGTTTGACGTTCCCGTGCCGCCTACCAGGGTCCTGATGCTCTTAAACTCGGTTCCTACGCGTGTTGCGTAGTTGTTAATGTTTGCGACTAATGTCATGCTTGCCTCCTTAGACTAAAGCGTTTTCGAAAATTAAGGTGAAGGAAGGCGCAACCCCCTCAGCCACTGGCGGGACATAGATACCGTCCATGCGTCTCTCAGCCCTGTTGCCCGCCTCCCTGCTAACGGCGGTCGCACCTGCGGGGCCTGATGGCCCTGCAGGGCCGACAACGGATGCAACCGCCGTCACCCCTGCCCGCTCAATGGTTGCAATGGTTTCGCTGCTCTGGCCAAACCACTCATAGGCTCGGCCTGCATCCTGAAACCACTCAATGACTGTTGCTGTCATGTGCGCCCTGCTATCGTGATCTTCAGCGGGGCGGTGTAGTCCACTGTGCCGTCAGCGAAGACGATCTTGGCAGTGCTGATATAGGCCCCGCGCTCAAGTAGTTCGGATTGGGCTGCAGTTATCGTGAAAAGGTGGCGCGCTCTCGTGCTGCCTGCGGCTGCAACGAAGGACGTGCTAGGTGTCACGACGACCGTGGCACTTTCGGCGGGCAACTCGGAACCATTTACGGCTTTCTTGATATTAGCTGTAACAGTTTCAGTTCCTGTGAAGTTGGGCGTTGAACGTATTCCGAAGGTGATTGTCTCTCCCCTAATAGCTGTTATTTCACCAACCGCGTTACTCGTCATTTTCGTCTCCTATGTTTCCTATGGGTAGCCCGTCGAACGGCTCAACCTCATCCTGTAGGCGAACGCCTTCAAGCTCAGGGTCAAAGTTACTGGACAACAGCCCGTGACGTTGTAGCTCTTGCCATAACGTAAGACGTGATAGCTTGCCCGCTGCTGCTGCTTGGGCCATGATTTGCAGTAGGGGCTGGCTAACGCTGCCAGCCGTGAAGTCTTTATGCACGTGAATCTGACCCGTTAAGGTTGCGTTCTGGTAGTCAGCCATCCAATTTAGGCAAATCATCAAAGCTTCCTCAAGGGCTTGGGCCATAGCTGCTAGGCGGGACGTTTCTTTCTTGTCATCGCGGTTTTCACCTGCGGCCGTCTTGCTGCCCCGCTCCATAAGTAGCTGCAAACCCATTGTCTGCATAAGAGCGACAAGGTGGTCCAAGTCCTTTTGGCCTGCACCGATAGCCGCACCACTATGCTCGACATATTTCAAGTCTGAACGGGGGTCTTTGGCCATGGCCGCCGTGGCCGTCGATATCGAGATTGCCGTGCCTTCGTCGAACCCCTTACCAAACAGGATAGGGACACGGGCCGCGTGTAGTATGGCATTTTGGTCACTCTGGGAACGCCAATGCGCGATGTTTAAGTCTGCCAAGTCTTCGAGAGGCGGTGAACCCTTAAAGAAGTCCACTCGGTTAGCATAGAAAGGTGTCACGGTTATCGTGTCAAGCCCCGTAAACTGCTCAGGCCCGAACTGTATCCACTCGCCTTTGGTGTTTTGGCGGAAGGCACGAACGCGCACCGTTTCACCTGCTTTTAGGTCTAGCACCCTAACCTGCTCAATAGTTTCGGAACCAAACTCATCCTTGGGAGCTTCGACGTTCTCTTTGAACCTGAAAAGTGTCAGGGCTGTCTTGTTACGAATACGTCCCATGCGCCAGCCTAGCACGTTTTCAGGTGTTAGGTGCTTGATAAACGGGCGACTATTATTCTCACGATCTTCCCTTTTCGAAATACCTGGCACCTTGGGCGGCGTGTCGACCAGCAAGTATTCAATTCCCGATTGCATACCGTTCTCAAAGACACGCTTGGCAAAGTCGTTTAGTGTGCGCCCGTCTAAGTCTATATCTTCAATCCAAGAATGTATATCCTGGTTAGTTTCGTCGATCAAGGTGACAGGTTTTTCAAACACGCGGCCCGTGAAGTCCCGAACGGTTTTTCCGAACCCATTGTATAGATAGCTCATGTTGCGGCGCATTGTGTAATGGTCTTCGGCCTCACTCTCGAACTTGGGCAGATACGTCTTAGCTGCTCGTTGCATAGCTTCCGTACCGCCCATCAGGGTGCGCACTTTTTCTAGTTTCTTGTCGAACCCCGTGAAGGGCTCGGCTCTAGCCGCGACTGACGTGGGGGCTGTGTGTTGCACTATATTCATTTAGAAACTTAGGCTCTTTGTTGTTAATGTGGCAGGTGTAACGGGGTAGGCTGCCATGACTATTGCATCGGCAATGTTAGGTGACGCGGTTCCGTTGGGCGATTTATTGACTTTCATTTTTCCCGCAGTGTTTTCTTCACGGGTGGCTTGGCTTAACTCGTTAGTTAGCTGCTGTAATTTGTCTGCTGAAATACTTGGTGAGATAGATATAACTTGTTCTTTGTCAAAATGCAACCCTTTTCTGCATTGGTAGGAATTGCGGAAGCGGTTTCGCAAAGCCCACCACGCCTGCGCCTTAAGGTTGCTGAAAAAGTCTTTGTTAATAGGTCCTTGGTGAGACGTGTCACCTGGCACGGGCAAATCGACGTGGTCGTAAGGGTTGCGCGGCGATGCTGACGCCATCCAAGGAACCGCCTTGAACGACTCGGGAACTTTGCCCTCACGCTTCATGGCATTGAACTGTCCTTTTACGCCAGACCCTACCCCTATTGCGTCATATTGAACCTCGGACGTGCCGAACTCCATCGCCCTGTTGTAGGCTTTCGTCGCCGTGACGCTTGTATCGACCATGCCCCACGACTCGACGTCCACAAGCTCAAGGCCGTGTATTAAAGCGAGCGCGTTCTTGTCGCCCGATACCCCATCGTCAGCAACGTCAAGTCCGCAAACTCTTTTCCCTGACGTGTCAAGGTCAAAGTCTTGAGCCAACCCAATAGCTGCTTGAATCCACTCGGACTTGATAATCGTACCTAGCACGGCGGACGAGTAATCCCGATCCACTTCTTGAGCGTGTTCCGCCAGTAGGCCATCGGCTTCGGCTCTCGCTTTCCGTGCATCGTACCACGCTTGGTCTTTGCCAGGGTGGTCACGCCAATCCATAATGAAAACTTGTGTTTTCTGCTTGTCTGCAATGCTGCCATCCCACAACACGCCTGACGTCCTACGTTTATGGAACACGTTTCCCGTTCCATTGACTGAGCTAATATCAACTTGCACGTTTGTGTTGTCTAGCAAAGCTGCTTCGATCAACTTAGGATTCTCATAATGCGCGCTCTCGTCCTTAAAAAAGATTAGCTTCCTACCACCACGGCCAATGTTGTTGCCCGCTTCACCAGTTATGGAGGCGTCATTGGCAGGGTTTAGCAACTTCATAAAGGATGAATGCTGCTTTGCGTCAAAGCCTTTAGGCAATATGAAGCCTGGCAGCATACTAACTGTCCAACGTATCTTTTCAAAAATGCTATCCATGTCGCCTAAACGATCAACGAGCAACTCCTTCCTTGAACCAAAGCCGATAGAAGCACCAGGCTTATACAACCAAATCCACACGGCGAACGCTACCGCCACCCATGTCGCGCCCATGTCCCTAGCCTTTTCCACAAGCCCTGCCGATTCGTTTTTCAGTAGTTGATCAAAGAAAATAACCAACTCTTTTTGACGGTCAAATAGCTTAAAGGGCATAGCCGCCAGGCCCCCCGCACCTGCTTTACGTGGGTCGAATGTGAAGCAAAAGTCCTCAATAAAGGCTACGGGGTCGCTCTCGTAATACGCGGCGGCTAGTTCGGGGTGCTTTTTAGCTGCTAGGAGCAAGGTGGCACGCCTAATATATTCCTCGTCGTAATTAGGTGGCCAAACCTGCGAGTCGTTGGTCACTTATTAGCCTCAAGTAGGGCCTTAAAGGTTGCAGCTTTTTCCTCGAGCGTCATGGATTCGTCGATTTTTAGATTTGTTTCCAGCGATTTTTCTTCTTGCTCTTGCCTGTTGGCCCTCATACCAAGGTCCAGCGAAATAATAAGCGGATTGTAGATTCCTGCAGCGGCCCCTGACAGTTTTTGCTCACGAATTGCGTTCTTGATTGCCTTAACAGCACTTGCAAGGTCTGGCCTATAGCCAACCTGATTCGGGTTACCCCAACGGTGTATAGTTTCCTCCGAAACGCCTATAAACGCCGCCAGGCCTGACGTTGTGTAGGGTCGGGTGTGCTCAGTCTCATGGGTGTTAACACCAAAAGCGCCACCCCAAGCCTTTTCAGAAACTACGGGATTAGCGGAACACCACGCGAAGTATGATTCACACGCACGCACAAAGTCGGCGGGGTCTAAGAATAGGGTTTTTGGATCGTTGAGAGCGGACGCTGGTGGCATAACCTGCCAAAGGTGTTTCCCCTTATACTTCTTTACGAGTTGCGCATAGGTCGGAGGCACGGGGGGCGCGGGTTTAGTCTTTTTTCGGGGAGCCTTTGAAGGGGCCGCTGCTTTTTTCACCATCGCCTAGTGCTATCAATCCTTAGTTGAATGAAGGCGCAAGTGTGCGCCCATAGGTATCGGCGCTATATATGGTAGTGTAAAAGGAAATGCAACTTTTAATTTAACCAGACCTTTTTCCTGGCGTCAGCAAAATGGTCGGAGGCGGCAACTCTTAAGGATTCCTTATGCGTTCCCTTTCTGACTCTGACCCGCGCCGCCAGTCCATATGGTGACGCGGCGGGCGTCTGCCAGGCCAACGTGTGTTAGGCTTCAAACCCAAGTGAGTCTCGGCATAGATTTGACCTTTATCGGTTATCAGGTATTTCTGAAAAAGCCAATTCTCAGCTTTGTAGACGTGGTTTTCCCAATCCGCGCCTTCTAGCCAACTCGCGTAACCCTGTCCACGCAAAAGGTTTAGTGTTTTCATCACTACCTCTAAGGGTAGGTCTAGCTCCTTTGCAGCCTCAAGGGCGTTTCGCCGTGGCGCTTCCACCCTAGGAAAAGTATAATGGAAAACATCATAGAGGTAACCCAAAACTTCCCACCAGGCCGTTTCGCGTTCTTCAACCTTCATCATGGCAGTCTCTTTAATCATTGACACCCCCTCGCCGCGCACCGTCTACACGCCGTTCGGGGTCTGCCACATATTGCAAGCCGCCCCCCGAATCGACGATATACGAGAGGGCAGTGTCCATTGTGTCTTTGTCCCAATAGCATCCCGTAGCATACACATCAGGACAGGGCTGTAAACTTTGTGTGGCTACCGTAAACCAAAAACCTATTGCCGTGATATATGTAATCTCCATTGTGTTGCTCCTACGGTTGAAGATCAAGGAAGCGTTGCAATTTTTCGCAGTGCTTAATCGCCAGCTTTTTTGTTGCGTAGCGTTTCTCACTAAAAAAATACGGGCCATTGGGGTGTAGACAAAAACGGACCGCCCAAGAGTTCTTGTGGTTGCCGTACTTATCGAAGCGTTTTATCAGTTTTGGGCGGAAAAGGAACCCCTTATGGAAGGACACGGCTAGGCACTCCCAGCCGACTTTAGACCCATGAGCGCCCACGCCTTTTGTTGCGCCTCTATATCCTTTAGGACTTCGTTGCGGCGTGAGGGCTCTTTGCTTTCATCAACGGCACTTAAATCAAGATAATTAACTACCCGCCATCCCCCATGTAGGTGTGACAGTGCGCTCAGGAAGAACACGGAGCACCAGAACGTGGGCATAGTCATAATACCTATGGAGGCAATAAACCATCCCGATACGAACAACGTCACTAAAAGCATGGACGCGCCAATGATAAGACGGGCCGCAGCCATGTTGCTGCTTGATTCGGGCTCGGGATTCCTTATACGCCATATGAAGTTAGGTAGTGCGGTGGCGACTAATGTGATTAGGATGCTATAGAGGTATATCTGCCAAATGAGTTTTATGAACGGTACATTTGCCCCAAACCAAACAAAGACTGTTGCGATTATCGCAAAGACTAGGGCGGCGGTTCCGACCAAGGTGACCAGATTATGGAACACCACACGGGGCGTGATCAGAAACGTTCCCAACACTAACGGCATTTTGTTTGTTTTACTCATTGTTGACACCTAACGTTGGTATGTAATCGCTTGTCATAAAGACGCCGCCGATACTTAACTCACCAATCTGTTGCCACCCCGTAGGGGTCAACACCTTTTCGTCAATTGGCTGGCCCATGTTGTAACTAGCGGAGAGGGACCGTGAGAACCCCCTCCGCCCACCCATATCGGGGTGTCTAGTATGCCCCACATCGGCGGGGTTAATTCTGTTGTCGTCACCTGACGGTGACACGGTTTTGCATAACATAAAAATCTCACGGTTGAAGGAACTAGGTCCTAGGTCCTAGGTCCTAGGTCCTAGGTCCTAGGTCCTA
>JAAHTG010000276.1_pt1 | contig 47866 bp, 32 predicted proteins | sample 6116081 | NCBI WGS metagenome assembly JAAHTG01 (sample SAMN13939989, study PRJNA603662) | sponge metagenome | isolation source: marine sponge | host: Mycale hentscheli | place: New Zealand | collected 2005 | reverse complement strand
AAAAAAAAAAACCAAAAAAACCACCACAAAAAACCCCCCCCCCCCCCCTCCCCCCGTCCAAGCCCAGGCAGAACCCAGGGCTGAGTGCGTTGGACCAGGGTACAGATCCAGGCCTTGTTTGAAGGCCGCCGAGGCTTGGTCAGCCATTTGCTTGCGGTCAAGAAAACCGAGGTTTGCAAATAGTTCCAGCTGAAAGCCGCCCAAGTCAATACCGTCTGGATTGGCGTTAATTTCGGCCTTGCCTATTCGCATCAAATCGATGCTTTCCTGCAGGGTTCTGGGGGTGTAGCTCTCAACTTCGTGGGCGCGCCAGGTCAAATCGCGAAACTGGTCAATGAAAGCCTGCTCTGTGTTAACCGCCACGCTCCCAGTGTTTTTGCTACTGCGCCCAAGTGCGGCGGCGGCGGTAGCTGATACTGCACGGTTGGTGTCATACGGTTTTTTGTTAGACCGGCGTGTCTTTATGAAGGCAAACAATGGGTCTTTGACAACCAAAGGGTCGTTAACAATCGAGATTTTGGCAATTTTTCGGGCATCCAAACGTTCAGTCGGCTCGCCGTCAGGGAAGTAATCGAATGACGTTCGATAGCCATCCTGTGCAGCGGCAAGCGAAAAAGTCTCCAGGAAGCAACCCAACCCAATTGTAATCTGACGGTCATACGGATCAGTGTATGGTAAGCGTCGATCCAGATCACAAGTTAGCAAGATGTCACTCTTGCCCACCAATTCAGCACGCCATGGCTGGCGGTTATGAGGATTGGGTGACAATATGGCATAGGACAGCGCCTTTAGCCGGGGGTCTGCAAAGTCATGGGCGCTGTCGTCCCACGGTGAAAGCGCTCGCTGCGGGCTGCGTGTCGCTGCAAATATTCCCAAGGCTGCACCGGTTACCACCATCGATGCTCCACCTACTTTCAAAAGCTGTCGCCTATTGATCATTTTCTTATCCTTATTAGTTAGTATACTAACTATATAGTTAGACACCTAATCAAATGTCAAGGGCGGGCGAAAAAAAAGGTGGGACAAACCCACCTTTTCCGAAGAACTCTTGGGCCAGTTTACACAGTCAGCTGATCAGCAATTGGTAGTCGGCGAATACGCTTTCCACTGGCTGCATATATTGCATTAGCGAGCGCCGCTGCCACTGGCGGCACACCGGGTTCGCCTACGCCGCCCGGAGGGGCGTCAACATCCATGATAGCAACTTCGACATGCGGCGCCTCGTCAATGCGGCACACTGGGTAGGTGTCGTAGTTCGCCTGAACAATCGCGCCGTTTTCGGCGGTAATTTCACCGTGTTTGGCAATCGACATAGAGAATATTACAGCGCCTTCCATCTGCGCGCGCACCCGGTCGGGGTTGACGGCGAGGCCACAGTCAACTGCCATCCATGCGCGGGGAACCCGAAGCTCACCGTCATCGGACACCTCAACCTCAACCGCGCTGGCAACATAGGTGGTAAAGCTGCGGTGCACTGAAATACCAATACCGCGCCCCCTTGGCATGTCCTTACCGTAACCGGACATCTCAACTACCTTTTTCAGAGTCGCCTTCATGCGCGCCGTATTAATCGGGTGAGTGTCCAGCGATGCGCCATAGTTACCGTATTCGGCACCGTCATCGGCAGGGTTTACATCTCGGTCGGACCCAATCAGTTCCATCCACAGATCATCGGTCTTGCGCCCCTCGCCTTGTGCGATTTCATCAACCATCGAGCCAAGCGCGAAGGCCTGCTGAATATTGGCAACAGAGCGCACCCAGCCAATACGAACATGGGCTTTCGCATCGCCCGAATTGATCTGCAAATTGTCAATCTCAAACGGAATATCAGTCAAACCCAGACCAATCTCAAAGCCGCCAGGCCCCGTAGTCGCGGGATTAAAGGTGCCGCCAATAGACGGATAAGCCGCTTTATGCTTCCAGGCGGTAACCGCTCCCCCTGCAACCGCAGCATTAACGCGCTGCGCCGCAATTGTGTGGTAATAGCCGTGCCTTACATCATCGGTGCGGTCCCAAACCATTTTAACCGGCCTGCCAGCGTGGCGCGCCAGCAGGGCAGCCTCTACTGCAAAGTCCGGCTTGGACTTACGACCAAACGCACCACCCAACATGGTTGCTTCCACATATATTTCTTCGGGCTCTTTGCCGACAAACGCCGCCACAGTTGCCTGCACTGACTGCGGATCTTGGCAACAAACCCACATTTTCAGGTCATCACCGTCCCATTCCGCTGTCGCGGCTGGTGGTTCCATCGGCGCATGGTGCTGGTGGGGCACAAAATAATCCGCCTGATAGGTTTTGTCTGCACCCGCTAGCGCTGCATCCACGTCGCCGCGTATGAGGAAATTATTATCCTTACCGTCAATAGATTTCCATAGCTCGGCTTCAAATTCAGTGGTGTTGTAACCGGCGTTTTCGCCAGCGTCGAACTCAGCTTCCAGCGCTTCACGGCCCCGCATAGCGGCCCATGTATTCGTTGCCAAAACGGCTACACCACCAAGCGGCTTAAACAGTGCCGGGAACGCCAATACGGGCAATTCAACGACGTCAACAACACCGTCAACCGCCATAGCGGCTTCCTTGTTGAATTTTGTTATCTTGCCACCAACAACCGGCGGGCGGGCAGCAACGGCGAAAAGCATATTGTCGCGCATCACATCCTGCCCGAACAGTGAACTGCCGGTGATGATATCGTTCATGTATATGTTGCGTACTGGGCGGCCAATATACTGGCGCATATTCTTGGCCTTAAACACCAGACTTTCCGGTGCAGGCACCGGCAACTTCGAGGCGGCCTCCACAAAATCAGCAAAATCTGCGCTTCGCCCGGTGACGGTGTTGATTATTTTATGGTTTTTGACATCTACATCTGAAGCAGCCACACCCCAGCGGGTTGCCGCAGCGCGAACCAGCATCGCCCGCGCGGACGCGCCTGCCTGCTGGAAGGCAGTGAAAAAATTTCGAATAGAAGTGGAACCATCTGTATTTTGATCACCGAACTTCTTGTCGCCGTAAGCTGGTAGAAAATTAATCCGCGACCAGTCTGCATCTAGTTCGTCAGCAATAATCTGCGGCAAGCCAGTGCGACTGCCCTGCCCCATTTCAACCCGGTGAATATCAATATGGACTGTGCCTTCATGATCAATCATCAGATAGACCGAACTTTTCAGTGCTTCACCGCCGTGGGCGTCCGCAATTACTTTGCGTGAAACAACCGGCGCAACCAGCGCTAGACCTGTTACCGCACCCATGCCTTGAAGAACGCCGCGGCGCGATAGTTTTTTCACATGTCCTGTTTTCATCGGCACTGTCATGATGCGTCTCCCGCGACATCGCGGATGGCCGCTTTTATCCGCTGATAGGTGCCGCAGCGACAAATATTGCCGAACATGGCGTCATCTATTTCCTGATCAGACGGATTGGAGTTTTCTGACAGCAGTGAGGCAGCCTGCATTATTTGACCCGCCTGACAGTATCCGCATTGCGGCACATCGTGTTTTATCCAGGCTTCCTGCAATGCATGAAGCTGATCGCCGTTTGCCAAACCTTCAACGGTTGTCACGGACGCATCTTCCACATCTGCCATAAAGGTCTGACAGGACCGAACGGCAACGCCGTCCACATGAACTGTGCAAGCGCCGCACAAGCCAGCGCCACAGCCAAACTTGCTGCCTGTCAGGCCGGCGATATCCCGCAAATACCACAGTAGCGGCATTTCACCGTCACCCGTGTAGTCTACGGACTGTCCATTAATTGTCGTTTTCATGCGATTACTCCCTCACTATCCCACAGAACTTTCGCCAGTATAATGCCTGACAGAAGTGTGTCTAAACAAATTAAGTTTATGTCATTGTCCTGGCGTAGGCTGCTGGCGGCTGAAAATCCACCGGTCGTCGGTCGACGCACTGGCATCAAACCGGTAACCACCGCCGGTAAACTTCTTCAAAGCTTCAGGCTCGTCTATCCTGTTATCAACTATGTAGCGTGCCATCATCCCCCGAGCCTTTTTTGCCAAAAACGATATCACTCGGGCGCGGCCATCTTTCACATCCTGAAACACAGGCGTAATAACCGATGCTTTCATAAGTTTGGCGGGCACGGCTTTAAAATATTCGTTTGATGCTAAATTAATTAGCACTCGCCTATCATGATCTTTCAGGTCTTTGTCGATGGCCTTGGCGATACGATCACCCCAAAACTCATACAGGTTTTTACCGCGCTCGTTGGTAAAGCGGATACCCATTTCAAGGCGGTAGGCTTGTATCAGATCAAGCGGATTCAGCAGGCCATACAGGCCAGACAAAATACGCATATGAGTGTTGGCAAATTCACGGCTGGCATCGTCTAATGTTTTTGCGTCAAACCCCAAATATACATCGCCCTGAAAAGCATCAATCGCAGGGCGGGCATTCGCCGGGGAAAAAGGCGTTTTAAATGCCTTGAAACGAGCCACATTCAGATCAGCTAGCGCTTCAGAAATACCCATCAACGCACGCAAGTCCTGGCTTTTTAGCTTTTTTGCACCTTTGGCAAGCTTTTTTGACTGCGCCAGAAACCTTGGAAGTGCTGTAGACGACGACAGATTTTCGCTTTCAAAATCCAGTTTTTTTGCGGGCGAAATCACAAGTAACATAAGGAAAGTCTCCAAAATACATATGGCAAAAACAAGCTGCTTAGCTGTTTACGGCGCAACAACACCAGTGGATTTACTACGGGCTGCCCAAAGGATAGTAATAAATCCCGCGACCACAAGCATCACGAAAGCCGCTTGGTTGACCACTGCCCAGCCGTAATATTGCAGGATAACGCCAGCAGCTAGCGATGCAACCGCCGATGATCCAAAAACAAGCATTTCGTTCAGCCCCTGAACGCGTCCGCGCTCGCTAGGCATATACACCCGTGTCAGCAGCGTTGTGCCCCCAATGTAGCAAAAATTCCAGCCAAGCCCCAAAGCGATCAACGCAAGCGAAAAGTTACCCAATTGAATACCAGAAAGCGCCGTCAGGAAAGCAGCTGCAAAAAAGGCATGCCCCCACAACAAAATTGGCAGCACGCCAAACTTGATAATCAAATCGCCAGTAATCAGGCTGGGAAGAAACATAGCAATGACATGGGCTGAGATAACCCACGAGCTGGTGCTGGCGGAAAACCCACAAAACTCAACCATGGCAATTGGTGTTGCTGTCATCACAAATGCCATCATGGCATAGCCTAGCGCACCGTTTATCACCGCTACGACAAAGGCGGGTTGCCTGACAATTTGCCCCATTGGGCGTGCCGGTGTTTCATTATCGACTGGATCAGTATCATTTGGATATTGTTCTGGTTGTTCGACACCCGGTGCTTTCAAAAAAGCAAGCGGGACCATTATTAAAAGGCTGACGCAGGCCGTGAAAACAAAAGCACCGACGAAGGTATAAGGCAATATTGTCGCGACGAAAAAGTCACTGCCGAACGGCGCAAGAAGCGCCGCGAAAACACCGCCCAAAAGCACAAGAGATATAGCCCTTGGGGATTTGGCCGGTGGCACACTTTCCACTGCTGCAAACCGGTAATATTGGGCGCTGGCCTGAAACGGTCCGATAAAAATGGTCGCAACGCAAAAAAGAATAAAATCTTCCAGATACAACCCCAAGGCGGCTACAAGCGCACCAACAACGCCGCCGAGAGCACCCAGAAGGAAAATTCGCCGCCGGGAGTGCTTTTGCATCAAAACAGATAAAGGTCCGGTCGATAAGGCAACCATCACCATCGTGAGCGACACAGGCAGAGTGGCATAGGCAGCGTCGTCGGCGATCATACGCCCTGCAACACCTGCAAAAGCGATGAAAGTCATACTGGTGGCGGAAAAACAGGCTTGCGATGCCATCAACAGGAACACATTCCCATCACTGCTGGCAGATTTGGGTCGGGAAAGCTTCTGTGATTGGTCTTGTGAATGCATCGGTGTCATCGCCCTGAATCAATTTTGTGACTCAGGGTGTAACATGATTTTCGGGCTACATCCCGCCTATTTGCAAAAAGCTAAATCGAAGAAATCCGTGAAGACGACTGCTTATATATTTACGCCGTTTCCTGCTCGAGTTTCACCCGGGATTTGGGGATGAGAATAGTAAATTTTGTGCCGTTGGCATCACTGCTTTCAACCGAAATATTACCGTTGTGCATATCGATAAAGGCCTTCACCAACGACAATCCAAGACCTGTACCTTCATGGTTTCGGCTAAGTGCGGTTGACGAACGAACAAACGGCGAGAATATAATTTCCTGCTCCTCGGGTGGAATACCGATACCCCGGTCTTGCACGCTTATACGAAGGTCACCGTCTTTGGTCAGACCAGCATCAAGTACAACATTTTCTGCCCGTTCCGGCGTAAACTTAACTGCATTAGTCAGCAGGTTCAGAACAGATTGCTTAAGCCGCAAACGGTCGCCGTAAATCAAGGGCAAGGTGTCCGGTATGTCCAAATCAATGCCAATGCTTTTCTGCGACGCCTGACCAGCGATCAACGCCTGGCTTTCACGCAGCATACGAGGTACATCCACATATTCTTCTTCCATCTGAAACTGACCAGCTTCAATTTTAGCCAAGTCCAGCACCTCGCCCAGCACATCTGACAGATGTTCGCTGGATGATCGGATGTCTTTCAAATATTCACGGTATTTGTCGTGCCCAATCGGCCCGAACATCTGGTCTGACATAATGCTGGAAAAACCAATAATAGCATTAAGCGGTGTACGAAGTTCGTGGCTTACGTTGGCCAGAAACACGCTTTTGGCGCGGTTCGCTGCCTCAGCCTGCTCTTTGGTCATGATCAACTCAACCGAGGTCTTGCGCGCGCGCTCAACCTCTTGCTCAAGTTCCCATGACCGCTTGCGCAATGTTTCTTCAGATGATGACAGCGCCTTGTTGGTTGATCGCAGATTATCCAGCAGCACCTGCACTGCGTCGAATGACATATTGATTTGCTGGGCCAACATACCCACTTCATCGACCGTATGACGCCGGTGAACCGTAATTCGCTGTTCGCCAGGATGCTCTGGGTCAATTCCTGAGACTTCCTCAACGATCTGCGACAGCGGCTTCGTCAACCCCTGATGAAAGGCAAAATAGAGCAACATTACCAGCAGCATGTTCCGCACCAAGCCTGAAAGGAATGTAGTGGTGGCGCGAGCAAAAAATGGCTGCAAGCCAATCGCCCTATCGATGACAACACGTAAACTGCCAGGGCGTTCAGCCATCGAGTCGGGCAAGCTTAATTTATGCACATGGGTTGACGTGTCATCAATCAGGACACGCGCATAGTTAACACCCGGAGAACTCAGAGAACTGGTGTCGCGGCTGCTGCCAGCCAAGACAGACCCCAAGTCATCCAAAATGGCTGCCTCAGCCACATAGTCATACACCATAAGACCGGACACAACTTCCTGGGCCAACTCGCTGTCCAGAATAAGCACAGCACGCGTCGCAGCATTTTCTGCTACCTGCAAACTTTCCTGAACCTTGCGGTCCAAAACACCGCCTTCCTCAAGATAATCCAGATAAACCTGACCTGCAGACAACACAAAACCAACAGCAAACGCAATTATCACTGCTGTGCGCGCTAGCTTAAAGGAAATCTTATCATTCCAGTTAAGTTTCAAGTGGCTGGTCCTACACCGTCAATTTTCTGCAACCATAAAGCGCAAGAAGAATAAAAATTGTATTAACCTTAATCACATTTTTAAGCGTCGTGCCTAATTTTTGAAACGCATCTAAATCAATGGGTGTATTTCACTACTTTAAGGAATTACCAGTCACCGGTATTTGGCATCGAAACCCATGGCTCTTTTGGCGCTAAAGCCTTGCCACGCTGTAATAATTCGATGGAAATATTGTCTGGGCTACGAATAAAGGCCATTCTGCCGTCTCTGGGTGGCCGATTGATGACAACACCTTGCTTCATAAGTGATTCGCACAAAGCATAAATATCGTCGACACCGTATGCTAGATGGCCAAAATTTCTACCGCCATCCAATTCTTCTGCATCCCAGTTGTGTGTCAGCTCCACCTGAGCATCTTCATCGCCAGGTGCGGCCAGAAATACCAGAGTGAACCTGCCCTCTGGTACGTCCTTTCGTCCCACTTCAGTCAATCCGAACTTATTGCAGTAAAAATCCAGAGAAGCGTCCAAGTCCGTCACTCGAACCATTGTATGAAGATATTTCATTTTTCATTCCTAAATTAGTCGGCTAACGGCCTCAGGGTACGGCAGATTTGGTCATCCAGCGAATACTGATGCCAACAATCCCTCGAGATTTTGTTGGTCAATCTGATCAAAAGCGCCAAACTCTGTAGAATCGATATCCAAAACGGCCGTCAACTTCCCCTCCGCGTCCACAACCGGCACCACAATCTCGGAGTTGGTTCTGCTGTCGCAGGCAATATGGTTTTTGACCGCATGAACGTCGTCAACAATCTGTGTTTGACCGCTAGCGGCCGCCGTGCCGCATACGCCTTTTCCAAAATGTATACGCAGGCATCCCAGAGTGCCCTGATAGGGACCGACAACCAACTCATTCTCGCAGGTGTCATCAACAACATAAAAACCAGTCCAGTAAAAACGCTCAGGAAATGCCACGGCCAGCAAACAAGATATGGTTGCCATCCGCGCGGTTTGGTTAGCTTCACCGTCAAGCACAGCCATGATTTGCGCAGTAACAGTATCGTATGCCTGCTGTTTACTCATCAGTGTTCCCTATCAATTGCTTAAATAGATCACCACGCAGCGAAAAATGAACAACACCCTCTTCCCGCTCTGCACCCAGGTGGTCATAAAACCCAAGCGCAACATCATTGTTGTCAAGCGCGGACCATTCCATGCGCTCGCAGCCCATGGCCACGGCCTGCTTGGCCAAAAACGCTAAAAATTGTTTACCTGTGCCACCGCCCCGGAACGCGGGGCGCACCAGCATATCTTCAATATAAAGAAGACGTGTGCCACGAAAACTGGAAAAACGTTCAGCAACAATCGCATAGGCCGCACATTCCTGGCCGACATACCCGAGAAAAGCATGGGCCAGTGCCCGATCTCCAAATAACAAGTCTTGCAAAATTTCTGGCGTAATGGTTGCCAGTTTCGGGCGGCCCTCATGTGCTGCCAATTCGGCAATAAAACCACAGATCACTGCCACGTCTAGCGGCGTTGCGGCGCGAATAGTCATCTTGGGTTTTTGAGTATCAGTTGTCATCGTAACTTCTGTTGGCTGGCATTAGACTTTCTATGCGTCTACACTGTGACAAACGGGAGTACAAGTTACTCCCGTCATACCAAAGATAATTTGCGAGGAAGTCATGATCAAACAAATGTTCGCGGCAATTGTCATTGTCGCTTTTTCAACAGCTGCTTTTGCCGGCGATACTCAGCCTGTTCCAAAAAAAATCGATGCGGAAGGCTTTCAGGAAGTACTTGCTCAAACCGGTGATGTTTACATTGCTGGACAACCGTCGCTTGCCGGGCTTGAACGCATGGCCAAAAACGGTGTTAAAACCGTCGTCAGCTTTCGTACGCCACGCGAAATGAATAACCGCGACATTGTTCCGTTTGACGAAGCAGCCAAGGCCAGTGAATTAGGCATGAGATATGTCAACATTCCACTAGGCGGTGACAAACACCCCTATTCCCCCGAAGCATTGGCGGCCTTTGCCAAAGTGATGGAAGGCGCCGAAGGTAAAACACTCATTCACTGCACTGTTGCCTGGCGCGCGAGCCATATGTGGGCCGCCTATTTGACCAAATACAAAGGCATGGACATCAACGAAGCCGCTGCGCACGGACGCGCTGCTAACATGGGCATACAACCGATCGAGGGACTTCTGGGCGGCGAGATTAGCTACAGCCGCCCCGAAAAGCCGTAAACAGCAAAACCTTAGTGGTTATGGCCTGCGGCCAGCGAAGCGGAAAGCCCATTCAGGCAACGCTTCACGCTCTCAGGCCGGGCCGCGTTACCCATTAACCCGATCCGCCAAATCTTACCGGCAAGCGGGCCAAGGCCCGCACCGATTTCGATGCCGTGGTCACGCAGCATTCGGACGCGTACCGCCGCCTCATCAACACCGTCCGGAACCGAAACAGCATTCAACTGCGGCAGGCGAACAGCTTCGTCCACAAGTAACGACAATCCCATGTCAGCCAGACCAGAAACCAGCATTTCGTGGGCATGCCAATGGCGCTCCCAAGTTGCTTTCAAGCCTTCTTCAAATAGCATCACCAGTGATTCATGCAGGCCGTATAGCGCGTTCACTGGGGCAGTATGATGATAGCTGCGACCACCGTCACCTTCCCAGTAATCCATAACCAGTGTCAGGTCGAGGAACCAGCTACGTACTAGTGTTTTTCTATTCTTGATTTTTTCAAGTGCCGCTTCCGAAAAAGAAACCGGTGACAGCCCCGGCGTGCAAGAAAGGCATTTCTGCGAGCCCGAATAAATGGCATCAATGCCCCATTCGTCAACCAGCACTGGAATACCGCCCAGACTGGTTACCGCATCAACAATTGTCAGGCAGTCGTATGTTTTAGCAAGCGCGCACAACGCCTCAGCGTCGGCGCATACACCAGTTGAAGTTTCTGCATGTACAAAGGCCAGTATTTTTGCTTCCGGATTCGCCTTCAGCGCCTCTTCCACCAATGCGGGGTCAGGGGCTGTGCCCCATTCTACATCAACCACCACCGGAATACCGCCTGAACGCAACACATTTTGGCGCATCCGTTCGCCGAACACGCCGTTTTTCACCACAACTACCGTGTCACCCTCTTCGACCAGGTTAACGAAACAGGATTCCATACCTGCAGAGCCCGGCGCCGACACCGGAAATGTCATCCGGTTTTCGGTTTGGAAAAGCTCTTTAAGGCCATCCTTGATCTCCTCCATCAAGCCCTGAAAATCTGGGTCAAGATGGCCCAAAGTTGGCCGCGCCATTGCCTCAAGAATACGCGGATGAACGTCGGAAGGACCAGGGCCCATAAGCAAACGTTTTTCGGGGTGGAAAGATTTCATGATGGGCTCCTACAATTGAACAACGCACTGATGTAAAGCACCTGCTGGTATTGTAAAGTGTCAAACACATTGTAAACGATGTTGCTGTGCCGATCAGTATCCAGCTTCGGAACCCTATTTTGTCCATCATGTAAACTAATTAGCGTAGTGCGCAAACAACTGAGCAGCAGCTCACATAAACTGTTCGGAACCGAACAGTTTATGTTCGTTTCTGAACATCCAACAAACACTCTGCGTTTCGATAGCCGGTAAAATGCTGTTTTTGTGTGGCTTTTGAAAGCATGAAGCGTGGCATGGTCCTTGCTGATTAAACCTCACAACACTTTATAAAGCGGGAGCGCAGGATGATCGGCGAATATATAAAGGCAGCGATACGAAATGTGGGCCGAAGGAAATTATTCGGTTTTATTAGTGTGATGAGTTTAGGTTCTGGGTTTGCAGTTGCAACCATGATTGGCATTTTCCTGCAGTTTGAAACCAGTTTTGATACAACGCATAAGGACCATGAACGCATGTATCGGCTGAATTGGGTAAATATCGGCTCAGGCGCTCATTTTGCCACATTTTTTAACACCCTTTCGCCAGAAATTGCGGCAGCCATTCCCGAGAAAATTGAAGCCCATACTCGCATCGCAACCGGCGAGGAACTAGTAACCATCGGCGACAAAACCAATTATGAAGTTGTAAGTTTTGTTGATCCGTCCTGGTTTGAGTTTTTCTCATTCGCCAACGTACACGGCGACGCAAATGCAGCAATACAAGGCGCACGAAACGCCGTGATAACAAGGGCGGCAGCCGTTAAATTCTTTGGAACCGAAACCGCTATTGGCAGAGTTTTTACAATTGACGGCGATCAGGATTTCACCGTCGCCGCTGTCGTCGAAAACAATCATGCCAACAGCCACCTTACGGCGAACGTTTTCATCAATATGGAATTGTTGCCCGTCATATGGGGTTGGCCCAACATGTGGGAAAGCCAAGGCTCCGACCAGTTATACCACTATGTAAAGCTATCTCTGGGCAAAGCACCCGCAGAGGTGGAAGACTATGCGGTGCAACATGTTGTTAACAACCGCTTCGACAACGCCGCAGAATGGTTGCGCGTTCCACTTCAGCCGATAACTGACATCCACTTCAATACCGAACTTCAAAATGAAATGTCGGTACAGGATTCCATTCTGGGCACTGTCAAAACTCAGAGGCGTACCAGTGATGTATATATTTTCATCATCGTTGCAGTACTGACGCTCGCTATCGCTGCCTTTAACTTTATGAACCTTCAAATTGTCCAGATTTCCAACCGCCTACGCGAAGTTGGCGTGAGAAAGATTTTGGGTGCCTCAGGCCGCAACATCTCAACGCAGTTCATGACAGAAACTTTTTTGCTATCATTCCTGGCGTTATTTTCGGGATTGGTGATTGCAGAAGTCGGCCTACCGTTTTTCGGCAGCCTTGTCGGTGCTGAATTGCCATCCGGCACAGTATTCTCACCCACAATTCTACTAATTTTGGGTGCATCAACCGTTCTGGTCACCGCCATGGCTGGCGCGTACCCATCCATAATTGCGGCAAAACTGGTCCCCGCTCGAGCCCTGCAAGGCGAAGTGGCAAAGAACGTTGGCCCGGCAAAAGTGCGAACTGGTTTGGTTCTCATGCAATTTTCAATGGCAACCGGATTAATCATCGCCAGCGGCGTAATCGGCAGTCAGGTCAACTTTGCCTTTTCCAAGCCATTGGGGTTTGACGCGACCGGCGTGGTCACTGTTACAGCTTCGGGTTCTGTTGCCCGACAATCCTTCCCAGCGATGAAACAACAGCTGGAACGCAATCCTGCAATAGAAGCGGTTTCCTACGCGAATATTATTCCATCGCAGGATCTTTTTAATGGCTGGAGCTTCAGTGTTGATCCAGACGACCCAGAAGCCACCCTTAGCACCCGCGTGATCAACATGGGGTATGGCTCTTTTGAAATCCTTGGTATGGAAATGGCTGCCGGGCGCAGTTTCAGTGAAGCATTCCCAGGCGATGAGGGTGCAAACCCTAGTCCAGAGAATCCTCATGTAAGCGCTGGCCTCATCCTCAATGAAACTGCCGCAAAAAGCGCGGGCTGGTCGGACCCCAACGATGCGATAGGCAACATACTAGTTTCCACCTACAACAGAGGTGGTGTCGATTACCGCCACGATTACACCGTGGTCGGCGTTGTAAAAGATGCCCATTACCGATCCATTCGATCACCAATTGCGCCGCTTTCATATATGTTGCAAGACGGATCTCGGCAGATGATCATAAAAATTGATCCTGCGCGCGAACAAGAGGCTCTAACTGCAATTGATGCAACTTGGCAGCGATTGGTGCCGGACACGCCCATTCGCCGGTCTATTCAAGCTGACGACTATGCAAAATTCTACAGCGGCGAGAACCGCACCTTCAGCTTGATAATCGGGTTTGCCGCAATTGCGGTTGCGATCGCCTGCATCGGCCTATATGGGCTTACTGCTTATATGGTTGAGCGCAGGGTCAAAGAAGTGGGTATCCGCAAGGTCCTAGGCGCAACTGTCGCGCAGATAGTAACTTTGCTATCGTGGGATTATACAAAGTTGGTGATTGTCGCCAGCGTCGTAGTGTGGCCGTTTGTCTGGTGGTTAATGCTGGACTGGTTATCCGGTTTTGCTTATCGGGCCGATTTGGAAATATCGCTGTTTGTAACGGCCAGTCTGTTAACGCTATTGCTAGCTGCTATTACCACATCCTTACGCACCATGGCGGCGGCGCGAGCCAATCCGATCAATGCACTGAGAAGCGAATAAGGTTGCCACCATAAGTAAACCTTAAACATTTGGTTCGTATATAAACAAATGACTGTTCTCGCCCTTGCGAAAGGCGAGAGCTGTCATTTCAACAGCTTCAACATCTTTGCCGATGCAAGCCCCAGCATGCTATTGTGAAATTCGCTACTTTAGGTCACACTGCCCCAATACTTTATGTAATTGGAAGAAGGCTGATGGTGTGATCAATTTTCTCAAAGGTCTGTCAGGTTCGACTATCGCGGTTTTTCTGGCCCGAACCATGTTGGGGCTGGTTTTCCTTATGGCGGGTTGGTGGAAAGCGTTCACTCTTACGCCCGCCGTTCACGCGCAGAATTTTTTTATTGATGGCTTTAAAGACCATTGGATACCTGAATGGTTATTGTGGGCGTTGGGCATGGCTATTCCGCCTTTTGAATTGGCGCTAGGATTAATGCTGGTTACCGGGCTTTGGACCCGACTGACCGCAAGCCTTGCTGGTTTGTTGTTGTTGCTAACAACATATGGCCATGCATTACAGCAACCGCTATTTGATATCGATGGTCACACATATACCCGCCTGGCGTTGATTTTGTTTATCTTGATGATACCTGCGGAGACTGATCGGTTGAGCGTTGACGCGCTTCGGCGGACCAAAGACTAATACTCGACTATTTTGGAAGGCGAACAGGTTTGAAACGACTTCACAGCTTTTACATCGATGGATCCTGGAAGTCTGCGCCAACGGATACCGCGCTCGATATCATTAACCCCGCAACTGAAGCGGTCGTGGGTTCTGTTGCCATGGGAACAACTGCCGACGCAAATTCAGCCATTGAAGCCGCAGTCGCTGCATTTCCGACCTTCAGCAAAACAACAGTCACTGAACGGCTTGAGCTGCTGGAACGGGTCTTGAAATGTTATAAGAACCGATACGACGATTTCGCCGATGCTATCCGCACTGAAATGGGTGCCCCTAAAACTCTCGCCCATGAAGCCCAAGCCTACTGTGGCGTCGAACACCTGGAAGCCACAATTGATGCGCTGAAAGAGTTTAAACTAGAAGTTCCCCGTGACAGTCATACACTGCGGTATGAGCCTATCGGTGTGTGCGGCCTTATCACGCCGTGGAATTGGCCGATCAACCAGATCGTCTGCAAAGTAGCGCCCGCCATAGCGGCGGGTTGTGCCGTTGTTCTTAAACCCAGCGAATATGCCGCCTTGTCGGCGCAATTATTCGCCGAAGTTATGGATGCGGCTGGCGTGCCCGCTGGCGTGTTTAACATGGTATTCGGTGACGGCGCAGAAGTAGGCGCGGCGATCAGCTCGCACCCGGATATAGACATGATGTCCTTCACCGGGTCAACCGCTGCCGGCGTGGCCGTTGCCGTTGGCGCCGCACCGACCGTTAAGCGGGTGAGCCAGGAACTTGGTGGCAAATCACCCATCGTTATCGCAGAAGATGTGGACCTCGAAACAGTTATCCCCAAATGTGTGTGGCTATGTATGGAAAATACTGGCCAGTCCTGCAACGCAGGAACCCGTCTTATTGTACCTGCCCACCTGCACGGCAGAATTGTTGAATTGGCGGTCGAAGCGGCAGAAAATTGCGTGGTCGGCGATCCCACGGATAAAAAAACTGATATTGGCCCACTTGCCAACGTGCGCCAATATACCAAAGTTACCGGTTTGCTGCGACAGGCAGAAGCAGAAGGCTTGACCCCCGCGCCCGGGGGTCCTGAGCGACCCGAAGGCATCCGCGAAGGCTATTATGTCAGGCCAACAATTTTTGCAGGGCTTAACAACAGTCAGCTTATCGCCAGAGAGGAAGTGTTCGGGCCTGTGCTTGCCATATTACCATACGAGACAATCGACGAAGCGACAAAAATCGCCAATGAAACGCCGTACGGCCTATCGGCCTATATTTATACCAATGACCCAAAGCTGGCGACAACTTGGTCGCAGGACATTCGCGCCGGTATGGTTCATATCAATGGTGCACCGCTGGCGACAGGTGCGCCCTTCGGCGGTTACAAGCAGTCTGGCAATGGCCGGGAATGGGGGCGCACGGCTTGCACGAATTTCTGGAGGTAAAAGCAATCATGTCAACTGATCAAGGCGATGACACATAATGAACAAAAGCAAACTGGACCGCTTACGCGAGCAATACCTGGACAAGGGTGTCAACGAACACCAGACAGAAAAGTTCAACTCGGTCGCAGACAAAATTGTTGGTGCTGAGCGTGAAGGCACGCGCCCAAAACCTTATAGCGGCATCTCGACATTTTTGGACCTGCCTCAAGCCAATACTCTAGACGGGCTTGATGTGGCAGTCATCGGTGTGCCCATGGACCTTGCGGTTTCCAACCGCGCCGGTGCGCGCCTCGGCCCTCGGGCCGTGCGCTCAATCGAACGCATTGGCCCCTATAACCACCTAACAGGTATAGTGCCCAAGGCGGAGTGCACCGTTGCCGACGTAGGTGATGTCCCGTTTCGTTCGCGCTATAGTCTTGACGACAGCATGGAAGACATTGAAGCCTACTACCGCAAAATAAAGGAAGCCGGGGTCCTGCCTCTAAGCGTTGGCGGCGACCACTCGATAACGCATCCAATTCTGCGCGCACTTGGTGCCGATGAACCAGTTGCCCTGGTGCATATTGATGCTCACTGCGATACTGCGGGCACCTATGATGGCTCTAAATTTCATCACGGCGGGCCCTTTAGGCTGGCGGTGCTGGACGGCGTTTTGGACCCGGAAAAAACCATTCAAATTGGCATTCGGGGCTCAAGTGAAGCGATTTGGGAGTTTAGCTACACCTCGGGCATGACCGTAGTGCACATCGAAGATATTATGGAAATGGGTATTGACGCTCTGATCACAAAAACCAGAGAGTTGATCGGTGATATGCCAGTATATGTATCTGTCGACGTTGACGGTTTTGACCCTGCCTACGCGCCAGGCACGGGCACACCTGAGGCTGGCGGCATGACGCCGCGCGAGGGGTTCCAATTACTACGCGGCTTGATGGGCATGAATGTTATCGGCGCCGATGTGGTAGAAGTTGCGCCCATGTATGACCCCACAAGCAACACCGCACAATTGGGCGCGCAATTATTGTTCGAAGAATTATGCTTGTTGGCACAGGCACACAAAGATAGAAATGCGCGCTAACTGCCGACCGAGGGTATGAAACCATGGGTTTTGCCGAAACAGCACTAAGCAATACGAAATTTATGCCGTTTTGGCTGGACAGTGACGACGCTCCGGCCTGTGAGCCAGAACTAACCTCAAATATTACTGTCGACCTTCTGATTGTCGGAGGCGGATTTACAGGACTTTGGGCCGCAATTCAGGCAAAGGAAGCTGCCCCATCGCGCACCGTTGCCATTATCGAAGGCGGCAAGGTGGCCCACGGCGCATCTGGGCGTCCGGGTGCGATTGTATCCACATCAGTTATGCATGGGCTATCAAACGCAATTCGGGTGTTCCCTGACGATTTGGACGAACTAGAGCGCCTAGGGCACGAGAATATGGCCGGCTTCATGGACACGCTTGAGCGTTACAGCATTGATTGTGATTTTGAATTTGGCGGCGAGCTAACGGTCGGTGTTGGCGCAGATTGCCAAGACATCCTGAGAGAAGAATATACCCTGAACAAAGAGCACGGCCACGATGTGACGTTGTTGGACGGAACAGAGACGAAAGAACAAATAAACTCGCCGCTATTTGAAGGGGCGGTTTGGTCAAAAAAATACAGCGGCACCCTACACCCCGCCAAATTGGCTTGGGGCCTGAAGGCTGCGGCCAAAGTGCTCGACATACCGCTGTATGAGAATACGCCGTTAACAAAAATCACTAAAACAGCGGGCGGCCTTGTTGTCACAACGCCACGGGCTAAAATTACAGCAAGAAAGACACTCTTGGCCACTAATGCCTTCGCTGCTGGACACCGGCGCATCAAAAAACGGGTTGTGTTGGTGCGAGACCGCATACTCGCGACAAACCCTTTATCATCTGAGCAGCTACGAAGCATTGGCTGGCAAAACCGGCAGGGAGTTTATGACACCAGGACACAAATGAACTACATGCGCCTGACAAAAGACAACCGGATAATCTTTGGTGGTCGATTGGGCTATTTCTACAACGGCAACCCAGACCCGGTAGAGGACAAAACTCAGAAACCTTTTGTAAGGTTAGCTGAGGCATTCGCCCGAACTTTCCCTCAGTTAGATGGCGTTTCTTTTAGTCACGCCTGGAGCGGCCCGATCGGTCTGACAAACCGCATGGCGGTTCATTTCCAACATTATTTCGGCGGCGACGTAATTTATGCGGGCGGCTATTCCGGCTTTGGTGTGTCTGCGTCGCGGTTTGGCGCCCGCGTTGGGCTGGCAATTCTTGACCAGGAAAAAATACCAGAGACGCAAATGGCGTTTGCGGTCAGTGAGCCCGGCTATATTCCGCCCGAACCATTCCGTTGGCTGGGCGCAAAAATTACCCTATATGCCATGGACACGTTGGACGAAAAAGGCGGCTGGAGGCGGCCCTGGATCAGATTCGTAGAAAAACTGGGTTTTCCCCTCACATAGAACCGCCCGATAACTGATCTGCGGGTGCAATCACGGCGCAAGTATCAGTGCGCTGCAACTTGGCTTTTATTGCAAGGGTCGCTACACAGGTGCAGCTGTCGCGCGTTCGCAGCGATGGGCGGCAGCAAGGCTCGCCGCAATTATTGCTCACCAAAGATAAGACACCGCAGGTATTTGCAATGAAAAATCGACCACTGAGTGCGAAGCCAGTTGAACGCTTGCCGTTATGCCAAGCGCGATAAAACTGCGGTATTGATTGCCAAATTTAAGTGATGTAATAAGTTGGAACAGCAGTGCAGCGATTGAGGCAACAAGCAAAACAGCCGCGGGAATACCTGCACCTAACGCCACTTCCAGGTAGTCGCTGTGTGCACGCACAAAATAGCTGTCTATAGTATCATCTCGGAAAGCCCGAAAAACATCTTCGAAGGTGCCCAATCCGTATCCAACAAACGGCCTGTTTGATACGGCGTCCATGACAATCGGATAAATTGAAAACCTTTGGCCAAAACTGGCATCACTTTGCAGCCGTTGATCTAGCATCTCGCCACTCAGTGAAAACACACCAACGCCAACAACAACTATAGTCGCTGCACGCAACAAACTGCCCCACCCGTTTTTTATACCGCCGTAGCGGCTTGGAGTAAGAAGGAACAGAAGAAATATCGCCACTGCAACCGAGCCAAAACCAACACGCGAATTAGACAGCATAAGGGCCACCGCGCACAACAGTATTGCCAGCGGCAACCACCATGCTTTTGTCAGCATTGTCTCAAAGACGTGTCGGTATAACTCGCGCCCGGTGCGACCCTCTGCCAACTCGTCCTGCGCCCAGAAAAATGCATACGCAACAAGACACTGCAAACCAAGCCCCACATATGCGGCATAACTGTTTCGATTAACAAACGTACTGGTCAGAGAATTAGGGCTAGTCCATTTCTCAAACCAAAGAATTGTGTCGTTGCCCGAGACAAAAACTATGAAACCATATGCGGCGTATAAGCCACCGACAATCCCACAGAAGCGTATGAAGTTCACTGCTTTTTCACGCCGAGAGCAAAATTGGTAAACTAAACTAAAAAACACCAGATGAGACAGGAAAAAGATAGCATTTGAGAGCGTTTTTGCGGGGTAAACTGATATGACGCCGCTGGCGGAAAGGATGTTATCGACACTGGAAATATCGAAAACCGCGCCCGCTCCCATAGGAATTAAAGCCTGCAAAAAACCCCACAAAACAAACACGCAGGTGCCAGAAATGGCTATAGTGAAAGCAAGGGACGAGCCTATAGGTCGGACACGCCGAGCCTGGGCCAAATAAACCACTGCCGCAGTGGCGGCTACCAACACCCAAAGCCATTGCCACGCAGGCCTAGCGCTTGCCAGCGGTAAGGGCGCAAGGGCGATTAATCCGTATATCAGCATTCGCACAATATGGGGCCTTTGTCTTAATTGTTACCGTTCTAGATTGCTTAGTTCGCCGCAAGGGAGGCGGCAATGAAATCCCGCATATCTTTTGACAGCCGTGTATATGCATCTTCGTTCACATACATCATATGACCAGCCTCATAATAGGTCATATCAACCCGTTCCATTTCTATTCCGTGCCTTGTAAGCGTGTACTCAGCATCAAAAAACGGAGTTACCAAATCGTATATGCCAGACGCTACCATCACTCTCAACGCGGGGTTCAGCTTCATCGCGTCAGCTAATTGCGGCGCGGTATTTACATAAGATGGTTCATTGTACCCTTCGCTGCGATCATATACCCAATTGACATTCACCTCAGGGCCAGAGCCATAATAGGGCCTGCCCAGCGCGACATTCAGGTCATGCCGGACATAGTGCCGGAACGCTGAAGAATAAGCGCCGCTAATCGCCGCAGACGCCGCATCAAACCGAGCACTTTCGCCGACTGCATCTAAGTCTGACGACCGGTAACGGGCGTCCAACCGCCCAACAATTTCACCACTGTCACGCAGTAGTTCTTTGGCAAACCGCCCGGTCAAAATACGCAAGTTCGCTCGCTTAATGTAAGTTTCACTTAGCCCGGTATAATCGGCTAATTTCTTTGCTATACGATTAAAATCCGCAGCTGGCAGCGCAGATCCTTTGAACAGGGCCGGTAAATATTCATCAAATGCAAAGGCGCGCACTTCGGCCAAAAAAACTTGCATGTCAGCGGGCTGGTTTGCCAATTGGCCGTGATAACGGGCTGTTGCTGCAAGGCTGGGAAGATAGGTGACATAGGCAATTAAATTATTATGCGCTGGAGTGCTGCCGGTATAGTCCATCGCCTGCGAAATCATGATCACGCCGTTTATACGCATCGGCTCTGACCCGCCCTGCAGATACGGCAGCATAGCCGCCGCACGAGTTGTACCAAAACTTTCACCCGCGATAAATTTGGGCGCGTTCCAGCGACCATTGGCCCGCACCCATTCACGGACAATTTCGGCCACTGAACGCGCATCTTCTTCCAGGCCGTATACATCTTCGGGTTCACCTTCCCCCGCAAGGCGGCTGAAGCCGGTGCCAATTGGGTCGATAAATACCAAATCCGTAACATCCAATAACGCGAGCGGATTATCTTCAATTTTGTATGGTGCTAGGCCCGCGTCTCCGGCATCGCTGGGAACACGCACGCGTTTGGGCCCCATCAACCCCATATGCAGCCATACTGAGGCCGAACCCGGACCGTCGTTAAAGACGAAAGTCACGGGACGCAAGGGATCAGCATCGTTTGCAACATACGAGGTTGTTACGGCCTCAGCGTATATTGTTCCATCAGCTCTTTTCAGCAAACTATTGCCAACAATGGCCTGGTAACTAACAGATTTCCCGCCAAACTTCGCCTTATGATTGGTTGCGATTTGGAACGCTTCCGGCACTGGCTTCGCGACCTTTTCATCATCTGCGCTTGCAAATAACGCACAGGAGAAAAGTGTCGCTGCCCACACACTGTTGATAATCAAATTCTTCATCATATCCCCGCATCCCCGTTTGCTAAAGCATGTCCAGAGATACTCTACTGGCGATTTCAAACGGATACAATCCTACCACGCCCTATGCCGCGGTCACCATTTTCCATAGACGCGCGAAGCCATAGCTTCCCTCTCTCCAAGAAATACAGGGCAAATTCTTTAAGGGCCTATATATTTTTCCAAAAAATCCAGAGATGCCTGAAACAATTTTTTTCGGTGCTGTGCCTGCAAAACAAAGTGGGACCCGCCCTCTAACCACAATATACTGTGGTCTTTCCGGTATTTTTTGAGCACCTTTTCCATGCGTCGACTGTGTTCAGGGGGCACACGAATATCTGCAGTGCCATGGGCCAAAAGAATTGGAATATCCATCTTTTTGCCTAGAAAGGCTGGCGATTGCTTGTTCAAGAGTTTTGATTTGGTGCCGCCAACGGTTCTGTACATCAATGCTCTATGCTCTGCGCGAGAAGATGAAATCATCCTAAGCCAAAGCGACAGATCACTTACCGGCGCAATAGAAATAGCACATTCAAATGTTTCTGGAGACTTGGCGGCTGCCATCAATGCAGCATAACCACCGTATGATGCGCCAACCATACAGAGATTACTTTGGTCAGCATAACCTTGAGCAATCAGCCATTCTGCGCCGTCCGTCAGATCATTTTGCATAGCTTGCCCCCACTCACCATACCCTTGTGCCTCAAAGGCATCGCCGTATCCTGTAGACCCCCTGAAATTGGGCTGGAACACGCCGTACCCGCGGTTGGCAAAAAACTGAACCCAATTGTCATAGGTCTTCATGTCTCTGACCCAGGGACCACCATGAGGCATAACAATCATTGGTATTTTCTCGCCACTCTTTCGGCCTACGGGAATTGTTAAATAAGCGGGTATCTCCAACCCATCCCGACTGAAATAAGTCACTGCTTTAACATCCGCGAACCTATCGGGTTTTTTGCCTGCTTTGACATCCAGCAGATGTCGTACCTGCTGGGTCTCGCCGTCATACAAATATAATTGACCTGGCTGATCAGCCGACCCCTTGTGAATCAGCCATTTTTTACCAGCATCGCTGATATCAACCGAATAAAACTCGTCAGTACCCAAGGCGGCCTCAATCTGCTCCAGGTGAGCACCGTATGCTACATCAAGAACCTCAATACGCGGCCTGTCGTCAACGTAGGTCGCCCCCAATATTGCTTTGCCACCATCTGCCATTACCAATGTACCCGCATCGTATTTTGGGTGTTCGAATATTTTTTGACGGATCGCGCGTCTTTTCATATCGAAACGATATATAACACTGCGACCTTTCCCGATCGAAGACCGAACGTACAGATTGTTTCCATCATCCGAATAGCCGATAATGCCAAATCTTCCATTCTTAAAAAGGGCATGTCCCGACAAAGATTCCCACTGGTCGGCGACAGATGAACGCACTTTAACCTCAAGTTGTTCGTCGCCCCAGCCGCTGGCAAGCCTGAGAGCACCTGCCCTGTCCACCGACCAATAGTCATATGGCTTTTCCGGTGGCACAATTTCCGTTGCGGCACCTGATTGAATGTCAATCTTATACACACCGGGATAGTCGCCCCCGTTTGGCGCGTATGCGATCATGACATGGTCTGGATCGGACGGAAGCCGATGCAAGAAGTCATCGGAACCATTTGCAAGGCCTATAGATAGAGGAAAAGACAAGAGCTGACGCAGCCCACCAGTTGTCACGTCTGCGACCCATAAAATTCTAGTAAGGCCACTCGATTTAGCTGATTTGCCTTTTTTTTTGGAAGACCCTCTATACTGGCCAGACAATACAATGGAATCGGAACGTATGTTTGTTGTGCTGATCAGCAAAGACGTCTCGTTAACCCAAAATTGCCAATTAAAAAGCGAGGCAGGCAAATCAAATACAGTCGCAGCCGTTGTTGAATTCTTGTCGAGACGTTGAACAATGGTTTGGGGATGTCCGTCTCTCATTCGCCAAATTGCATATTGTGTTCCGTCTGGAGACAAAGACGCATCCAAATACTGTTCGGCCTGGCCAAAATAAGACAAGGCGTCACTTTTGGAAAAAGCCTCAGAAGTTTCTGCAGTTGTGGGACTTAGCGCGGCGAAAACAAAAACAATGAAAACGAGCACTATGCCAAATGCACGATCGACCATTTATTCTACCTCACCAGGTATTATAGCATCACTGGGCCGAGGGGTGGCAGCTACCGTCTCATCCGTCGGCATCACAATGCCCTCTCCAATATGTTGAATTAGAAATTTTTCCAGTTTGCGCAGAAACTTCGTTCTGCTTTTGGGTGTATTCAAGCCATGAGCATCGTCTTCACTTTTGATGGTTTCAAATGACTTTCCTGCTTTTTTAAGGGCTTTCTCGAATTTTTCAAATTCCTTTAAAGGTACATGCCTGTCTTTCGCACCGTGGAACATCAATAAAGGGCGATCCAGTTTTTTGACCAGTTTAATGGGGGAAACTGCGTTTAGCGCCTTGCTTTTACGATTCCCGCTGATCAGTTTTGCGGCGTTTTTCCCGGAATTACTTCTTACATCTTTGATACGTTTCGCCAGATCAGTAATCGGCGCAATCGCCACAGCACACTTAAACCGGTCAGGAGACTTCATGACGCCGAGCAATGCCGCATAACTGCTGTAGCCACCTTGGCCCATAATACAAACTCGGTCAGAGTCGACTAGGTCTTCATCAACAAGGTAATCAACTGCATCCTCCAGGTCTGTTTGCATCGCAGCACCCCATTCGCCGTGCCCCATGCTCTGATACTCATATGAGTAGCCTGTGGAGCCTCGAAAGTTGGGCTGCATAACCAAATATCCGCGACTGGCGAGGAACTGGACAATATTGTCATAATCAATCCCCGAGCGCGCCGCAGGTCCACCGTGCGGTAACACGATCAGGGGCATTTTTTTAGCATCGACATTCTTGGGGACTGTCAGGTAGGCGGGAATTTCCAGCCCGTCGCGCGCAAAATAATCAATTCGACTAGTCGGGGACATTAGCTGCGGATTGATCTTCCTATTCATTTCGCTCAAGACTTCCATGCGCAGTTTATCTTTTGTATCAAGTCGGTAAAGAGCTCCCGGATAGCGGTCGCTGACGGAGTAAAGTAGATAGTAACGATCATCGTCGGTGTTATCGAGAATGTGATTACTGCGGCCAGGCAAAGCTTTGTCGATGGAAAGCATAAGCCTCTTGTGATCATCATCGAAAAACTGCCGTTCCAGGCGATCACGCGTAAAAGTAACCGCCAATAGTTTTTTTCGACTGTTGGACACTTCAATGCCACGAGCATCAACTTCAGCATGCTCAAATATCTTCTCTGACAGTTTCCCTGTTGTCAGGTCGAAGCGATAAATCGCGAAACGCCCATTTGCAACAGCCGAGCGGACAAACATTGAATTGCCATCAAAGTCAAAAGCAAGCGGAGAAAACCTGCCACTTTCAAAGGTTTCATTTTCATGCAAATCAACCCAGTCACTGGTCGCAACTGTTCTCGCAATCAATTTCAATCGGTCATCATCGTAGCCAATCCCCAGTCTTGGGTTTCCATCATGGTCAACCATCCAACCACTTATCCCCTCCCGTCCAGACATAACCAACTCAGTTTCGCCGGTGTATATGTCCAACTTTGACAACGCTGGGTCGTTTTTTTTCTTGCCTTCCGTCATTATCAGAATGTTGTCAGAATCGTCAGGCAACATGCTAACAATCAACTCGTCCACGGCCCAAAGGCTTTTGGTCATATGTGATACATGCAGACGTTCCATATTTTCGCCGCTGCGGTCCACCGCAATCAACATATTATGGCGGTACCAGCGCCAATTTCGGTCGAGCTTCCATGTTTCAGTTTCCAGCACAATGCGGTCATTACTGGCCCAGTAAGCACCCGCAAACATTCTGCGCGGTACGTTATCAAAGAAATGTTTTTCAGCGTCGCCGTTTTCGGTAGAGAAAACTCGAATTTGAACATTGTCAATTGCAGGAGAAACGGTGAGGAAATGTTTGCCGTCAGGTGATAGAGATGCTGAAGAAATACCAGGGTCGCGCGCAAATTCTCTCGGTGGAATAAGCTTCGGCGAAGCATAGTGAGGATATTGCATGTCTGCAGCACCCCCAACTTCATCGACGCTCTCATTAGCGTCAGCAAAAACCGACTGCGGCGCAGTGAAAAATATCGCGCTAAGAAACAGCACGCGCAAAATCAAAGAAAACAACATGAAGGACCCCAAAAAATACACCTAACGCAGGCAGCTTATTGTAGGGGATACTTTTATTTCAAGCAAAAAAGTTAAACTTCAAGTCCCAGAGCGGTTACCGAGTGATTTTTCATTTCATTGTGCCCTAAGAACAGCGACCTCATTTTGTATAATCATATCGATCATGGTCTTTCCTCCTGAGTTTTGCCGAATTTAGTTTCACGATGAGCTTGTTTTTTCTCTGACCAACCCATCCAAAGATAAAAAACTGCAGGGATAACGATCAATGTAAGGAATGTCGCTGTTACCATTCCGCCAACCATAGGTGCCGCGATACGTTGCATCACTTCCGAGCCTGTGCCAGTGCCATACATAATTGGAATTAGCCCAACTATAACCGTGACCACTGTCATGATTATTGGTCGCAATCGAAGAAGCGCACCGTCCGTTACTGCAGCTGCAAGATCAAATGGTTTGGATTGATCTTCCCGATGATCGCGGTAGGTGGCGTGAAGAAGCACGAGCATGACGACACCGGTTTCAACTGCCACACCAGCCAGAGCGATCATCCCTACTGCGACCGCAATAGACAGATTGTAATCCAGCAAATAGAGAAACCAGAGACTGCCGGTTAGCGCCAATGGCAAGCTCAACATAACAATCGCCACGTCAGTCATGCTGCGAAAAACAAGATAGAGGATTAGAACGATAAGAATCAAAGCAACAGGCACAATCAGCGACAGGCGCTCTTTGGCACGCTCGATATATTCAAACTGCCCGGACCAACTAAGCGTATAGCCAGCTGGCAACTTCAAGGCTATGTTGAGGCGCTCTTGAGCGTTGACAACGTAGGTTCCAACATCAATGCCTGTAATATCGACAAACACCCAACCGCTGGGCCTGGCATTTTCACTACGGATCATGCCCGGTCCGTCAACAAGTTTAATGTCCACCAATGCCTTCAGCGGCACGTGAGCGCCTGATGGTGTGACTACCGGCAGGTTACCCAAGTCTTCCGGGCTGTCTCTCTTGTCGCGCGGAAACCTCAGGTTAATTGGATAACGCTCCAGACCCTCAATACTTTGACCAACAACAGCGCCTCCAATTGCTGAGCGAACAACGTCGTGAATAGCAGCAACAGACATCCCGTAGCGGGCAGCATCCGCGCGGCGAATGTCCATTTCAACATAGCGGCCACCAACGACACGCTCGGCGTAAACGGACGCCGTGCCCGGCAAGTCTCTGAGAGCGAACTCAATCGTCTCGCCAATTTCATTGATGACCTTCAAGTCTGCACCCGCGACCTTGATACCGATCGGCGTGCGTATGCCTGTGGCGAGCATATCGATCCGGCCCTTGATTGGCATAACCCAAGCATTTGTGAGGCCCGGCACGTTCACCACTCTATCAAGCTCCGACCGGATGGAATCAATGGTCATTCCCTCCCGCCATTCAGAACGTGGTTTCAACTGGACGTTGGTTTCTGTCATGGTCAACGGCGCAGGGTCAGTTGCAGTTTGAGCGCGGCCGGATTTACCGTAAACACTCTCTACTTCCGGCACGCTCATGATCATTTTATTGGTTTGTTGAACCAGTTCGCGCGCCTTGCCAATGGAAACACCAGGGAAAGCAACCGGCATATATAGAAAGTCACCCTCGTTCAGGTCTGGCATAAATTCACTGCCCAACCGATTGATCGGATATACGGCAGATACAGTTGCCAACAGCGCCAATACCAGTGCGGTTTTTGGCATCGCAAGCACACCCTTTAAGACGATACGGTAGCTGGCAAGCAAAACCCGGTTCAACGGATTAGCTGTTTCAGGCTTCATACGCCCGCGAATAAAATACCCCATCAGAACCGGCACTAAAGTGACAGACAGTATTGCAGCTGCAGCCATTGCATAGGTTTTGGTAAAGGCAAGTGGCTTGAAAAGCCTTCCCTCTTGCGCTTCCAGCGCAAAAACCGGCATGAAACTTACGGTGATGATCATAAGCGAGAAGAAAAGTGCTGGTCCTACTTCGACGCAAACCTCTTTTACAATGGGCCAACGATTTTCTTCAGTTAACGCTTCTTTTTCCAAACGTCTGTGCAGGGTTTCAATCATCACAATGGCAGCATCCACCATTGCGCCAATGGCAATTGCAATACCACCCAGCGACATGATGTTTGCGTTAATCCCTTGCAAATGCATAACAAGGAATGCCGCCAAAATTCCTAGGGGCAGTGTCAAAACAATGACAATTGCCGACCGGAAGTGCATGAGAAACAATACGCAAGCGATCGCGACAACAATGAATTCTTCAACTAGCTTTTCGCTTAGATTATCAACGGCACGATTAATCAGACCCGAACGGTCGTATGTCGTTACAATCTCTACACCCTCGGGAAGGCCGGGTTTAATTTTTTCCAGTTTTTCCTTAACTGCCGCGATGGTTTTGAGCGCGTTTTCACCTGAGCGAATAATTACCACACCGCCAACGGCTTCACCTTCGCCGTTTAGCTCGCCTACCGCACGGCGCATCTGTGGGCCAACTGAAATATCCGCAACGTCTTTCAACAGAAGTGGCGTACCGTTTTCGGGCAATCCAATCGGTATCTGTCTCAAGTCATCTATGTCGCTGATATACCCTTTGGCGCGCACCAAATACTCGGCTTCAGCCAGTTCAATAACAGAACCACCGACTTCACCACTGGCTTCTTTGATCGACTTGCGCACCTGCCCAAATGTCAGGTCGAAAATTCGCATCTTGTCGGGGTCGAGAACCACCTGATATTGGCGCACCATCCCGCCTACAGTGGCAACTTCCGAAACACCGGGAACGCTTTGCAGTTCAAACCGCAAAAACCAGTTCTGAATGGTCGTCAAGTCGGCGAGGTTACGCCTGCCGCTTGTGTCAGTGAGCGCATATTGGTAAATCCAACCAACGCCTGTTGCGTCCGGGCCAAGAGCAGGACGCGCGCCTTCAGGCAACTGGTCACTGACTTGATTAAGGTATTCAAGAACACGAGAGCGCCCCCAATATAGATCTGTGTCATCCTCGAAGAGGATATACACGTAGCTATCTCCGAAAAACGACAAGCCGCGCACCGTTGTCGCCTTGGGAACAGACATCAGCGCTGTTGTCAGAGGATACGTCACCTGATCCTCGACAACTTGCGGGGCCTGCCCTGCATAACTGGTGCGAACAATTACCTGAACGTCAGACAGGTCAGGTATCGCATCAAGGGGCGTTTCCTTAACCGCATATATTCCTGCACCCAGCAACAGTGCTGTAAATATGATGACGAGAAAGCGGTTATCAATCGACCATTTGATAAGAGATGGGATCATTGGTTGCTTCCCATTTCCGGCATTTTTGTTACTGGCGCGGCCTCTGCTGCTATGAGGCGGACAGAAGCTCCTTGAAAACTGCTTTCTGAATCGATCAAAAACTGACCGCCCACTACAACCGTTTCGCCTTCTGTTAAGCCGCCCGTAATTTGGGTGAATTCGCCGACAGTTTCACTGATGATCACAGCCGCAGGCCGGAACCGACCATTGCCTTCTGCCAGGATAACGCGGTTGCCGTCCCCCAAACGAATGATGGCGCTGGAAGGTACAAAAAGTGCGTTCTCAATCGGGGCACGTTCAATATCGACCTTAAAAAACTGGCCCGGGCGGAACAGATCACCCGTGTTATCTAAGACAACCCGCACAGGATTAGTATGGGTCTGCATATTCAGATCGGGGTATGAGTAATCAACGGTCGAAACTGCAACCTGCGCGTTCGTATTTACATCATATATTTTAACCAACGCTCCGCGCGTAACATACGGTATATCCAATTCAAATACGTCGGCGATCAACCACACAGTATCCAGGTCAACAAGCGTAAGCGCGGGCTTGTCCGCTGTAATGCGGGCCTGTTCTGATACATTGAGGACTGTGACAACACCCTTAATCGGTGCGCGCACAGTCATTGTTGACAGCGCAATATTGGACTTTTCCAATTGTTCAATATCTGACTGTGACAACCCAAGCCCTATTAATCTTTCTCGGGCTGAACGCACCAGACCTTTTCTGTCGGACGACACGGCTTGAAGATACTCAGCCTGCGCTGTGTTCAATTCAGGCGAGTAAACATCAAATAGAGGATCACCAGCGCTGACAGCTTCACCCCTTGCGCGAACGTGCAGCTTTTCAATCCAGCCACTCGCCCGCACGTGGACGTGTACGGTATCTTTTTCGTTGAAGGCGACGGATGCCACGGTTCGAATAACAGATGATTTTGTAGCCCGAATAACCGGCGCGGTTTTAACACCGATATTGGCCACGACACGCGGATCAATCTTAACACCTTCGTAAGTGTTTCCACCGCCAGTTTCATCCGCATAAACCGGTACTAACGACATGCCCATCGGCGAAACACCCGGCCCATCGCGGCGAAATTCCGGGTCCATCGGGGCCACCCAGTATGCAATTTCCCTTTCAGACGACAAACCGTCGTCACTTGGCCTCCACTCACCAAATTGTCTGCCCACCAGCGCGCCGACAACCACGCCCATGATCAGCAGCAGCCCGCCGAATATGTATGTCTTTTTACTCATCCGACTTCTCCTAATATGAATTTTAGTTGTGCTTTTGCGATATTCAGATCGCGGTACAGAGCCGCTCGTCTTAAGCGCAGGTCGCGCAGCGTGATTTCTGCTCTGACCAACTCCGCAAAATCAATGTTACCGGCACCGTATGCATTACGACTGGCAACGACGGCATCATTGGCACGTTCCAGTGTCGTGCCTTCAAAACGTTTCACCCGCTGGTGAAGTTTTGTGATGTCGGAAACATGCGTGAGGGCTTGCCGAGTTAAATCGCGGAAGAGAGCGTCACGGTCCAGCCTTGCTGCTTGCTCGCGCCGTTTGGCAGCGCGCAAAGCCGGCGCCTGTTTCTTTGAGGTAAAAATTGGCAAATCAAACGATAGCATGACTGATCCGAAGTCAGAGCGATCACTGCCGCGTCGTCCGAAACGACCTTCAACACCAAATTCCGGCTTGAAGGCTTCTTTGGCAAGGGCCACACCGTTATTTGCAAATTGGACCTGTTTTTCGATACTGACGAGAACAGGATTTTCCTCCAGCGCATCCTGAATTTGCAGCTCAGATAAGATCATCAAATCATGGTTTGTATAGACCGCAGGAACACGAATGGCTGAACCCCGACCGATATAACGCGCTAGCTCCTCAATTGCCTGTTCACGGTCTTGGACAACCGCATCTAGTCGATCCTCAATCAACGCTTGCTCGAGTTCAGTGCGGTAAATACGTTGGAGGGCCGCTGAACCACTTGAAGCAAAATCACTTTCTTGCTGCGCGTTCAGCTCCTGAAGCAGTTCATAGAGAGTACGAAGCTCCTCTTCCGCCACATATGAAAAACGTACATTAAACCATGCGATGGATACGTCGCGGACAAGAGTGTCGATTTGTGCTTGCGCCCTTGCGGTATATTCCGCTGAACGAATAGAACGGCTTTTCGAACTTAATGCACGGGTGTTACCGCGCGGAAAAGACTGCCGCGCGGAAAGTTGCAACTGTGTCATTTGTTCACGCGTAAAACTAAAATCATCAAGCGGTATATTGGCTGCGCCGATAGTCACGCGCGGATCAGCCAATGCACGCGCTGCTACAGCGTCTTCGTCCTCGCTCTCAGCGCGGCGGCGAAAAGCTTCCACAGAAGGGTCAGCAGCGCCTTGGGCGAGGTTTATCGCTTCCTTTAAACTTAACGGACTGTCGGCCAATACCGGCCCCGCATACATGGTCGCCAGCAAAAGGCCCACAAATAGGGCAATTTTGAAATACATAATATTTACCTGGTTAGATTAATGAAAACCGCGCAGAGCGCAGCAACAAACGTCTAATCAGGCGTTGGGAGGATGAGGAATGGAATTTAACGAAATGCCCGCGAGCACTTGGTTTGGACTGACAGGTTTTCTTGAGGCAATATTGACTGGTGCAAGTGTTGACCCAGCCGGCGTTAACGCAGAGGATTGCGGAAGAACATTTTGACAGCAGCCCTCGCATGATTGTTCTTGATCATGACACGGCATATCGGTCATGGAATCAGTACTACCAATACCGTCATGAGACATCTGCATTGCAGCTTTCATAGACGGATCGCAGCAAGCCGCCGTCGCTGCTTGCGACTGCGCAGCCCAAAGGCCTTGGCAAACAAATCCCAATAGCATCAGAACCAGAAACGTTTTTTTTGTCAGAAGTTTCATACACCTAATTGTAACCCTGGACCCCGCTACAGGGTCAAGAAAAATATAATTTACTTCAAAAAGATAAGTTTCAACAGGCTTATGGCCCTAGTTGGATCGCAAGCCCCGTCCGCAGGGCCGAAATCGTTTGTTGACCCGCGGGCTGACGTCCTTGGTCCGAACCTAGATTATGAACCAAAGCGGCGTCTCCTTCTGGTCGAAAGTTACTCAGAAAAAGCGATAAAAAAACATCGGCCTGCTGCTAACCCATAGCAGCATCCATAGACATTTCAAATTTGCCTCTACCGGCACTCATCAATCACCTTTTTGCGTCAAACATTTTTGAAGCTAGTGCGTGGTGTATTTTACTGTTCGCCGTTTTCTTCGAATATTTCGGTAATTCATCATATTTTGGTATTTAATTGGTATTATATTTATGATACCAATATTACCACACAAAACGATAGAGACGAGTCGATGCAGCTTTCAAATGTAATTGGGCCACTTGACCGCGCCAGCACGCTACCAAAATATCAGCAGTTGTCGCGCGCAATTGAGCACGCGATTGACCAAGGCGCTTTGCCAAAAGGCGATGCCTTGCCGCCCGAGCGAAGCATCGCTGAAGACATGGCCGTGTCTCGCATCACCGTCCGAAAAGCTATTGACGGTCTGGTAGAAAATGGATTGCTAGCGCGCAGGCAGGGCGCAGGAACTTTCATCACCGAGCGTGTTGAAAAACCGTTTCTCGCCTGTCCTCCTTTTCCGAAGACATGGCTGGTCGCGGCTGGCAAGTGCGCAGCGAATGGATTGACCGTTCCATAGGTATTGTTTCACCGGAAGAAAGCCTTGGGTTGGGGCTAGGCCCTGGTACTGAAGTTCACCGTTTCACCCGCATCCGCTACGCCAATGACGTACCAATGGCACTGGAAACGGCGATCGTTCCGGCTTTCGCCTTGATGAGGTCGAGACCTGTCGAAGGTTCGCTTTACGCCGCCATGGAGGCAACCGGTCACCGACCTGAGCGAGCGCTTCAGCGGTTACGGGCGATAAACTTCGATGCGGAACAGGCGGCCAAACTCAACGTCAGCACAGGGGACGCTGGGCTGCTCATCGAACGGCGCGGTTTTCTCGCTAACGGCACAACGGTGGAATTAACCCATTCCTACTATAGGGGTGACGCCTACGATTTTGTCGCCGAACTGCAAGGGTAAGCCCCGCGAACAACAACAGAAATATAGGATTAGAGACCATGACAGCCCATGTCAGTTTAACGCCAGAAAAAACCTTAATGTTCAAGGAAGCCGGTGAAGCCAGCGAAATTGTCGCACAGCAGCTTGCAGCAAATGCGTCGCTGCTTCAGGAGGTGAGCGAGAAACTTAGACACCTAAAACCAACAGCGGTTGTCACATGCGCGCGGGGCAGCTCCGATCACGCAGCCACCTTCGCCAAATATGTGATCGAGACAAAAGTCGGGCTTCTGGTCTCTTCGGCCGCACCCTCGGTCAGCTCTGTATATGCTGCACGGCAGATGCTTGAGGGAACAGTTTTCATTGCCCTTTCCCAATCGGGTGCTAGCCCGGATCTGGTGCGCACCGCCGCCGCAGCCCGGAATTCTGGCGCTTATGTGATTGCTTTGGTTAATGTGACCAACTCACCCCTCGCGAAAATAGCAGATGTCGTTGTACCGCTGCATGCGGGACCAGAAACAAGCGTCGCAGCCACAAAAACTTATATCGCCACTCTGGCGGCAATATTACAGCTTGTCGCCTATTGGACCGAGGACGCCGAACTATTGGCGTCAGTGGAGAAGCTACCTTCTAATCTACACGCTGCATGGGCCCTTGATTGGAGGGCAGCGACGCAGGCGCTTTTGCAGGTGCGGAATTTCTTCGTGGTTGGTCGGGGAGTTGGTTACGGCATCGCACAAGAAGCAGCGCTCAAATTCAAGGAAACCTGCGGCCTACACGCCGAAGCCTACAGTGCTGCTGAAGTCAAACACGGGCCGATGGCGATTGTTGATGAAAATTTTCCAGTGCTGGTAATGAGTCAGCGCGATGAAACCCGCGCAGGCATTCAAGACCTTGTCCACGACTTTACTGCACGCGGTGCTTGTGTGTTGACGTCCGGCCAGGGGTTGTGCGGCGGTATTGAGCTACCAGCTGTCGCCGATGCACACCCTTTGATCGAACCAATTCTGTTTATCCAAAGTTTCTATCGAATGGCGAACCAGCTATCGATTGCCCGCGGATATCACCCTGACAGGCCACCGCATCTCAATAAAGTAACGGAGACCGTTTGATGCGAACTGCATTAACAGGTGGTTCAATACTGGTTGCAGGCGAGTGGCAGCACAATGCCGATCTGGTTATCGAGGGCGACCTAATTGCTGAAATCCGACCCGCAGGCACAAACATGAACTCAGAAAAATACATCGACATCAGCGATCATTTTCTGGTTCCGGGGTTTATCGATACTCAGGTTAATGGCGGCGGAGGTGCGTTTTTTAACGACGCCCCGACGGTTGACACTCTCCGCACCATCGCAAGCGCACACCAGACCTTTGGCACAACTGCATTGCTGCCGACACTGATAAGCGACGATTTAGATATTGTTGCAGAAGCTATCGCCGCGGTGGACAGCGCAATTCAACTTGGGGTGCCCGGCGTGGTCGGCATTCACATCGAAGGACCGTTTCTCAGTTCAGCTAAAAAGGGCGTTCACAATCCAAATAAATTTCGCCGTATCGACGAAGCTGCTGTCGCGCTACTGACCAGTTTGAAGAACGGCGTCACTCTTGTGACGCTGGCACCGGAAGAAACAACACCGGACATGATTGCGCGGCTAGTCGAAGCAGGTGTGATCGTCTCTGCGGGCCACACCAATGCTACTTACGGCGAAACCATCGAGGCAGTTGACGCCGGACTTACCGGGTTCACCCATCTTTACAACGCTATGGCGGGCTTGAATAGCAGGGAGCCAGGCGTGGTGGGCGCGGCGCTTGATAACCGTTCAACTTACGCAGGAGTTATCGTCGACGGGCACCATGTCCATGCCGCAAGCTTGCGTATAGCAATGTATGCCAAGGGCACGGAGAAAATCATGCTCGTGACAGATGCGATGCCCAGCGTGGGCGCAGCAGACAAAAACTTTATTCTACAGGGCCACGAAATAACAGTTGAAGGGGGCCGTTGCACCACAGTTGATGGTACGCTGGCGGGCTCGGACCTAGATATGGCAAGCGCTGTTCGAAACGCGGCAGCAATGCTTGAGGTACCACTTGCAGTGGCTGTGCAAATGGCGAGCGCAAATCCCGCTCGTTTCCTGGGCCTTGAGGGCACACAGGGCGATATTAAAGCAGGCATGAGGGCAGACCTTGTGCTTTTAGACAGCAATCAAAAGGTTCAGCAAGTCTGGATCAGTGGCAATTCCACACTCACACAATAAAGTGGGAAATGATGGACGCTATTTTGGATAAAAAGGAGAGTAGCGGTAGCACGCTATTGCCGATGGCAATCATCGGCCTGTTGTTTTTCATATTCGGATTTGTGACCTGGTTAAACGGGTCCCTGATACCGTTTTTGAAAATCATCTGCGACCTGAATGAATTCCAGGCCCTGTTCGTGACTTTCGCTTTTTACATTGCCTATACGGTCATGGCGCTGCCGATGGCGAAAGTTCTGGATAAAACTGGCTATCGAAACGGAATGGCGCTGGGCCTTGCTATCATGGTTGTCGGTGTTCTCCTGTTCATTCCTGCGGCAATGACTGCAAATTATCTCTTTTTCCTGATCGGTCTTTTTGTCCTTGGTACTGGCCTGACAATCCTGCAAACGGCGTCAAATCCCTATGTTGTGATGCTTGGCCCCAAGGAAAGCGCGGCCATGCGTATCAGCATCATGGGGCTGATCAACAAGGGTGCAGGCGTAATTGCCCCAATCGTTTTTACGGCGCTTGTACTGTCAGGCTTTGGTGACACCACTGAAATTGCAACCGACGCTCAAAAACAGGAACTATCAGAAAAACTCATTGGTCCTTACCTATATATGGCTGTTGGTCTTACGCTTCTGATTGGCTTGGTGAAATTTTCCAAATTGCCACATATTGAGCCTGATAACGACGTGCAGGAAGGGGCAGACGGAAGGTCCAGTATTCTGCAGTTTCCTCAAATCATCCTGGGTGCTATTGGCCTGTTTGCCTATGTGGGTGTGGAAGTGATTGCAGGCGATACCATAGGCCTGTTCGGTGCCAATCTAGGTGTTGCCAATTTTGCAAGCCTGACAAGCTATACAATGGTCTGCATGGTAATCGGCTATCTGATAGGTGTCACATGCATCCCGCGCTATATCAGTCAGCAGCAGGCGTTATTGGGCTCGGCCATCGCAGGGTCACTCTGTGTCCTCGGGATCGTTTTCAGTTCGACAGAAGCAAACGGTATATCGGAGGCGCTCATCGGCTGGTCCGAGATTCCCACCGTGCCTAACCCGGTAATGTTCGTAGCTCTTATGGGTCTTGCACATGCGCTGGTGTGGCCTTCGTTGTGGCCTCTGGCATTAGACGGCCTCGGCAAATTCACCGCCCAGGGCTCAGCGCTGTTGATTATGGGTATATCCGGTGGTGCAATTCTTCCTCTGATATTCGGTAAACTTTCCCAGAGCATGGGTGATATGCAGGCCGCTTACTGGATTGGGTTGCCTTGCTATATGTTCATTTTCTTTTATGCCCTCAAAGGCCATAAAATGCGAAGCTGGTAGAGGGAAACCATCGGAGGATACATATCCGTTCGTCATTTCACTATAAAGGCCGTGGGCCCTGCCTGCGGCCTTTACTCATATATAGAACCTGATGAAAAATGCCTCTTCAGCCTATCCAGCGAATGGGTTTATTTGCTGATTAGGCGCACCCGGTCTATGGCCCAAAGAGGATCATAATGATGAGCTGCCACCTGAAAACAAAGAGCGGTCGCACTTGTCATCGGCGGAAGTTCTGCCTTTAGCATGGTAGTAGCAAAGCTTTTGGTCGCAGGCTGCAACGGCAGGCGTGTAAGCTCTTCGCCTGTTTCGCAGCTATTTTCAAACACCACTAGTTCGCCGTCCTCGGTTCTCGGCTTCAAAAGCACCACTTGTTCGATCAAATCACCAATCTGAAAATTGTACGGCAAATTGCCGACCTCCACTTCAACAGCAGAGACGCCTTCCATGTACGGGTTTTGGTAGACCCAACAGGGTTTCATGATATCGACCATCAGTCCTGCCCGCGGACCCTCTCTTGGTGCATCGTCATCAAGCTTGATCGCCAATTGATTTGAGCATAGCGCCAGCTCATCACTCGTACGCTCGGAAAGCGTTCGTTGGTCGAGCGGTTGACTACGCACTGTGGATAGGGCCTTCTTACCATGAAAGGTGGTAGCCCTTACTGTCTGACCAGCATGCGCTTCAAATGGCGCTTGATACAGGGTCGATGAAGCGATTGGAATGCTTCCATCCAAGGTGTAGCGAATATCACCTTGACCCACCTGATTCTTAAGCGATACAGCACGGCCATCGTCCGGGCCAATCGCCACGCTGAAACGCACTTCAAAGGCACTGTTCGCAGGCCGCATCCCCAAAGATTTCAGTCGCTCCATATGCGGCATCAAGCGTTTTACAAAATCGTCAAAATTCTTTGCTGCGGGACGTGACCAGACGGTTTCTGCCATCGCCAATAGCCGCGGAAAGGCCATATGCTCAACACGTTCTTCCGTGCGCATATGTTCTGAGAAAATAGTCATCTCAGCGCCGAGAACAGCCAATTTTTCTTCAGCAGTCAACTCATTGCTGACGGGTTCAAACTCATAAACATTCTTGAGTGTCTGGATATGCTCCCGGCCTGTCGGCTCATGGCGGCTATTGCTCTGACGATAGTCGGTGTAATAGATGGAGCTAGGGGCCATAACGACTTGGCGGCCCAATTTGGCTGCTGCTACGCCGCCTTTAGTGCCGCGCCATGACATAATCGCAGAATTCTCAATCGAGCCTCCTTCCAGAATTTCATCCCAGCCGATGAGGCGCCTGTCTCGCTCTGATAAGAAGGTGGCAAAATGTTTGGTAAAGTAGGGCTGAATATCATGCACATCCGTGAGGCCTAACTCAATCATGCGCGATTTAGTGCGACTTGAGGTCGCCCACTGATTTGTAGCAACTTCATCGCCGCCAATATGGACAAAGTCACCCGGGAAAAGAACAAGCACTTCTTCCATTACATCTTCCAGAAACTTCAGAGTTTCCGGCTGCAAATTGTAGGTGTTTTCAAAAATACCCCAATCCGAAAGGTCTCCTGCAAACGGATTCGTAGTGCCAAATTCCGGATAGGCGGCCACTGCTGCCGTTGCGTGACCCGGCAGGCCAATTTCCGGCAAAACCGTAATGAAACGCGCCTCGGCGTAGGCTACAATTTCGCGTACGTATTCCTGCGTATAATACCCACCATAGAGGCGCGGCTGACCAGTTTCTGGATCAATGTCAGTATCGGAAGCGTCACCTGCGGGTACACGCCACGCGCCCACGTCGGTCAGCTTCGGATATTTCTTGATCTCGAGCCTCCAGGCCTGATCGTCGGTTAGATGCCAATGAAAAACATTCAGCTTGTGAACCGCCATCCAGTCGAGGAATTTAAAGACAAACTCCTTAGTGCGGAAATGACGTGCCACATCCAGCATCGCTCCGCGCCACTTCAGTCGCGGCGCGTCTTCAATAATACCGAGGGGCAAAGCGGCAAGCCCGCCGCGTTCACCGCTATCGAGCATCTGGGCAAGAGTCATGGCACCATAAAAATGCCCTGCCGGAGCCGACGCCCGCACCACAGCGCCAGCGCTGGTTATTTCGATGATATAAGCTTCATCACCTTCAACGTTGGCATCATGTTCAAATACAAGTGCAGCGGTTGCACCAGATTCTTCTATTTGTACGCCAGTGTAAGCAAACACTGTTTCTTGAAACAAGTCGATTACCTGCCCCAGTTCGCTGTCTCTGCGGCCAACCCCAACCGTTGCATCCTTGCCTATATCCAGAACGCTCTTTGTCAGATTGACCGATATTGGGATAGGAATAACGTTAATTTTCCCATCTGCATCTTCCACTACTTCCCTCAGCACACCTTCAGGTCGCACATCGGGGGCCTTTGACCCAAACCACACAACAGCAACAAGCGCTGCAACCGCGACATAAAGAAGTATCAGTCTTCCGCTCACTTTATTTATCCTCTTCCTGTCGGCTGCGAGGCCGGCTCAAGTTCTGTTTTTCCTTCAGCAAAAAAGGGGCGGTGCAAAATACCGCGCCGCCCCAGTCGCCCATATTCAGCCCCGAGGGGCTGAGTTGGAAAGTGGATCCAGACGGGAGTGAAAAGCCCGGATCCGCTGCCATTCGAAAAGCCATTCTAGCGACCGCAGTATTTCGCTAGATAACGCTCGAAAATGCCATAAAGGGACGCATCTTCAAATACGGCCCCCATGGTATAATTTTCAGGACTCCGCAACATGCAGAGCCCTGATATATTGCCCGCTCAATACTTGAAGCGTGCACCAAAGAAGAACGTGCGCCCGTTATCAAATATCGCGCGCGGCCTGAACTCATCCCCAGCAAACTGTTCAATCTTTTCATTGGTCAGATTGATAGCATCAATGGTCAATGAAACACCGTTGGTGAGATTGTAGCTAATGGATGCGTCAAGTGAACCGAATGCTTTTTGGTTCAGCTCGGACCCTCTATCAATATTGATAAAGAAGTCAGACCGGTAATTATAAGCGGCCCGGGCACTGAAACGATCATCTTCATAAAAGAGAGAAGCGTTCGCAACATGATCTGAGCTACCTGGGATATTTGAATCGGTGTAGGTATAGTTTGCCTGCAGGCCGAAACCATACCCAAGTTGCTTGAGACCACTAATCTCAATTCCCTGATTTCTACCACCAGCACCGTTAACAGGTCGGGTCACGTCAAAAAGGCAATTGAAAAGCGCCGGGTTGTTTGGATTACCTGCACTGGTGCAGCGTTCCAGACTCGGCGAAGACGTTTCAACCTGTTGTATCTCCTGAAGCGTCTGGTTGATGATAAACGACTGGATATCTTTGTAATAGAAAGCAACAGCCAGATATTCATCCGGGTTTGGATACCATTCGATCGAAATATCATATTGGTCAGCTCGGAATGGATCGATATCAGGATTACCGCCCGTACCAGATAGCGCCCCTGGATTAAGAGCCGTCTGTGGTGCTATTTGTGTATAATCAGCCCTAGCTATTGTTCGCGCTGCAGCAACCCGCAACACCAAATCATCTCTAAGGTCATAGGCCAAATTGATACTTGGCAGCACATCCGTATAGGTTCGATCAACTGTTACAAAGTCGAAGTTACCAAGCAGACTTGTCTGCGAACCGCCAACGCCGGTTAACTCACCCGTGGAAGACTGCTCAGTATGCACCACACGCACACCAATATTACCGCGCCAGTTATCACCTTCAAGGTCGCCTTTAACATAACCGGCATATACCCGCTCCGTTACATCAAAGTTATTACCGATAAAGGGAATGCGCTCCCTGTTAGCTGCGGGTTGGGCAAAGAATGTATCGCGAAGAACTTGGCGATCAATTTGCACATAATTGGTTAATGAACCGGGTGCAGCAATGTTCTCCGCAAAGTTAGACGGCAACTGTTCACCTGCAAAGAATGGCGTCGAACATGGACCACCATTACAACCAGTGTTCAGCAAGTTCAGGAAGAAATTGCCAAACAAGGAGATGTTGAACCTGGTTTCACGATTGTGCTCTGAAAATTTGCCACCAAACTTGACGGATTTCAAAACACCCATGTCGAGAAAACGTTCCGCGTCAGCGAATATATAGAACTCATCATCGACGTTGGTAATTTCATGCAGTGAAGCAAACCCAAAGACATCCAATGCAGCCGGGTCAGTAGGGTCAATATCAAGGAAATTAACCGCTGGCGCATCGCCCCTTAAATCAAAGGTAAAGCCTGTCTGTGTTTGTGCTTCAAAGAACGGCTGGTTAGTGGTGTCGCCCTGTGCTGCAGTATATCCGACTTTAAAATGCAATTCCCAGTCGTCGTTGGGGCGGTAAACCGCGTCGAAATCAGCGACATAAGTTTCCGACACCGCATCCCTGTCAATCGCGTCAAAAACTGCGCCAAAACCGGCTGTAGGTCTTGTAACAGTCCCTGCAACAACTGTGTTCCCCTGAACCGTTGTATCAATCAGTTCGCTGTCTCCACCAAGCGCGTTAGTAAACCAGGCCAAATAGTTCTGGTTATAATTGTCAGCATCAAAGCGGCTATATAACCCAGTGAGATTAATTTCCAGGCTGTCATCGGGTCGATATTGGATCGCAATGTTCCCGCCTTCTCGTTTGCGCTCTTGCAGGAACAGGGCTGAACCGATTAACGACGGAACCTCAAGCCCCGGCGCCTTATCGGTCTCGAAGTATCCCAAAACCTCAATACCGTCGCGGCGTATATCACGTTCCTGATAAACACCGCCGACCATAATTCCAAAGGTGTCAGCGTCATTTTTCCAGCTAATAAACCCAGAGGCCTGCGGGTCAAGAGACTCTCTCAACTCAGAATAGGCCCCCTGTACCGACGCAGAAATGCTAAGAGTGTCGGCCTGATCGAGCGGCTTGCGTGTAATGACATCGATGGAACCGCCGAGGCCGCCTTCGTCTAAATCGGCAGTCGGGCTTTTATAAACCTGCAACTGTCCGACAATTTCTGATGGCAAAGTTAGATAGTTAAAAGCGCGCGTTGCACTCAACTGTTCCAACACAAACCAATCCGCCGTTGCAACAGATGCACCGTTAAACAAGGTGCGCGTTAGACTAGGCGCAGTACCTCGCAGCGCGACTCGTTCGCCTTCGCCGAATTCGCGGTTAATCACAATGCCGGGAACACGCTGAAGGGCTTCTGCCACGTTTTTATCGGGAAACTTGCCGATATCTTCTGCATTTATCGCTTCGATAAACGCATCAGAGTTTCGCTTCGTCTGGATAGCCTGACGCAGACTGCCTTTGATGCCCGTAATGACAATTTCTTCTATATCTTCTTCTGCATCGGCACCCCCCTGAGCTTGTGCGGTCGCGGCAATGCCGACTAGCGTAATCGCGCTTACCGAGCAATAGAGTGCCCGTTTAATAAAACTCATTTTTTCCTCCTCATTTTCCACCGTGATGACAGCTGCATGGGCCCAAAATCTGAGTGCGCCAATGCTTCATGTCGTCTTTTGTCTCCCTCCGCTTTCGCTCCCATATTGTTTTTTATGGCTTATGAGTAGCTAAGCGAATCCAAGTACCAACCAGCTGCGCCAATAACGCCCAACTGGCCATGGTCAATCAAGTTGACCGGGATGGCTTCCAGGAACGGGCGCATTTCGCCCTTATCCGTGAAACAATCCATAAATCTGCTTTCAAGAAGAAATTCTCTGATTTTAGGCAGAATACCGCCGGCAAGATATAAACCGCCACGAGCGCCGTAACTGAGTGCAAAATTTCCCGATGCACTGCCCAGAAGCTCACAAAATAGCGCAAGCGTTTCCTTCGCTTCACCATCGGCGTCATTGACGGCAGCGAGTGAAATCGCCTCAGGCGTATCAAGTGGAGCACTTCGTCCAGATACCTCGGCCAAAGCTCTGTATAGATTCAGCAATCCGGGGCCAGACAATAGCCTTTCGACCGAGACAAAACCAAACCGGGCACGCAGTACCTTGTAAATTTCAATCTCAAGGTCTGTTTCGGGTGCGAACGCAGTCTGTCCTGCTTCTGTATTAAGTGCGGCGGGGCCATTGGGCCCTTGAATCAATACAGAAGCTCCTAGGCCGGTGCCCGGACCAACCACAGCAACGGGACCATGTTCGGGTCGAGCGGCCTGTCGGTTCATTACCAGCACTTCTGCAGGATTTAGGTATTGGGTGCCGTATGCAACTGCTACAAAATCATTTATTGCACATACGTTGTCGAGCTCCAGTTTAGTACGGACGTCTGCAAGAGACACGGGCCATGGTATGTTTGCCGCAACAAGATCATCACCGATAAAATAACCTGCGGCGGCAATTGAAGCGCCGCCAATTTCCTGTGAATCAGCATCGCTCAAGAAATCATCAAGTATCTCGACAAGACCTGAAAAATCTGCGTTACGGTATTTTCGGTAATGATGTACGGACAGAGGTTTAAACGTCCGGTCAGCTCTCGCTATAAGACTGACTCTGGAGTGAGTACCACCAATATCCGCAGCAAGGACAAGAGAAGCCTCAGTCATATTCGACTTCTTGTTTTGCACTTCGGATATATTTAAACAAATACTCAATCACACATCCTCCCCAGACTATATGAGCTTAACGAACCCTGTTTCAGTTTATGCCGTCGCTAATGCACCTCCCATTCAGGGAAGGAAACTTGGTCAAAACTAAAACTCAGATTCTCCACTTTGATGGTAGCGTGTTATCTATTCATAAGAATGAAATGACAACGTTGACTGTAGAAACTACAGACGCCATAAAGATATGTGGGCAAATCGAGCCCTTTTATGAAAAGACTCGGTTTGAAAACCTGCATAAAGTGCCAAATGAGCTATATGAAATGTTAATACGCCCCGCAGTTGAGAGAGTAAATCTTGTCTAAAGCCACAATTAAAGATGTTGCGCGGGTAGCGGGCGTATCGCTAAAAACCGTATCACGTGTGATCAACAATGAACCCACGGTGAAAGAAAGCACCCTCAATAAGGTGCGTAGCACAATCGAAGACCTCAAATATCAACCTGATATGTCTGCAAGGAATCTTCGAAGCAACAAATCTTACGTTGTTGGCCTCGTCTATGATAACCCAAACCCATACTATGTAGTTGATGTCCAGAAAGGGGTGCTGACTGCATGCCGTGATTTAGGCTACAGCCTGCAAATTCACCCCTGCGATGCAAGTGCAGAAAATATAGTGGACGAACTTTGTGAGCTCGTCCGGCAATCACGACTGACTGGGCTTGTAATAGCACCACCAATTTCGGAAGATGAAACTGTTACCGCCGCCCTCGCTGAGCGTGATATTCATTTTGTGCGCATTGTTTTTGCACCGTCTCCTCCAACCGGGCCGTTGCCATGTGTATGGGTAAATGACCGGGCCGCAGCCCATGCCGTCACTGAACATTTAATTGCACGCGGACACAAGGACATTGCCTTTTTGTCCGGTGAAGAAGAGCACCACTCAAGTTATGAGCGGTTCGCAGGGTATCGCAATGCTTTGGAGGAACACGGTATCGCCGTCAAAAAGAGCCGCGTACTTGACGGCGCCTATTCGTTTGATTCTGGCTTCCAGCGAGCCACGAACTTACTAAAAAACTCTCATCCGCCCACAGCTATTTTCGGCTGTAATGACGAAATTGCGGCAGGGGCGCTGGCCGCGGCAAAATCCCAGGGATTGTCAGTGCCGAACGATGTTGCAATCGCGGGGTTCGAAAACAGCCCTTTTTCAAAACAGGCGCAACCTCCACTAACTACTGCCGGACAATCCATTGATGAAATCGCGCGTCAGGCCATGATGCTGCTTGTCGCCGAGATGCGCCCTCAAGCAGCAAAAGAGGAAGACACACTTTTGTGCGCGGAGTTTGTTCCCGAACTTATAGAACGTCTGTCCACTGGCACACCTTCAACATAAGCTACCTAAGTCTGAAAAATACTGGTCGTAGAGAGCCGCACGTGAAAAAGCCTTACTGTTATACCTCCAACAACGTGAAGCGCAGCCATATGTATGTGTCCCTCAGGAAAGGAACTGCCAGTGGTACCAACAGTTGCCGCTATCGTCCCCAAGCGGACATCAGAATCATTTTGAGATTGGAATTGCTGCAGTAACCCACAACGCTTGCCTCCTGACCGATACAGCAGTCGTTAAACGCTAGTCTGCCTCGCGATTTCAAGCTCAGTCACTTGTTTCGTCGTCTTCCAGTTTTTCCCGCAACGCAATGATCACTTTGTGCATCGTTTCTATGTCTGTAGCAGACAGCCCTTTTGAGAGATTGTTAACCCAGGGAGCCTGCAATGCCATGGCGCTGGTGTAAGTTTTGGTGCCCTTCTTTGTAGGAACGACAAGTTGTGCTCTGCGATGATGGGGGTTAGGCTCGAAACGGACCAACCCTTCTTTTTCCAGATCACTGACAATACGCTGTACATTTTGTCGGTCTGCACCAAGGTTGCGCGCAAGCCAAGCTACAGGCTGCGGGTATTCCGCGGCGTGGATAGCACCAAGTATCTGCCACCGCGCACTGGTTAGCCCCAGCGGAGCCACAAGACGATCACCATCGGTCAGGATCAGACTGTTAACCCGGAAAAGGTCCAACATCAATTTTGTCATAGCTTCGCCAGCAGGCGTGCGGGTTGTTTTTTCATTTGGCACCATGAATCCATAAAAGCCATTGATGTCAGGGCTGATGTACAAGGCGCCTATGTCGCGAGGATGAAAAAGGCTCTGGAATCCACCGTCTGGCAAACTGGCGGCAGCAAGTCCTTTTACCGGAAAAACATGACCGGTGAAGTTGCGGGCCTATCACCAGAATCCTTGGTCCAGTTTATATTTTCCCGGAAGTGGTTCCTCCTGAAAGACTATCAGTTGTTGAAATGAGTGAGCATTGATGAAGCAAACATGATGTGCGAAAAAACCTCCAATCCGGTTAAAGGTGTACTTTAAAATTTTTGTTTTTTATCCGGTTCGTATCAAACCCGTGAGTCCATATGACAAGACCCCCGCCACGGGAGCGGGATTCTGACATTTTGGTTGCGGGAGTAGGATTTGAATCTACGACCTTCAGGTTATGAGCCTGATGTGTGCATGCATAACTATATAATATAATTGTTATAATTGAATCGTGTAAATTTTGGTGTGCCAAATTTGTGTGAGTTTCACGACGCTAAAAAACTCATTTTAAGGCCGTTCAGGGCCAAATAGGCTGAATTTGGCTCTCCTAGGTCAACTAAATTGCCATCGTAACTTAGGGCAGTAATTTCCAATCATGTGCATAGCCTCGTCGCTTTACTATTGTTTCAAATACTCTGAACAAGGTTTGCTATTTGGAGTTTGTTGTCAGTTTTGCAAACGCAGCACCCGCCTGTACAAGCGCATCGAAAGTACCGGTTTCGACTATCTCACCACCTTGCAGGACATAAATCCGGTCTGCGTCTCTAATTGTCGATAGACGGTGGGCAACCATAATTCGGGTTACATTCATGGCCTCAAGAGCCTTCATCACGCTTGCCTGGGTGGGTTCATCCAGCGCGCTTGTGGCTTCGTCAAGAATAAGAATTTTGGGTTTAGCGGCAATTGCGCGCGCAACCATTAGCCGTTGCACCTGCCCGCCTGAGAAACTGGATGCACCCTGCGTTACCTGAGTTTGCATTCCCATGGGCATTGCGCGGATATCACCTGCAATACACGAAGCTTCGGCGGCGGCCCACACCTCGTCCAGCGAGCACTCGGATGCACCGCGAATATTGTCAAAAATGCTGCCGGGCATGATTTGGCCAAACTGGGTTACCGCTGCAATTTGTCGGCGTAAAGCGCTCGTCAATAATGTACGGCGATCTTTACCGTCGAAGTGAATGCTGCCAAGCTCGGGCTCAAGTGCACCGAGAATAAGCTTCAGCAAAGTAGATTTACCGCTACCCGAACTGCCAACAATAGCGATAAATTCACCGGGTTGCGCCTGCAGCGAAACATTATCGAGCGTCAAAGGACCATTAGAATCATATCTGAAAGAAGCGCCGTCCACACTGACAAATCCTTTTAGTTTGCCGGGTGACACTTTTCCTTTTTCCGATTGTGGAACAGTATCCAAAAGCTCTTTGATGCGTTTCTTCTGACCAATAAGCGGTGCTATACGCGCTCCCATATGAGCGAGGGCAATCATAGCGTAGGTGAAAGTACCCAGCGCTGCGATAAATGCAAGATAGGGCCCTGCTTCAAGCTTCTCAGTTGGTGCAAATGGGCCAGCAACCATAAGGAAAACAATCAGTAGAGAAACAACATACACGCCGCTCGTAAAGGACGTGAAGATATTGCTAACCGCACGCGACCGAAGCGATCGCGCCCGAAGTTCGCTGAAGTTATGCGCCCATTGATTGAAAGCCCAGCGCTGTGCCCCGGCGGCTTTGATTTTGGAAATACCACCCACTAACTCAATGGTCTGATTGAAAGCGCTCCCGCGAAAAGCTTCCCCTTGCGCTATGGTTTTTCGTTGTAAATACACAGTCAGCGCACTTGCGGCGAACAACAATACAGCAAAGCCCATCATGAAAAGCGCCATAAATGGGAAAATGCTGACCATTACGATGAGGCTTGCAAGAAAATGCTGGAAGCGAATAACACCGCTATGCAGCAAGGTTTGCACGGATTGGTGCATACGTTCAGCAACAGATAGCCGTTGCATAAAGTCACCGGCCCCATGCTGACCAAAAAAGCTGCCAGGGAACCTCAATAAACGCTGCCAAAGGGCAGTAGTCAATTGAAGGCCTGCCCGGCCTTGCATTCTTAAAGAAGCAAGGGCAGAGGTGCGATCCAGTGCAAACATTACAAGCGCAATCATCGATAGCGCTAGTGTAAGCTCCAGCAATTTGTCCGCATTTGATGACGGCACAATTCGAGAGAAGGCAACGCCGATACCGTATGGCAGCGCCATAGCGAATCCAGCACTGATAAAGCCGGCACCAATCATGGCGGCCATATCACTTTTGTTCGCCTTCAGGCCAAACAGCAAAAACTCTTTTATCGACATCGGCCGGTCAGGCATAAGCGGGGCGAGGATGTAACCAGTATCAGAAATATCTGCTTTGCAGTTTGTCTCAACTTGCTCCTTGGTACCGGTATCACCATTGTATAAGTAGAGCTTGCCGCTTCGCTCCGGAAGAATCGCCAGTGGGGAGCCTTCCTGTGTGAAGGCTAGCAGAGGTTCGGCACAAGCCAGAAAGTCACCTTTGTTTACGGCAACCTTGTGCGGGTACAC
>JAAHTG010000273.1_pt1 | contig 48602 bp, 51 predicted proteins | sample 6116081 | NCBI WGS metagenome assembly JAAHTG01 (sample SAMN13939989, study PRJNA603662) | sponge metagenome | isolation source: marine sponge | host: Mycale hentscheli | place: New Zealand | collected 2005 | reverse complement strand
ACCTAATATCTCAGGTACTAGTCCAATAAGTCCTAGCACAAGGGTCGATAGGGGGGTAAAAAACCCTTTGCAAAAGCAAATCAAATAGGGTAGAATCAGGCTATAGCCTAGGCTTAGAGCGGGATAGAGAGATTAGACCGACTCGCTTATTCATCCAACGAGGATTGCCTCAAATGTTAACTTTGCTGCCAGATGACCAAGGGTTTGATATTCACCACCATCCTAGAAATTCAATTTTGAAGTATGCTGGCGGGAAGGGTTTTGGTGGGAAACAGATACTTTATCATTTTGAGTGTACAAAAGTGGAAGAGGTCATTTCTCCGTTCTTTGGGGGCGGCTCAATGGAAATCACCTTGGCTAATTGTGGCGTCAGGGTCAAAGGTTATGACGCAGATCCGTTTCTTGTGAATTTTTGGCAGCAAACATTGCTGCATCCGGAGAAGGTAGCGGAGGTTGCAGAGGCTGCCTACCCACAAACAGATGAAACCTACCCACTTCTTCGTCGGAAAATGCTTTCAGGAAGTGTTACTTGCGATCTAGAGCGAGCAGGTTTGTTCTATGTGGTAAATAGATGTTCGTTTAGTGGAATGGGCTTCAATGGGGGAGGAAGTCCAAAACAGAAACGATTCACATTGACGGGTATTCAGAAGTTAGCAAGATTTAAAGCCCCACTCATATCTGTAGATCTGAGTCCTTTTCAATCTTCAATACCTAAGCATACCGATGAATTCATGTACCTTGACCCGCCCTACGACATCAAAAATCCAGGTTTATATGGTGTGGGAGGCAATCTACATAAGAATTTTGACCATAAAGGTCTAAGCGAATTAGTATTACCAAGATCGAATTGGATCATGTCATACAATGATTGCCCTCTGGTTAGAAACCTGTACGGAAGTTTGGACATCCAACCTGTAAAGTGGACTTACCACATGAAGGCAGGGCAGGATGCAAACAGGAAGTCCTCTGAAGTGTTGATTTTCAGTAAGGACTTAGGTAGGAAAGTGGATTACTGACTTAACTAGCAAAAGGAGTAAGAAAGATGGATGACGGTCTAGACATATTGCTGTATTTCTTCATCTTGCTGTGTTTGGGTGGAATTTTCTTTTAAACCCGATACTGCAAGCAATCAAATACAAGTCAACTTAATTTTATCATTCACTTTGGAGTGACCTACAATGAGACCTTTCATCAAATGGGTAGGTGGGAAGCAAAGATTAAGTAACATAATCCTTGACACAATGCCCGATAAAATTGAGCATTATTATGAGCCATTTGTCGGGGGAGGGGCAATATTCTTTGCCCTACAGTGGAAAAGGCGGATTAAACACGCGACCTTGTCCGATATCAATGAAGAGTTGATAAATGCCTACCGAATTGTGCGTGATGAGCCCTTAGAACTAATTCAGAGTTTAGAACACCATAAAAAAGAACATTCGGTAGATGATGATTATTTTTATCAAGTGCGGAGTTCTAGACCAGACTGTAATGTAGGACGGGCGTCCCGTTTGATCTATCTAAACAAAACTTGTTACAACGGTTTGTTTAGAGTGAACAAGTATGGGAATTTCAATTCAGCTAAGGGTAAATATCGCAACCCTGTAATTTGCGATACACCGACCATTTTACAGACTTCGAGAGCATTGGAAGGCGTTGAGTTGAGGGTAGGCTCATTTGAGAATTTGAAACCTAAACATGGGTCTTTCATTTATTGCGATCCACCTTATTACGGAGCATACGTGGATTATTATGCGAGCGGTTTTGATCTTGATAAGCAACATGATTTGTTTTCTGAGATTGAAAATTGGCTGCAGACAGGATGCAATGTTTTGGTAAGCAATTCAGATACTTATGAAATGCGTGAATTATATGATTGTTACTGGGTTACAGAATTGACAGTTGGAAGTCATTTTAACCCAAGAACTGGTAAAAAGGGGCAGAGGCAAGAGTTGTTGATTTTGATGAGTGTTGGTGATTGGCCTAAGGAGAACTGGAGAAAGTATCACCATTGCTATAAGGAAGTACAGGGAACCTTAAAAGTGGATATGGTCGAAGAGAATCGAAGACTGGACGAACCCAGGCCAGTCTAAAAGTGAAATTCAAACAAAGATTTCTTTCGGAGGTATTCTGTTATGTACCCAGCGCAAATGATTCAACAGTTGATTGAAGAAAAGAAAGTGGTGTCCAGCGGAAGTGAGATCGAATCTTCGCAGATACAACCTGCCAGTTTAGATCTTCGTCTAGGTTCGCAAGCAAGCAAGGTTCCAGGAAGCTTTGTACCTTCGTGCTTGTACAAAACGACTACCATGATTGCTAAATTGGGCTTAGAGGAAATTGATTTAACTAAGGGGGCAGTTTTACTGCCAGGTAATGTCTACGTCATTAAGTTAATGGAGAAGATAGATCAAAGGACTCACCTGGCTGCGAAAGCATCTCCAAAAAGCTCAATTGGTAGGTTGGGGGTATTAGTCAGATTGTTGACTGAAACGTCTGGTCAATTTGATAGGATTCCATATAATTACAAAGGAGCACTCTACGCTGAGGTGACTCCACTGTCATTTCCTATTAAAGTGACTGCTGGTCAGAGTTTGTTACAGATAAGGTTTTGTGATAGTTTGGTTGAAACGCCTGTTTGGGATCGGTACGAATTATGGTTTGATTTATGTTCAAAGGAGGTAACAGTTTGGCAAGCACTTAGCGATACTGAAGCGATAGATCTTGCAAAGAGGAATTATTACGATCCGGCAGATTACTGGTTGCCTATACCTAGCTGGGTGCCATATGGAATAAGGCTTCAAGCAGGTGAGTTGTATTTAATTTCGGCGGGACAGGTGTCGGTACCAAATAATCAATTGGCAACTGTACAACCGTACGATGCGAGATTTGGTGAATTTCGATCTCATTATGCGGGCTTTTTTGATCCCGGATTTAAAGGTCAGGCGGTGATGGAAGTGCGCCCCAATGAAGTAGACACCTTGGTTAGACATGCGCAAACAATTGCAGTTTTAGAATATGAGAAATTAATTGAACCTACGGAGAAGCCTTATAGTCCGTCTATAGGTTCATCTTACGAAGGCAGCAGTTTGCCTTTCAGTAAGCATTTCAAAAGAGACGTATAAATCCATTTTTACCCAGGAGAGTGTTATGTTCTTTAAAAAGAATGAATACAATGTGGGGGATGGGTTGGAGTTACTTGGTACCTTGCAACCTGGTTCTACGAAGGCAGTGTTTTTTGACCCGCAATACCGAGGGATTTTGGATAAACTCAGCTATGGAAATGAGGGTGAATCTCGAGAGAAGGAAAGAGCCCAATTGACCTGCATGGATACTGAAGTCATAAGAGCATTTCTGGGTGAGATACATAGGGTATTGAAAGAGGAGGGGTATTTGTTTCTGTGGATGGATAAATTTGAACTTTGCAATAGTGTGGCTTGGTGGTTAAAACTAGCAGGGTTTGCAATTGGGGATTTGGTAACTTGGGATAAATGTCGAATAGGCATGGGGTACCGAACAAGGCGTAAAGCAGAGTACTTGGTAATGGCTCAAAAGTCGGAATACCTTGGGATTGATCGTTGGGGTGATAAGGCCATACCGGATTGTTGGGCGGAGAAAGTGGTGGGGAAGATTCACCCACACCAAAAACCACTGCAATTGCAGTGCGCTTTGATTGAAGGAAGCACAGAGAAAGGTGATCTGGTTGTTGATCCAGCAGCTGGCAGTTATTCAATTCTGGAAGCCTGTCGGATTACTGGTAGAGAGTTTCTTGGATGTGATTTGCGGGAACAAGAAGAAGAGACACAATGTGATTTAGGAATTTAACTTTCGAGCTGGCTCCGGGATATGCTCACCTAGTTCATTTAGACTTTCAAAATGAAAATCAGGTTTCAAGTTACCGAGTTTGGACTTAGGGCAGATTAGAACAGACCAGCTTTCAGAATTACGTGCACATTCCAAGTCCAATTTATTGTCACCAATAAACCAAACATGATGTTTGATTTGGTAGAAATGTGGTTGGAGGGCGAGGAAAACTGTTAAGGGGTGTGGTTTGTCAAAGGGGCAGTCCTTAGAGCCAACCACCCCCCCAAAATATTTGCCCCATCCGAGAAAACCTATTTCAGAACGCAAAATATAACCCTCTTTGTTACTAACTACTCCCAAAACCACTTTGTGAGCAATTAGTTTCTTGAGAATCTCGAGGGCCCCTGGTTTGGGAGTGAGGTTAGAGAAGTGATGAACCATGTAATGCTCATTGAACATCTTAATTGCTTCTTGCCAATCAGTCCCAAAGATACTTGGAAATGTATCTCGTTGAGAACCGAAATTCAAACTTGGATCTGAAAGATCAATATCCTTTTTGAAATGCTGACAAACGACTTTCATGGAGGAGATTATTGCATCTTCGGTATCAACAAGGGTGTTATCCCAGTCGAAGATCACGGAATAAAGTGGTGTCATTTTGAACCTTTCTGGGTAGTAGATCAAGTCATTTCAAAAGTGTGTTGGCCACTTTGGCGCGTAGAGATGAAGGGCTCAAGAGCGAGAAGTCTCCTAGCCTCAGCAAGAGTGTCCTCTGGGATATCCAGGATTTTAGCCGCAATCCCATCAAGAATGGGGCGCACTTCACAATGCGCAGAATCCTTAAGAGGGAGCAACTGGGTCTTGGACAAGGTCATAAACGCAACATGTAATTCATCCCAATAAGGTGAGTCTAACTTAGGCACCCCAATTGAGCGAAGTTGGGCTAGCGACCAGGATGGGTAAAACAGGAACGGGGAGCGTTGATTGAGCAGCATCAACAGTGCGGGTGTTGAATTCCACCAAGCAACCAAACTCTGTGATTGCTTTGAATCTTCGATTTGCAAAGGTAACCAACCCGCACCTACTGCTGGTGTGATAGACCAAAGCGAGCTTAAACGCCCCACCACGGTATCGAAGGCAGCAGCGACGAATACATGGCTTCGGGAATTAATATAGTCCTCTGCGCCTTTCTCCTGCCCCTTTTTAACCTCGTAGTAGACGTCCGGAGTTCCGAGCATTGTCTTGCGCAACTTTGTACTTGTTGTGTGAAACCCTGGGATGCTGCCTGGAGTTTGCAATTTTGAACGGTTGAAAAAGTAATAAATGCCTTTCCGGTCAGGACGAAATTCAAACAGATCGCCCACTGGCACTAAATACGCAGATCTTTCAATTTGCCTAACCAAATATGGTAAGTCCGGATCATACCATTGGGTGGGTGACCAATTACCTTGCACAACGTCTTCTTTGGGCCAAGAAGTAAGACTGAAGACAGGGTTTTTCTTATTGGTGAGAACGTCGGGGTCAATATCTGAATAAAGTAGTGCTTTGACTAGGGAATCGGCTGCACCTGTGGATTTAGGAACTTTTGCAAGGGAAATGAACTGCGTCGGTCGGTTGCGATTTTCTTCGTTGTACCTACGGCAGACAATTAAAGATGTATTAATTTTGGTGTTATGAGCAAAAGCCGGGTAATGAGGGTCATGAGAAGTAATTACTCGTTCAATATGAAACCTCTTACTTAGAAACAGTCTTTCTTTGAACCCTGAATTGCTTGTACAAGCGGTAGTCGGTACTACGGTAGCAAGGACGCCATGAAACCGATTAAGTAGCCGCTCAGCAAGAGGTGTGAAAAATGACCGGACATTTGTCAGATCAAGTACATCCCCAGCTTCATAGTCATTTTGCGAAAGTCGATTTTTAACTACAACTTCGGCTTTGCGCATTAACTCAGTTAGTTGTTCGCCGTATTGATTACCACGTTTCAGAAGGTTGGTAAATGGCGGATTCATAATGATAACTTCAGTATCCTGGAACGAAAGAGGTTGAGATACATCGTCAAAGAGAGATGAGCCGATCTCATCGTTAGAGTTGCTGAACATTTGCAATTCAGGTTGCGTTAAGGATTTGAAATCAGAGAGAAGATCAAGAGACCCAAGTTTCACTTGACCGTCTTCTTGAGGGCCATGTGGGAGTGGGAGAAAGTTTAAGCTTGAAGCATCAGCAAACGGATACTCGAGGGTAGTATTGCAAATGGCTAATTGGAGTGCTCTTTTATTGATATCTAGACCAAAGAGGTTGTTTTTAAAGATTTGTTGTATAAGGAATTTGGTGTCATGTTTTACAGTGGAATAAGAAGGCAACTCAGTTAATGCTTGCATTGCGGCCAAAAGCAATGTTCCAGAACCGCAGGCCAGGTCACAAATCTTAAGATTTTTCCATTTGATTGGAAATTCAGTATCGAACCTAGAATCAATCAGTGCGAGTTTGGCTAACAAGTAAGCAGCAGGGTAGTGAGTGTAGTAAGCACCATCAGCTTCCGCGCGCCCTAATACCTGTAGGTAAATATGACCAGTTAGGTCATGTATCTTTGTAGAGTCGTAGCTGGAAGCCAACCAGGCAATTTTTGATAACACGTGTTTAGTATTTGCAGAAGGAGTTAACGATTCCAAAATGAGAACAGCGGGGTTGATAATTGGTTCATATTTATCAAGAAGGAAGGTTTTCCATTTTTCAATTAAAGTGGGAAGTAACAACTCTTGCTTGATATGAACTAAGGCCCCCAACTCAGAGATAACATTGTGTTGATTGAGACGCTGGTGAAGAGAACAGGCGTTGAAAATAATGAGTATCGCTTCAGTGCAGATTTCTCGTTTGCTGGCGGAGGTAGGTGAATTGAGGATTGACGCAAGAGGCGACCTATCGCAAGAGTATTGGAAGATCTCCGAGATCTTATTGATAGATTCCCCAAAGAAAGAAGTTGAGGATGATGTAGCAAATCGTGTTTTTAAGGCTTGGCGCATCATGGAAAGATTTCCTTCTATAAGATAGAATTACTTGTCAATGGATTTAAGTTCAGCAATAGCTAAAGCCAAAGTTTCGGAAATGAGTTCGAAAGGTTGTAACGGATGGAAATTGATAGTTGTGGTCAAATTGTCAGTAGTTCGGATCTGAAAACAGATTTGACGTTTAAGGGTATTCTGCATCGAAGACCAATCAAACGAACCAAGATGGTTGAATGGGAGAAATTCATTTTCTCTTGCAGAGCTTTGCATGCAAACGTCAAGGAAACGCAGATCAGCCTCAAGATTCGATGACACAAAGAATTTACAAGTAGGTTGTCGGAATTTTTCAATCAGCCAGCGCACCATTTGAGGGTTGAAGAGATGGAAGGATTGGTTGTCGGGTGAATGAGGCTGCAAGGCTCCTATTTGAGGCAAATCATGCTCTTTGGGAGTAGCCTGCGACTGTAAGTGCAAGAGTTTATGGTATAAAGAATCAGCCTTGAACAGTTTGTGAATGTCTTTGCGGTCTAACTCACTGAAGATTAGAGGGAAACCTGGGATAGAATCATCAGTATAAGATTCGGCGATTGGCATTTCTAAATCCTTATTTATGAGAAATCAGACATTGAGGAATTTTACATCACGCTTGATACTTCCTTCTGAACGACAAGAATCAATCAATTCTTCACTTGCACCAGATTCTTGAGCAACTTTTTTCCAAGAAACCTTACCAGGAGTTGTTTGTTCAGTAATTTCAGCAACCCCAGGTATTAAGCGAGCTCCCTTGGCAAATAACGCGGCAAGTGCTCTCTCTTCTTTTTCCTTAGCACTTTGCATTTGCATGCGCGCTTCCTTTAACTCTGTAATCCATTTGAGGTCATCTGCATAAGACTTGACACTGAACGTAGCTCTAGCAGGAGGTGTCTCATCCTGTAGGAGACTGGTCATTTTGCCCCATGCTGCTTGAAGGGTAGGCCAGTCCTCTAAAAGCTCGTCCCTTTCAATGAAGAACCCAACTTGTTCGCTTGACTCATCTTGAGGGGTAATGCAGTACAGCACTTGAGTGACAGATTTAGGTACACAAAAGGCCTGATGAACTAGTTGTGACCAATACGCATTTGGAATTCGTTGTTTAGTAGCAACATTCTTTTGCGAAGCAAGAAGAAACGCAGTGGAATTTGAATCCCTAGTGGTTTTGACTTCAAGCCACAAATTACTTGAAAGGTCAATCCCATCTAACGAAGCACCAAATTCTTGACGCTGATAACAAGTAGGGTAGAATTTAGTGTTTAATGACTTGTTCCATGCAGCGCGAATTTCAGGTTCCATCCTGTGGCCTTCTTTGAAAAGCCTATCCTCAACAGTACTGAGAGTACGTTCAGTAATGAGACCTTTGCGGTTGTCAATAAGCAATCGTTGTTGCTTGGTAGAATTGCCCCTTAAGAAGTAACCCATGGCAACTTTGGCATCACTAGCCATCCATAAGGTGCGTCTCCAATTCTTCCATTCCTGTGACCCCTGTTCTAAGGCGATCTCTACAATTCCTGAAGCATGAGGATTTGTATTCATTGGACAGTCCTTTCTGAAAATGGTTAATGTGTAAATCAGGAGGCCCGGCTAAGACAGAATTTTGAGCCAACCTTGATATTCATCTCTTCAAGTTTCTGCATATTTCTAAACGTGTAAGAGCAAAACCGCTCCCCATTGATGTAGACCGGCCAAAAAGTAATTTCAGGTATAACCTCACCATTGCGCCCAGTTGTGTAAAAAATATGGTCAACAATGACTTCTTTTACTTGGTAAGAGTAATTGAATAATAAGGCATGGGGGCACTTGTACTTAACCTCTGAGCACAACAGATGGTGGGAACCAATATGTTTCAGGACGGTACCCGGGGCGCAAGATAAGATTGGATCAGAGTGTTTAGCAAGAGCTCTTGCAAAGAGGATTACATCGTCAAAATTGCGCCCCACCTTATGTTCTGGGACAATGAAACCTCCCTTTGCCAGTTGTTGTTTGACGGATAACCATTTGGGAATATCAGTATCAAGAGCTATAAAATGACCTTCCTCAGGTGCTCCCATCACTTCACGAAAAGGGATTGGGTCTTTTCCAATAGAGGAAGTGTGAAATAATTTACCCAGTACCATCGTGTCTGCGTCCAAAGCACTAGGTAGAATCTTTGGCACCGAATCAACGTAACTGACAAATTCCGTCACATCATAGCGGCCAAAGAAATACCCTGGAGGCTGCACTGTGATCGCAGAATGTAATCTGTGGGATTTATAAGTAAGCAAGATCGAAAAGCCCAAGATTTTAGGTTCCATAATAAACAGGGAACTTGTAGGTTCTTGGACATGAAAGCTTAGTTGCTTGAATTCATCAATTTTGTCAAAACGATGAAAGGAAGGATCAGGTACCAAAGTACCAGTTAGTTGGCATTTATGCATAATAGAATACTCCAAAGTTTGGAATTAGAAATCAGTAGTGTCAAACGAATCATCAAGTGCCAAGTCAGTAACACGTGTTTCATCAATAATTGCTTGAGAAAAAGCCAAATCACGTGCAGTATAAAATGCTTGTAATTGCTCATCAGTCAAATGATTGGCATTTCTATAGGTCGGCTTGGCGTCAAACCTAAACTTATTTCTATGTGTTTTGATCTCAGCAGTAGAGATTTTGAAAAGTGTAATCCAGGGTGAAGGATTTGCAGACTCTTTGATTTGCTTTAACAACCTAGCGTCCGCAACAAACTTAGTGTACATGCGTTGAGAAGTGTAAATGGATACTCCGCCCATTTTGAACATTGCGATGCTAATCAGATCGTTCTCTGGATCAAGCAACACACCAGTCATGACGTGCGATTGTTTAACCGCGTAAGCATTTGCTGCGGAGGGTTTAAGAGCTGGTACAAGTGGGGGATCCAAGAGAGCGAGATGATGTTCCGACAGAGTGCGCTGCTGATGATCCAAAATGGATCTCCATGGTTTAGCAGTTGCCGGTGAAAACATACGACGATGTGGGCGGTCAAAAGGGAGGGATTCTTCATTATCTTGAAGGAGCATTTCTTTCTCTTTGGTAGAAAGACCCCTTTTGAATTCAGCACCACTCCAGATGGTAAATTCATCAGTTAAAAAACGCACTGGTGCAAAATAGCAACTAGTTAGTGCATTTTGTTCATAAAGCATTTGTCCAAGCACTTTTTGACCTTCTAAGTGCTCAGGAATCTGATCAAGTCCTTGAATGATAGACACTCTGAAATCCATCCATGAAAAATGCATGTCATCTGTGTCTTCAGAAACTTCGTTTAACATATCAGCTAAACCTTGATCTGCTTCTTCTTTCACAGTTTCCTCCTTCGCAGTAACTGTTAAAGCATTACTTTTGGGATTGCCATTTTGGACTTTCTTGGAAGGTGCCATGATAAATATCCTTTACAAGGTTTAAACAGCCAATCGTCCTAACAACGGGTTGATTCGGCGATCGGTGATAAGCTTATACTACCTTTGAATCGCAAAAGCAAATAAAAAGCAACGGGGTGTGCTTTTTTTTCTCCTAGACCTTACCTCGCGAAGGTGATAGGGTAGCTGCTATCCTTTGACCTAGAGCACCCTGAACTACCCTCTAGGGCTTTTAAAACTCGATTTTACCCCCCCCCACCTTTGATAGCATCCTCAAAGGTAACCTTCGATCATACCGCTCTTTGTCAAAGCAATACACGAACCATATGAACCCTTTCTTGAGACTGTTTTGTTTTTTTCCTGAACCCTTAAAACCATGCGCTTCCAAGATATTCATGATTTGCAAATAACAGGGTCTTTTGAATAAGATCGAATTGCGGAGTACAGGTTCATTAGGATTGTAGGGCATTGGGGGAGGAGTGAAAGGCAGCAAACCTGTAATACGCCCGACGATAAACTTTTGTGGTGTATTAAAGGGCAACTGATGCTTGATTATGTACTGATAAAGGCTACATGGTAATGCTACATACACCCTAATGGGTGGCTCATCTTTTCGACTTATAATGCCAAGTTTAGAAGTTCTAGACTGCGGAGAAACGTACATAAGAACACCTTAAAATTTCAGGAGAAATGAAATGTCAAATCCACTCCGCTTTGCAATTGATCCCGGCAAAACTCTTGGGTATGCCTTTGAAACCCAGGAACGCACTTTTAAGAGTGGATTCTGTGCATTAGACAAGAAAGACCCTTCTCTATGGAAGGAATTTGCTAACAGACCACTTATTTTTCAAAGCTTTCTGGATCAAACTGTACCTCACTACATAGAACAAATGGTTTTAGAAAGTAAAGGAGCTTGGGGAGGAGGAAGAGTTCCATTAATGCATTTTACTATGTACCAAGTTACATTGATCTTGTGGTCTTTCAATAATGGAAAACAAACGTTACTGTTAGATGTTAATACAATTAAGACAATCATCAGTGGTAACGCAACTTCAAATAAAGAACTCATTAAAAGAATCCTGTCTTTAGAATTCAATTTAGACAACATTAAAAATCACAATGAAGTTGACGCTATATCAGTTTTGTATGCCGCTCAACTTCAAGAACGAGCAAATGGGCATGCAAAAAAAGGATCATCTTGGTAACAACCGAGGCATAATTCGATGCTAGATCTTTTGTACAATCCATGAGTTATGGGTTTTTTGACCATAGCGTTTGATGCCAACTTTTCTTAACTTGTATTGGAACGATGATTTGTTCGATAACTGTTTGATAAGAAAGGGGCGTTTGTGCTCTGACAAGTAAGTAGCCAATCCAATTTCCAGAATGCTTTCTTGAAAGACAGAGCCCAGACTTAACAGTCTTTCAATCATCCTTACACCTGGCCAAAAACTGTTGTCGTAATCTTCTATCTGAATTGCAAAGATTAGTTGTAGGACATCATCAACTTGGTTTTTCTCAGACATTTTGACCGCTAGTTTGTTTCCATTATTCGCATCACCCCAACCAACCCAATAACCTGCGGCCACGATGTATTTGTTCCATTCATCGTATCCAGCGAGTTTGCTAATTGAGGATCTAGCTTTAAAGAGTTGTTCTTGGGTAGCATTGACAAAGCCTAAAAGGATGTTCTGGCAAGCGATCCGCAGGGCCAATCTCCGCTGATGAGCATCAGTACTTTTCCCAAGAAAGACTTCGTTGAAATCCCATGGGTGCTCACGGGAATTATGATTTGGCGGTGAAACCAGTTCGACTACAATTGAACGGCGCGCATGGTCAGCAAAGACTTCAATCTTAACTCCGTTTGAGACATACAGAGCCAAAGGATCATTGAGCGTTGAGCCACCTTGTGGGATTCTTAAGTGAACTGTACCACTTTGATCGGTGAGAAGCATTGAGACTGTGTTTGATTCTATAGCCTGGTTATTGAAGTTTTCAAAGATAATGGTCTTCGCCCCCTTGGCAAATCCAGGGCCAATGCTCCATTTTACTTCATTATCAGGTCTCTCCGGTGGCGTAACAATATGTTGTCCTCCACCACGAATTTTGGCCATTATTGAAGATAAGTGAGATTTGCCGGCACCTCCTTCATCAGATCTAATAACAAAAAATGGGCTCAATCCCATTGAATCACGTGCTACTGCGCAAAGTAAAGATGTGTAAAAGGTTCCTGCATTGACTTTGTCCCGAAAATTGAATCCCGAGAAACAAGATTCAATGTATTCCTTGGACAATTGGATGCTTTCTTCAGTCAAGTCAGACGGAATCATAAATTGATCAAATCGATAAGCATGTAACATTTTCGCTTCGGTATCAAACCCACGAGGTTTGCTGACAATTTGTCGGGTAGGGAAGTTGATATAAGGTGCAGGAATTGACAAGGCGGGGTGAATTTCAGTTAATTGATGTTCGTAAATCAATGTCATGGCACCGCGATCAATCAAATGATCGATTAAATCTGACTTGAACCCTTCTAACGGCACGTGAGTAGGCTCCAATTCTTCGGTAAGTTTGTTTTTGACTTCCCGCAAGCGTACGTGACGACAAACATGCGCTGCGAGGCATTTCCATTGTAATTTTCTCTCAATGAATTTGGGTCGAACCATACCATTGCGCAAATGAGCTTGACTGCATTGCACTATACGATCGGGTATTTCAATAAGCTTGCTGGGAATTGCATATAAGGACAAAGCAGAACTGTTTTCAGCAATTGCTTCTAGACAATCAGTGGCATTTTGTACTATTCCTTCTCCTATAGACGGGCCTTCAAATAATAGTAGATCCAACTTGGTGGATGATAATTCAGGTGGAGATATATAAGCATCTGAAGGGTAAGTCGCATTTGCTAGAATAGAATCACGCAAATTGTCAATATCTGATAATTTGCAAGTCAAGTTATCGTTCTCAGTAGGTTGTTGTGGGTCGGAAGAAATAAGCGTTAATTTTGGAGGTGAAGGTAGTGGGGTATTAGGAGTAAGTGATTTGTTGGTCGTTTTAAATGAGAGTTTGTTGGGCCACAAGCCACGGAGACGAAGAGCTTCCAGGATGTCTTCATAAGTACAGATGCTAGAATGGCAGGACATAATTATCGGTTGCTGGTCACCCTCATTAACAGAGAGAGAAGCAGTATTGTCGTTATGAGCAGGGCAGTGGTAGTTCGTGGAATGGGGACTGTCCTTTGTTAAACGTGAGGTGAGAAACTCAAAGGTGGTTGAATGAGAGGGAGGTAAATACGGGATTGCTGAACTTATGGCTTTCAGACGCGCGGCCGCATCGATGTCCGCAGCATCACCTTTTTTCTCGCCAACAGGAAAGACCCAATAACATTCGAGTTCTGCTAGATCATGAGTTGAGCAAAAGGCTTCCCATAAAGTTCTACCTACTTGACACATATGATTGATACCAACTGCATCATTATCAGGCCACAAATAGATGGTCTTTAAGTGCGGCCATTTGTCAAACAAAGATACCCAAACAGTGTCTTGTGGGATAATATTTGACCCAACGGTACCCAATGCAGATATACCCATATTATGAAGAGCGAGGCAGGCTGTCTCGCCCTCAGTGATAACCACTTTCGTGAAATCTTGTTGTTCATATCCTGCTGGGGAGAAAAGTAACTTCTGTGCTTCAATTCCCCCATCCTTAACTTTCTCAGTCCAAAACATCTTTTTTGCTCGATCGTCAGAGTAATCAATCCTCCGATGAGTATTCTCGCCTCCATTAAAATCACCACATATGAAATTGGTTTGAATTGATTTGTTATTGGTCATAAGAATTGAACCTCTGGATGCAAGTAAGGATGAATAGGGTTTCGTTACTAACTCTCCTTTATACTCTCTCTAGCACTCGAGTCAACTAAAAAATGGCACACCCCGTTGCTTTTTATTTGCTTTTGCTCTAGGAAGAGATAAGATCGCCCTATCCGAACCTAATCCCTAGGTCTTCGGGTGGGTTACGTGTCACGCGGAGCTAATGATCAACGATGTCAATTACCTTGTACGCTCATCAAGTTGATGCGATTACAAAAGTAGAATCTCACTTTGAGAAATTCAATAATGGGTTATTAGTCGCACCAACAGGATCTGGTAAAACAGTAATCTTTTGCCATGTAATATTCAATAGAATTCAAAGACTAAAAAGTCCATACAAGATCTTACTTCTAACTCATCAGGAAGAACTGTTATCCCAATCCAAATCTTGTTTTGAGAGTATTTCAGAAGGTAAGGTTTCAACAGCAGTCTTCAAAGGAAATAAAAAACAATATGATGCACAGGTTGTGTTTGCAAGTCTACCAACTGTACACAGGAATCTGCAGCGTCAACAGGCTGCGAAGCAAGATTTGTTCAATGTAAGTAGTAAAGAATGGATGCAAATTGACATGGTGGTGGTAGATGAAGCTCACCATACAAGAGCTCGTACGTGGTTTGAAACAATCAATGAATTGCGATTGTTAAATCCAAACATGAAGTTATTAGGTGTAACAGCAACCCCGTCAAGGTCTGATGACAAAAGTATCTTGACGGTTTATGATACTACCATTCATCGCATTACAATGAGGCATTTAGTTGAAAGAGGTTTCTTGAAAGTACCAGTCACATATCAGATACCTGTCAAGGGTGTAAGAGTGAGACTCCAGACTGCTCTTAAAGAAGCAGTGCAAAAGAAATTCTCAGAACGTAAAATGGGTGTTTTAACAAGTGAGATTTTCAGTGGTACTGATGTCATGGCAGGCATCATTGACCATTGGAAGCGTTTAGGTGGGAATAGACAGACAGTAGTGTACTGTGGCACTAGAAAGCATGCCGACCTTATAGCCAAAGGCTTTCAGGAACAAGACGTCAAGGCGGCGGCAGTTGATGGAACGATGACAGCAGCCGAGCGTACGGATATTCTCACCCGGTACACTAATGGCGAAATCACTGTGCTGTCTAATGTGTTATTATTAACTGAAGGGTGGGATGTTGCTGAGACTTCTTGCATAGTCTTACTTGCACATTGCATGACTGCAACATCTTTAATTCAGTGTATTGGTAGAGGAATGCGTCGTTACCCAGGAATCGAAGAATGTTTGATCCTGGATTTTGGAATCAGCAGCTCAGTTCATGGGCAGATTGATCTTGTACGAAGACCTTCCACCCGAAGGGTTAATTGTCCATCTTGCGGCAAGAATCAATTTCTTAGAAACTTAAGCTGTGATGCTTGTGGTACTGCCTTAGAAATGATGGATGGGTTTGAGGAAGGTAACATTTGTCCTTTCTGTCAATGCAAAAACGTAACTTGCCATTGCACTCACTGCCCTTCTTGCAAGTCATCATTATTAATCGAATGCCCTTACTGCTCATCTGAGCAAAATATGTTTTTAAGTTGGTGCAATGAATGCGGAGGCGAGTTTGTAACTCAAAGGACATTAAAACCGCCTGTATTCAAGCCACCTAAACAGGTTATGAACTTATTTCGCTTTAGGTGGTGTGAATTAATACCTGACGTATTATGGGGAGCCTCTAATGGAGAAACTTGGGGATTTGTCAGGTGGGTGGGAATTAATAAATACAAGGTGGTTATGGCTAAGAAAAAACTTCTTCAAAGATTTGAAGATTCTATGATACAGTTTTATGCCGCTGACCCGCCACTAGGACTTCAGCGAGAGCAATTCATGGTAAAGGAAACTGAAGCGACCTGCTCAAGTTTTCAGCGCATAATACTGCGGGTTGATTTGAGGATGTCAGACTTAGGAGCCGGTGCTGGACACGTACCTAATTGGATTAATGACTTGGTACGAGGTCAACCAGTAGAAACCTGGTTCGATGATCATCTAGTCTGTGCAAGGACAAATTATCAAAAACATCTGTTAAGTATGCTTTGCCTATCTTTAGAAACTGAGGACTTGGAGGTAAGCTTACTGTAAAGTGCTTACTATCCGCCAGGAATGAGATTACCTCTTCTTTGGAATCTTGTTCCCCAGAGCTTGCCGAGGGGATTGCTTTTGTCAGCATGCCGGCCACTGAAGTTAACAATACGTCTTGAAAAGGTTAATTTTTGCGACCCGGACAAGTAAGCATCCAGTTCTTCAAGGACGATCTGGCGCATTCTCCGCGCAAATGGATTTGAAGCCTGCAGACCCCAATAAGGTCTAGAAACCATCCTTGTTCCTCTGATCTGTGCAAGAGTGGTTGTCTCCTCTACATTAGAAGTCCTACCTGTTTTAATGAGTGAGGTGCCACTTTGGTGGAAACCGGCATAGGGAACAGAACTTCGAACTTTGACAGTATGGGTATAAACTCTGTAAGTGAAACTCTTTCTTAAAGCACCTGTATCAACTAACAACCTGTCAACAGGTCGCCCCGCTCTCAGTTTTTTAGTTAGAGTGCTACGTGTTAGTGGGGCCCAAGGTCTACCTGATTTAGCACTGACTTCCCTTTCAAAGGAAAAGGCAATAGTCTCAAGCATTGCCTCCCCAATACGATTAAGTATCCTTCTCCTTAAGACCAAATTATTACGAGATAACTGTTCAATTAAAGTTAGTCGCTCATTCTTCTGCAGGCTTATATTGATTTGGAGCGTCCATGGGGTCTTTGTCGGCATCGATCAAATCCCTAATTGCAGGTCGATCTTTTCTTTTAACAGGTGCAGATGGGGCAGGTAATAAAAGATCTATTGGAGCTCTAAGAAGCGTTTCGCCAGGACGAGGAGTAGGAGCTTGTAACAACTTCCTAACATAATTTTCTGAGAGGGGAATTCCATAAGATTGAAGCGTTTGAATTTTGAGAATCTTATCATCAAGAGACAGCTCATCTATTTCAGTGGCATATTCAAATTTCGGGGGTATGTTCTTAGGAAAATTATGTAGGGTTATCATTTTGAAGATTCGATTCAAAGAGGATTCGCATTGTCGTTTATAGTTTTGAGCAACCCCTCTTTCACGACGTCTATGCACTTGAGTAGCAGAACGTGAGCCATCTCCTTGTATTTCCGTTGCAAGTGTTTGCGCGGTAACGGCTTTAGAAAACTCTGAGTTAGCATAATCTATGATTACAGCAGATGGACTATGCTGGAACGTCATAGCGGAACTTGAGGACTCAATTGAAAGCTCCGTTGAATCCGCATGTACCATGACTCTTTCTTTCATCGCCTCAATTAACGCATCTGTATGTTTCTTTCTTTCTGCTTCGTTAGTCCAAATATCCATAGGTAATTTGTAACTTAGCATTGGTTGGGCAAAGTTTTGAACAAACTGAGCAGCTAGTAACCAAGCGTCTCGCTTGAAAATCCACGGCCAGTACATACTTGAAAGAATAGCCACTCCCTTCGGATGTTCATCCGAAGGCAAGCGCATTGTAGGTAGAAATCTCCATAGTGGTTCAAGCGGCTCCCCATAATAAGGTTCGCGCTGCGTTTGTATATGTAACTTACGACCAAAGGGAGTTTGTACAGCAACTACTCGGCGAGCAGGACGCACACCTATTAGGGTAGGTAAAATGACTGAGTAATTAACTCCATCAACTTTGATATCATGAGGTTGCCAGCCTAATTCATGAAGCGTCATGCCCCAGAGACTTGATACCCCACCCAATTCCCACATAAAATCTTTGAATGTACCGCCACTCTCGAATTCCACCATGTCAACCCAAGTATTACAAATGGCTTCTAAAACTAGATCCTCTTTTGTAATTTCTCGTCCATGAGGTGGTTTGGTAAGAATTTGCCAAGGCGAGGATAAGACTTCCGTCCTCATCGCGGATACATCACCTTCAACATGCGCATCTTGCGCAATGTTATCTAGGATACTTTCATCTGAACCAGACGGTTCAATATCCCTTAAATTGCGATCCGAAGATCTAAGTCTGACTAATGTGGCATAAGTTGCAGTATCAGTGTTCGGCCCATAAGGTAATGGGTGTTGATCACTAAAAGGATGCAAAGTAGGTTTTTGGGTCATTAAAATCTACGGCTGGTAGGGAGATTGTGATGATACATTTGGTATTGACTTGGTAAAACTCGTCGTTTGAAAGTCATAACTACATCGTTTCTACCCAGTGATTTTGAGAAATGCCGCCAAAGCATTTCTAACGCATCTGGCCCATCATCATGTGCATCAAAAGGGTAGTTTTTGAGCTGCTGAATGAGCATTTTCTGTGTACGATGTAAAAGAATGTTTTGATTGAAAAAAAAAGGATGGAGAGACTTGATACGAGAATCTTTAGTGTTCTCCGGCTTGATAGGATAAACTGGGAGAGGAACTTGAGCCGTGGCTGCTCTCTCAACGAGGTGCTGACGAAACAAAGATTGCCAAGAGTGAGATTCCACAACCCATGATGTGCATTTATACTGCCTTTGAAATTGGATGATTTGCGAGGCTATTTCGGATGAAGGAGCACGACTTAAAAAAGCATTTACAACATAAATGCGTGTTTGTTTTGGTACACAGTAACCAATAATAATTGCTGAGTAATCTGCTCTGCGCGAATCATTACCCAGTGCAGGGTCAACGGCACCAAGGTAAAAACCATTTTCAGGTAGATCCTTTTCCGCTTCCCAATAAAAAATGGAGTCGTTAAACAAATTGGCTTCTGAAATAGGTCTTTGTTGAAATTCAGATTGGAAGGTAATGGGAGCAGAGAAGTATTTTTCCATTAGATGTTTGAGCGAATACCGTTCAGGCCAGGCAACTTCTGCGCCTTGCAGCAATGCGGGTTCGTTTTTTTTGTAAAAAGCATTCGCCGATTCAGAACCAAAGTTGCACCTCATTTCATGCCAATCTTCCCATAGGTTGAAATTATCAGGCCATTCTAAGATAGCTTTTAGGACAAAGGATTTCCAATATGGGTTTTCGATCTTGCGCAACAAAACCGAATCTTGTCTGAGTGTAGTGCCTATCATAAGGACTATGGCTCGTCGGTCTCCTGCACCCAGATTTAGGACAGTATTATCGATCCATTGTCCTACTTTGTCTCTTTGTTCAGCGGAACGTACCTGTTCGTCGTTTTCTATATCATCACAGATTACGAGGTCTGGTCGGCCAAAACGGCTTTGTGCGCCCCGAATACCCTTCGCACCACATCCATTCGCCCTAATCGTGAACCCGTTTGAGAGCTCGATTTCTTCCCGATTCCAAATACTTCCTTTTTTGCAACTGTTAGGATAGAATTCTTGAATGCAAGGTGATTCGAGAATATCATTTTTGATGAGTGATAGAAACTCACAGGCTTTCTTGTGAGATGCTCCTATTAATAAGGCAAACTTGATCAAGCCTTCTAGCCCCGCCCAGGTCATGAAAGCGCAGGTCATGGTTGTTTTCGCACTATCGCGGGCCGCTGCAATAGCTATAGGTGCTGCTCTGCTTTCCGGATTATACAGTAATTCGGGGAGCATTTTAAATAACATTTTGTGATGAACTGAAGGTGCAAGAGTGAACTTCTCAGGTAAGCATTTGAAACAGAATTCCTCGAAGGATAGTGTAGCTTGACTGAGGGTGCTTCGATTATCATCCTGCAGTACAAAGGCTAACTTACTGTTAAAGTTCTTGGTTCTTTGCGCGTTAGTTTGAATGGGTTTTGGCTTGGCCATTAAATGAGAAACTTATCGGTTAGGGGTCGCGCGAGCTAACATCCTCTCAGGATTTTCTAGTATCTGATCAAACAGATTCTGAGACTTTGTGCTGAGAACTTCCTCGTTGAGTTTATCAAGTCCAAATAACTTCAGTTCTTTAAGAATGAGTAGGATACCTGCTTCAAGGGCCTGTCCAATTATGATCTCACGATCAGCGACATTGCAAGTATTAACTATGTCCTTAAAAGCAGTTGACAATGTCTTAAGATTCTTGCATTTAAACTCAGTGACTTTGAGGTAACCTTGAGGGTCTTCTAAAGGATCAGGTACTGGAGTATCCGTGATTTCTTGACGCAATTCAAGGAGGAGGTGCATTGATTCTAAAGCATAAATGCGGGCTTTTTGGCTGATTTGAAATTTGTTGGTAGGGGTAGATTGGTTGCTTTTGATGCTTTCTAATTCGTCAGAAATACTTGTTAGATCAGATTTAACAGTGTTGAGCATTGTCGTATTCTCCTGTTTTATGGTACTTGTTGATTTGACGGATGGACACACCCATGTAAGATGCTACCAGTTTCTTATTTGTTAGAACATCAAGTGATAGGAACCTATTTATTTTGATCTGTTCATCTGATAATCTCAACCAATCTACAACATATTTAACGGTTGGGAATTTAATCAGGCGACAGGAATAGAAAGAACAAAAAGCAGTGATGACTTTCCGTTCAGATGCCGTAAAGACATGTTCAAACTTGACAGGAAAATTTCCCTTTGAATCAAGCATGAATAGTTTCTTGCCACTGACCTTGCTAAGCAAAGCAACGCATTCGTGCTTTGGCAAACGTACAAAACAGAATTCGGCAAATTTAGATCGTGAGCGCATGATCCCCACCAAATGTTACTTTATGTAGAAGTTTATGCAGCAAGAATCAACCTCTTGGCTCGACGAGCCCCATGAGATCTTCAGGGCCGGCCCGTATTATTATCCGGGCTCAAACATTTATGAGGTGTCTGAGCAGGATCTCCGCGATATTGTAGATGACTTTGATAACAGAAAAAGGCAAATCCCTCAGATTCTTGGCAATCATTTGACGGGAGATTTGAAAGCTTACGGATGGATAGATAAACTCGAATTGAGGCGGAGATCTGACGGCAAACTTGCTTTGTATCAAACCATCAAAGACGCGAGCCCTGAATTAAAAGAGGGGGTTCGTAAAGGTCATTATCGTAATCGTTCGGTTTGGATATCTCATCAAAACACATTTTCTTCTTATTCATTTTCTAATTGGGGGAAAAAGACCTTACTTCATGTTTGTCATTTAGGTAAGGTTGCACCTGCCATACATGATTTGGAGAATCATCGGGCCTTTAGTACTGAAGAAGGAGTTGACATTAAATCTTGTGAGGGTTATATTGAGACCGAATGTAAAGAGTCTGAACCATCAAAGCTTAGTTTTACAACCTTTCAACCGAGTAATACTACTATGACCGATGCTGCTTTGCAACCACAAACTAACTCAAATCCTACCCCTGAAGCAGATTCTTCGGTTGCAGAAACACCTCCATCAATTGCTGAAGCTGCGCCAGCTAAGAAGAAAGTTTCTATGAGGAAAACCCCTGAACAGTCAGTAGTATCTCCTAACATGCCGATTCCTTCCGCACAAACTAGTCCTCCATCTAATCCTTCCGAGCAAGCGACAAGTACCATGAACCAAGAAAATGGTAGTAAGACTGAGCAATCTGAGAAACCTGGCCTTTCCTCGGAAGATATTATGAGGATTGCGACTGCAGTGAATGAAATGAATAAGCCTCAGAATCAGCACATGGCTTTCTCTTCTCAACAGCAAGCACTGCAAGTACAGGAGTACGAAAAACGTCTCAATGCACTAGAAGGGTTAAATGAGCAACGTCAAACTGAGTTCTTTCAACAACAAAAGCAACATCAAATTGCCAATTTATGGAATGCATGTCTCAAGTCGGAGATAGTCCATGCTGGGATGCAAAAGGACTTTTACCAAGGCTTTGAAAGTCTAGATTTTGCATCAAATGGTAAGGGTTTTAGTAGTGACGGTGGATCCACTGAGTGTTCACAAGCTCAGGCATTTGCAAATCTACTTTGGAGAGTTAAGCAGGGTGCACCAAATGATAAAGGCTTTAGTGCTCAAGTGAGTCTTGGTGCAGATGCTAGCGTAACAGTAGATACAGGTCATGCCACGGCTTATCCACAAGGCTTCAATGAGAAGCAGTATGAAGATGAGGTCATCAGGGTAATGAATACTGAAGGTTTGAATTTTGAGGATGCAGCGAAAAGAGTTAACGGGAATTCAGTAAAAAGATAGTGATTTCATTGTAACGTTAAACGGAGAGAATTTGATGACGCTTTCACAGTTTCCTCAAGGAAGACAACAAGATTCTTGGTTAACTTATCGATGCGTAGCAGCGATCAAAGAGGGCATTGCAGTAAAACTTAGCACAACTGTTGGTTTTGTAGAAGCAGTTAAAGCGGCCAATGATGTACCGGTGGGCGTAGCGGTGGAAGACTCTTCTGCAAATTCCGTTGTTACTGTAGCAACTGATGGTGCGGTTAAAATTGTTCTAGGAGCGGCCGTTGCCAGTCTTACTGCACCAACAGCAATGAAAGTGAATACTTCCGGGAAGTTTATTGCCGCTACAACAAATGATGCATATTATTGCTTGCTTCTTGAAATAGGCGCAAATGATGCTTTGGTAAATGCCCTATGGCAACGTGGAACTGCTTAGTAACGAAGTAACCTCTTAACAACTCATGTCGAAAGGCGCGGTTAGACACAATGACTGATTCTTCGCAAACCCCAATTCAGTATTCTCAAGTTATGAGTACCCCTAATATGTATGGGAGTGTACCTCAATATGGGATGGGTTTCTCCACGGGATCGGAGGGGCCTACTGCGGGGAATCCATTTCCCGTGGATACTCAGTCAATGCGGGTGTCAATTTATGATGAACCGCGAGATATGATCTCAAGTGCAATTTTTCCAATGCGCAAGATCCAACAATCACGGGGAAGTTTTACTCACGTTGATTTTCTGAGTACCAACATTAACTCTAATCGGTACCAATTTCTCGCTAGTGATCATACGGATCCTAAGACCATTAAATTTGAAGGTTATAGAGGTCATTTTGACGTAGAGAGTCATTCAGTCGCAGCCATAATTCCGATGCTGACATTATCAAACTCAGCATGGGGTGATGAGTATCCTGAACTACGCGACCTTGCAATGAAGCGTTTGCGCTCTACGCTGGCACTGAAGCGAGAATTGGCTGCTTCGCAAGAAATCTTCAATGAGGATAACTATAATACTGGTTTTAAGACAAGTTCAAGTAACTGGAAAGCAGATGGTACTAACATCATAGATGAAATTAATAAGGCCTTGGCTTTGCCATATCCAGGTGGGTGTCGTCCAAATACAATAGTCCTAGGTAAAAATGTTCAAACTCACTTATTGAGTAATCGCTCAGTAATTGAATCTTCGTTGGGTGTTACAGGTAACAAGACTTTTGGTTTTGCAGACTTACCAATGTTTTTCAGCAGGATGCATGTACCTTTGAACGTGTTAACGTTTGAAAATTATACAATGAGTGATACAAGGGTTGCTACCTACATGGGAACCTCGGACGCAGCACTGATTTATGTTGGTGATAGCATGTCTAGGGTGATGATGCAAGGCCCAATGGGTTCAAAAGTAGGTATGGCGCCTTTCATGATGAGGAATTCGCCTGATTATTCAGCAACGTTTGGTTTTACTGCGATGTATCGGGAGCCTGAAGCCTTTGAGATTCGGCAACTGATACCAGGGCGAGCTGGTGGTAATGTGTACCTGCAGGCTCGTGAGACTTATCAAATCGTAGTCACTAATATCGACGCAAATGCAAGTGGAAATGTTAACAAAATGTATAATAATCTGGGCTACCACTTTAAAGATGCTGCCACTGTTTAAGAAGCACATTTATGACAAGAGCACTTGTTACTAAGTTAGATCTCCAAAGAAGAATTGGTGGGTTAGACCTTGATACTTATGCATCCCAAGATGTTCGTCCTGAAGTTCTAGCAGCAGATACTAAGCAACCTGGTGAATCAGATGAGCAGCAGTTAGAACGATTACAGGCTGTTGAGCGGAACGCAGAAATTGAGCAGGCGATCATATTTGCTAGTGCAGAGGTGTTTGCATGTTTAGATCCTCGGTACCGAGTAATAATCAGTCCGGCTACTTGGGTAATACCAGACATCGTAAAGACAATCACGATCTCGTTAGCATTGGAGATCGTGTCTGGTTATGATACAGAAAGAAAAGAACAGGCTGCCTTGGCTAGAAAAATGCTAGCTGCTTTGGCCAATGGCAAGATGAACTTAGATACTGAGGTTGAAAGAAGCATTGTACCAGGTATCCCAAAACTGACTTATCGTTGGAATCCTGTTACTTATCAGAAAACATCTAATGATGGTTCAGCTTTCTAAATGCCTGGCATTTATAACTTAGGTCTAAGCAACAAGCTCCTGAAATCTTTGCAAACCGCAACTCTAAATGAATTGCAAACTTACGGCTACTCAAACCACATAGTTCATATAGATGCTAATCGATATGAAGAGGAAACTTTTGAGAGAAAAAATCAAAGCATTAAACGTGCAGTCAATGTAGGCATCTACTTAGAACGTTTATCTTATAATGCCAAATATGGAGGTGCTGGGTTAGTAGAAATAGGTGAAGCTGAAACTCAGCACACAGAAGTTAGATTAGCCTTACAAAAAGCACTCTTAACCAATAGCCAGCCTACTTCGTTGAATGTTACTCCTACTCCCTTTCGACATGTTCTGCCTACTGAACCAAGATCCAGGTATCAATTACATGCTACTGTGAATTTTATTGTTAATGTTAAAGGACGCAGTTATTCAGAAGGAAATGCCTTATTACACGAAATACTGGAAATGTTATTTCTGATGATATTACGAGGCAACACTGCTCTTTTTGAATCACTAGGAATACATCTAACTTCTGAACCTGTAATCGAAATGGATCCGCAGGCAGATAAACTTCTCTCTGAAATAGGTGAATCTAAGCCAGGCTATACAGGTATGTTACAAACTGCCTATAGGTTACTGTTTGAGCCTACCAAGTCTGAGGTGCCAACTATCAAAAGTGTAACGCTTTTGAAAGATATAAGAGTTCAGATAAGAGCAGGGTAAGTAGTAAAATTGTACGATATGGCGGTTTGGAAAGAGATTCAGAGAATCATCAATCTGGTGGTGGATCTTACTACTGTTGCTAGGGTCACGGAGGTTGATGCGCAAACGGGTGTGTGCAAGGTCATGGTAGATGGTAAGGAAGTAGGTGATGTGCATCCTTTGGTTGGTAGAGCTGGTAGAACCGTCACACGTTCCGACTTATCAGTCGGTGAAAGAGTGCTGGTGTTACCTATAGGAGGGAATGAAGGGCGGCTGGTGGCTATTAAATCCTTATATACCCCTGATTTCCCTATTCCTGCCTCATCAACAACTGATGAAGAAGCTCTGTATTTCTCAAACGGTGATCGCGTTACTTACAACCATGCAACTAGACAATTATTCGCGATCTGCGATCGCATGCAGATAACCGCTGGGCCTGATAAAGCCATTGTACAGGTCGATAATTCGAAGATCGAATTAGATTCATCTGGCAACATTAAAATGGTGGCTCCCTCCAACACCGTTAGTATCGAAGCGGCAAATTTCAATGTAACGGCTGCTTCGAACTTTACAGGCCCTGTTACTGTAACAGGTGTTACCAACATTACAGGGCCTTTTACTGTAAGTGGCTTAACTAATTTTACTGGGGCGTTTTCCATAGGAGGTGCAACCGTTATTACCGGAGCTCTTGCTGTTAATAATGGAGCTCTTGCTCTTAACAATGGGGGTATTACGGTAGCCAGCGGCTCTGATATCTCAGTAGGGACAATCTCATTAATGAATCATAGGCACGGGGGTGTGAGGATCGGTGTAGGCAGTACAGGGCCACCAGCATGAAGGGCATGAATATAAGAACTGGGAGGGTAATTGAAGGTGATCAGCATTTAATTCAAACTATTGAAACCTACCTCTTTACATTAAGAGATACAAGAGTTCTCATTAGAGATTATGGGGTTGGTTTCGAAATTGATGCGTTGAATACACCTGCACATAGGAGTATATTAATAGCAGGGATTTTTGAGGAACTACTGAGATTTCACAACAACATATATGTTCTTGAGGTGACCGCTACTCCGTTAGAAGATGATCAGAATCCTAATACTCAAAACAATTTTGCAATTACGATATCTGCTTCATCAATACCAAATAACAATATCATCAAGGTTATGGGTGTCATTTAATGACAAGGTTGACGGATCTTTCCAATGTTGCGTTACCTGCAGTCGTAAGACCTTTATCGATTGAAACTATCCTCAATGAGATGATCGCTGAATTCAATAGGATCGACCCCTCATTTTCGGAAGCACTGCAAAACGAAGGTGAGCCTGTTCGAATAGCCTTTCAGGTATTCGCTTACCGTGAATTTCTTCAACGACAAACAATAAATGATTCGGCGAGGGCAATTTTCCTGGCTACTTCAACAGGTAGGGATTTAGATAATCTTGCGGTGTTTTGGGGTCTAGCACGTAGAAGCTCAACTCCAGCAGGGTCAACTGAAGTCACACTTGAAAGTGATGACAATTTCAGATTACGAATTCTAAACTCTAGTGCTGCTTTATCAGTTGCAGGTTCACAAAGTGCTTATGAGGCTAAGGCAATTGAAGCAAATACATTGGTTTTTAGAGCAGCGGCTAGGAGGACAGCACCAGGGGCGGTTACTGTAACACTGCTCCCACTTATTAGTCAAATGGCGTCAGTTATAGACCAAGCCGTTAGAACTCAAGTAGCGAACTATCTACGCGAGCGCAGTCCGATGACTGATACCGTAACTGTAGAGACCGCTAGTATCGTTGACGTTTCAATTAACGCAACAATTACAATTTACCCGGGGCCTGATCCAACGACAGTAAGTAACCAAATCAAAAGCAATTTAGAACAACTGTCTAAAGATCGATATGTAATTGGTCAGGATTTAGCCTTGAATGTAATCTTGGGGGCAATGTACATAAGTGGGGTGACGCATAACATTGTATTGACTAGCCCTTCAGCGGATCTCACCGCAAACCAAAGTCAGGCAATAAAGATCAATGCTTCAGGTGCTACTCTTACAGTGAATGTGGTTTCGTGAAATTACTTACGCCCAATCCTACCACTTTACAAAAAAACATGGAAACCGTAATTGTAGGACGAATGAATGCTTTGGATTTCTCATTAAAAAAGTTTTGGAATACTGAACAAATACCAACAAATCTGTTACCTTGGTTTGCATGGTCATTAGGGGTTGTGCTGTGGCCGTCACGTGATATAGTTAGGAGAGCAGTTACCAGGAATTCGTTTTCAGAAATTGCAAGACGTGGGACGACGGCTGTTCTGATTGAAGCGCTTGCTTGTTTAGGGGCGAGTGCTACTGTAGAAGAGAATGTAGGTGGAGTGCCTTTTACTGCCACAATCACAATTCATAATTCGCAGGATTTTGATGCTTCTCAAAGAAATGTGTTATCCCAGATAGTAGAGATTTACAAAAGACTCTCTGTTGAAACAACAATTTCTTATACCGAGGGCGCATCCTTGCAAAGTGGAGAAACGATTAGCGGCGAGAGCTTCAAGAAATTGGATGGAACCGTAGTTCACTAATATGCCAACTATTACATTATCTCTTACTCAGGCTGGGTTAAATACATTTGCGGCTGCTTCAGGGCAAGGCCTCAATGCACTTACGTTCACGCACATTGCAGTCGGCACTGGGTACTCAGCTACAGGGAACAATACTCGCACGTCATTGATTACAGAAACTGTGAGGCAACCTGTTAGGAGAGTAGGGCCTACGGGATTAGAAGATGAAATCAGAATCGCAGTTTCTTTGACACGACCCCAAGGAGCCACTGGCAATTCGAATATAACCGAGATAGGCTTGTTTGCTAACGTCACAGGGCAAGCAGCAGTGTTGTACGCTTACGGCTCCGATACTAGCTCCTTCTTTGTGTTGGATGCTAGCCAAACGGATTTAGCCTTCACTTACGCTAGAGGGAATATCCAAAGTCTAACGGTCACAATCTCTCAACCTCAGAACCTTGCTGAATTAGATGACACGCCATCAAACTACGTCTCTGGGAATTATTTACGTGCCACAGGTACGGGGTATGAATCGGTAAAGTTATTTGCTACTGACAACCAAGCAAGCAGTCGTGTAAGTACTGAAGTAGCAGTCAAGCCGTCACAGGTTACATCTGCTGTGTCCGATGCTACTCCTAGTGTAGGAGGTAAAGTACAGTTAGCCACCACAAATGAAGTTGCAGTTAATACAAGGCAATCTTTAGTTCCTGCTAAAGTCCTGACAACTAACAATATACCTGCTCAAGGGTATGCTTTATCAGCTCATTCTCATAATGTGCAGTGTTTTCAGCGATTTTTGAGTAATCCTTATGCTACCAATCCTGTTACTTTAACTATTCGACGTGGTTTAAATGTTCCATTTAGTTACAAATTAGTTGATACTGTGGATGGTTGGAACAGCGGTAGTAGTTATTATGTAGTAGGTAAAGTCGGAGTCTTTTACTTTGAAGCGCAGTTTTTAGGTCTTCTCCACCAAAACGCAGCGCTAGGTTTATGGCGCACTGATTCGGCTGGAAACAACGGAGGATGGGTAGCCTTTAATGAAGAGGCGACGAGAGATGGTGGGTCGGCTCCCGTAGTGAAGGTATCGATTGTTTTGCCGGTAGCACTAAATGATAGAGTTTCAGTAGGACTCATAGGTGGATTGGAAAGAATAAACTCAGTATTTCAAATTCAAACTTTGAATGGACAAAGGGTAAATGAACTACTGAAATTCTATTTTCTGGGTTGGCGGTTAGGAACTTAAAACAAAAGGATTACATAGAATGGCAATAGATAGAAGAGGGGTTCAAGTCATTCGTGGCACGGATGGATTGCAACCACTTCAAAGACAAAGTCAATCTGTTATTGGGATCGTTGGTACTGCTACTACAGTCCCATCAGGTACATACCCAGTAGGTGAGCCTTATCGGGTCAAGGGAGCCTCTGAAATCAGTGAAATAGATGGAACATTGGGCCCAGCATTACGGCACATATTTGCTCAGTCTAGGGCAACAGTAGTTGCTATACGGGTTGCTGAGAATTCAGATAGGGCCATGGTTCGCACGGCTATATGGAATGCTATTCCGGCTTTTGATATGGCACAAAGTCGTGATGGATTAGTACCACGGATTTATATAGTACCAGATTACACTCTTGATAGACCAGTGTCAGTATCTGCAATTAGAGTGGATACAGCAGGAACAGGATATGATGCAGCCAGTCCCCCGACAGTTGAAATAGCCGCTCCTACTAATCAGCCGAATGGTATTCAAGCAACAGCCGTTGCGACCGTCGGTAGTTCAGGAACAGTGACAGGCGTTACAGTGACATTTTCTGGGGTTGGTTATCAGCAAGGTTCTGCACCTACGGTGACCATTAGTGACCCTGCATCTGGTACTACCGCTGCTGCAACAGCGACCTTAGCAGCTACTCCTAACCCCATTATATCTAGGTTACTAGCACGAGTTAACGCAGAAGGTAAAGGTGGGATTGTTATCAGTGGGGTAGGTGATGCTGCTACTACCACTGCGCAAGCAATGACTTTTAAAGCCGATTGGAGTGATAGGCGGTTGTATTTGATCCATCCATGGGTAAAGGTAGCGGATCCAAGCGGTGCTTCAGTAAATGCCGAGTCGGCACCTTTCGTAGCAGGTCTGTTTGCAAAGAATGATTCGGATAGTGGAATTCATGCAACGCCTTCACGACAAGTTCTTAATCTTGCTACTGGGCTTTCAGTTGATCTGCCATTTGACCCAAATAACCCACTTGCTGATGTCAATATCCTCAATTTAGGTGGTGTTAATACTATTGTTAATTATACCGGTAGACGGATGATTTGGGGGCCAAGAAGCACAGAGAGTAATACCTCAATATGGCGTTACATTATGTATGTTCGGCAAGCCGATCGCATCGTGGATGCTCTGAACAGAGGATACTTACAATTTATTGATCAGCCTTTAAGTGCAGATACGGTTGAAGCAATTTTAGATCTGGGTAGAACATTTTTAAGTGAAGAAGAGCAGATTGGCGCGATCAATAATTACATAATCGAGGCCGACTCTGAAAGAAATACTGAAACTACCATGCAAAATGGTGAGGTTCATATTTTGATGACTTTCGCTCCATTTATACCCCTTGAGAAAATCACCGTTAGACTGTCCATTTCTAATAATACTCAATCGTAACATTTAGCGAGGTTGACCATGCCCTTTGTTGAGAATACTTCCGCTGACACAACTAATACTTATGCAGTAAATATTGATGGTGTCAATTATCAAGGTAAAGTAGAAACTTTCTCTTTACCTGCCTTAGAATTTGATACTGAGGAATTATTGACTGCAGGGCAAAAAGGTGCTATAGAAATACCCATGGGGACAATGCGCCCGATGCGTTGGAGTATGGTGCTTGCTGAGAGTATCGATCTTTTCTATAACCGTGCTGCCTTGCGCCTCAATTCCCCTGCCGAGATGCATGTAATAGTGACTGGGTTTCGAAGAAATTTCAGTTATGAAACTTGGGACATGCAATGCAGACTTGATAGTTTGACGCCTAGCGAATTAATGCAAGGTAGGATTATGAGTACCACTCTTAGTGGAAATGCAACCGAGCTTATCAAGACCAGTGACGGTCGTGTGAATTTCTTCATAAATGTTGAAAGAAACATAGGTGGGGTGTTCACGGATACTGACTCTGCAGGCGGTAACAGGGCTAAAGCAAAAGCCATTGCCGCTCAAGCGGCAGCATTGAGTTCACGATCCGGCTCTAGAACAATTTCAGAATCAATTAGAAATTCGTTACGTGATCCATCGGCACTCCTTGCTTTGTTAACTTGAAGTGCCTATCTTTACAATTCTTAATTTCTTGAGAGGTCAGAAATGAGTGCAAAGACTGAGGCGCAAGTTCGCGCCGACGCGGAAAGGACTGGAAATGCAAATATCCAGTCAGCGAAAATGGACACTGCCAAAATCGAGGCGTTTCTTGGTATGGGCGGTGATTGGCACCAGCTAACTGATAACCCAGTGGCATTTCACAAACTGAGAGAAATGTCTTTAGTGCAGGTTGAAGACTTGAAGGAAACTAAAAAGCCTTTGTTACAAGCACTTTTAGATTTTAATCTTGAAACTGGTGGTATCCCAGATGACACCTTGGACGAGGATCCAATGACCGACGGTTTAGCACCTCAAAACCCTGTAATAGACAACGCATTAATTGCCGCCTATGAAGAGGGGACTGATGAAAAGTCCACTGAGAATAATGGTCTACCTTATGATCTTCTTGAAAATGGGGGTAGGCGCGTCCAATTAGACTATCCTGTACATTGTGCTAAGCAAGGCGGGGACATTAATTATGTAACTATTCGTAGAGCCAATGCCAATGATTTGGGTAAGTGGGGTAATAAGTTTGTCAGACATCAAGACCTAAAAAGACAAGCAAATGCACCTACAGTTGCTAAACCATCCTCAGATGCGCATGTTATTCAAACGGTGCAATTACATTTCCTGCGCGACCCCGAAGTGATTAGAAATTGTATTACTGATTTAAATGTAGAAGGTCTTACTTACGCAGAGGTTGGTACAATTGATGTGGATTCTTACAAAAGACTAGGAGCTACTGTTATCAATTTTTTTGGCAATTAGGTCTCATACTTCAGTGGTTATCACCAGATGCTGATTTAGAGACCTCTGATGGATTTTCACAAGCCGAAGACAAAGTTGATCAATCATTATTAAAAGATTACTTGTGTATAAGTGAAAAGTACAAAGGTGCTTTTACATATAGAGAATGGAGAGGATTGTCTTTTGAAAGGCAGGCTTTCATTCGCGTCTGCTTTAATGAAAGTGAAAAACAAAAGCATGAAGCTTTTGAAGCGCAGAAAAAACAGGCACAACAGCCTAAAACTTCATCCCGTCCTGCAGTCTCTTCCGCGCCAAGAAGGGTACCAACGACACGTTCGCGGCCTTTGAGACCGCCCAGCAACGCGGGGTCTAGGCAGCGACGTCGTTAGGGGTTTGAGCAAGATGAACCAAAGTTCAACCTTCAACTTCAGTACTGGTGTTACTGGACTTGATAAATTGAAAGAAGTTGGCGACGTTCTCAAGCGTATCGTTGACACGGGCAGTAAATTATCTGCAAATCCTGTACAATTGGGACTTAGGACGATTCGTGATACGCGAAATGCGTACTTAAGAAAGAATGTAAGAGGCTTGCCGCCCAATGACGCGCAGCTGGAATATCTGCAGAGGCTTGACCGAGAAGAAGCCCGTTTGGTTCACGTGAAAAAAAGAATTAATGATCCTCATGCAAAGCGCAGGAGAACTAATTTAGAAAGTTATTTAGCGCAATTGCAGGATCCTGAATCTCTTGCAAGCTTATCACCAAGAAAAAGAGCCTCCTTTTTCAAACGTCTTCAAAAAGATCTAGCCGATCAAGGAGGCTATTATGCAGGATTAGTAAATACAATTCAACCTTGGGCAAAGGGGTTTGGTAATAAAGGTGAAGGCTTTTCAAAAATGCCGCCTTTTATTCAAGAACTCTTAGGACATAATAATCTTAAAAACATCAGTGGTCAATATTTCGTTAGTTCTTCTTTAAGATCTCAGTCCCAAAAAGCTGACGCGAGTTTCAAGGCATTTAATAAAAGCCTCGTTGAGACAGGAGAAAATGTAGCGCAAGCAGGAGACAAGATATCTCGTGGAATGCGCCGTGGTGCTGATTGGACTAACAATCTTGGCTCCATAGCACGTGGTGTTATGCAAACAACACTTCGTGAATACCTTGTAGGTACAAAAGCATTTTTCCAACATGCGTTGACCCCTACACTGACTTACGAGGAAAAACGAGTTGGTTTAGAAAAGGTTATGCCACAAGGTGTGACGCTTGAGAAAGCGGAAAGCGGCAAAGCGTTAACATTTGATTTTAGTGGAACTTCGGTAGGTCATTTATCGCAAGAAGAAGCTGTATCACAAGGCCTTACTTCAAAGGATTTGGATCCAGCAATTAGGCGGATCGCCCGAGATACAGGTAAGACAAGATCTCAGGTACTGGAAGCAGTAACTCAGGGTATTCAGGGGGGCGCAATTCAACCATTTGGAGGTGGCTTCCATCAAGCAGATATCGAAAGTTACAGAACAGCCGCGTATCAGTTTGGGGCTTTGGCAGCTCAGGTAGCGGTTGCCTTTGACATGACTGACTTTTCCGCAGGGCAAGCCATTGCTCAAATTAAACCTTTCTTATCAGTTCCAACACCTGAAGATCCTCATGGCATGGACTCAATGCGTTCCGCCTTGGATATTATTAACCACTTGTCAAATGTCACTCGCAATACACCAGCTCACTTATTGGGTTTGACTAATAGGTGGGCCTCAGTAGGTCAGCTCCTTAATTTCGAAACACCAGAAATTTTAGGTTTGACTGCGTTTCTAGGTGCTAGAGCTACACAAAGGTATCAAGCAGGTACTGCTTTGAAAACCCTGATGCTGAATTTGTGGTCGCCAGGCAAGATGAATAAAGAGTTTGGTAATGTTTTGGGAGGCGAAGTAGCGGGAGGCAAAACCCCATTATGGCAAGTCCTCGGATATAGTACACCTGACGAAGCGCGTGGATTAGCAAATCAGGACGCCTTTGGTTCATTTCTTGACATTATGGAGAGGGCTAGAAATGCTGCTGGTTACGATCCAGAGACAGGAGAGATCAAGGATAATGTGCTTTTAATTGATATTGCAAAGGCCCTGGGTGGTGATTGGCATGGTAAACACTTAGCTGCAGTGATCAAAGATACTGAAGCTCTTAAGGCTTTGGTTGAAGTAGCAGGTTCCGATCCATCGAAAATCAAAACTGTTTTAGATGAGTTTTTGTCAAAATTAGAAGCATTGCCTCATGCGTTACAGCGTTTGCAAGCTACCTTTAAGGATTTGTCAGTTGTAATTCTGACTACACTTACACCAGCCCTTACTTTTTTGGCTAATTTTGCGTCAAATCTGATTGGATTTGGCACTACAGTCTTAGAGCAAACAGGTATTGGTAGCAACATTGTTGCTAGTTCATTAGCAGTTGGTGGTGGTGGTTTATTACTAACAAGCGCAGGATTGGCTGCAGCGGCAGTAGTAGAGTTTCTGAGAGATGTATGGGGGCGGATGTTGGGCCCAGTGTTTGATTGGGAACATGAGGATTGGGGCGAGGGGGGAAAGTACAGTAGCAGCAAATTTATGACTTCAGGGTTAATGCTTGGTCTAATAGGATTGAATATAAGTGGGATCTTAAAACTAGGATTCTTGATCATTACCGCAGTAAGTCTTTTGAGCTTACTCCCAGATGCTTTTTTTGGAATTTTCACTGATTTCTTGGGAAAAGTACCAAGTACATTCAAAGAAGCAGGCGATTTAATCTCAGTGAGTTTTTCATCAGACAGTTTGGTAGGTCAGCTTTTTAAAGATCTAGGTACATGGCCTTCGTCATACGAAACTGGGGCCGTTGGTTATTTGAGCAAAATAGCATTGACTTTGGGCTTGATACTTGGTGTTGTGGCGGCCATTAGATTAATGTACTTTAGAGCTTTTGCAGGGGGGCCATTTGCAAAGGCAGCGAGCATATTAGGTGTTGCGGCCGGTGCAGGAATACTACTACCGCCGGAGATAATTGGTTTAACAAGTCTCGTGAGTGATCGAGGATTGTTAGCAGGTGCCACGATAGCAACGGCCGCGCACTTTATTACCAAACCTTTAACTCGGGAATATGGACGCTTAACAGGATATGTGCCCACAAAGAGCGTCGGCTCAAATCCTTTGTTTGCTATAATGGCTAACGTAGGACTTGGGCAAATGGAGGAATGGGGCCTAGGAGGAACCGGTCTTGACATATTGTCATTAGCACTTGGTGGATATATGGCCATCACGGGCGGGCCAGCGGGAGTAATATATGGATTGATTACTGCGATTGGGCCTTTAACAAAGATTTTCAATGAATTGGGCTTTGTTCTTGAGGGTGTAGTAAGGGCCGCACTAGCGTTGAATGATTCTGGGGCGATAACTGCTACACTGGGAATATTAGGAATAGGGGGTATTGCATCTTTTATCAGTTCATTGGGATTGGGATTGTTTCTTCCTGATGGTAAGGCCAATTTAGCGGGCAGGATTGCATCAAATCCAGCGGCGGCTATAGCATTAAATTTGGGTCTTGGCGCAGCCTCGGCATTAGGGGTTCCTGAGATAGTTACAGACATTATGGCAGTGATTGCGGGTGGTTTGATTGCTTTTTTTGGAGGGCCTATAGGTTGGGCAGTAGGTTTGGCTACGGCTTTTGAACCTTTGGTGCGGATTATTGGACTGGTTAGTACAGCATTTACTAGGTTTTTAGAAAAATTAGGGTGGGTTCCTACTCCAACTCCTGATTCGCCAATGCAACGAGCAGGTAAATACGATATTCAAATTCCCGCTTTGACTTCGAATTTACAACCCGGTGATTTAACTTTTAACTCTTCACCAGGTGGCTCAGGACTAACTGTTCACCACGATGTTCAAATTACACCTGGAGATATAAATAAGGTGTACGCTGATCTGCAGCATTCTACTCAATCAGCCCTCGATCAAACCCTCGGTTACAAAGATCCAATCCTTGCAGGGTTAACGCGAGGTGCTTTTGGAATAGGTGAAATATTCGCTGATGTTGCTCGGTTACCTAGGGTTTTAGGTGTAGTACAATGAATGGCGACGATGTAATTTTAATGTACGGAATGGTGATGTTTGCTCCATTTGAGGCAGGAATCCAAACCTATAATCGAACTCAAACGTCAAATATTCATACCCACCAGCTAATTGAAGGTCGACCGTACCAGCAATTCATTAATGAAGGTGCAGATGAAATTGTTCTCAAGGTCGTCCTATTGCCTTATTTTTTTAATCGAGATGGGGACTTACCGCATCTCGACTACGGGCGAACGCAGTTGTATCTCTACTTAGAATCAGGAACATCTCATTATTTGATTTATGGGTATGGAAGGAGTCTGGGAATTTACTTATTGGCAAAGATTACAGAAGATGTTACCAAGTTTTTTCCTTCAGGACAAGGTCGTGAAGAGGTAGTCAATATGACATTATTATTCAAGCGTCAGAGGCCTTAGTAACAATGCCCTTCCCATATCGTACAAATCAAGATGATGTAGTTGACTTAATAGTTCATAGAGTGTACCATGGAGATGCACCCTCTGGTACAGTTGAGTTGGTATATGAACTTAATCGCGATCTGTCTACCTTTGGGCCTTTCTTGGCTGAGGGAATGACGATCATGCTTCCTGACATCTTACCTCGTCCTCAAGTGCCAGAATCTGCCTCTTTGTGGACAGGTGGTGGTCTACCAGGAATTAGCTAATCATGGCTCAAGGCTACACGATTTATGCTAGTCAAATTGATCCTGTTTTTAGGGCCAATAGTGACAGAACTAACATCCAAGCAAATAATATCACAAATCTGTTAACGGACAAATTGGAAAGATTGGAAATAGTCGATTCGATTAAGACTGACCAAGATCGCTTAACCTTAGAAATCAAGCACACAAATCCACCTATTAATCCAAATCTCCTTAGGAATGGGTTAGCAGTATATTTATGGGAAGACAAGGTTACCAGTCGCCAACTTACAACTCATAAAGTTTCTAGGGTTACAGTGCCTTTTGGGTATTACATTGTAGATAATGTTGAGGTTAGTGGGCCACGGTCAGTTATGAAGGTAATGGCTACAGGTGCTGACCAGTCAAGAGGAATGCAGATTCCTAAGAGCAAAAGTTGGGGAAGGACTACTTTTATTGAAATCCTCTCCGAACTTAGCGCGCTTTATGGGCTGCAACCTGAAACATCTGGGTCTTTGCAAGGCATCTCATTTGAGAATTTACAACAAACAAATACAAGCGACGTTGATTTCTTAGAACGATTAGCAGGTGAGAACAATTTTCACTTACATATTAAAAGTGGTTACATTCTTTTCCTTCCCAAAAACCAAGGTGTCAATGCAAATCAAGATGTAATCACTACTTTTTTACCTAGTAGACAGATCTCATCTTTTAAGTCCACTTTCAGTATTGCCAACCGGGTAACAGGCATAAGAGTAAAATTCCTTGATAGTAGTAACCAAGTTAAAACACTCTTATATGGTGGCCCCCCATTTATTAATGAATTGCCAAAGCAATTCAACAGTTTGAATGAGGCCTTTCGGGCGGCTCAGAGTGAGTATTTACGCTTTTGGACAGAGACCGGCAAGCTCTTGATTCAGATGCCTCTAGACATTAGATTCAAATCAGGCACCCTACTCGAACTTGACCCTAATATCTTCCATTTTAATGAACGTTCCGCTACGCAAGTTGTAGGTGAACGCCTTAGAGGCGAGACTCTTACAAGACTAGAAAACTTCCTCTACGTAAGAATTGATAGTGACACTCAAAATGCATTAGCTGATCTCTCAAAATGGTTTATCATCAAAACTACCCATCAAATTACCGGTTCTTCTTCAATGACTTCAGTTGAATGTAGGTTACCACAACCTGAAGAACTGAAACTTAATGTATCAACTCCAGCAGTTGAGTAATGCACAGTGACTATTACTAAAGTACCACTTTTTACAAGATCTGTAATTACTAATACGAACCGTGTTAGTGAAATCTTGAGAACAGATCATGGTAGATGGAATACAATTCTAAATATATTGGTAAGTTCAGAAGGTGCCTCTCATGCGGCGGCAATACTTTCTGGGACAGTCATTAGAGTGCAAACTCGTGAGCCGTTAGATGCATTCCCCCATTTTGATAATGATGCTTCTTTTAAGGATGTGAAGCAGATCGGCTCAGCAGTAGGCACTGGGGGCGAAACTTGGTCCTTTAATGGAACTAATAGTTCATTGTCCTTTTTTCTTATTATTTCAGGTGCTTGGGATATAAGAGTAGGCTGTCCAGTTGCTACTGAATTCGCAACTGGGCAACCTAATATTACGGTCACAATACAAGGCAATAATACTTCGTTCTGATGATCTTACAAGAAATTATTAATCTGTTATCTAGATCAAACCCAAATGTAAATCTTTTTACTTGGGATTTGTCAATAGATGATATCAACGGACAAGCCGGTAGCACACCCGCAACACCGGCCCCTGATCCTGTTGTACCACAACGACGGTATATCACCATTAATGGTCAGCGCATTACCGTCAACGGTAGAGAAATCTACTTACCACCAAGTTAAACAGGAGCTACTTGAATGGCTGGAGTAGAGTTAACCTCTGCAAACGTTACTAGCGAAAATCTTGCCGCTGATAGCCAGCTTACCTTTGCTGTTCCTGGGACAAGCGGTAACGCAAGCCCAGGTCTTGGGTCTGCCACAGCAGCTGAATTAGCAACGTTCCTTAATACCCAGGCACCTTTGTCCTCAAACCTCAAAGCTGGGGATATTGACCAAGACCTAATCTACGCGCCCGTAAAAGCTATTATCCAAGCGATGAGTAATGGCAATGTTTCCATTACTGCTGACGACCGAAACCACACCTTAACTTTTAGTGCTTCGTCTGGTGGTGGCGGGGTGACACTGACTGCTGCGGCTTTGTACCCCATTCTAACAGACATGTTAAAGGATGGTACAAATTTAAGTATCGTGGGTGATAGTGATGCCAATACCTTCACTTTCAATAGCACAGGAACCTCAGGCGGTGGTAGTTCAGTAACATTATTGTCTGATATTCGGGCTGCTTCTCCTGAAACTTCTCAGGGCTTTCAGGCTTCAGTTATCCAAACCCTGGCTACTCGCAGGCCAGTGACTTTTAACCTTTTAAGTACAGCCTCGATACCAAATGCTACAAATGCAAGCGACCGGGTCATTCAAAACTTTGACCAAGCGATTGTGCGGCATGCAGATGGTACTCAGTTAAGCACGGAAGGTTGGTACCTGCGAGTTGCTGGCGCGTGGGTGCGTATTAGCAGTTTAACCACCGCTTCGCATCGCACTACGATACCGTCAACAGGCCAAGATAGTGATCTCGCTACCATTGCGGCTATTAGAACTTATTTAGCATCACAAGGTAGTTCTGCCCCCACACGCGCCCAAGTCCTAGCGGCCCTTGGTATTGCAGTTTCTAGCCAAACGTATCCTAGATACTTAGGTGTTGGGGCAAGTAGTACTGGGTTTTCATTAACGAGAGCTCTTCAGTTACTAACTGGGCTGCCATCTGATATTAACACGTTAAATGATACGGATGGATTAACGGCTTTAGCAATCCGTGGGCTGCTCATTGCCAAGCCAGAGTCATTAAGGATTAATCAAACTCAGTCCTTACCAGGTACTAGGTCTGCAGGTGGGGCCTTAAGAAATGGAGATACACTTTACGTAACTTATGATTCATCTGTTCTAGGTCAGGTTCGTAGTACTCCTGGTATCTACGTAAGGGTTGGGACTAACTGGGTATTACAAGGAGCGCGCAATGTCCTGACAGATGGGGTCGTTAGTATTCCTGAACTGCCAGATCAAACTGGGGCGGCAGCTATTTATCAGCTGCAAGCTACTCGCCCAGCTACCGGTAGCACAGACAGCACTAGTTTTACTTGGGACGCTCAGTCAGCTGGGGTTGCAGATCTAGATGACTTAGATGATGTTACGGTAACCAACCCAGCGGCAAATCAGGTTCTAAGTCGCAATGCCGCCAATGATGGCTGGGAGAATAGAGGTTTAAGTCTTGCTGAAGAACTTGATGACTTAGATGATGTTACCGTAACCAGTCCGGCTGCCGGTCAGGTCTTACGGCGGAATGACGCCAACGATGGCTGGGGGAATGATGACTTCGGTTTTAATGACCTGAAGACCAAGCCTACCACGGATGCCACACTTGATGGTAATGGCGTCGCTGATCCATATTCGGTTGCCTTTGTTTCGGCAACTACAGATAGGGCCACTGAAGATGTGAGATTTGCCTTTTATACGCAAGTAGCGGGTACATTAACTCAAGATTTGAGTGCGTATGATTACAATACTCAAGGTTTAGGGCTACACGGTGCTAATATAACTGTCAGTAGTTCACAGCAGGTTGCGCTTGCATTTCCTAAGGACAGGGGCGTTTTTTTCGCAGAGATTGGTCTGCAGGGGGACATTGCTCTAAGTAAGGTAACTAGTGGTTTGTCAGGAGCTTTGAATAAATTTGACGTATTTACAGGGAATACTGGTAGTAACAGTGGCATGAGATTAGTAGGTATTCGCCGAAGAGTATTTACTTTCGAGCCAGCGATCAATATTGATTACGAAGGGCAAGTTCAACCCTTAACTACAGCGCTTGCCAGTCCAGCTACAGTATCCACCTCATTGGTGGTGCAGGGTACAGGGCCCGCAAATTCACCGATTGATGTACCGGCATTGACATGCGTTACTACTGGCACAGCTACGGCCACAACGATCTCAGTGTCGGTGGTTCAATCAACCCAGGACTCAACCGTAATCCGCCCGGATCTTTTAGACAGATTATCAACCGCTACCTCGCAAAGTTCATTTACTCTAAACGCTGCAACCAGTTACGTTTGGCTGGGTATCAGCACTGCGGAAACGCGAGCGCCTACCTTATTGCGCCCACAAGGACAAACTGGTACCACTCAGGATATTGCGCTGACGTTTGTTAACACGGTTGGCACTTTTAGGATTTATCGAGGCGACACTCGTACGGTTACGACGGCTGCAACCTACCAGATTTTTAGCGCAGCATGCGTCTTTCAACCATCCGCCAGGTTCAATCTCGTTACTACCGAGCCAATGGCTGGCTCTGGGTCTTCAAGCGATCCTGTGAATTTCGCCGAAATTGAAACGGAAGCCATCACAGCTGAGGTTGTGCCTTATGATTTAGCAACTATCTCAAAAACCGGGGCTGCTACTGGCACTCTCACTGATTACGCCGAAAACAATAACTCTTCGTTCACTCAGACTTCCACCACCGCAACGATGCAGGTTTCAATTGCGGTAGCACATCGGACTGGGATAACCCCACTTCAGTCAGTCGTTTTGCGGGCTATTGATGTTACTGGCACCCAGCCAGCTAATATAGCCGCCAGTCCAGCTGGCGGGAATACCACCATCCTGTCCGGACACATTGTTTATACCTTCACTATTCCAGTGAACCCAGCACCTGTACCCCCAGCTACGGTAACTAGCCAGGTCTGGGATTTACACTTTACGTATTCGGGTAATATTTACCATGCAAAAAGTAGGATTCAGATAAGCAGTAGGAACCTAGACCCTGAACTGCACAATCGGTTATTGACGCTTGAGGCCCAAGCACAAAGCGCAGGGGCTAGCAGATCGGGAGGAGAGATAACAGCTGCTAATAGAGCGGTTTTGAATGTTCTTGAGGTCGAAAGTACTACCACTGCCGAAGCATGGCATCGAAGTCGCAGCGCACCCCGGTCGAATGTAAGACTCACTAGGGTTATGGGATGCCTGTTTGATGAAAACCGACGTAATGTGGGAACAGCAAACTATTTCGGTGATATCCCCCTGAACCGGATCAATATTACTCCCGCCCTAGTGATTTTCCATCCTGGGCACGTTTATCTGCAGCCAGAGTTCGGTTCGTTTATTAATTGGTTTGAGACGACCGGCGTGTTGGCTTTTACCCAAGGAGATACAAGTAATCGGCTAAGCGATGAAAAATTCATCATGATGTTGCAGGTGGGTTTGGACAACACCCAGGCATGGCGATGGAACCCCAACGGCGTAGCTGCAGAACAACCATTCATTTCGCTAAACGACTTGGATATCTTGCGTGTCGAACGAGGTCAACACGAGCGTAGTATTCCAGGACTTGTGGCAACGCAATACCAGCATAGCCGAATTGAAGTCCGAGGGAAGGACAATGTCAGTACAGTCACCCGGGAAGTGCGCGATCAGGCTTACGATATTGTGGACGACAGGCAGTATGTATTCTTCCAGCATTCTGGCGTGGATGGAACCTCACTAGCCCAAGAAGCTGTCTTCCAGTTACCTGACACCGTCACGCAAGCAGTAGGTATGAGTTACACTGTTCATATCGATATGGAATACTATGACAACGACAATAACTACGGTCTACCAAATACCCCGATAGTGATTACGATTGCGGACACGAGCGAAGATACTGCGGAAATCACGATCACCCCTCCAATTTGGAGTGACCCAGCAGGGCGGCAACCAGATCACAGGCCTGCCAGCTTAAATCTAAAGTATAAGTATTTTCGCACCTACACTGATGGTAATGGCAGAGTCATCCGAAGAGCACTTCAAATAAAACTAAGCACGACAAACGGCTCTGAAAACTATTACGTCCAGGTCTACGGTACGCACGAAGAGACGTCTAGTTTTACCTCATTCCGCCCCAGTTACCCTGTGGCGACCATCCCGGATGTTATACGCACTCAGTATCCTTATGCCCCATCAGGTTCTAAGCCTCACGACGTTCATACCTTGGTGTTAGCGTTTGGTAGGTATAATGAGTTCGATACCTCTGCTGACCCCATGATGGGCGTCAGTGTAATGTTTGATCGCAACTTGGCTAACCCGCAGGTAGGCGACGACTTAGTAGCTTCAACTATAATTCCTACAGGATACACACGCTCTGAACTCATGGGCAGCAGTAACTTCAATCCCAAAATCAAGTCTAGTGCCGGATTGAATATTGCTAATGTTCAGGTCTTCAAGTACTCTGGGCGGGCATTGCCAGACCTGGCTACAATGCAGTTCTTAAACGATCATGTTACGCATCCCGGAGCAGGTTGGTTTGAATTTGGTGGTTTAACGTCTAGAGCACTTAAGTCCTTGCTACCGTTTGTCTTGGATGGAATGGGGAGAACAGAGTTTCTAAGGCTTCAGGTTGTCGCGCATGGGAGCATATATCGAAATCTTGTTGATTCTGCCACTGGAACACCCAATTTCCGTGACTTCAATGCAACCACGAACCTGCGACGCGGCGAAGAAGAGACCTTCCGAGGAATCCTAGCCAGTGCAGATGGGCAATACGGGGCGGGTACTTGGCTTAATCCAGTCTCAGGTAGCGCAGTCCAGAATTTTGATGTAACATTTGAGGCAGCCTGGGATTACTGGGTAGTAGTGTTTGTTTCGCACACGGAGTCCAGTGGGTCAGGGAATTTCACCGAGCGACAATATTTCCCTCTAACGCGTGCGATGGCTCGAATTGGCCCAGACAATGCATTGGGCGGTAAGGGGCCATCAAGGCTAGATTTGCTGGATGGTATTTCAGGTTTATTGCGATATTCCGCTGCAAGTTCTGGCCCAATCCCAATTAAAGTTAGTGGACGTTTGGCCGCAAATGGGATTACACCGATTGGCGCTCGAGTATCTTTCCCAGGAACTACAGGCTCTGGTATTGCAAGTAATGAGTGCGTTGGCTTTGGCGTCTATCGAGTGAAAGGATTAGGCATATGACCGTGAAAGTAATCAATCGCCAGATTCTTAAAAGCAACGGTTATAAGAATAAGACTGATAGTACTTTTAGCCTTGAACCCTCTAGTACTTTTCGGCATAATGAGGTGTTTGCAAACGGGCACGAGCCTGCATGGGTTCCCGAGCAAACCGGCGATTACGGTAACTTTGAATTGTCATTTGACTTGGTCAGTGAACGGACGTATTTGCTTACCTATGTTTTTGGTTTGAATGGCACCAATAGTATAGGGAATTATTTCCGAGAAATGGAATGCTCTTTTACTCTGTCAGACATGATTGAACTTGGGTCTTACAGTACACCTGAACAATTTACACAGGGCACTCAACTTCTAAAAAGTAAATACATGTCAAAGTATCACCGAAAAACTTATACACCTCTGCCTGAGTTAATTGGTACTTTTACGGCGGCTACAGAAAACACGAATGCAAGCTTGACTCTAGTTTTTGATAAGAGTTATACTGTGGGTGTAGGTGAGATCATGGGTGTCATGGTATCGTGGTTTCCTAGTACTTGATGAGAGGTTATTATGATAACAGGATTGCTGTTAAACTCGCTTATGCTGTTATGTGGGATTGGGATGGGAGTTGATCTAGGAAGACTAATAGCAATCTTGACTGACGATTATGACGATGATGACGATGACGACGGCTATTTGGTACCAATGCCAGGGACTGCTTAGTCATGTTTAACGCTAGGTCACCTAGTAACAACACTTTGAGTCTTACAAGTCCAGTAATGTTGGATGAGATGAGTAAGACTGAACCTGGTGTTGAGGTTCCTTCATCTGCAAAACATGAACCGCCGCATGTACTGGAGTACTTGGGTGTTGTTTGTATTTTTGCTGTGGGGTTTGTCATCGTGGTGAAACTAATGTCAGATTCCTTTGACAAAGATCTTGCTAATGGGAAAGAAGTCTAACAAACTGAATAACTAAAGGATCCTACCAATGATTCCTCCCAGTAAATCATTACAAGATATCTTGTTCGCTCATGAGAACGAGAAGATTATAATTGTTGGGTTGCCAGGCAGTGGTAAGACCACGCTAGCAAAGAGGATTTCAGTTCAAACCTGTAGAGAACAGTATGATAATGATGAGTTTCTAGAGTGGTGTACTAAGTCTACAGTGTATGAAATTATTAAGAAACAGGGTATGGAAGAATTCAGACGACTAGAGACTGAAACCTTGAAGTTGTGTTTAGCCCGGGGTGAAGATTCAGTCATTTCGACTGGCAGTGGCATTGTCGAGTCAGAGGATTCACGCAAGTTGATCTGTGAGTCGGGCGCGATTGTCATTTGGTTGCAAACTGACCTAGAAGTGATTAAAACCCGCTTAGCGTCTCATCCTGCTTGGCAACTAGACCAAGAAGCTATTACTGCGAAACTCACTGAAAGAGCCGAAAAGCGCAATCCGTTGTACCAAGGAATGGCTACTTACAGGTTAGAAAATTGGGTGTAAGGTATGACTACTGAGAATGAGTCCTCCAAACCAATCAAACAAGTACCAATCAAGCCTGAGATGTTGCGATGGGCATGCATACGGAGTGGGCGGAACATCGTACGGATCCACCAGCGCTTTCCTGTGGATGCTTGGATAAGAGGTACGAAGTACCCAACTATCAAGGAATTGGACAAATTTGCGAAGTTCGTGTACATTCCTCTTGGGTATCTCTTTCTTGATGAACCCTTGGAAGAACCTTTACCAAAAGGTGTCTATGTTTTTCGCGGTCTGACTTTAGAGGGGTTAGGAAACTGACCCTTGATTTCTAGAGGTATCATGCTTATCTAAGAGTAATGGCTATTTTGGCCAGGACTCACCCCCCTTCATTCATAATAGGTGACAAGTAATGTTAGGTAAGATCGTTCAATTAATCGCTTCTCTTGCAATTGGAATCTTTAGTATCTGGCAAGTTTCAAGTGCCTCCAAAAAGCAAGGACGCTCCGAAGCACAGTTAGAATCAGCTATTAGTACTCAGGAAGTTGTTTCAGATGTAAGTTCTCGTATGCAAGAAGCGCGTTCTTCAGTAATAGCTATCAAAAAACTGAGTAGGAAATTCCAATTGTTACTACGTTAACCAGGAGGTAGAACCCAGATGCAAAAAATACTTGCTTTCGGTGTGCTTTTTTTCTTGACAGCATGCGGTGACAATGGTAACTCTAAGGTCGTGTTAGGATTGACTGATGAGCATATCAAGCAAATATGCGCTGAACCTGTGAAGTTCACGGAAGAGGAAAAAGAGTTAATTATCTCTACACAAGAAGCCTTTCCTGATCTTCCCGAAAATGTACAAATGGCCTTTGAAGTAATTATGACTGGTTTGCTTTTTATGAATGAGCAAGCAAATGCCTGTTTAGAAGATCCTGTATCCGATGGTTTCCAATTTAATAATTAACATTACATCTAAAGGAGTATGAATTATGGCAGGAAAACTTGACTCTTTCGGCGGCAAAATCTCTGATGGATTTGACGACATCAAAGATGTAGCCAAGGATAAGCTGGAATCTTTGGGCGAGAAAGTCTCTGATGGATTTGATGACATCAAAGATGTAGCCGAGGATAAGCTGGAATCTTTGGGTGAGAAAGTCTCTGAGGGATTTGATGTCCTCAAAGGCAAAGTTGTTACCTTGGTAGATGCGGATGGTGATGGAAAGGTTAACCCAAGTGATCTTTACATTCATGCCGCGAAAATTCAAGAGGACTTGAAGTCTGGTTTTGAGAAATTGGAAGCTAAGGTTAGTGAGGAAATGAAAGGTCTGGGCACAAAGTTGAAGGTAGATGTCAATCAAGATGGTCTGTTTGATGGTAAGGATATCATAGTGCTGGGAGTGATATTTGCAGTTCTTACAGTGGCGGTAGTACTCGGAAACTTTTTGTCTAGCCTGTTGTTTTGAGGCTTTTAAACAATCTTTAACGGGAGAGGTATGATGCCAGACATTGCTGACAGATTTGTTAATGGTGAATATGTGAGAGGGCGTTATGAGGTTCAGTTACTTGATCGCAAAAACCCTGAACATCCGCGTAGATGTGCTGCGCTAGGTCTTCATGAGGGTGACCTGGAGATTGAAGGTACAACAATACTGAAGCATTTGCTTAGCATGCATGTGGAGCGGCGGGGCGGCGAGGAATTGTAGATCTCTTTGAGAACTAACATTATTTGTGTTTCAAGTTAAGATTTGTTCGTCCCCCAAGAAATGAGAATTAAGATGTTAGTTGTTCTAGAAGGTTGCAATGGTGTAGGCAAGACCACTATGTGCAGAGTACTTGGGGGGCGGTTTAAAAGTTTAGGGCATGAAGTAACTCATGTACGAGAACCAGGAACGACAGACGTCGGTGAAGCAATTCGTCCTTTCGTGCGTGAGAAAACCGCAGAACCTTTGTCCAATTTCTCAAAGGTGCTAATGTGCCTTGCTTCGCGGGCTGAATGTATTTCACAAGTCATTGGCCCAGCCTTAAATCGCAAAGAGATTGTGATAGCTGATAGGTTTGCCCCTAGCACAATTGTGTATCAATATTGCCTTGGGCCTGTTAATTCAGAAATGTTTGCACCGATTGATAGGTTACTTGATTCTTGTATTGCGCCCCAGGAGTCAAAGACTTTTGTGCTTGATGCACCAATTGAGATTCTTATAGAACGTAGCAAGCAAGATTCTGAGAACGTGTACCGAAACCAATCTGCAGATTACATTCAAGATTGTCGTAAGCATTACTTATCACTAGCTGAAGAGAAAAACTACACAGTGATAGATGCTACAAAGAGCTTGTGTGAACAATCCAAAAAGATAATGGATGAAGTTCTACCATCGATTTACAAACCCTGTGACATTGAAGAATTAACACGTCATTTTTGTTCTTAACGTTACAGAAGGCATTTGGACTGGTAAGGAAGGATTTTATGCGAAATGGATCTAGAAACGTTCATCACTGAATTATTGGAATCGCAGGGCGGAGTGATTGGTTTGTTGGGCTTCGGAATGCTCGGCATAGTATCTTGGATATGGGGGATTTGGAAAGGTCAAACGACCCAAGGACTGCGTCTTAATCAAATTGAATCTAATTTGTCAGAAATGGCTAAGCTGAACAAAAATACTATTGAATCCATTTCTCGTAACAATGCAACGATTAAGGCTCTAGGGGAAGATGTGAAAAAGATTGATGAGGAAGTTGCTGCTGATCGCAGGGAGAACACGAACGCCCATGAGCGCATCTATCGGACGATTGCCCAGCCTCTAAAGCAGCTAAATGAATAGGGAGAAGTTTAGTGAAGATTCCTGGGTTTCGATTTAGTTCCTTTCGTAGCACAGTTAATGGGACTAAGTCTAAAGGTGAAAAGGTTAATGGGACTAAGTCTAAAAGTGACATTGTGTCTCAGTTAATTGCTGAATCAGTTGCCCAGTCTTTTCATGAGCTTGAGGTCTCTATCTCTGTCGAATCATCAATTAAAAATAACGGCCATACTGTAGTTCCTGAAAAAGGACTGGACTGGAAGCCATGACTAAAGACCAGGTTACATCTCAACAAAGAATCATTTGTATTCTAACTAATGGGAACCAAATAGACGTTACAGAGAAAGCACACTTACATTGCCCCTGCGGAAGAGAGTGTCAATCATCGGGGATAAGAGATGACGCGTGGGAGGCGTTACTGAAGCTACGGGGCTATCTAACTGGTAGTAATCCTCTGTATGTGGTTGCTGCTGACCGTTGTGCTCATTTTAACAGGCTTCTAGGGTATCCTAGTCATTCAAGGCATGTTTCGAGCACAGGAGCGGTTTCAAAGTTCATTTCTAAGCAAAGTGTAGCCTTTGATATAAGAGTTGGTACAAGGAAGCCATTTGACATTTATCATGCGGCTATGTTAGCAGGGTTCAAGGGATTTGGGTTTCTGAAAGAACATGGTGTTATCCATGTTGATCTACGTAAAAAGCATCAAGTCTTTCATGGGTATGTACCAAGTAGCATAGATTCTTGGGGAGAGTCAGGCTACAGGAAGGGATTTGAGCACCTGGGGCGGATTGCTGAGGCTTCACAGGCTGTTGATAAGAAGAAAGTCCTCAAGACCTCACTCCCCCTATCGACCCTTGTGCTAGGACTTATTGGACTAGTACCTGAGATATTAGGT